>Ga0302232_10001671_pt1 | contig 15316 bp, 17 predicted proteins | sample II_Palsa_N2_3_FD_193575 | JGI IMG/M metagenome (GOLD analysis project Ga0302232, IMG submission 193575) | Peat permafrost microbial communities from Stordalen Mire near Abisko, Sweden - II_Palsa_N2_3 | ecosystem: Environmental > Terrestrial > Soil > Palsa > Peat permafrost | place: Sweden...
GACGATCCGCAGCCGGGTGCGCGGCCGGGAGGACCTGGTGGACGAGATGGCCGGGGCGGCGACGGCCGGGCTGGTCCGGGCGCACGCCATGCTGGCCGCGGCGCTGGCGCCTTACAACGCGGCGCTGACGGCTTTCGCTTCGCAGGCCCGGCCGGATCCGGACGCGGTGCGGCGCGAGCTGCTGGCGGCGGTCGGCGGGCGGACGCAGTGGCAGCCACCGGGCTCGCCGGGCTCACCGGGCTCGCCGGCCGAGCCGGAGCCGGGGTCGTGACGGGCCAGGATTCCGCCACGCCGGGCGGGCTGTCCACGGTCCGCAACGCGGCCCGGCTGCTCAAGGTGTTCCGCTCCCGTGAGGCCGATCTCGGCGTCACCGAGCTGGCCCGGCGGCTGGGCCTGGGCAAGAGCACCGTGCACCGGATGCTCACCACGCTCGTTGCCGAAGGGCTGATCGAGCAGAACCCGCGCACCGGCGGTTACCGGCTCGGCATCGTGATGTTCGAGCTCGGCGAGGCGGTGCGGGTGCACCTGGACCTGCACGCGGCGGTGGGTCAGGTGCTCGGCGAGCTGCGCGCCCAGACCGGGGAGTCATCCCAGGTCGGCGTGCTCGACGGGCACGAGGTGGTGTACGTGGACCGGCTGGAGAGCGCGCATTCACTGCGGCTGTTCACCGAGACCGGGCGGCGGGTGCCGGTGCACTGCACCAGTTCCGGCAAGGTGCTGCTCGCCTACCTGCCGGAGGCCCGGCGGCACGCCGTGCTGCGCGCGGCCCCGCTGACCGCGCTGACGCCGCACACGATCACCGACCCCGGGCGGCTGGCCGACGAGCTGGCGCTGGTCCGCCGCCGCGGCTGGGCCGAGGCCGTCAACGAGCGCGAGATCGGCCTCGCCTCCATCGCGGCGCCGGTGCGTGATATCAACGGCGAGGTGATCGCCGCGATCAGCATCGGCGTCCCGCTGGCCCGCTGCACGGTAATGTCGCTGCGTCGGCTGGCGCCGACGATCATGGAAGCAGCCGAGGCGGCGTCGCGTCGCCTGGGCTGGTCGCCGGAACTTTCTTTGCCCATGCGAGCCCGGAAGGAAGGCTGAGATGCCGTTGACCGACGTGGCCGGCAAGGCCAGGGCGCTGTACGAAGCCCGCCGCACCCGGCAGCAGATCGCGCCGTTCACCGACGCCGACCCGGACCTCGGCATGGCCGACGGCTATGCCGTGCAGCAGGAGCTCACCAGCCTGCTGCTGGCGGACGGCGACCGTATCGTCGGCTACAAGGTCGGGCTGACGTCCAAGCCGATGCAGCAGATGATCGGGGTCGACCAGCCCGACTACGGGCCGGTGCTGGCCTCCACGGTCTACGCCGACGGTGACAGCATCTCGCTTGGTTCCTTTATCCAGCCGAGGATCGAAGCCGAGATCGCCTTCGTGCTCGGGTCGCCGCTGGCCGGGCCCGGGGTGAGCGTGCTAGACGCCCGGCGGGCGATCGCCGGGATGACGGCCGCGGTGGAGATCGTCGACTCCAGGTTCGCCGACTGGCGGATCAAGCTGGCGGACACCGTCGCGGACCTGGCGTCCAACGGCGCGGTGGCCGTCTCGAGCCGGCTGGTGCCGCTGGACGGACTGGATCCGCGGCTGATCGGGATGGTGCTCACCCGACGGGGCGAGCTGATCGACACCGGCGCGGGCGCGGCCGCCCTCGGCGACCCGGTCAAGGTGGTGGCCTGGCTCGCGAACACCCTGGGCGAGATGGGGGTCAAGCTGGAAGCCGGGCACCTGATCATGACCGGCGCCCTGCACGCCGCCGTGCCGATGCAGGCCGGAGACGTGTTCCGCGCCGACTTCGACCACCTCGGTCCCCTCACTGTCCGTGTGGCCCAGTGATTTTGACGTCGCCGAGTTAAGGACTACTCCCATGACTTCTCCAGACGAGATCGCGGCGCGGCTGACCAAGGCCCGGGCCGACCGGTCGCCGATCAGCTCGCTGTCCGCGGAGCTTGACGGCTTCTCGCTCGGCGCGGCTTACGAGGTGCAGCGGCTGCTGCGGCTCGAGTCCGGCCAGCTATCGGGCTGGAAGCTCGGCGTGACCTCCCGCGCCAAGCAGGCGCAGGTCGGGGTGAACGACCCGGTCCGCGGCCACCTGGCCGCCGCGGACGCACTCGACCTCGGCGAGCCGCTCGTGGTGGCCGATCACATCCAGCCCCGGTGCGAGCCGGAGATCGTCTTCATCATGGGGGCGGACCTAGCCGGGCCATCTGTGACCTCGTCCGCGGTGCTGGCGGCCACCGCGGCGGTGGCCGTCGGCATCGAGGTCCTCGACTCCCGGTACACCGACTACAAGTTCACCATGCCGGACGTGGTCGCGGACAACACCTCGGCAGGGCGCTACCTGGTCGGGACCGCGGTCCCGGCCGCCGGGCTGGACCTGCGGCTGATCGGCGTCGTCCTTGAGCACAACGGCGAGGTGGTGGCGACCGCCGCGGGCGCGGCGGCGCTCGGCCACCCGGCGGCCGCGGTGGCCTGGCTGGTGCGCTCGCTGGCCAGCGAGAACGAGGGTCTGCGGGCCGGGGACATCGTGTTGTCCGGGGGCTTGACGGCGGCCGTTCCGGTGCGGGCAGGCGATGTGGTGACCGCGACCGCGGACCGGCTGGGCAGCATCGAACTCGGGTGTACGTGAGCTCCGACACCCTGGTGCCGCTCGAGCCGCCTGAGGGGCGGACTCAGTGGTCGTTCGAGCACGCCGGGCGGTCCTACGCGGTGTTCACGGTCGGGGATGAGCTGCACGTCACCGACGGCTCGTGCCCGCACCACGGCGGCCCGCTCGCCGAGGGCCTGGTACGCGACGGTTTCGTCACCTGCCCGTGGCACTGGTACAGCTACGAGCTGGCCACCGGCCGGTGCCGGACCGCGGTGGGCTATGAGCTGCGGCGGTACCCGGTCGTGCTCGTCGGCGGCCGGCCGCACGCCGCGCTTCCGGCCGCCGCGCCGGCCCGGAGCTGGTCGGAGATCCTGCGCGCGCACGCCCGCCAGGGCGAGGCTGCGGGCGGGGCTGCTGGCGGGGTTGCGACGTGACCTGGCGGCAGTGCGTGGACGCTCACGGGGCGCTTGACCCGGTCGCGGCGGGCCGCGCGCTGCGGCAGGCCCGGCAGGCGGGCCGGACCCTGGACGCGCTGCTTTCCGACTCGCTTTCGTTTTCGCTGGACGATGCCTACCGCGTCCAGGACCAGGTGACGGCGTTGCGGCTGGCCGCCGGGGAGCGGCGGGCCGGGTGGAAGCTGGGGTACACCTCGGCGGCGATGCGAGCCCAGATGGGCATCGCGTCGCCGAACTTCGGGCCGCTGACCGACGCGATGCTGCTGTCCTCGCCGGCGCTGCTACCCGGCATTGCCTTGCAGCCGCGGGTCGAGCCCGAGATCGGGCTGCGGCTTCGGCGGAGGCTGACGGCGCCGTGTTCGGTAGATGAGGCGCTTGAGGCTTGCGACGGCGCGCTGGCGTGCCTGGAAATCGTGGATTCGGTCTGGGCGGGCTACCGGTTCACGCTGGCGGACAACACGGCGGATGGTTCGTCGGCCGCCTGGGTCGCGGTGGGGCCATCGCTGGCGCTGGACGACTTGCCGTCGCTGCCGGTCGCACTGTCGGTCGACGGCGAGGTGGTGGAACGGGCGACGGGCGCCGCCGCCGACGGCGACCCGGCGGCCGGGCTGGTCTGGCTGGCCGGGCAACTCGCGGCGCGCGGCCAGGCGCTTGAGCCTGGCGACCTGGTGATTACCGGCGGTTTGACCAGCGCGTACCCGCTGGAGCCGGGCCACCGGATCAGCGCGGCGTTCGGCGTCTGCGGCTCTTGCGTGGACGTACGTGTCTCGGCAGCCGGATAAGGCGCCGGCGAAGTCGACGCCCTTGGTCTCGACCGTACCGGCCGTCCGCCCCGGGGCCGTGGTGTAAGTCCAGTACAGGTTCGTGTGCGCGATGACCTGATCCGGTGGCGGCGCCCCCCAGGCCGCCTTGTCCCCCGTCGTGTGGGCGTCGCTGACCAGGGTCGCGTCGTACCCCCTGACGAACGCGCCGTGCAGCGTCGAGCGGATGCACGCATCGGTCTCAGCGCCGACGACGACGAGGCGCCCGACTCCGAGGCCCGACAGCACCGTCTCCAGGGCGGTGTCCTCGAAGGCGTCGCCGTAGCTCTTCGCGACGAGCGGCTCGGCGTCGCCCGGAGTCAGCTCGGGGACGATCCGCCAGTCGTCGCTGCCCCGGGCGAGCTGCTCGTCGGAATGCTGGACCCAGACCACGGCGATCCGTTCTCGCCGCGCCTTCTCGACCAGGCTGCGGACGTTCGCGACAACCGCGTCGCGTTCGTGAGCCCCACCGACGACGCCGTTCTGCACGTCGATGACGATGAGCGCGGTGTTCGGCCGGTTCTCAAGTGTGGTCATGGTCTTCCCTTAATAACGACGCCGGGTTCCCGTGTCCACCCACGATAGACCTGCCCACCGACAGCGGGCCGGAACGAACGCCTCGGTCAGGCGGCGGTGAGGACGCCGACCTTGCGGTCGGTGGTCAGGCGGCCGGAGGAGGTACCGACGTAGGAGCCGGAGGTCGGTGCGACGTCGGAGTAGTCGCGGCCGGTCGCGACGGTGACGTAGCCGTTGTCGGTCCGGCGGTCGTTGCATGGGTCGAACGCGATGGCCTCGGCCTGCTGGCCGTGCGGCACGATCACCTCGACCCAGGCGTGGGTGCCGCCCTGGCCGAGCAGGTGTCCCGATACATACCTGGCGGGCAGTTCGACTAGGTGGCAGAGCGACAGCATCACGTGGGCGAAATCCTGGCAGACGCCGCGCCCGGCGGCCAGGGCTTCGGGCGCCGTGGTTTTTACCGAGGTGACGCCGTATTCGTACGTGATCGCCTGCGAGACCACGTCGCAGATCCGCTGGGCGGTGTCTTCCGGGTTCCCGGCCTCGGCGGCGATGTCGGCGGCCAGGTCGCGTAGCCGCTCGTCGGCCGCGGTGAGCGGGGTCGGCCGCAGCAGGCGCGGGTTACGCAGGGTATCGGCGGGAAGCAGGGTGGGCCCGTCGTCGCGGACGCGTTCGATCACGGCGGCGAGCCGGAACTCGATCGCCTGGGTGACGCGATCGGCATGCAGCCAGGCCACGACGTTGCCGTAGGCGTCGCGGCTCACCCGCCGCCGGGCTGGGGCACCGTTCACCTCGAGCAGGTGCGCGCGCCGGTACTGGTTGCCGTGCCGGACCGGGGGGACTATGACCAGCCGCTGCCGCAGCGACTCCACCGGCGCGTCGTATTCGTAGCGAAAGCTTTGCTGCAGGACGTAGTTGACCTTCCGGGCGGCACCCAGGTCAAGCCCGCGGTGATCAAGAAGCGGGGCCTGCAGCACTGAGCGATCCAGCATCATCAGGACGCCTCCTCCGCCTGGACCACCATGGACTCGAGCAGGGGGCCGCCGAACGTCGTAGCCATCGCGACGTCTGACGCGTCACGCCCCCGGCCGATCACGATACGTCCCTTGCGCCTGATGTTGTTACGGGGATCGAAAGTCCACCACCGGTCGCCCAGCCACACTTCCATCCAGGCCGCGAAATCCATCGGCGCCGGATCAGGCGGAACGTCCATGTCAGGCAGGTAGCCGAAGACGTACCTGGCCGGGATATTCAGCGCTCGGCAGAACGAGATGGCCAGGTGCGTGAAGTCACGGCAGACCCCGCGCTGGGCCAGGTTGACGTCGGCGGCGTCCGACAGGGCGGTCGTACTGCCGTACTGGAACGTCAGATGACCGTTCACGTGATCACAGATGGCCTGCACCCGGCGGTATCCCGGCGCCAGCGCGCCGAAACGGGACCAGGCCTCATCCCCGAGCACATCGGGCAGGCAGTACCGGCTCGGCAAGGTATAGATCAGGGTCTCATCCGGGAGGTCGTCGGGCGGGCACTCTTTGGCGCCCTCGTCGGCATCCTCGGTCTCGTCGGGGACCACCGCCTCGGCATGGAACCGGAAGCTCGACCGGCCCGCGGGCAGCACCGCCCGGACGCACGGGTTGCCGTACAGGTCGGTGTAATCACGGATCGCGATCGGCGGCTCGGACGCCCATTGCGCACCCTCGATGAGAACGGGCGGGTCTTCGATCGGCCGGACCTGGAAGATCACCGGCGTGCTGATGGCCGCGACATAGGTAAAGTCGCATCCGATCAGGAGCCGACGCGTTTCCATGATTCATGATCCATGCCAGATGTTTCCGGCGGGTTACGCCACGCCGCACCGGGTGATCTTCCTGACTTTTCCTCGTCGGCGAGGTGTCCGGGTCTACGGGTCGGAGCCCGCGCTTGCCACCTGCTCCGCTATCCGTCCGATCTTCGCCAGCCGGGCCAGGGTGGGCCGGGACAGGACCTCGGCGAAGTCATGCAGCGCCACGATGAGTTCCTCGAGTCCGTCCACCGGGACCTCGTCGCCCGCGTAAAGCAGAATGGCCCGGTAGTCCTCGGCGGTGACGGTCGCGCCGGGCAACTCGATCGGCCCGGTGTCCGCCAGGAACAGCGCGGGGATCGAGGTGTCAAGGACCAGGGCGACAGCGGCCAGTTCGGCGGCCGTGAAGGCACGACGGCCGCGCTCGGCCTGGTGGACGGCCTGGCGACTCCAGGGTTTGTCCAGGTAGCGGCCCATCGCCTGACCGAGTTGCGTGAGTGACATCTGCCGCACCTCACGCAGGCGCGCGATTTGCTGACCGATAGCCGCTTCGACCCGCATGCCACCTCCCTGTCATTCCACATGATGACATCGAAAGACCGGGATTGACAAGCGCGAAATACTCGCCGTATTGTAAATACTTACCTTTCCCCGTCATCTTCTGCAATGACAGAGCTGTCATGATCTGGCCAGCCCCCGAAGAGCCCGAAGACCCCCGGAGGCCGACATGCCGTCCCTTCACATCACGGCGATCACCGCGGGCGACTGCGCTGTGCTCCAGATCGCGGGCGAGATGGACGTCTACACCTCCCCGAAGCTGCGCAAGCAGGTAGCCGACCTCGCCGAGAACGGCACCATCCACATCATCGCGGACCTACGCGGCCTGGATTTCCTGGACTCGACCGGCCTGGGCGCTCTGGTCGGCAGCCTGAAGCGGCTACGCCTCCGCCAGGGATCACTCATGATCGTGACCAGCGGCGGCCGGATCCTTAAGCTCTTCAAGATCACCGGGCTCACCCACGCCTTCGCGCTTCACTCCAGCGTCCAGGACGCCATCTCCGCTGACCAGCACTGGCAGGTCGCCATCGGCAGCGAAGGCCGCAGCGCCGAGGAGTGGTGCTTCAAACACGAGTTGCCGTAGTGACTCGGCCGGCCCGCTACTTGACGTAGGCGATGGGCATGACGGGCGGGGCCTGCGGGAGGGGCTCGGACTGGTAGTGGGCGCGGATGCCGTCGATGTAGCGGCGGCAGCGGTCGGTCAGGCCCTCGGCGGTCTGCATGCGGCCCTTGGTAACCAGGATGCCCAGGTCGGCGCCGTGGAACTTGAAGTCACCCGGGCCGTAGACCCGCATGAAGAAGGCCTCGTCCTCGGTGGTGATGTCGTGCCAGTCGTTGCTGACCTGCTCGAACGTGAGCTCACCGCTGTCGGCCAGCCGCCAGGAGCCGGTGCGCGGGGCAGCCAGGATCCGCTCCACCTCCTCACCCGGCTCCTTCATGATCAGCTGCGACCAGACGTCCACGGCCGCCAGCGCGAGCCAGCGCTCGTTGATCTCCTCGACGTCGATGGTGTAGTCCACGTCCATGAACTCGAGCAGGTGAAACAGGAACAGCGGCACGTCGGCGTACGCGCCCGCGGTCACGTTCGTCATCGAGGAGACCCCGGAGATCCGCGGGTTGAGCTCGCCCAGGTACACCGCGCCGGTGTCGGTGTCGACGAGCACGTCGACCTCGAGGAAGCCCTTGTAGCCCTCGCGGGCGAGCCGGTCGCCGAGCTTGCGGACGTGGCCGATCGCGATGGCGCGGTCGTGTTCGGACAGGGCGTCGGGGAACACGTCGTTGCCGCACCAGCCGCCCTTATACGGGGTGAGCTCGGGGTAGCCGGTCAGGTCGGTCATGAACGGGCCCACGATCGTGCCGTGCCTGGTGATGCAGGCCTCAACCGCCGCGGCCTGGTTGTTGATGCGCTTCATCACCTTGAGCTGCTCGCCGTCCAGGTGGTCCGCGCAGGTATCCCAGTCGTGCTCGGATTTGATGAAGAAGGTGGTCTTGCCTGAGTCGCCGTAGGGGGTCTGGACGACCAGGTCCGTGCCCAGGCCGGCCGACTCGGCGAGCGCGGTGAGCTCTTGGTAGCTGGTGGCCTTGGCCAGGATGTTCGGGACCGAGGGCGCGCCCGCCTCGTTGCCGAGCTGGGTGGTCACGATCTTGGAGTCCAGCCGGCGCCGGAGCGAATCCGGCGGCAGGATCAGCGTGTAGCCGAGCTCGCGGCAGATCTCCTCGGTCTCTTCGTCGAAGAAGACCATCGCGACCATCGGGACGCCGCCGCGCCGGCGCAGGTGCTCGCGGACCTCGGGGTCGCGCAGCAGGTAGTTGTTGATCTGCTCGCTGGAGGAGAATTCGACGTACGGGCGGTTCTCCGGGCTGAAGACCCGGGGGTGCCCGCCGTCCCAGGAGTCGTAGTAGGCGATGTACTGGAAATTGCGGACCCAGCGATCGATGCCGAGCAGGTTGAAGGCGGTCGGGCCGACGAAGTAGATCGGCTGGGAGTTGGTCCGGAAGAACGTGCGGATCTCGGCGATGCCGTTGAGGTGGCGCCGACCTGGCGATCCGAAGGGGCCCGGTGACATAGCGACAGGTTAAGCTCTCGCCGCGCCGCCGTCGAGAATGATCTTGCGCAGTTCGCTGGCCCAGTTCAGATCACGCCGGCGGGCGGCGCGGCCGGGCCGCGGTGACGGCTCAGGCCAGATACCAACCCGGGGACGCCCCCAGACCGGACCGGGTCGCGGCGGCCGAGGACGCCGCCGACGGCGTCGAACGCGCGCAGCGTGTCCTCCAGATAGACCGGGTTCTGGGCCTGCGGCCAGCTGGAGAACTTCACGCACACCGTCCGGGTCCGCCGGCTGACGTGCACCATCTGCCCGTGGATGCCCAGGCAGAGCAGCACGTCGCCGGCCTCACCCGGGCGGAACCAGAACTGGTTGCGGTACCAGCCGCCGGGGAACGCCGGTTCGGCGGGCGAGGCGGCGAACACGGTCCGCAGGTCGGAGTCGACGGCCCAGCCCTGGCGCAGCCAGGCCGGCGGGACGACGCGGCGCACGCCCCCCGCCCCGTCCGGGACCACTCCCCCGTCCAGCAGCAGCTGGCCGAACCGGGCCATGTCGCGGGCGGTGGCGCACAGCCCGCCATCGTGCACGGCCACGCCCAGGCCGTCGTGCAGCAAGATGGCGTCGTGTTCGGCGCCCATCGGCGCCCAGATCAGCTCGGACAGAAGCTGAGCCATGGGCTGTCCGGCCGCCCGCTCGCACACCCAGCCGAGCACGTCGGACTCCGCGGAGCGATACAGGAAGCGAGCGCCGTGCGGCGCATGCGCCCGCAGCGTGGCCAGGAACCCGTACAGCCCGCGGGGATCGTCCCCAAGTCCCCCGGACTCGTCCGACCGCCAGCCGATCCACTCGTCCAGCCGCCGGATGTCCGCCTGCGGGTTGGCGTACTCCTCGCTGAAGGCGACCCCGCTGCGCATGTCCAGCACATGCCGCACCGTGGCGCCTGCGTAGCCGCTGGCGGCCAGTTCCGGCACGTAACCGGTGATCTCGTCATCGGCGTCGAGCTGGCCGCGGTCGATGAGCACGGCCGCTACGCAGCCCACCACGGACTTCGACACTGACATCAGCGCGTGGGTCCGGTCCGGAGCCCCCAGGGCGCCGTACCATTCGGCGACGAGCTCGCCGTCCTGCAGCACCACGTACGCGTCGGTGTAGGTGTCCGCGAGCACGTCGCCCACGGTGCCCGCTGACCCGTCGGCGCGGGTCACGGCGGTCGCGAGCGGATCGATGCTTCTATGGTCGGTCAGGGACGCGGCGGGCAGGGCACGGACTGGCCCGTGACCGCGCGAAACGCGATAGGTGGGCAGGACGTCGGCGACGTGCCAAAACGCCCAGCGGTTGACCGGCGGGTCCTGCCAGTTGCGTGCCGTGACCGATATGCCCTCAACCTCGGGATCGCGCTCAAGCGGCATACGCCGCATCCTAGTCGCGGGCCGCTTGCGACTTTCGCGGGCCGCTTGCGACTTTCGCGGGCCACTTGCGACTTTCGCGGGCCACTTATGACGGCCAGAGGTCACTTGTGACCGGTCCGGAGGAGTTATCTACCAGAAGTGTCGTGGCGTTTACTAGACGCTCCCACGCTAGTGGCCTACGGTGCTGTCATGACGGCTAGTAAGGGGCCATGGTCCCAGATGGCCCGTAACCGGTGAGCGACTTCGAGCGGCCCGCTCAAGACGACGCCGTTCCAGGCGAAACTGCCCGGCTCGACGCTCTCGACGCTGAGGCCAGCCGCCTGTTCGAGCGGCGGAACGGGCCGACGGCCGAGCTGGCCGGTCAGGCCGATGCGGTCGCGGCCGCCTGCCACGCCATGGCGGTGCGATTCCATCGTGGCGGCAAACTCGTCGTGTTCGGCGCGGGCGGGCCGAGCGCGGACGCACAGCATGTCGCGGTGGAGTTCGTTCACCCTGTCATCGTGGGCAAACGCGCGCTGCCGGCCATCTCGCTGACCACCGACGTGGCCACGGTGACCGGGATAGCAGAGCGGGAGGGCGTGGCGGCGATCTTCGCCCACCAGATCCGCTTCCTCGCCGACCCGGCCGACATCGCGCTGGGCATCTCCGTCGACGGCCACAGCGCCAGCGTGCTGGCCGGCCTGGAGGCGGCCGCCGAACTTGGCCTGCTGACGATCGCCCTGGCGGGCGGGCACAACGGTCCCATCATGAACAGCAAGGCGGTCGATCACCTGCTGGTCGCGGACTCCTCCGATCCTCGGGTGGTCAAGGAGCTGCACGTGACGCTCTATCACCTGCTGTGGGAGCTGGTGCACGTGTTCTTCGAGCAGCCGGGCGTACTCGCGCCGGGGGTGCTGACATGAGTGAATGCGGGGATGGAGTCTGCATCACCTGTTCCGATACCGCCGTGGAGGTCACGGTGCTGCGGTTGCTGGCCGATGAGCTGGCCGTGGTGGACACCGGCGCGGGCCAGGAGACCGTCAGCGTCGCCCTGGTGGCCGCCGGCGTCGGCGACACCATCCTGGTACACGCCAGGGAAGCCATCGCCGTGATAGGGAGGTGACCTAGTGGCACGACAGGAGAACCAGGCCGGGTCCGAGGCGATGGAGTCCCTCTACCCGTTCCTGTACTCGGACACTTCAGACCTGCCGGCCGTGCTTGATCAGGTTCGCGCCTCGAGCGTGGCCAAGGTCGAGGAGATCGGTGAGCTGCGCCGCGTGGTCGCCGCGCGCGACGGCGCCCGGATAGCGGACTGCGCCCGGCAGGCCGCGGCCAGGTTCGCCGCGGGCGGGCGCCTGTTCGCGTTCGGCAACGGCGGCAGCGCCACCGACGCCGCTCAGCTCGCCACCCTGTTCCTGCACCCGGGCGGCGACGCTCGCCCGCTGCCCGCGTTCGGGCTGGGCAGCGACACCGCCGTGGTCACCGCGCTGTGCAACGACATCGGCGTCGACGTCGTCTTCGCCCGGCAGCTCGCGGCGTTCGGCGGCCGGAACGACATCGCGGTCGGCCTGTCCACCAGCGGCAACTCCGCCAATCTGGTGCGCGCCTTCGACGAGGCAAGCCGCCGGGGCATGCTCACCATCGGGCTGGCTGGCTACGACGGCGGGAAGATGGCCGAGCTGGACAGCATCGACTACCTGTTCATCGCGCCGTCGGAGTCCGTGCACCGGATCCAGGAGGCCCAGACCACCGTCTACCAGGTGCTCTGGGAGCTGACCCTGGATGCGCTCGTCCCTCCTGGCCCTTCGCGCCGTTAAACACTCAGGAAGAGGTGTCACATGTGCCTCGGCATACCCGGTGAGGTCATCGAAATAAACCCGGAGCAACCCGATCTGGCCAAGGTGGACGTGAGCGGCGTCCGGCGGATGATCAACATCGGCCTGCTCGTCGACGATCCGCCGGTACCCGGCGAATGGGTGCTGATCCACGTCGGCTTCGCCCTGTCGAAGATCGACGAGAGGGAGGCGGCGGCCGCCATGGAATTCCTCGAGGGCATCGGGCAGGCCTACGAGGACGAGATCGCCGCGCTGCGGGCATCACTGATCGAATAGGAGCGTGCGGACAATGCGGTTCGTTGATGAATTCCGTGATGCCGACAAGGCCCGCGCGCTGGCCGCGAAAATCGCGGCGCTGTGCGAGCCAGGCCGCCGGTACAAGCTGATGGAGGTGTGCGGCGGGCACACCCACACGATCTACAAGCACGGCCTCGAGGATTACCTGCCCGAGGCGATCCAGCTGGTCCACGGCCCGGGGTGCCCGGTGTGCGTGATCCCGATGGGACGGGTGGACGACGCCATCCACCTGGCCTCGCAGCCGGACGTGATCATGACCTCGTTCGGCGACATGATGCGGGTACCGGGCAGCGGCGGATCGTTCTTCGACGCCAACGCCGAGGGCACCAGCATCCGGATGGTGTACTCGCCGCTGGACTCGCTGAAGATCGCCAGGCAGAACCCGGACAAGCAGGTCGTGTTCATGGCGATCGGGTTCGAGACGACAGCTCCGTCCACCGCGATGACCATGCTGCGCGCCGCCCGCGAGGGGCTGACGAACTTCTCCGTGTTCTGTAACCACGTCACGATCGTCCCGGCCATCAAGGCCATCCTGGACTCGCCGGACCTGCGGCTTGACGGCTTCATCGGCCCGGGGCACGTCTCCACGGTGATCGGCTGCCGGCCGTATGAGTTCATCGCCAGCCAGTACGGCAAGCCCGTCGTGACGGCCGGTTTCGAGCCGCTGGACATCCTGCAGTCCATCTACATGCTGATGGTGCAGCTGTCGCAGGGCCGGTCGGAGGTGGAGAACCAGTACTCCCGGGTGGTGCCGTGGGACGGCAACCAGGCGGCGCTGAGGGCCATCAACGAGACGATGGAGCTGCGGCCCTACTTCGAGTGGCGCGGCCTCGGCTTCATCTCGCATTCGGCGCTCAAGGTCCGGGAGAAGTACGCGGCCATGGACGCGGAGCTGCTGTTCGCCGTACCCGGGGTGCGGGTGGCCGATCCGAAGGCCTGCCAGTGCGGCGAGGTCCTCAAGGGCGTGCTGAAGCCCTGGGAATGCAAGGTGTTCGGCACCGCGTGCACGCCGGAGACCCCCATCGGGACCTGCATGGTATCCCCGGAGGGCGCCTGCGCGGCCTACTACAACTTCGGCCGGATGAACCGCAACCGGGTCCCGGAGGCGCAGGTGACCCGGGCATGACCGCTGGGGACCAGCGTTCGTGGGTGGATCAGGCCCTGCACGAGCACGACGAGCACGAACGGCTCGATGAGCTGGAAAGGCACGCGGGGGGCCGGCGGCAGCTGCCGTTGGCCGACCCGGAGCAGCAGGTCCTGGACCGCATCGACCGGGCCAGGCGCCGCCGCCCGCGGGTCAGGGAAGAACGCATCACGATGTCGCACGGCGCCGGCGGCAAGGCGACCCAGACCCTGATCGAGGCCGTCTTTCTCGACGCGTTCCGTAACCCGCTGCTCGAGCCGCTGGAGGACGCGGCCGAGCTGACCATCAACGGCACCCGGCTGGCCCTGACCACCGATTCCTACGTGGTCAAGCCGCTGTTCTTCCCCGGCGGTGACATCGGCGACCTGGCCGTCAACGGCACGGTCAACGACCTGTCGGTGGCCGGCGCCACCCCGCTGTACCTATCGGCCGGGTTCATCCTCGAGGAAGGCTTTCCCGTCGCGGACCTGTCCCGGGTGGTGGAGTCCATGGCGGCCGCGGCCGCGGCGGCCGGCGTGCGCATCGTCACCGGCGACACCAAGGTGGTCGAGAAGGGCAAGGCCGACGGCTGCTACATCAACACCGCGGGAGTGGGCCTGATCGAGCGGGACGTGACCCTCGGCGCGGCCCGGGCCCGGCCGGGCGACGCCATCATCGTCTCCGGGCCCATCGGCGACCACGGCATCACCATCATGCTGGCCCGCGGCGAGCTCGACATCGAGGCGGATATCTCCTCCGATACGGCACCGCTGAACGGGCTGGTGGCGGAGTTGCTGAACGCGGTCCCCAGCGTCCGGGCCATGCGCGACGCGACCCGCGGCGGCGTGGCCACGATCCTCAACGAGATCGCGAAGGCGGCCAACGTCGGCGTGCTGGTCAGCGAGGATGACATCCCGGTCCGCGCCGAGGTCCGCGGCGCCTCAGAGCTGCTTGGCATCGACCCGATGTACGTGGCTTGCGAGGGCCGCCTGGTCGCGGTCGTGCCGGGCGAGGAGGCCGATCACGCCGTCGCGGCGATGCGCGGGCACCCGCTCGGGGAGCAGGCCGCGATCATCGGCCACGTACGGGCGGAGCAGCCGGGGATCGTCCAGCTGAAGACCGCGTTCGGCGGGACCCGGATCGTCGACCTGCTCGTCGGCGATCCGCTGCCGCGTATCTGCTGACCTGCATGTCACGGCTGATATAAGAGAAGGCGGTCTCGCGCTCCGGCCACGACGGCCTGGCCGAGGCTGATCCCACCGTCGTTGCACGGGACACGCGAATGCACCAGGACGCGGAATCCGCGCGCTTCCAGACGGGTGACCGCGCCGCGCAGCAGCAGCTGGTTCTGGAACACCCCGCCGGACAGCGCCACCGTGCTCAGCCCGTGCCGCTCGCGCGCCAGCACGCAGCCCGCCTCGATCAGCGCGGCGACGCCGTGGTGGAAACGAGCCGCGATGACCTCGGGCGCGATCCCGGCGGCGAGGTCATCGACGACCCCATGGAGAAGATCACCGCCGCGGGCGCGGAACGGCAGACCGGTCTCGATGCCGACCGGGTAAGCGCCGGTCTCCCCGGGATCGGCCAGTTGCTCGAGCTCCACCGCGGCCTGGCCCTCATAGTTGATCGCGTCCCGTACGTCCAGGATGGCCGCGGCGGCGTCGAACAGCCGCCCCGCGCTTGAGGTCAGCGGGGCGTTGATGCCCTTGCGGGCCATGGCGACGACAGCGGACCAGCGCGCCTGGTTACGGCGCATGACGTCGAGGTGATCCGTCTCTAGACTGGCGGCCGGACGGGTCGGGGACTGCGGGTCCGCGTCGAGGTAGGCCGCCGCCATCCGCCACGGCTGCCTGATGGCGGCCGCTCCCCCGGGCATCGGCACCGGCGCGAGA
>Ga0302232_10001688_pt1 | contig 15214 bp, 11 predicted proteins | sample II_Palsa_N2_3_FD_193575 | JGI IMG/M metagenome (GOLD analysis project Ga0302232, IMG submission 193575) | Peat permafrost microbial communities from Stordalen Mire near Abisko, Sweden - II_Palsa_N2_3 | ecosystem: Environmental > Terrestrial > Soil > Palsa > Peat permafrost | place: Sweden...
ACCGGACAGGACGCCGGCAAAGTCGCGGTAAGCTTTCTCACTCCCTGGGGCCAGCCGCTGCAACTGGTCAGCCGCATGAAGGCCGATGACTTGCTGCAGACAACGACACCTGGATCCAGAGTCGCCGTGCAGTAGACGGATGCATTCGTTCATCCGGCGCGCACTGAATCGCGCTACAAATCACAGCGTTTTCATTACCGCGACTTTCATCGGCGCGCTGATATCTAGGAGTTCCCTTCCCCGATAAAGGCAGCATTCGATGACCAAGATCAAAGTCAATCAGGATCACAGCGGCAAGCCGGTCGAACTGTTCTATGAAGATATTGGCAGCGGCGCGCCAGTGGTTTTGATCCACGGCTGGCCAGTGAGCCAGCAGATGTGGGAAAACCAGATTCTCGCCATCGCCAGCAAGGGCTTTCGCGTCATCAGCTATGACCGCCGCGGTTTTGGCCAGTCGTCCAAGCCGTGGGATGGCTATGACTACGACACGCTGGCCGATGATTTGAAAGGCTTGCTGGTGGCGCTCGATCTCACCGGCGTAACCTTGGTCGGCTTCTCGATGGGCGGCGGCGAAATCGCGCGCTACATGGGCAAATACAGCGGCGAACGCGTCAGCAAGGTGGCTTTTGTCAGCGCCATTACGCCTTTCCTACTCAAGACCGACAACAATCCGGACGGCGTCGACAAGAGCGTGTTCGACGGCATGATCGATGGCCTTACCAAGGACCGCCCTGCTTTCCTGGAAACGTTCGGTAAGGGTTTCTTCGGCGTCAGTGCGCTCCACCACAGCGTGAGTTCAGCCGTGCTGGACTGGAACCAGTCGCTGGCGTTACCGGCCTCGCTGAAAGGCACGCTTGATTGTGTGCGTGCCTTCAGTGAAACCGATTTTCGTGAAGACCTGAAAAAGATCACCGTCCCGACTCTGATCATCCACGGCAAGGATGACAAGACCGTACCGTTCGAAGCCAGCGGTGAGCGCACCGCCAAACTTATCCCGTCGGCTACCTTCAAGGCCTACGACGGTGCGCCGCATGGGCTTTTCATCACTCACAAGGATCAGCTCAACAAGGATTTGCTGGAATTTCTGGACGCATAAATCACGAATCAGAGTGTTCCATTCACAGGAAAGGCGCCTAACTAGGCGCCTTTCCTGTGATCCATACTTGGTTGTTGATGTCATCGTTAATGCGCGTTTATCCATCAACCCTCTGACGATCCTGCAGTAGCGTCGCCACGGCATTCAACAGCGACTTCGAATCGTACGGCTTCAGCAGTGTGTCGTACTCACGGAAATCCTGGGGAATTTCTTCCTTGCCATAGCCGGAGGCAAACACGAATGGCACGCCCTGCTCACGTAATTGATCGGCCAGCGGGAAAACCAGATCACGGCCGAGATTGACGTCGAGAATGGCCGCATCAAATGCCTCACTTTGGGAAACTTTCAGCCCTTCGGCCAGGCTGGACACACCATGCACCTGATAACCCGCGTCAGAAAGCAGGTCTTCCAGCACCATCGCGATAAACATCTCATCTTCAACCATCAGCACGTGCGGCTTGTGACTCATGAACCATCTCCTGATCGATACGCCATTTCATGCAGCACGAAGAACAAAACAATTTTCCTGACGTCTAGAGTGGCGGGCCATCAGTGACGACTCCGTGTGGCATCAGTGAATGGCTGACATGCGATTCATGAAAGTTCGTCAGCTTCTAGAACTCAAGCGACGTGCCGAGTGCGAGGTGACAAGTGGGTAACTCGCGCTTTTGCGAAAATGCCGGTTACACCGATGCACCAACGCCGGCAGACTGGTGCGTTGTCGCACTAACCGTGTGTTTTAACTGATACCCATATAGCTGCATGGGTCTACGCAGGTGTACGCTTCGCCGCGATCAACGCGAATGACGTCTCAGGGGAAAGGGGAAACCATATGAAGAATCTACTGCTGAACAACGGCACGAGCCTCGCCGGAAAATTTTCGTTCTGGACGATTCTTGTCCCTGTCATCGTCATTGTTCTTCTGGTGAATAGCGTCTTCGTGATCTCGCCCAGCGAGGAGGCGGGCACTCGCTGGCTGGGCGGCACGCCGATGACCACGGCACCGCTGACCACCGGCATGCACTTCAAGGTGCCATTCTTCGAAAATGTCGACCGCATCCAGACCAGTCGATCGGTGTATACGCTCAATGCATTGGACGTCTATACCAACGACAACCAGAAAGTCACGATCGACGTCAGCATCATTTATCAGATTCCCAGCTCGGCAGTGATGAATCTGCTTTATCACGTCGGCCGCGCGGGTGCATTTGATATCGACGGCACTGTTCTGCCGGTCGTGCGCGATCGCGCGCTGGCCGCCTTCGCTCGTTACAACACGCTCACCATTTCCGACCAGCGTTCACAGATCACCCTGCAGATGCGCAAGGACGTCAGCGAGGCCTTACTGCGTCTGTTCGGCGTCGACACGATCGACGTTCAGCTCACCGGCATCCACTATTCACCGGTATTCGACCAGTCCATCGAGGAAGCCGTACGCGCCAAGAATCTCGCCGTGCAGGCCGAAAACACCGTGGCGCAGAAGAAATTCGAAGGCCAGCAGAAAACCGTCACCGCCTCCGCCGAAGCCCAGGCCTCCGTCGAGCGCGCCACCGGCGAAGCCCAAGCCACCGTGCTACAGGCTGACGCCCAGGCCAAGGCTATCGCCACCGTCGGCAACGCGCTGAAAACCAACCCGGACTACGTACACTTCTACGCCATGCAACGCTGGAATGGCATCCTGCCTCAGGTCGTCGGCGCCGGTTCGATTCCGATGATTGATTTGAAAGGCGCGGATGCGGGCAAGTAGTCGAAACTCGCATCGACGTTGCCTCGACCCCGCAATTTCTCCCGATGATGGCCGCTGTGGCCCGATATTCCGATTGTTCCTGCGGTTCGATGAATAGTCTTTCATTTACGTAAACAACTAACTTGTCTGGGCTACCATTCGCCTCTTTGCTGAATCTCGCCCGGCATGTGGTGCCACTTGCCGCGTGCGTGATCGACGGACCAAGACGCCTATGTGGATTGTCAAAATCGCGCTCGAGCGCCCGCTCACGTTTATCGTATTGGCGCTTTTGCTGCTGATTCTTGGGCCCCTGGCGATTCTGCGTACACCGACCGACATCTTCCCCAACATCAATATTCCTGTGGTGTCGGTGGTATGGCAGTACACCGGCCTGCCGGCCGATGACATGAACAATCGCATCGTCACCGGCTTCGAGCGTTCGCTCACCACCACGGTCAACGACGTCGAGCACACCGAAACGCAATCGCTGAATGGTGTCGGCCTGGTGAAGGTGTTTTTTCAGCCGAACGTCAATGTGGATATGGCGATCGCGCAGATCACCGCGATTGCGCAATCCGCGGTCAAATCCATGCCTCAAGGCACGACGCCGCCGCTGATCATCGTCTACAACGCATCGACCGTTCCGATTTTGCAGTTTGCGCTGTCATCCAAGGAGCTTTCGGAATCGACGATTTTTGATGACGCCAACCAGATCGTGCGCACCTTCGTCACCTCCGTACGTGGTGCAGCCACACCGTACCCTTACGGCGGCAAGCAGCGTCAGATCCAGGTGGATCTCAATCCGCAGGCGCTGCTCTCGCACGGGCTGGCGCCCAGCGATGTCGTCGCCGCCATCGGTGCGCAGAACCTGATTCTGCCAGCCGGCACCGAAAAGGTCGGCGACATCGAATACAGCGTGCGGCTCAATGGCAGCCCGCAACAGATCGACGATCTGAACAACGCGCCCATCCATACCGTCAACGGGATCACCACCTATATCCGCGACGTCGCGCACGTGCACGACGGCTCGCCACCGCAGACCAACATCGTGCGGGTGGACGGCCATCGTGCCGTGCTGATGTCGATCCTGAAAATTGGTGACGCATCTACCCTCGACATCGTCGACACCCTGCGAAAATTGTTGCCGCGCATTCGCGCAGCCGTTCCGCAAAATTTGCAGATCAACCCGATCTCCGACCAGTCGCTGTTCGTGCGCGCCGCAGTTTCCGGGGTTATTCGCGAAGGCGTCATCGCAGCAACGCTGACCGGTTTGATGATTTTGCTGTTCCTGGGCTCATGGCGCTCCACGCTGATCATCGCGATCTCCATTCCGCTATCGATCCTCGCCTCGATCATCACGCTGTCGGCGCTGGGCGAGACGATCAACATCATGACGCTGGGTGGTCTGGCGCTGGCCGTCGGCATTCTGGTCGATGATGCGACAGTCACGATCGAAAACATCAACTCGCATCTGGAAGAAGGCAAAGAGGTCTACGACGCCATTCTGGAAGGCGCGCAGCAGATCGCCGTACCGGCGCTGGTCTCAACGCTATCCATCTGCATCGTCTTCGTGCCGATCTTTTTCCTGGGCGGCGTCGCCAAGTATTTGTTTGCGCCACTCGCCGAAGCCGTGGTGTTCGCGATGCTGGCTTCGTATGTGCTCTCGCGAACGCTGGTTCCGACGCTGTCGCTGTACTGGCTGAAGAAGCACGATCATGAGGCGAAGCCGGTCGGCCCACTGGGTCGTTTTCAGGCGGGTTTCGAAAATCGCTTTGAGCGCGCGCGCGCAGGTTATCGCCGTGCCCTGGTAACCGCCGAATCCCATCGCGGTCTGTTTGCCGTGTTGTTTTTTGCATCCTGCGCGCTGTCGGTGGCTCTGCTGGTGCCGTGGCTGGGCCGCGATTTCTTTCCCTATGTGGACGGCGGCCAGATCAAGCTGCATTTCCATGCGCAGACAGGTTTGCGCATCGAAGAAACCGCACGCCTGGCCGACGGCATCGAGAATGTGATCCGACAGACCATACCCGGCAAAGAGCTGGGCAGCGTGGTGGATACGCTCGGCCTGCCGTATAGCGGTATCAATCTTTCGTATAGCAACACCGGCGTCATCGGCACGTCCGACGGCGATATCTTCGTCACCCTCAACGATGATCATCACCCGACCGCCAACTACGTGCGCTCTTTGCGACAGGAGCTGCGCCAGAAATATCCCAGCGTCACGTTCTCGTTCCTGGCCGCCGACATCATTGGCCAGATTCTCAACTTCGGCTCACCCGCGCCGATTGACGTGCAGGTGACCGGGCACGATACGCAGGCGACAGCCAGGATCGCCAACGATCTTCTCGGCAAGCTGGCGCACGTGCCCGGGCTGGTTGATCTGCGCATCCAGCAGGCGCAAAACCTGCCGCAGATCAATGTCAACGTCGATCGTACCCGTGCGAATCTCGTGGGACTTACGCAGCAGGATGTGGCCAGCAACCTGCTTACCGCACTGGCCGGCTCGTCCCAGGTCAATCCTACTTACTGGGTCGATCCCAAATCCGGCATCAGCTACACCATCGCCACACAGACGCCGCAATACCGGCTCGATACCTTGCAGGATCTGAAGACGTTGTCGATCACGAGTGCCAGCGGCGCTACGGGTGCATCGGTCAACGGAACAACCGCCACCAGCACACCGACTGGTGGTACAGCAGGCCAGATACTCGAGAACGTGGCGACGTTCTCGCGCAGCGCGGGACCGGCCGTGGTCTCGCATTACAGTACGCGGCCTGCGATGGATCTGTTCGGGTCCGTCGACCAGACCGATCTGGGCAGCGTGGGCAGTGCCGTGCAGAAAATCGTCGACGAGGCATCCAAGCATTTGCCACGCGATTCGGATATCACCGTACGCGGCCAGGTGGAAACCATGGGCGAGTCGTACCGTGGGCTGATCGGCGGCCTGCTGTTCGCGATCGGACTGGTCTATCTGCTGATCGTGGTGAATTTCCAGACCTGGGTCGACCCGCTGATCATCATTGCCGCCCTGCCCGCCGCGCTGGCAGGCGTGGTGTGGATGCTGTTCCTGACCCACACGCCACTCTCGGTGCCGGCACTGATGGGCGCGATCATGTGCATGGGCGTGGCTACCGCCAACTCGATCCTGGTGATCAGCTTTGCGCGCGAGCGACTGGAGCACCACCACGATCCGGTGAGGGCGGCGATCGAGGCGGGGTTCGGGCGTTTCCGACCCGTGTTGATGACCGCTTTTGCGATGATCATCGGCATGGTGCCAATGGCGCTTGGTCTGGGTGAAGGTGGCGAGCAGAATGCGCCGCTGGGTCGTGCCGTGATCGGTGGCCTGCTACTGGCCACTGCAGCGACGCTCTTCTTTGTTCCCACGTTCTTCAGCCTGCTGCACCGACGCCATCATGCGCCCCGTCCCGCGGCCGCCGACTGAGATATCGCCCATGTCCAATCCTTCCAGCACACCGCCTCGCCACTCGCCGAAGTCACCCCACCGCGCGCGACTGGTGCTTATCATCCTGGCGACGATTCTTGTCGCGCTCGGGGTGTACGGCATTTTCGAACGCGTTCACGCGCACCGCGAACTTGCCGACGACACGAATCGCAATGCCACGCCGACCGTCGCGGTGCTTATCCCGAAGGCCGCGCCGGGCAATCAGTCGCTGAGTTTGCCGGGCACCGTTTCGTCGTGGCAAGACGCGCAGATCTATGCACGCACCACCGGTTACGTCGCCAAGTGGTATGTCGACATCGGCACCAAGGTCAAGAAGGGTCAGCGACTGGCCGACCTGGATACGCCCGACGTCGACAATCAGCTCAGTCAGGGGCAGGCGCAGATGCGCAGCGATCAGGCCAACGCCAAGTTTGCCCAGGTCACGGCGACTCGCTACGACCAGCTCGTCGCGACCGGGCTGGTGGCCAAGCAACTCGGTGACCAGTACGACTCGCAAGCGAAAGCCGATTTCGCCACGGTCGAGGCCGATCGTTCGAACGTCGCGCGACTGGAAAACATGGAGCAGTTCAAATATATCAATGCGCCGTTTGACGGTGTCATTACGCAGCGCAACCTCGACGTGGGTGCACTGGTCGACGCCGGTTCCACCGGCAGCAATCTGTTCGTGATTGCCGATACCAGCAAGCTTCGTGTATTCATCGACGTGCCGGAAATTTACGCCGGCAGCGTGCACGTGGGCATGCCCGCGCAAGTCACGGTGAGCAGTTACGGCAACAAGCCCGTCATCGGCACGGTGGCGCGTACCGCCGACGCACTGGACGCCAACAGCCGCACGCTGCGCACGGAAATTGATCTGGACAATGCGGATCAGTCGCTGGTCGCGGGGCTTTACGCCACCGTCAAGCTCGGCGTTTCCACGACGACGCATGACGTCATCGTTCCTGCCAACACGCTGCTATTCCGCAGCGAAGGCTTGCGCGTTGGCTTGGTCGATGCGCAAAACCGGATTCACCTGCAGCCCGTCACCATTGGAAGGGATTTCGGCAGCACGGTGGAAATCACCGAAGGTATCGATACCGGCTCCCGCCTCGTGCTGAGTCCACCGGACTCGCTCTATGAAAACGAGCCGGTGAACATTGCCACAGACGAAAAAAATACGGACGGCGCGGGCAAAAAAGACCCGCATTGATCAGCTACGCTGGCGACGCACAGTATGGGACGCTCTAGTAAAAATTGGCCTTGTTCTGGCTGATGCGGCCTTTGATCGATGAACGCAACCGGCCCTCGCAGCGATAAGCGAAAGCCGGCCATCCGTTACTCACCCAAGCAACACTTCGCAAGCGGTGTCCTTACGCCGCCGCGTAACGTTCCAGCCAATGCGCATAAGGCGCTGGCAATGTCCACGATGGGTTGTCGATGCCCAATTCGCGTGCCGCCTTGTATGGCCAGTGCGGATCAGCGAGATGGGCACGACCCACCATGACGAGATCGAGCTGGCCGTCCTGTAAAACGCGCTCGGCGAGTTCAGGTGTGCCAATGCCCCAGGCCGAGGAGACGGGTAGACCAGCTTCATGACGAACCCGCTGCGCAATCGGCCCGAGGAACGCTGGGCCCCAGGGAATATTCGCAGAAGGTGTGGAGAAACCAACACTGACGCTCAGCATATCCAGTCCGGCCTGCTTGAAGCCCTTGGCCAGCTCGATGGATTCAGCCAGGGTCTCTTCGTCGCGGCCGTCGTACTCGATCACGCCGAAGCGGGCTGTGAGCGGCAGATGTTCAGGCCACACCTCCTTCACCGCCGCCAGCGTTTCAAGCAGAAAGCGGCTGCGGTTTTCGAGGCTGCCGCCATACAGATCGTCGCGCTGATTGGAGTGTACGGAGAAAAAGCTCTGGCCCAGATAGCCGTGTGCGAAATGCAGCTCCAGCCATTCGAAACCGGCATCACGGGCACGCCTGGCCGCCGCCACGAAGTCCGCGCGCACGCGTGCGATGTCCTCCAGCGTCATGGCCTCGGGAACCTTCGGCAGGTTCGCGCCAAAAGCGATCGCCGAGGGTGCAATGGTCTGCCAGCCGCGCGGGTCATCGGCAGCGATATGATCATCGCCCTCCCACGGCCGGTTCGAGCTGGCTTTGCGTCCGGCGTGGCCAATCTGGATCCCGGGAACGGAGCCTGCGGCCTTGATCGCCTTGACCACGGGTACGAACGCTTGTGCCTGCTCATCGTTCCATATGCCAGTACATCCTGGGGTGATGCGCCCCTCCGACGAAACGGCTGTCGCTTCCACGATGACCAGACCGGCGCCGCCCCGTGCCATGCCCGCAAGGTGCACGCGATGCCAGTCGTTGATCAAGCCATCGTCGGCCGAGTACTGGCACATCGGCGGCACGGCGATGCGGTTGCGCAAGATGACATCCTTGAGCTTGAACGGTTCGAACAGTGAAGGCATGGGGTAATTCCGAATCAATCTACGAATGTTCGATAATAGTCGAACTATCGAGTAATGGTCAAAAGCTTTACCATTTGCCCCATGCGTCCCTACAAACATCCCACCGCTGACCAGTTCACGCTCGAGCGAATTTTTCACGCGCTCAGCGACCCAGCGCGTATGGAAATCGTCCGACATCTCGCGCGGGTGGAAGCCGCCACGTGTGGTGAGCTTGACGGTGGCCGACCCAAGTCGAGCATGTCGCACCACTTTCGCATCCTGCGCGACGCTGGGCTTGTGCATACGCGCGCTGCCGGCACCATTCACCAGAACACGCTTCGTGCTACCGAACTCAATGCGCGTTTTCCGGGTTTGTTGAAAGCCATTCTCGCTCAGGTACCGGATGGCAACACGGTGACCGCTGAGCGCAAACGCTGATGTCCTGATCAAGGATGTCCCGATCAATCGGTGACTGATCGCCATCCGTTTGCCTACCCTTCCTCGATACCGGATTGAAGCACCAACGATTCAACCGGATTGAAAAAGCAACAACAGTTCACCGCAAGGCTGACCGGTGTTCACTTGTGGGACATATAAAACGAAGGAGACTGGGCAGTCTGAGCTCCGGGAGCAGTAGTGCAATACGGTATCGCTGTTGAACGTCTTGTGGGCCGCATAAGCGGACGTCAGCGCACCGTTTGGTGTGCCCTGCTGTTGACTATATGCCTTGGCCCTTGGTCGAATATTCACGCCCATGGTGTGCAGACGCATGCGCAAAAGAGCTCGTCGCACACCGCGGCGACAGACCAATTGGCCATCCAGGTAACCGATGACAAGTTGACCCTTTCGGTTACCGACGTTCCGCAGGTTTACCTGCACGGAATGATCGACGCCGATGCACCGCAGCGTTTTGCCGCCATGATGCAGTCGGGCAAGATCCCCAACGGGTCCGATGTGTACCTGAATTCGCCCGATGGCAATCTGGCCGCCGGCCTGGCACTGGGGCGGCTGTTCCGCTCCGGCTCGATGGTGACGCATCTCGGCACGCCGCGGCGCAAGGGCGAGCCCAACACGTCCGTCTGCACAAACGCCTGCACCTATGCCTACTTTGGTGGACGCTACCGGTGGGCACCGACCGGTGCTGATCGCATCGGTCTTTCGCCGTATCACGCCGCCACCACGCAAACCGGGGGCGTTGGTCAGGGTCAGCAGACTCAGCCGAATGACGAGATCGCCGCCTACTTGAAGCAGATGGATATCAATCCTGCGGCTTTCACAAGCACAGCTACAGCATCAAGCGACGCCATCATGTGGTTGAGCGCCGACCAGATGATGGCATCGGGGCTGGCCAATAACGGACGCCTGCCTCTCACGGCGACGTATCAGCCTTCCAGCGGCGCGCCATACCTCGTGCTCGACCAGGTCGACCGCCACGGCGAGCGCCGCATGACGATCGAGTGCAAGCCCGGTGTCATAACGCTTACCGCGATCAACAAGGTAGGCGCGACCCGGGCAAAGCAGATTGTGGCACGCAGCGCGCGTTCGTATTTCGAGATCAACCGACAGGAGACGTTGACACAGCAGCGCAGCGGTGCGGACGTCGTCAATGAGTCGATAACGATGACTCGGACCTATCCACCGGCTCGTCTGGAATACATTATCTACGGGCAATCTGTCGGCGCATGGGTCGGCGATAGCAACAGTGCATTCCGCAACGGCTTTACTTTCGATCTCGAGCCCGTCAGAGCTACGCTCAAAAACTATTACGAGGCCTGTTGGCAGGCCGCGCCGTGGCCGACCCATCAAAAATCCTGAGACCGCATTTGTCGCTATCCTGGCTCGCCTGCATTTGAAATAACGTCATTCGAGCGACGTGCTTTTCTGCTGCCGCCGATCCCGATGATGGTTGCTCCACCACAAACAGGAATGCCTGATGACGGCCGAGAAATCCTTTCCCGAGGCAGCCTTCCTCAGCTACCTGGAGCTTATGGATAGCGTCAATCCCCCGACCGCGAGCATGCCGCTATCGCCGCTGCTTGCCCGCCTGCTTCTGCCTTCGGACGGAATAGGCAAACCGACCAAGGCCGCCGGTTACCTGACTCAGTTGCTGCACGCCAGGAAAGCGACGCTGCAGGCCGCGCTCGACACGGAGATGGCGGCGGACGAATTGCGCCGTTATCAGAAGTTCGCCAAACCAGGCCAGCCATCACCGCATATTGTCCAGCTACGGCAGCGGCAGGCCGCCGCCAGACAAGCGACCAGCGTTTCGAAACTGGCCTACGTCAAGGCTGCTGCCGCGTTTGTGCGGGAGGCCGGTATCGATGTGCCGCCGCGCGTGGCGATCGAGCTGTTCATCAACGGCTGGATCGATGCCCACGTGCCGAAGGCTTTCGCGCCGTGACATTAAAAGCGCTGCCGCTTTCAACAGGCAAGCGCGAGCAAGGCATTTAGCCGCCGCGTACGCGCAGCGTCAGGCCCTTCAGAAAATTCCGCAGCAGCTGATCGCCGCACAGACGAAAATTCTTGTGCTCCGGTTGACGGAACAGCGCGCTGAGTTCGGGCTTGGAAATCGGGAAGCCGGCGTCGGCGAGGATCTGGTGCATATCGACATCCTTGAGCTCAAACGCCACGCGCAACTTCTTCAAAACCACGTTGTTGGTGACACGTTTTTCGATCGGCCGCGGCGGCTGGCTCTCATCGCGACCGCGGCGTTGCACTACCAGCCCGTCGAGGAAATGTGCCAATACGCTATTGCTGCACTCGACGTAGCCGGCCTCGCCATCCTTTTTCAGGAACGCCTGCACATCCTCCTTCTCGATCGGGAATGTCGCATCGGCCAGCTGGGTGATCTCGATCACCTTGCCGTCGCTAAGGTCGAGCATGTAGCGGATGCTGCGCAGTACGTCGTTGTTGATCATCACGGGTCCGGCAAAAGCGTGGGAAGCCGTCATGCTACCTCGCCCGTCAATCGAGCGAGGCAAAACACGACAACTGACATCGTGGAAACCGCTGACCGCATGAGAAACTTTGGCCATCATGAGCGAACCCATGCATACGTTGACCGGCACTTGCCGACATCAGCAAGAGATCAAGAAAAGCCGCTTCCTGGCAACGGCAGCAGCAGTGAACTCGGCCGAGCAGGCGCTGGCATTCGTTCACGAGGTAGCTGACGCCGATGCCACACACAATTGCTGGGCCTATCGCATCGGGCAGGATTACCGCTTCAACGATGACGGCGAGCCGGGCGGCACGGCCGGCCGACCAATCCTGCAGGCGATCGAAGGTCAGGGCATGGATGGCGTCGTTGTGGTGGTCGCCCGCTGGTACGGCGGTATCAAGCTCGGTGCCGGCGGACTGATGCGCGCCTACGGCGGCACGGCTGCCGAATGCCTCCGGCGCGCGGAACGCATGCCTATTGTGGCGATGGCCACGCTTGCCGTGCACTGCAATTTCGCCGAACTGGCCCTGCTCAAGGCGCGTTTGAAAGACTGGCAGGCCGATATCCATAGCGAGATCTTCGACCTCGATGGCGTGCAGCTTCAATTGCAACTGCCGGAAAGCCGCATCGGCGAGGCGCAAGCGCGCATCGTCGATATCAGCCGTGGACACAGCACCGCGAAACGCCTGGATTGAATCAGCGACCAGGCGCCCCACTTCTAATGGCAATGTCTGCGTTCGGCACAAAGCTTGAGCCGCACGACGCCACAACATCACGCACCGTCAATCCACTTTGCGAGAACTCATGAGCGATTCCGCCACCGATAAACCTCGCGCGCGCCAGATCGGTGCGCTGCGCCTGCTCTGGCCGTTTCTGAAGCCGCATCGCGCGCTGGCGATTGGTTGGCTGGTGTTCCTGGGGCTGTCGTCGGGCGCGACGCTGGCGTTGCCAGTGGCGCTGCGCTACATGATCAACAGCTTCAAGAATGCCAGCGTGACCGTGATCAACGAGACCTTCGTTGGCCTGTTCGCCGTGGCGCTGGTGATCGCCTTTGCTACCGCCGCACGCTACTTCTGCATCGCGCTGCTGGGGGAACGCGCGCTGGCTTCGCTGCGCGAAACGCTTTATTCCCATGTGATCCGGCTGGACGTCGGTTTCTTCGAGCGCACCCGCGTCGGTGAACTGATCTCGCGGCTGGGTACCGATACCGAAGTGGTGCAGGCGCTGATCGGCTCGGGCATTTCGGTGGCCCTGCGCAGTGCGGTGATGCTGCTCGGCTGCATCGTCGCGATGGTGTGGACCAGCCCGAAACTGGCTGGCTATACCGCGCTGGTGATTCCGGCCGTGGTGTTGCCGATCCTGATCTTTGGCCGACGCGTGCAGAAGCTGTCACGCGCCAGCCAGGATCGCCTCGCCGATGCGGCGGCGATCGCCAACGAAACGCTCAATGCCGCGCCGGCAGTGAAAGCGTATGCCCGCGAAGATATCGAGAGCGAGCGCTACGGCAGTGCGATCCGCCGTGCACTGGGCACCGCACGCGCGCGTATCGGCATGCGTTCCGGCCTTACCGCCGCGGTGATCGTGCTGGTGTTCGGTGCGATCTCGCTGGTGCTGTGGATCGGTGCGCGAGAGGTGCAAGCGAACACGCTCGACACCGGCATCCTGATCCAGTTTCTGTTCTACGCACTGTTCGCTGCCGGTTCGCTGGCTGGCCTTTCCGAGGTATGGGGCGACGTGCTGCGCGCTGCCGGCGCGATGGGCCGCATCGGCGAGCTGTTTGGTGAAAAGGCGGACATCGCCAGCCCGGCCCAGCCGACCAACCTGCCCCGCCCGATGCGCGCGGCGCTGCGCTTCGAGAACGTGGCATTCAACTATCCAACGCGCCCGGATACGCCTGCGCTGTACGACTTTGACCTGAGCATCCAGCCCGGCGAAACCGTGGCGCTGGTCGGTCCGTCCGGTGCCGGCAAGAGCACCGTGCTGGCGCTGCTGCTGCGCTTCTACGACCCGCAGTCCGGCCGTATCACGCTGGACGGCGTGGATCTGCGCCAGCTCGCACTACCCGAACTGCGCGGCGCCATTGCGCTGGTGCCGCAGGAGACCGTGATCTTCGGCGGCAGCGCCGCAGACAACATCCGCTTCGGCCGCCAGAGCGCCAGCGACGCTGAAGTCCGCGAAGCGGCACGGGCCGCCGAAGCGCACGAGTTCATCAGCGCGATCGGCGACGGTTACGACGCAGCGCTGGGCGAACGTGGCGTGCGCCTGTCCGGCGGCCAGCGTCAGCGCATCGCCATTGCCCGCGCGATCCTGCGCGATGCGCCGCTGCTGCTGCTCGACGAAGCCACCTCGGCGCTCGACGCGCAATCCGAAGCCGCCATCCAGCAGGCGCTGGAGCGGCTGGAAAAAGGCCGCACCACCCTGGTCATCGCCCATCGTCTGGCCACCGTCAAACGCGCCGACCGCATCGTGGTGATGGACGGCGGCCGCATCGTGGCGCAAGGCACGCATGACAATCTATTGGCCGAGGGCGGGCTTTACGCGGAACTGGCGCGGCTGCAGTTCGTCGCCTGAGGTATCTCTCTTAGCAAGCATGACTTTCGGCAGTGTCCGCCGGAACGCATCCCCTCCAGCATCGGGGGTTTTGGGGAGCAGATCGTCATGCGGACACTTTATATGCGCCGGTTGCTGGTATCGGGTATTGCCCTGGCCCTGACCGGTGCCAGCCTTAGCAGCATCGCAGCTCCCATCACGGCGGCCGCCGACGCATCGGCGCTGGCACCGACCCAGCTGCCACGCGACGTGGTGCCGAGCCATTACGACGTGTCGATCGTGCCGCACGCGGCGGCGATGAACTTCGATGGTCAGGTCACCGTCACCATCGACGTGCAGCAGCCGACCGCCAGCATCACCCTCAATGCAGAGGATATGGCGTTCTCGAAAGTGACTCTGACGTCGGTCGACGGCAAGCCGGTGGCGACCCTGAAGGTAAGCATCGATGCCGACGCCCAGACGGCGACGTTCACCTTCGCCAAGCCGCTAGCCACCGGCAGCTACAAACTGGCGATGACCTACACCGGCAAGGTTGGCACCCAGGCCAACGGCCTGTTTGCGCTGGACTACGACACCAAGGCCGGCAAGCAGCGCGCGCTCTATACGCAGTTCGAGAACTCCGACGCGCGCCGCTTCATTCCCTCGTGGGACGAACCGGCTTACAAGGCCACCTTCAACCTCGATGTGACCGTACCGTCGGACCAGATGGCCGTGAGCAACATGCCCGCGGCTTCGACCACCAAGCTGGCCAACGGCTTGAGCCATGTGACGTTTCAGCCTTCGCCGAAGATGTCCACCTATCTGCTGTTTTTCGGCACTGGCCAGTTCGATCGCGCCACCACCGTTTCCGATGGGACCGAGATTGGCGTGATCGCGCAGAAGGGCTCAGTTGATCAGGCCGACTTTGCCTTGAAGTCAGCGAAGGACGTGCTGCACGAGTACAACCAGTATTTCGGCGTGCCCTACCCGCTGCCCAAGCTGGACAATATCGCGGCGCCTGGACAGAGCCAGTTCTTCA
>Ga0302232_10001690_pt1 | contig 15203 bp, 11 predicted proteins | sample II_Palsa_N2_3_FD_193575 | JGI IMG/M metagenome (GOLD analysis project Ga0302232, IMG submission 193575) | Peat permafrost microbial communities from Stordalen Mire near Abisko, Sweden - II_Palsa_N2_3 | ecosystem: Environmental > Terrestrial > Soil > Palsa > Peat permafrost | place: Sweden...
GATCCCCAGGCCGGCCGACGGCAGCCGCGTCGCGTCGCCGACGACGTAGCTGAGCCCGCCCGCGCCCCGGCTCTTCGCCGCGGCCGCGTCGATCGCGGCCGGCACGTAGTCGATGCCCACGGCCTGCCACCCCCGCCGCGCGAGCTCGAGCGTGTACTGGCCGCGGCCGCAGCCCAGGTCGAGCGCACGGCCGAGGGGGCGGGAGCGCCCGGTCTCCTCGCGATCCAGCAGCGCGGTGATGCTTGCCGCCGCCGCCGGTCCGTAGCGTTCCCAGGGCGTGATCCCGAACCGGTACATGCGGGCATAGTTCGTCATGGACTGACCTCCTGGCGCCGCCAGGCCGGCAATGGCCAGGACGCTCGCTGTCGCCGGTGACGCCAGGCGGAACCGTCCTTCGGTGACATCCGCCGCCACGGGCCCTCCCGGTTGCACCCATCGCATCCGCACGACAACGTTACGGCGCCCACGTTCTGTGCTTAATGCCGTGCGCCCGGGAATTATGCGCCCTCGCATGCGTTAATATGAGCGGTACCCAAGCACCGAGCCGGTCGTCGCACGACGACTTTCCCGGTGCCCTGGTAAATAGTCCGCCCACCGGCGGCTCCGGGTCAGCGTGAGACGCTTGCCGGGGCCCGCTGCGTTGATCCTTTGGAGATCCGCAGGCCGGCACGGCGTTCGAAGTACCAGGTCCTGTGCTCGGGACGTTCCTCGCCCCGGCCGCGGGACTGCGCGGCATGCTGCCGTGGCCACCGTGCCCGGCAGTCCAGAGGAGGAGTCTGTGGCTCGACCAGGCCAGCGCCAGACGGGCGCTCGCCGTACCGCCGCGCGGACGCAGCGACGCGTCCGCCACCGCGACGATGTCGTCTCGGTGCTCGCCCGGACTGCCGGTGAGGTCGAGGCGGCTGCTCGGAGCGGCCGCGTGACGCCGGCCGTGCGTACGAAGTTCCAGGCCGTCGCCCTGCTGCTGCGGGACGAGCGGGCCCGCGTCCGGGCGGCGGCCGGAAGCGACAGTCATCGGGCCGAGCAGCTCAGGCGCCTGGACGGCATCGCGACCATCCTCGCGACGACCGCAGTCCAGGACGCTGGGCTGCTGGCGCTGCTCGCCGAGGATTCCGGCGTCTCCGACGCGGCCCGGTCGCTCAAGCGGGAAATGCTGCGGGACCTCGGCATCGAGCCGGCGCCCGAAGAGATCGCGCCGGCGGAGACCGCTCCGGCCGGCTCGGAGCGGCGGGTCGTGCCGCAGTCGGTGATCTCCCGGCAACTGGCGAACCCCTTTCTCGCCCCCGACTTCTCCGCGGTTCCGCAGTTCACCTCCCGTCCGCGCCGGCTGGCCGACTGGGAGCTGCTCGGCCCGCTGCTGAGTTCCTTCGAGCGGGCCGGCGGGGGAACCCCGGCGTGCATGGCGCTCCCGGCGCCGACGGCCCGGTTCACCCCGGCGGACCTGGAATTGATGCCGCACCAGGGGCAGGTGGTCGCCGCGGCCGCGGCCGGTCACCGGACGTTCCTGCTCGCTGATGAACCGGGTCTGGGCAAGACCGCTGAGGCGCTGCTCGCGGCCGAAGCAGCGAACGCCTATCCGCTGCTCGTCATCGTACCGAACGTCGTCAAGACCAACTGGGCCCGTGAGGCGGCCCGCTGGACTCCCCACCGCCCGGCCACCGTGGTCCAGGGCGACGGCAAGGTTGTCGACGGCTTCGCCGATATCGTCGTACTCAACTACGAGGTTCTCGACCGTCACAGGGGCTGGCTCAGCGACTTCGGCTTCCGCGGCATGGTCGTGGACGAGGCCCACTTCATCAAGAACAAGACCTCGCAGCGCTCGCAGCACGTCCTGGCGCTCTCGGAACGCATCCGGTCCCGTACGGACCAGCCCCTGCTGATGGCGCTGACCGGCACCCCGCTGATCAACGACATCGAGGACTTCCGGGCGATCTGGCAGTTCCTCGGCTGGATCGACGACAGCAAGCCCCTGCACGAGCTGATGGACGCGCTCGAGGACACCGGCCTGACGCCCGCCGACCGGGGCTTCTACGCCGCAGCGCGCCAGTGCGTGATCGACCGCGGCATAGTGCGCCGCCGCAAGCTCGACGTGGCCGCCGACATCCCCGCCCGCCGTATCGCCGACCTCCCCGTTGAGCTGGACGACCGGGCCGGCCGGTCGATCCGGGCGGCCGAACGGGACCTCGCCCGCCGGCTGGTGGCGCGGTACGAGACCGCGCTCGCGAACCGATCCTCCGACGCCGGCGTCGAGGGCATCGACCACGACCTCGTCCGCCGGGTGGCCCGGTCGGAGCTGAAGGAGGCGGCGACCGCGAAGTCCGGCGAGAACGTGTTCACCATGATGCGACGCATCGGCCAGGCGAAAGCCGGACTGGCCGCGGACTACGCGACGCAGCTGGCCCGCAGCGCCGGCAAGGTCGTCTTCTTCGCCAAGCACGTCGACGTGATGGACGCCGCCGAAGAGATTTTCACCCGGCAGGGGGTGCGCTTCTCCTCGATCCGCGGCGGCCAGACGCCCAGGGCGCGGCAGGCGAACATCGACGCCTTCGTGAACGACCCGGACGTCACGGTCGCGGTGTGCTCGCTGACCGCGGCGGGCGTGGGCCTGAATCTGCAGGTCGCCTCGAACATCGTGCTGGCCGAGCTGTCCTGGACCGACGCGGAGCAGACCCAGGCCATCGACCGCAGCCACCGTATCGGGCAGGCCGAACCGGTCACGGCGTGGCGCATCATCGCCGCGCAGACCATCGACGCCCGGATCGCCGCGCTGATCGACGGCAAGGCGGGGCTGGCCGCCCGGGCGCTGGACGGGGCGGACCAGGAGGCCTCCCCGGCCGACGTGCAGCTCGAGGCGCTGGTCGCCCTGCTGACCGATGCGCTACTGGCGCAGCCAGGTTCCGCGGGCCGATCTGGACGACCTGCGGTCTAGGCTCGCGGGACGGTGACCCGGCTCCAGCTGGTGCCTCCGTTGCGGGTTATCCACAGATAGCCGTTGGTGCCGAGGGCCACGCCTTGGGTGTTCGTTTCGAACCCGACCAGGGAGAAACCGTGCCCGCGGTCGATCAGCGAGACCTGCCAGCCGTGCCCGGTGAGCATGTACAGGTCCGGACCGGAGTTCCAGGCGAACCGTTCGCCGACGATGGCGGTCACGCCCTGCGGCGGCTGTGGCGGCGGCGGGTGGCCGGCACTCCAGCTGCCGCCCTCGTTGACGGACTCGTACGCCAGCTGGGTCTGCGCCGGCGGGCTGGGCTGGTTGTTCATGACGTCGCAGACCAGGTAGACGAGACCGTCGGTGGAGGTCCCGAGCGGGACGAACGGCACGTAGGTCTGACCCTGCGCGCACGGCAGTGATTCGTGGCGCACCGGTTCGGTGCCGGCGAATACATCCAGGGACGGAGGGATCGGCCCGGCGCCAGCCTGGCCGACGACGTAGGCGACGTCGCCGTGAACGGTGAGGGTCGCGGAGCGGTCCGGGGTCAGGCCGAGGTTCGTCCAGGCGGTGCTGCCAACCGGGGCTCGCCAGATGTTCGGGTAAGGCTGCGTGCCGGCGATTGACCACACCCAGCCGGCGGCGGTTTCGAGCGAGAGCACCTGCGTCAACCCACCCGGATGCCAGGAGGCGGCGCCGTCGGTGGTGATCCAGAGCGAACCAGCGGCGCTCCAGGCGTATCCGACCTCCCGGGAGGCGAACCGGATGTGCGCCGCGCCGGCGGGCGGGCCAGGCCGCCGGGTCCAACTGGAGCCGCCGTCGGTCGTGGTGACCAGCTCGCCGCTCCCGAGCGCCCAGCCTTGATCGGCGGAGACGAAGCTCACGTCCTGTACGTCAATCGGGCCGGCGGCCTGCGGGCTGGGGGGCGCCGAGGCCGGCGAGCCGGTGGCCGCGGCGGCCGAGGGCGTCGCGGTGAGCGGGGCCGACGCGGCGGTCGACGACGGCAAAGAGCCGGGCTCGGACGACCCGCAGCCGGCCAGCGCGACGAGCGCGACGAGCGCGACGAGCGCCGCAGCGGTAACCGGGAATCGTCTCCTCATATCCCTGTGGACGCTGAAGTCCTCCACCTGGTTGCGATGGCAGGTCAAGATGTTCATGGCCGGCAGCGCCGTCGTGTCACCCGATCGGACGTCATGACATTTCGCCCTTGATCGGGAATGCTGACTGTGCTCCAGCCCGCGATCTGATGACCCCGCGGCGCAAGGCCATGCAGCCTGGCGGCGGCTTGCGGCCGATTCGCCTGGGGAGCTCCCGGGGGGGACTTGGGTGTCCCGGGCCATTCACCGGCCCGGGGCACCCTCGTTGGGGCGGTCGGTCGCGGCGCGGGCGAATGACGTGTACGGCATGATCTCGCCCGGCTTGATCACGCCGTCCTCGATCGCGCGGGCGAGCAGCGCGTCCTTGCTCGGCGCGGTCCGCCCGGTGGCTGCGTACTTGGCGCGCGCCCGGCTGATGTACTGCCGGACCGTGTTCTCGCTGATCGACATGCGGCGCCCGACCGATGCCTTGGACATGCCCTGGAACCACAGCAGCAGTGCCTGCCGCTCCTGCTCCGATAGCGTCGGCCGGGCCGGGCGCTGGTCGGCGAGGATCGCCCTGGCCTGCGACCGGGTGACGTACGGCCGGTCGGCGGCCGCCGCCAGCACGGCCTCGACCAGATGGTCGCGGCCCTCCTCCTTGGACACGTAAGCGTGCGCGCCGTTGTCCAGCGTCTCCATCACGATCGCCGGATCGCTGTGCCCGGAGAAGGCCACCACCCGGTATCCGGCTGCCACCAGATCGGGGATCTGCGTGGTGACCAGCTCGCCCAACAGCTCCAGGTCCAGGATGATCACATCGGCCGACGGCCGCGGCACGGCGCGGAGCTCGGTCAGGTCGCGCGCCATCTGCACCAGCCGCACCCGCTGGCCGGGATCGGACCGGATCCAGGACGCCACCCCCTCGGTGACGACCGGATGGTCTTCGATGATCACCACCGTCACCTGCTGTTCCATCGCGCCTCCGCCCAGAACATGCCGCCGTCTTGCTGCTGTTCGATGGCGACTCCCTCGCCCGCTGCGGGCAGCGGGACGACCGCGCCAGTATCGGCGACGAAGCTGACGGCGATTCCGGCGGCCACCACCGCCAGGGTGATCCGCGCCTGGCTGCGCGCGGCGGTCAGGATCGCGATGGCGGCGTCGGTGATCACCCGCCGGGCCGGGCCGGGCACCTGCGGCAGCGCCCCGGCCGTCTCGATCTCGACGGCAACCCCGCGCCGCTCGGCCATATCGGCACTCGCGTGCAGTTCGTGCACGAGCGATCCGGCTACCTCATCGCCCTCGGCCAGCAGCCGGCGCAGCCGGGCCGCCTGGACCGCGCACCTGACGCGCACCTGCGCGTCGCCCGGGTCAGCCGTCCCCGCCGCCAGCTCGGCGACGAGCGGGACGGCGCTTTCCTGCAGCGCCAGCCAGCGGGCGTGCCGGGCGACCCGGATGATCTGCGCGGTGGCGGCCCGCTCGCGCGCGGCGTGCTCACCCGCCGCCGCCGTGGCAGCCTGGCCGGCGGCGAGATCCAGCGCCCTGACCCCAGCGGCGACGGCCACCTGGCCGCCGGTCGACCAGGCCAGCAGGGCGAGGAACCCGGCCAGGTCGGCGCGGTTCAGCCCGTCCCACGCCTGTACGCCCAGGATGGCTAGGGCCTCAGCGGCGAGAAACCACGCCAGCTCGGCGAACCGGCGGCGGAGCAGCACGAGCACGCCCGTCCAGCCGGCACTTCCCCACGCCCAGTTGACCGCCAGCATCTGGCCGGCCGGGCTGGCCGCTGCCGCTGCCGTGCTGGCGGCCAGCGCGATCACGGCCACCACCCAGGCCGCGCGCCAGCCGGGCGCTCCGCGCAGCACCAGGACCGATCCGGCGGTGATCGCCAGCGCCATGACCAGCCACATGGCGCCCTGGAAGGCGAACGAGCCATAGGCCGGCCGGTAATCAAGCAGCTGCCCGCCTGCTCCGGCGAGATGCCAGCCGGCGACCAGGACGACCACCGCGATGGTGAAGGCCCGCTGATAGCGGCCGGACATCATCGTCGTCGGCTGAACGGCGGTCATGCCGGCCAGCTCACGGTGACGGTCGTGCCGGCACCAGGACGGCTGGCGATCGCGGCCCGGCCGCCGGCCGCCAGCATCCGCCCGGTGATCGACTCGCGGATGCCCCGGCGGGAGGGCGGGGTGGCGGCCGGGTCGAAGCCGCGGCCGTGGTCAGTGATCTCGACGACCGCCCAGCCCGCACCGCCGGTGACGGTCACTTCCGCCTCGCCGGTTCCGGCGTGCTGCCCGACGTTGCGCAGCGCCTCGCCGACGCAGGCGACGAGCTGATCCGCGACCGAAGACGGCAGCGTGACCGGGACGAGCTTCAGCCGCACGGCCAGATCATAGGCGCTGGCCGCGGCCCGCTCCAGCTTCGGCCTCAGGTCAGTCAGCGGCACGAATCCGCCCGGCGCGGCCGGAGCGCCCTCAAGCCCTTGCAGCACGCGCAGGTCCCGGTCGGCCTGCGCGGTCAGCGCCGGGGACCGTTCGGCAAACGCGCCGGCCGCGACCATGGTCAGCGTCGACAGGACGGTGTCGTGCAGCTGACGGTGCTGCTCTCGCTCGTCGGCGCGGCGCGCCTCCTCGGCCCGGATCTCCCGCTCGGTCTCCAGGCTGGCGGCGACGATCGCGTCCGCTTGCCCGGCGCCGCCACGGATCACCGCCACCAGCCCGGCCACGACGATCGTCTCGGCCACCAGCAGCCAGGCATCGACCGGGTGGCCGCTGCCGAGCCCGTAGGCGATGACCACGATCGCGGCCCCGGGCAGCGCGAGCCGCGGCCGCAGCGCGAGCTGCAGGATGTAGATCGACGTGCAGGCCAGCGGGAGCATCCAGGTCGTGTTGTCCTTGATCAGCACGGCCGGGACCAGGTGCTGCTGCGCCAGCGCCAGCGCCGAGATAACCGCGGCGTCGGCCAGCACCACGGTCGGCGTCAACCCGGATCGCCAGACCCGCCAGGCGAAGAAGGCCGACCACAAGCACAGCGCAGTCAGCGGCACGCCCAGCCACCAGCCGGAGATCTGCTTCGTGGCGGCCAGCACTGCGACCGCGGTGAACAAGACCGCGCCGCCGAGGCGCAGGCCGATCGCAAACCAGCCGGCCAGCCGGTGCAGGGCCTGGTCGGATGGGCCGGCGAACCGAGGGCGGCGGCGCGCCCGCCTGCAGCGGACCGCTAGGAGCCGGATCTGCCCCCCGACGGAATCAGCTGCCTGTTCCACCGGACCAGTATGCGGCAGGACCACGGTTACGGGAACGGTGACGTTTCAATATCGGCAGTCGTTCCAGTCAGCCCTGCCACTTTGGCCAGCACGTTTCACAGGCCGACCAGTAAAGAACGAAATCGCTCTCCGACACCGGCCTTTTTTTTCGCGCCTAATTTGATGCGGCTGTTTGTCAGCCGTCGCCAGGGCTTGGAACCACCGGAAGCGTTGCGTGCAACGTAGTGCCTGCTCCTGCGGGACTGATTAGCGCGAGAGTTCCGTTGCTCGCTTCGATCCGGTCGAGTAGTCCTGTCAGTCCCGAGCCTAGTTTCGCATCCGCGCCGCCCGTTCCATCGTCGCGCACCTCAATGTTCAAATGATTGCCGTTGACGGCGAGTTTTACAGCGGCCGTGTTAGCGTGGGCGTGTTTTATGACGTTAGTCAGCGCTTCGGCGACAATGAAGTACACGGTTGTCTCTGTGCTGGGCGGTAGCCGCGGCACGGTGGCGTCGAGTTCGATGGGTAGCGGGAAATCGGAGATAAGCGATTCGATTCCCGCGCGCAGGCCGCCGCGGGTGAGCGCCGCGGGCAGGATGCCGTGTACCACGTCGCGTAGCTCGTTGTTGGCTCGTTGAGCGTTGGTCAGCGCCTCGTCGATCAGGTCGGCCGCGGTGCCGCCGGCGGCTATCGCTTCCCTGGCGAGTTTGAGCGCGATGATGGTGTGGACGAGGCGTTGCTGAGCGCCGTCGTGGACGTCGCGTTGCAGTCGGCGGCGGGTCTCGTCGGCGGTCGCAATGACGCGGGCCCTGGATGCGCTCAGTTTTTCTTTGTTCTCGGCGTTGGCGATTGCGGCCGCGGCGAGTTCGGCGAAGCGGGTCAGGCGATCTTCGGTTGCGGCCGCCAAGGCAATTTCGGACCTGACGCTGAGGTTCCCCCAGACGTGTCCTTCGACGGCAACGGGCACGGCCACCACGCAGCTGGCGGCATTGAAGTCGGCAGGCAGGCCGGCCAGGCCGGGGCCGGTGACACGGTCGATGCGGTAAGGCCTGCCGGTGCGTAGCACCTCGCCGTCAGGGGTGCCCGGGCCGGCCGGAACCTGAAATCCGATGGGCAGGGGACTGTTGCTTTCGGCCACGACGACAGCAAATTTGTCCGACTCGTAGCGCAGCAGAGCCGAGGCGAGGTTGCGGAACAAGTGCGAGGCTTCAACGGCAACCGAAGCGAACACCTCCGGCAACGCCGCGCCGCGGGCCACGAGTTCGGCCACGCGGCGGAGCGCGCTTTGCTCCTCGGCTAGTTGCTGTAGCTCGCGGCGAGCTTGCGCCGCGGCAATCGCCGTCGCGGCGAGCTCGGCGAAGCTCGTCAGCTGAGCATGGATCTGCGCCGGCAACGGTTTGTCGCGGCCGACCACCACCAGCACACCCCACAACGTTCCCTGGCTGAGGATGGGTACCGCGGCGCTGGTCGTGAACCCGCGGCCGTGAGCCACCTGCGCCCAGTGCCCGGAACTCTCGGCGAGGTTGTCGATGCGTGCCGGGCGTCCGGTGCGCCAGACCAGTTGGGTCGCGCCATCGCCTGTGGCGGGTGCGCGCATGCCTACTGTGATACCGGACGGCGCGCCGTCGAGAGCAGCAATCTCGGTCGAACCGTCGGGTTCGAACCGGAGCAACGTGCTGAAATCGACGTCTGTCAGCCGGGATGCCTGCCGGGCCACTGCGGCGAGTACCTCTTCGGCAGGTACGTCCTGCGCGGCGAGCTCAGCCACCGATCGCAGTGCGGCCTGTTCGTCGGCCAGTGACTGGAGCTCGGTGCGGGCTTGGACGTTGGACAAGGCGGCGCTGACGAGGCTAGCGAATTGGAGTAGCCGTTCTTCGGTGCCGGCCGGCACCGGTGCGCTATCGGAGGTTGCCGTGAGCATCCCCCATACGTCATCACCGACCGAGATAGGCACTGAGACCGCGGCCGCCAAGTTGTACTGGACCGCGAGGTCGGCGTCCAGCTCCTTGCTGTAGTCGTCGACCCTGACCGCACGGGCGACGCGACGGACTTGGTCGGGGAGTGTTTCAGGCTCGTAGGAGATGCGGGTGCCGATGGGGGCGGGCCCGCCGTGGGTCGCCAGCACAACCAGGACACGGCCGCGGCCAAAACGGGTCAGGGTCATCGGCGCGCCGTTTAGCAGACGCGAGGCGTTGACGGCGGCCGCGGCGAAGATCTCCTCGGTCGGTGCGGTCCGGGCGATCAGCTCGGCCACCTGGCGCAGCGCGGTCTGCTCGTCGGCCATTCGCTGAAGGTCCGAACGGGCCTGGGCATTGGCGAGGGCGGCCGCCACCAGCTCCGCGAACTGGGCCAGCCGGTGCTCGGTGTCGAAGGGCAGTTGCCGGCCGTCGCTTGTCGTAGCGCCGAGAATGCCCCAGATCCGATCGTCGACGATAACCGGCACCGCGGCGGCTGATCCCAGTCCCAGGTAGTCGCGGGCGTAGGCCGGACCGCCTCGTCCGGCGTAGTCGTCGCGGCGGGCCGGCCGGCGAGTGCGCGCGATCTCAGTGAGAAGGCCCTCATCATCGTCGGCAAGCGTGAATCGGGTCCCGACCGGGACCGGGCCGCCGCAGACCGCAATGGACGAGTAGGTGCCCTCGCCTTCGACTCGCAGGAGCGTCGTGTCCTCCTTGATCAGGCGGGAGGCCTCGATCGCGACGGCTTGGAACAACTCGCCTTCCGGCGCTCCTCTGGCGACCAGCTCGGCGATCCGGCGCAGGCCGAGATGCTCGGCCGCGAGTTCGTCGAGGGTTTCGCCGTCGGCTCGCGCGGCTGACGCCCCGCTCGGGCCGGGTGCTGGATCGGCCGGCGCGTCGCGATGACTGGACATCAGGGTCGGCTGTGCTGCTGGCGCAGGAACGTAAGGACCGCCTGAACCCGCCGGTGCTCGGTGCTCGCCGGGGCGATGGCCAGTTTACGGAAGATCGCGGTGACGTATTTCTCGACCGCGGCCTGGCTGATCAGCAGCGTCTGGGCGATGCCGAGGTTCGATTTCCCTTCCGCCATCACGGCGAGCACCGCTTGCTCGCGGGGGGTGAGGCGGCGTAGCACGTCCCCTGGTGCGCGGCGTCCCAGCATCCGGCGGACCACTTCAGCGTCCAGCGCGCTGCCGCCGGACGCGACCCGGGTGATGGCGTCGGTGAACGTCGCCACGTCGCCGACCCGCTCCTTGAGCAGGTAGCCGACTCCTTCCGGCCGGTCTCCGATGAGCCGCACCGCGAACGCGGGTTCGCAGTACTGCGACAGGATCAGGACGCCGAGCTCGGGCAGGCGGCGCCGCAATTCGACGGCGGCGCGCAGGCCGTCGTCTTCTCGACGGGGGGGCATCTGGACGTCGACGATCGTGACGTCGGGACGGTGCGCGAGCGTTAGGCGCATTAGTTCATCGGCGTCCCCGGCTTGTGCTACGACATCGAGGCCAGCGTCGGAGAGTATCCGGGCGATGCCTTCCCGGAGGAGTACGTCGTCCTCGCCGATCGACACGCGCAAGGCGGGCGGCGCATCGGTGGGAGCCATCGCATGTCACCAGCCTTCGATCAGCTGGCGTAGCGCGACACTGGGCAGCTCGTCCTTCGGCACGAAGCTGTCCGCGCCGGCCCGTTGAGCGGCCTGCACCGTGGTCCGGTCTGCTTCGGAGGAGATGAGCACGACATGGACCGCCCATGGCATCGCGACAAGCTGCTCGGTTAGGGAGAACCCGTCGCCGTCGGGCAGCCCGATGTCGACCAGCACGGTGTCCGGCCGGAGCCTGGCCGCCTGGGCCAGTGCCTCCGCGACGCTGCCGGCCTCCCCGATCACCGCGTGCCCCCAGCTGGTCAGGATTCTCGTGACGAGATCGCGGAATCCCGCGTCGTCGTCGACGACGAGCACCGAACGAGGCATTCGTCCATGGTCCCAGCCTGTCACACCGCCGCACGGTAGGGCTAGCCGGAAACTTTCTCCGGCCAGCAGCGTGGCCCGACCCGCCGGTGACCGGCAGGGTCATAGGCATCAGCCAACTTTCCCGAGGAGGAAACATGGGCATCGTCACCGTCGGCCAGGAGAATTCGACCCCGATCGAGCTGTACTACGAGGACCACGGAAGCGGTCCGGCGGTCGTCCTGCTGCACGGCTGGCCGCTCGACAGCCGGTCCTGGGAGCCGCAACTGCACCCGTTGCTGTCCGCCGGGTACCGCGTCATCACCTACGACCGCCGGGGATTCGGGCGGTCGAGCCGACCCACCGCGGGTTACGACTTCGACACCCTCGCCGCCGACCTCGACGTGCTGCTGACCGAACTGGACCTGCACGACGCCACGTTGATCGGGTTCTCCCTCGGAACCGGTGAACAGGCCCGCTACGTCGGTACCTACGGCACCGGCCGGCTCAAGAGCCTGGTGTTCATCGAAAGCCTCGCCCCGTCGTTCGCGAAGTCAGCCGACAATCCCAACGGGGTCGACCCGGCCGGGGTCGCCGACGTGCAGCAGTCCATCCTCGACGACCGGTTCGCCTGGTGGACCGGCCTGCTCAGTAACTTCCTCAACCTGGACAACTACCTCGGCTCGCGGGTCAGCGAGGAAACCGTCCGGGCGGCCTGGGACGCCGGCGCCGACGCCTCGCCGTACGCGACGTGGGCTTGCCCGCGCACCTGGCTGGACGACTTCACCGGCGATATCAAGCGGATCGACATCCCGACGCTGGTACTGCACGGCACCGCGGACCGCATCCTGTCCATCGACGGGCAGGGCCGGCGCATGCACGCGGCGCTGCCCGACGCCCAGTACGTCGAGATCGAGGGCGGCCCGCACGTCATGTGCGTCACTCACGCTGCCGAGGTCAACCGCGAACTGCTCGCCTTCCTGGGGAAATGACCCCTGCGCTGCCGCTGCCCGACTGTCACCGTGCTATCCCAGCCGCGACCGTGGTCGGCTTCCCTGTCCGAAACCGCCAGCCTTCCACTGATAGGAGTACCGCCGTGTCCGTCCACCCGACCATCGTTCTCGAGCCCGCCGCCCAGGACCTCGCTGACGCCACCTCCAAGCCCCCGTTTCTCTACGAGATCGGGCCAGTTGCCGCCCGCAAGGTCCTCGACGACCTGCAGGCCGCACCGGTCGACAAGCTGCCCGTCGACGACGAGTGGATTACCGTCCCGGCGGCCGTCGGGGACGTGCGGGTGCGGATCGTGCGACCGCGAGGAACGAGCGGCGCCCTGCCCGTCGTCGTCTACATGCACGGCGGCGGCTGGATTCTCGGCAACGCGGGCACGCACGACCGGCTCGTCCGCGAGCTGGCCGTCGGCGCCCACGCCGCGGTCGCGTTCGTCGAGTACACGCCTTCGCCCGAGGCGCGCTATCCCGTTGCGATCGAGCAGGGCTACGCCACCGCCCAGTGGATCACCCGAGACGGGGCCGCTCACGGGCTGGACGCATCCCGGATGGCCGTCGCCGGCGAGTCGGTCGGCGGCAACATGACCGCCGCTCTGGCGTTGATGGCCAAGCAGCGCGGCGACGTGACGTTCGTGCAGCAGTCCATGTACTACCCGGTCACGGACGGGGCCATGAACACCGCCTCCTACGACCAGTTCGCCACCGGCTACTACCTCAGCCGGGCAGCAATGGAATGGTTCTGGGACGCCTACACCCCGGACCCCGCATTGCGCGGCGAAATCACCGCGTCACCGAACCAGGCCAGCCTCGAACAGGTCGCAGGCCTTCCGCCCGCGCTGGTCTTCGTTGACGAAGCCGACGTCCTGCGCGACGAGGGCGAGGCCTACGCCGCCAAGCTGCGCTCCGCCGGCGTACCGGTAACGACCGTCCGCTACGACGGCACCGTGCACGACTTCATGCTGCTGAACTCCCTCAGCCAGACCCGCGCCGCCCGCGCCGCCATCGCCCAGGCGACCTCGTTCCTGCGCGCCGCCCTGGGCACCGAGTAGCTCTGAGACACCCACCAAGCGCGGGCGATGCCGGTCCGCACCCAGATAGACCAGAACACCATGGAGGACCAGCCATGCCACCCGACGCCGTCAAGCAATCCGAGCCATCAGACGCGCTCGCCGCCACACTCAAGCGGACCGAGATCCAGCGCGGGCCCTTGTCGCTACCGGGCCGCGAGATGGTTCAGGTCCGCACCGAGATCCCGCCCGGGGTTGCGTCGGGCTGGCACACCCATCCCGGCGAAGAGGTCGGCTACATTATCGCTGGCACCGTGCAGATGGAGATCCGGGACCAGCCCACGCTCATACTCCACGCCGGCGACGGCTTCCTCATCCCGCCCCGCGTGCCCCACAACGCGCTCGATCTCGGTCCCGCCACCGGGCTGATGCTGTCCACCTACATCGTCGAGGTCGGGCAGCCCATCGCAACTGTCCTGGAGCACCCGCGGTCGTCCACCTCATGACCCTGGAGTGAGTAGCAGGTAAGCCGGACACAAGCAGGAAGCCCGTTCGGATCCTTCAAATTCTGGCCGTCTCCGCGTCTGACACCGAGTGTGACCGCGCCAGCCGGCTTTGGACCTTGTCGTTCCGCGGGAGCCGAAAGGCCGAGAAAATCAGCGAAGCCCGCTGCCACGCGTCGCTCGCCGCATCCCGGCGCCCCTGGGCGGCCAGCGCATCCCCCAGGGCCAGCAAGGTCTCGGCCTCCATGGGACGGTCTCCAACGCCGCGGATCAGGATCAGGGCCTGGTTGAACTGTTCGACGGCTTCATCCTGCTGCCCCAGCTTGGAACGGACGATGCCCAGGTCGGTGCGGACCTTGCCTTCCTGGTGCAGGATGCTGATCTCCTGGGCGAATTGTTCCGGCGTCACGCCCGGCCGTGGCGGCCCCGGAGTAATCGGCTCGCGATGCGGTTTCAGTTTCACCTGGGCGGCATAGCCCGAATGCAGGTAATGATGCAGGAGACGGGCCAGAGCCCGATGCCGGTCCTGCTCAGGGTCAATTCGTTCCGACAGTTCCGTGGCGTAGGCGCGGATCAAGTCGTGAAAGCAGTACCGGCCGGGCTCGTGCTCGGTGATCAACGCGGTGCTGGTCAGCTCGGCTATCAGCCCGCTCACCTCCCCGGGCGATACGCCGAGCAGGCTGGCGGCGGCGGCGGTGATGTCGGTGGCCGGCTGCAGCGACAACAGCCGGAACAGACGGCACGCCTGCGGGCTGACGTGGTGGTATGACCAGGAGAAGACGGTCCGGGCGTCGGTGTCTACGCCTGCGGCGCCGAAGGCATCGAGGCGGCCTTGGGTGCGCCGGAGATCAGCGGCGATCGAGGCCAGCGTGAAACCGGGATGGACGGCGGCCCGGGCGGACACGATAGCCAGAGCCAGCGGCAGCCGCCCGCACCGGCGGACGATTTCCGCCACCGCTTCCGATTCCGCCGCGACCCGGTCGGCCCCCAGCCTGCGCTCGAGCGTCTGGATGGCCGTCTGCACAGGAGGGAGATTCAGTGTCAGCAGCCGGGCGCCCTCAGTCATAGCCAGGCCAGCCAGCGGGTTCCGGCTCGTCGCAATGACCAGGCATCCTGGCCCGGCGGGCAGGAGCGGGCGGATTTGCTCCACGTCGCGTGCGTTGTCCAGGACAATAAGAACTCGCTTCCTGGCCAGGACACTGCGGTACAAGCCGGCCCGAGCATCGGAGTCGGCAGGTATGTGCCCGGCTGGTATGCCTAGTGAGTAGAGCAGTGTCCGCAGTGCTTCTGCTGGTGTCATCACGGAAGCGCTTGAGTCGAATCCGCGCAGATTAAGGTACAGCTGGCCGTCCTGGAAATGCTTGGCCACGCGATGGGCCCAGTGAATAGCGAAGGTGGTTTTGCCGATGCCGGCCATGCCATCGATCGCGCAGATGGCAACAATAGGAAAATCGCCGTCCGGGCTGAGCATTTTCGACACCTGCGACAGCTCCGGCCCGCGACCGGAGAACGTAGGCAGGTCAGCAGGCAACTGCGCCGGGGG
>Ga0302232_10001708_pt1 | contig 15114 bp, 16 predicted proteins | sample II_Palsa_N2_3_FD_193575 | JGI IMG/M metagenome (GOLD analysis project Ga0302232, IMG submission 193575) | Peat permafrost microbial communities from Stordalen Mire near Abisko, Sweden - II_Palsa_N2_3 | ecosystem: Environmental > Terrestrial > Soil > Palsa > Peat permafrost | place: Sweden...
ATCCTGAGGGCGATCCAGAGGGCGATCCAGAGGGAATGACAACAGCAGAGGGAGCAACACTTGGCGTGGCAACAGCAGAGGCCGTGGCACTCTCAGTGTACGAGACGGACGCAGACACAGTCGCGGTTGATGACGCGGTAGGCGAGGCCGTCACCGAGTCGGTGTACGATACAGTGGCCGACTCGGTGAAAGATGCGGTACCAGACGCAGTGAAGGAGGCCGTGCTCGACTCGGTGGCCGACTGGGTGGGCGTGAAGGGCGTGGCCGTTGCCGATTCGGTGTACGAGCCCGTGGCAGACTGGGTCCACGTCCCGTTGCGCGTCTCAGAGGCCGATCGGGTGAACGAGGCAGTAGGCGAAGGGGTGTGCGTGAACGATTCGGTGTACGAGGCCGTGGCCGACGGAGTAGCGGACTCGGTGAATGAGGCTGTGGCAGACATCGTGAACGTCTCGGTGAACGAGCCAGTGGCCGAGTCGGTAACAGACTGGGTGAACGAGTCCGTGGCCGACTGCGTGGCCGAGTCGGTGGCCGAGTCCGTGGCGGAATAGGTGAACGAGTCCGTGGCCGACTGCGTGGCCGAGTCAGTCTCTGATTGGGTCGCTGACTGGGTGAACGAGTCCGTGGCCGAATGGGTCGCCGAGTCAGTCTCTGATTGGGTCGCTGACAGGGTGAACGAGTCCGTGGCCGAATGGGTCGCCGAGTCAGTCGCTGAATGGGTCGCCGTCAGAGTAGCAGAGCCAGTCGCCGAAAAGGTCGCCGAGTCAGTCGCTGAATGGGTCGCCGTCAGAGTAGAAGAGTCAGTCGCCGAAAAGGTCGCAGAATCAGTGGCCGACTGAGTCATTGACTGGGTGGCCGATCCAGTGGCAGACTCGGTATATGAGGCAGTAGCAGTCATGAGGCAAGTCGTCGAGCGCAGGTAGTAGCTGGCCGAGCAGCTCGTGCATTCCGTCGCTGCGGTGACACAGCCGGCGCAGTTGGACGAGCAGGCGGAACAGATGATAGTGCCCGGAGGGTTGTAGGTGCCGACGGGGCAGGGCGAGTAGCACATGTTCTCGTAGAGGTACCATCCGGTGACGCAGGTCGTGCAGTTGTTGATGCTGCCAGAGCAGACGATGCATCCGGTGTGGCACTGCTGCTGGAAAAACGAGGTCCCCACGGTGTTGACAGAACCCTCAGCTAGAAAAATCGTCCCGGCAATGACGTTCAAGCCATCCGTGCTGATATCGCCGCCGAGTTCTTCACCACTGACAGGTCCGACGTACTGAGAGATCAGAGTGTAGGTGCTCGTTGTGTACGTGTAGATCGAGAAGCCACCGTTGTCAGTTCCAGTGGACGAGCGAATGCCGGCCGTGCCGACCGCAAGCAGCCCATTGCTGTTGACCGAGACCGAATTGCCAAACGTTTCAGTGTCCAAGTGTGTGGGCGTTTGATCGGTCACTTGGAGGAACTGTGTGCAGACGGGAGCCGCCGTGCCTGTAACCGTACAGTTAAATAGGTACACTGCGCCGTTCCAGCTCGTGCCGTTGACAACGGTTGTAGATGCGCCGATGGCAAGGGTGGTTCCTGACAGGCTGACGGCCGAGCCGAACGATTGCACTGTAACGCCCGTCGATGCTGTGGGGACGGGCGTGGCACTTGTACAGGCCAGCGATGTCGTGTAGATGCAGTTGTAGACATAGGCGACGCTGTTGGTACCGTCGCCAACGGCGACGATCTGGCCCGAGATGGCGACGGTGGCTCCATAAGAGGTTGAACCGGTGGTGATGAGGCCGAGAGTGGATGTTGTCGATGAGGTCACTGAGCAAGCCAGGCTGCTGCAGTAGAAAACGTAGGCTCCACTCGGGCTCCCACCGTTGGCACCGACGACCATAAGGCTACCTGACGCTGCGATGGCACCACCAAAGAGAATGTTCTTGTGGGCCAAGGGATCGGTGAAGGTGGAACCCTGTGTTCCTCCACACGTGGATGGTGCGCTGAGAGGGCACGAGTACGTGTACACGACTCCAACGTCACTGTTTGTGCACCACGAGCCGATAAGGACAGCCTGCAGCGAGTCCGAGTAGCTGACGGTGGTGCCAATGCAGTCCCCGTTCGAACCGCTGATCACGGCCACTTGCGTGCAGTTTGACGTGACATCGCACGAGAACACAAAGACCTGTCCACCAGTTGACGGGAAGGTGGGCGGAACGGGGTCGCCAACAATGACAATGCTGCCGCGGACGACGACGCCGTAGGCAAAGTCGGTCGACACGCCCTGGTACGGACTGGGGCGTTCGACTGGGGCCAGGAAACCCTTGAGGCTCGGAGTGCACGTGTTGAGGGTGTACGCGCCGTTGGGTGTCGACGTGGTGTAGGTGCCGGCGGGGCAGCTGCCAGGGAGGAAACAGCCCGACGTGGAGGTGCCAGTAGTGTAGAGGATGTAAGTGCTCAAGCAAGCGCTGCAATTGGTGCTGACGCCCGAGCAAGCGATGCAGCCAGTCGCGCAGGCCTGCTGGATATAGACGATGCCCTCGCCACCGTTGGAGGCAGTGGCGTACTCGGTTCCCACAATGACGTTGGTGCCGTCAGTGGCGACGCCATCACCACCCGTAAACCCATCTGTGGTCGTGTCTGCCATCTGGGCGTAGAGGGTGTAGGTGTAGGGCCATGTAGTGGTTCCGATCGAGTAGATCTGGAAACCGCCGCCGCAATAGGCCAGAGCAGACTGGCAGCGCGTGCCCACGACCAGCAGGTTGCCCGAGAAGCCCACACTCCAGCCAAATTGGGCGTTGTAGTTGCCGTACTGGGTCTGGTCGGTGATCTGGACGGCCTGGTCACACGTCGGAGTTGACGAAGAGACCGGACAAACGTAGACGAAGACCGTACCCTGCCCGCCAGTACCGTTCACGGTCGATGATCCTGCGCCAAATGCAAAGAGGCCGCCCGAAGACACAGAGGACCCACTCACGGAAATGCCAAAGTAGTATGGCGTTACGCCAGTCGACGGACTTGGGCTCTGGACGAGGGCGGTGCTGCAGGAACACGAGGTGGTAGAGGCGCACGTGCAGTTGTAGACGTTGACGGACCCCGTACTGGAACTGGAGAAAGGGATACCCACGGCCACGAGCGAGCCCGACACAGCAACCGACTGGCCGTACCCGTTGGCGGGGCTGGCGATCGCTGCAACCTGGACGTAGCTGGTTGTGCAGGCCGAGGCAGACGTGCACCAGAAGACGTCGAGGTAGCCTGTGTTGGTCGTGCCAGCCCCCGTGAGAGCATAGGAACTGGCGGTGACTGCAACAAGATTGCCCGAGACAGCAACGGCCGTACCATAGAGCGTGATGGTTTGGCGTCCGGGTAGGTCAGTGCCAAGCGAGGCTCCGCACGTTGAGGCAGAGGTGCAGCTGTAGACGTAGGCGCGACCAGCAAAGTAGGTCGTTGTGTTGGTCAAGGCCGAGTTGACTGCGCCCACGATGAGGTAGTTGGACGACAGGGCCAACGAGAAGCCAAACGCATTTCCCGTGGACGGACTAGCGATGGTCCTCACGAGGGTACACGATGACGGCGACGTGCACGTGTAGACATAGACGGCGTTTTTGGCCCACGAGCCCACGACGACCATGGGCCAGTTGATGGCAACGGCCGACCCAAAGCCACCGCCCTGATTGCCCTGATCGGTGGACAGCGACAGAGACGAGTAGCCGAGGAAGCCCATCTGGCTGGTGGTGCACGTGCTAGTGGTTGCCGTCGAGCTGGATGTGGACGTGAGCTGGGTGCCTGTTGGGCACGTGCTGAAGGCGTAGTTGCACGTGGTCCCGCTGAGGACGTAGTTGGTGAGGCATTGGGTGCACGTGTTGACCGACCCAGAGCAGACCGCGCAGCCAGCCGCGCAAATTTGCGAATAATACGCGGACCCATCGCCTTGTGTGCCGCCGTTGTCGGACGCTCGGTAGGCGCTGGTGAGCACGTTGAAGCCATCGGTCGAGATGTAGGCACCGACAAAGTCGTATGTGCCCGCAACCGGCTGTGTGTATTGCGAGAGCAGCGTGTACGTGGTCAGGCCAGGGCTCCAGGTAAAGATGTCGAAGCCGCCCTCGCCGCCATCCAGCTCGCGGAAGCCGACGGCCAGGATGCTGTCCGTGAGCGACACAGAGTAGCCAAAGCCCTCGCTGCCGACGCCGTCGATCGACTCGTCGATGATTTGCATGGGGGTCCCACACGACGCCGAACTGCACGAGAACAAATACACTGCACCAACGTTCGAAAGACTGCTAACAGTCGACGATGGTGCACCAACGGCTAGGAAACCACCCATTATGCTGACACTCGTGCCAAAATAGTAGACGGTGTTGACGGGGGTCTGGACGGTAGGTGCAGACAGGGTGTAGTTGGTGCACGCGGCTCCATTTGGACAGCTGTAGATAAAGACCTGGCCCACGTTTGTGGCGTAATATGACGCACCCACAGCGACGAGGGACCCAGAGACAGAGACGGACGACGCGTACGACATGCTATTCTTTTGGACCGGGGTGAGGGCGGTCGCGCTGCCACAGACGCCGGCGGGGCACCAATAACCCCACGCGGTACCGAACTCACCAGCCGCACCTGGGCCTGTATACCAGTACGAGCTCGCACCTACCACGAGGAAATCGCCCGACATGTCGACAGAGAGGCCAAAACCGGCGCTGGTAGCAGGCGACGGGTGGAGTATCGTTGAGAGTAGAGTGGCTCCGCATGTCGACGGTGAAGTGGGAGTGCACGAGTAGATGTAGACCGAGCCAGCGCCCGCGTAGCCGCTGACGGTGGTGTCGTATGCGCCAACGACGAGCATGTTGAGATTGAAGGCCAGGGATGTACCGAACCAAGCGGAACCGGATGGTCCGCCAAAATTCGTCGATAACGTGCAGGTCGATGTTGCTGAGCACGAGTAGATGTAGACAATGTTGGCGCCAATGGAACCAACGGCCGCGGTCGTACCAGAGACTGCCACTCCAAAACCAAACTGGTCACTTCCGGTGAGCGGGTCCACAATGTCGACGGCTGGGAGGTAGCCCGGCAGAGTCTGGGCCTTACACGCGTTGGTCACGCCCGTTGAGGAGGGGGTCGAGACCTCGACCGTGCCTGCGGGGCAACCACATGCGCCATTGTAGAGGACGTAGCCGGTAACGCAGGCAGTGCAAACGGTGGTGGACGAGCAGGCAGAGCAGCCGTTGGAGCAGCCCTGGTAGAACCAGGCCGAGTCGGACCCAGACGATGCGACAATGATGTTTGTTCCGTCCGTGTTGGCAATTTGGCCAAACCCGCTGGAAGGGGACGTCGTCATGCCTTGCAGATACGTGCTGCCGGTCATGGTGAGAGAGTAGGCGAGTACGGCGCCCTGGCCCGAGTTGTAGTTGATCGCACCGACGACGAGCAGGTTGTTGGCCATGGACAGGGAAAAACCAAACTGGGCGGATGCGGCCGCGTACGATCCAGAGGCCACAATGGTATAAGACGTCGAGCAAGCAGGGGCGTTCTGGGCAACGGTCGTGCACTCGAAAATGGTCACGATGCCTTGATTGGCGTTAGAGCCGACGGTGGAGGTGTAACCGCTCGCGGCCAGAAGGGCACCCGATATCGCCACGGCGCTGCCAAACGAGGGCGCGACAGTCGTGTCGGTCGTCTGGGTCAAGGTGGTGTTGGAACTGCAGAGCGACCCTGTGGCACCGTTTTGGTAGCACTGCATGACGTACACGACGCCGTTGGTGCTGGCGTGGCGGGCTCCCAGTGCGACGATGGCAGTGGACTGCGACGAGGACCACGACAGTGCCAAACTGTGAGTGAAGCCCAGTAGATCATTCGACACGCCCGATGCGAAACGAGTCGGGGTCCCACACGTGGTGGCCGATCCACACCAGTACACGTAGACGTAGCCCGTGTAGGTCGCAGTGGTGTACGTGCCCACGAGGACCAAGTTGCCCGAGATAGCCGCAGAGGCGCCAAAGCCGATTGCGCTGCCCGTGGCGTCACTCCCGGTGGGCGAGAGGGTCGCCGAGGTGGTCCCCGTGCAGGCTGTTGGGGAGGTGCACGGGTAGATGTACGCGGCGCCGTAGGTGTTGGCGGTGGTCGCGCCCACAACGAGGTACTGCGACGACAGGGCAAGGGTGTAGCCGTACGTGCTCGATGCTGGGCCGGTGATCTTGGCCTGGGGCGTGCACGTGGAGGAGGTGCTGGTGCCGCAGCTGTAGACCTGGGCGTAGAGGCCGGACGAGTTGCCGACGACGACGGTGCTGCCAGAGACGCCGGCGGCCGACCCAAAGCCGTTGATGCTGTTGGGCGTGTAGAACTGGTAGCCGGATAGCCAGCCGTAGCTCGTGGAGGCGTGCACGACGGTGGCCACTGCCAGCAGCACGCTCGAAAGGGCGGCCAAAAGCAAGTGGCTTTTCATGCAGGTCTTTTTATTGGCTGCATGTGAAAGGGAAAAAAAAAAAAAAAAAAAATTAATTTAGATGAAGAAACTGAAGGGTAGCAAAAAAAGGCAGGCAGCCAACGTGAAAGAGAAAAACTCCCCGGCGCCAGTGGGCGGCGCAACAAGCGAAAAGAGAAGGAAAGGGAAAGCAAAGCGCCTCGCATAATGAGGGACGGCTATCAAAAACGCGAGCAATAACCCCCAAGCCCCACCCCGTACCCCGTGACTCAACAAAATTGCTCCTCTCCCATTCTGTTCCGCCGTGGGGGGCCACTGTGGTGGGCCATGCACTGCAAGCGGAACTAGACGGTGGCCACAGAAGGAAAAAGAAGCACAAGGACGGCTTGGGGAAAAAGGTCCTTGACGACAAAGCTCCGACACTTTCCTTTCCAAGAGTAGCCTTTTTTCTATTTCTATGGCGCCACTCTCCTCCTGGTAAAGCCAGAACGCAGAAGACACAAACCGACTCCCTTTGTCAGCTGAGCAGAAACGAAAGAGGCAAGTGCCAAGTGAAAAGTCCCTTTGTCAGCTGAGCAGGAAGTGTGACGAACGAAAGAGGGCAAAAGAAACACTGGGGTAAAAACGGGATCCGAAACAAAATCTTCCCCCACCCGAACTTGCTCTGGGTCCCTCTCTCTCTCTCTCTCGGTCGCCACAGCCAGCATTCCCAACGGGATACCGTTAATTATTGACGCTCCCGGGTGGGTTTCAACGATGAGTGGGGTAAACACGGGTTTTTTTTGTAATTGTACTGGACACAGATTGCCCCCTTCCAACGAACTCTCCTTTTTTCACTCACGCGCTCACTCCCGCCAATCAACCAGGCAGGTCCATTTTTGATGTTTCTTGTTTGTGTTTTTCTGATTGGAGTGATAAATTCTACATGGAAACATGGGTAGCTGACCCAGTCAAATGAATGTGAGGAGACTGTGCGGCCGAGGGGCGCCACAGCGGGAGGATGTTGGATCGGACGATGGCCTTGACCTCGTGCTCGGCCGCGTTGAAGAGTGTCCTGAGCGAGACGGCGTTTTCGAGCGACGAGTCGAACGTGCCCTGGTCGTCGTGCTTCTTGAGGGCGGCAAAGGTCGAGAGGAGCACTTGGCGCGTGCCGTGGACAATGTTGACCTCGCGGGGGCCGTTTTCGACAATGTAGCGATCCTGCAGCAAGCAAATTTTAAATATACACAAAATAATTGTTTATTTATGTGTTACGATGAGAACGGACGCAAGATCGACCTGCTCCGTGATCGACAGCTTGCAGTCCCTCAGACGATTGAGATCGATCAGGAACAGCACGTGCTCGGCTGAAAAGCAGTTCACGGCGAGCTGTTGCAGTCGCCGGCATTCGACGGGATCCCTCAGCAGGCTCGACAGGTGGACAATCTTCTTTCCGCCGCCGTTGCCGCCGCCGCCGTTGCTCTCCTGCCTATCGAGCACAGGCTTGAGCGGGATGGCGTCGATCGTGGGCTCCACCTCGGGTGACATTGTCATGCTCGTGGTCGTTGTCACGCCCAGTTCGCCGCCGCCACCACTGGTCCCGTCGCCACTGGTCCCGTCGGGCAGCCCGTCAGCGGCGCCGTACTGCTGCATCACCGTGCTGCTCCCATAGTAGTGGAAGAACACGCGCTGCCACCACGCCGCCTTGCGAAACTTGTTGACCAGATCGGACGCCGTCTTCTTCTTGGCGTCGTCGGATCCCTTGGAGACCAGGGCGAGGTAGTCGTCGCGCATCCAGTCAAACTTGTAGGACTGCAGCACGGGCCAAACCAGCGTGTTTATCAGGCTGCACAGTCAATTGCAATCGAGGATTAATCGGAGGGTAATTAAGTTTGTCGTCGGTACCAGATCCAAAAGCCAATCATGTCGATGATGCCAATGGACACGGGGATGACCTCGAACAGGGCCAGCAGCAGGAGCAGCAGGATGGGCATGTGCGTCAGCGACAGCACCGCCAGCTCGTCGCGGATCGAAAACACGTCGGCCGTGCTCGCCAGGCGCACGATAAACACAACGGGGTTCCCCACGATGGCCATGACGGCGCCCTGGGCCAGCTTGTTGAGCGCGAACCCAGACTCGGTGCAGGCGTAGCCGTTTGCGGCGTACGTGGCAAAGGCAGCGACAAAGGTCAGGACGGTGAAGATGGGCGACCACAGCCCGCCCCAGATGGTCATGACCCAGCGCAGGTGGTCCACGGTCCACGAGTGCAGCCGCATGTGCTTGAGGTCCGAGGGGAGCCCCGTGGCCAGGCGGCTCTCGGCGACCATGAGCTTGCCGCGCATGTACTGGACATACAGCCGCGATCCCCTCACGGCAAAGGGCTAACGAGGAAATTAAGCACGCAAAAGAACAGCCAACGGTACCATTATGCTCAGGCCGATAAAGGGCGTCTGGCCCCAGTAGACCAGCTCGCAGGCCGTGTTGGTCTCGCCGATAGCGTTGTAGTACAGCCCAAGCGCGTGAAAAACGTAGCAACTGCAAAATCGGGGGGCGGCAAATTAATCACTCACAGTGCGTTCCACGTACCTCAATGACGCGAACATCTGGCCAAGCACCATCACGGCCGACCGCGACCTCAGCGGCTCCTTATCACGTCTGACGGTTGAAAAAAAGACGCGCCCACTCAAAAAAAAAAAAAGCTCGGAGATTAATTCAGCGCTCGATACCTCAGCCAGAACAGGACGCAGACGGGGACAAACACGAGCGTGTACACGCCCAGCGACACCAGCGGCGCCCATGCCGTCGTCACGTTGCTGTCGACGAAGAAGCGGCCGGGCACGTTGGCGAGCATAGATGTCGCTTTTTTGCCTGCAATCCGGAAACAAAAACACAAAACCACTTTTTCAGACTGAACCTTTTTCTCCCGATAAAGGAAAGCAGTAGGGAACACAGAAAGGGAAGATGGACAGCGAGAGGGGAGGGGGGCGGGCACGGGGCGGAAGGGAAGTATCTGGCAATTGGGCGACTCGCCGTCGGAAAAAAAAGGACGGGGCCTATTTTTGGAGGTCATCATGGCCATTCAGCCTTTTTTTTAATTCGCCGCAAACAGAAGCAGTACAGGCACGGCGCTAGGCTGCTGGACCAGTGATGGCCGCCTCTCCTTCTTGTACAAGCTTAAATTGTTTATCTGAATCGGGCGAAAGCGCAAGATCGTGAACGAGACAAAGGATCCATGGCCAGCATCTCGAGGACCCGTCCGTCGACGGCAATGTCGTGAGAAAAAAGATAAAAAAATTCGACTAATTCCTTCCGATCACATGGGCTCTCTCGCCGACTTGACCCTCCAGGACGAGCGACCTGCGGCGCCTGTGCCACTCGACCAGCAGCCCGAGGGTGGCCATAGCAGCAGCAGCGGCGGCAACAGGCAGCCCCACCATGGCGCCGGCCCCACCAACCCCATGAAAATCGACATGCACGCACACATCCTGCCCAAGCACTGGCCCGACCTGGCCAAAAAGTACGGGTACCCCGGGTGGCCGTCGATCACGCACGACGAGCCGTGCGCGTGCTACACGAGCTACGGCGGGACCGAGCTGGAGGGCAAGGCCAAGATGCTGCTCGACGGCAAGTTTTTCCGCCAGGTCGAGAGCACGAGCTGGTCGGCCGAGGACCGCATCAAGGACTGCAACACGACGGGCGTGACGGTCCAGGTCCTGTCCACGGTCCCCGTCATGTTTGCGTACTGGGCCAAGCCCGACGACACGCTGGACCTGGCGCGCTACCTCAACGACCACATTGCCCAGACCGTGGCGGAGAACCCCAAGCGCTACATTGGTACGCCAGTGACGTGTCCTTCTTACTTACTATGCTGTGCTTAATTGTGGTGGTAACAGGGCTGGGAACACTGCCAATGCAGGCCCCTGACCTCGCCGTCAAGGAGCTCAAGCGGTGCATGCAGGACCTGGGCCTGTCGGGCATCCAAATCGGCACCAGCGTCAACGACATGGGTCTGGACGCGCCCGAGCTGCTGCCCATTTTCAAGGCGTGCGAGGAGCTGGGCGCGGTCGTGTTCATCCACCCGTGGCAGATGCCCAGCGAGGGGCGCTACGGAAAGTACTGGTACCCGTGGCTCATCGGCATGCCCTGCGAGACCACCATGGCCATCTGCGACCTCATCTTTGGCGGCGTCCTGGAAAAGTGCCCAAACCTAAAGGTCTGCCTGGCCCACGGCGGCGGCTCGTTCCCGGCCACGATCGGGCGCATTGACCATGGGTTCAAGACGCGGCCAGACCTCTGTGCGATCAACACCAAGGTCCCTCCGTCGTAATTAAGGCTCTCTTTTATTTCTAAATGTTTATTAATTTGCCTGCTTGCACGTATCAGCCACTACCTCGGGCGCATTTGGATCGACTCGCTCGTGCACGACGTCGACGCCCTCCAGTACCTCATCAAGAAGATGGGAAGGGACCGCATCCTCCTCGGCAGCGACTACCCCTTCATCCTGGGCGAGCACGTGCCCGGCAAGGAGATCCAGGAGACGGACCAGCTCGACGACGAGACCAAAAACATGATCCTCCACCAGAACGCCCTCGATCTCTTCAACCTCAGCAAGTCCAAGTTTGTCTGATTTTTTGTTTTGTTTTTTGTGATGGAAACTGTGCTTTTTTTTCTTTTTTTTTCTATATTTTTGTACAATTTTTTATTTCTTTCCAGCAAACTTGGAGGACGGCTTCTTCTTCTTGCCCTCAAAGCCAGCACGGTCCTTCTTCTTGCCACCGGTCTTGCCGCCGGTCTTGCCGCGCTGGTTCCGTTTGGCGAGGTTCTCGTTGCGCCTCTTGATCTTCTCGCCCTGGCTGGCCTTTTCCGAGCGGATTCGCTCGTCCCACTCGGTCTTGGACTTGAGCTTTTGCTTTTCAATACGCTTGACTGATTTGGCGAGGAGTGTGGGGTCATCCTAAACGAAAACAATATTTTACGGCTTGTTTTTCATTTTATACGCAGTACCTGGACTTTCTCGCCTTGTGCACGTTTCATTGCTGCGCTCCAGTCGCTCTTGGCCTTGAAGTGCTCAGCCTTTATTTATTTGTTTATCATCAAAATAAAAAAAAGTATGATTTTTGTTTACCTTTCCGGGGTTCTCTTCCGCGAGGGCCTGTAGCTTGGCCTTTTTGGCACGCGCCTTCTTCAATCTCGAGTATTTGTCCTCCTTCTTCCGGTCGGGAGTGGCGTGCCCGCCACGCTTGCCAAACTCGAATTTGCTAAACTGTACGCCTGCCTTTTGGCCCTCCTCAGTTTGCTGTAATAACCAATGTAAGTTGTAAAAAAAGGGGGGGGAGAAACACACGATGCTACCTCAGCGGTCATCCCCGCAAATGGATTGGCAGTGGGCGGCTGGTACGTTCTCTTCTTGGCCGCGAGCTTGGAGCTCTTGGCCTTCTTCTCCAGCTTCTTGCGCTGCTTCTTCTCCTGTCGTTGCAGCAGCAGTAATTTGTGGTCGCCCTTGAGGGGCATGCGCGCCTCGCGGAGTTCGGCGATGCGGGCCTGCAGCTTGACACGCAGGCGGTCCAGCGGTTCCTGAGCTGTTGTCACAAGTAAGCAAAGCGACCAGTCCAAGAAGAACAGCATACAAAAGTTCTCGACAAGGGCAGGCTGGCCGTTCCCTCCAGCCGCCTTGGGCTCGCTCTCCTCACCGTCCTCGTCCTCGTCCTCGTCCTCGTCGTCATCCTCATCCTCATCCTCCTCATCCTCGCCGGTGTCACGACGTGCCTGCTTGGCCTCCTGCAGCTGCTGCACCGACTTTTGCAGATCAGGGTCGTACTTGTCGTGCTTGTAGTTGGCCAGCTTGTGCGCGGGCATGGTCAGGCCCTTCTTCAGCTTCTTCATGTATCGCTGCAAGGCGAGGGGATCGAGGCAATTAGTCCCTCCTCCTCTCAACCTGCAAACGTACTTTGCTCATGGGCGTCTCCTCGTCGCCGGCAAAGTAGAACTTGGGCGGCACCAGCGCGATAAACTCGTTGAAGAACGCCGCCGTCTCCTTGACGTTGTCGGGGATGGGCTCGGCATTGAGCTCGGCATTGACTCGCTCGGCAGCCGCGGCCGCAAGCTTGGCAGCCTTCTCAGCCTTGGCGTACATCTTCGTGTCCTTCTTCAGCTCCTTCTTCTTGCCCTTCTTGCCCATCCCTGTGTCTGTTTCCAAGAGCGAACGAGAAGGGTTTAGCAAGGGTCTGCGGCCATGTGCGGACGCCATGGGGACGAAATTGACAAGTGTGGGCCCCGTCATGGGTCGCACACTCTTTCTTGCCAGCCATGGACGCAGTCTCGCTTGTTTCAGGCGGCACAACCGGGGCGATCGCCATCGCCGAAGCCCTCAAGACCAACTCGACCCTAACCACTCGCAACCTCAGCAACGGCAGCCTGAGTACGCCGTCCATAGACTAAAAAAAAAAACTAAAACTATTTTTAGTCAACGCCTTTGCAAACGACCACAAGGAAAACAGCGCCGGCTAAAGACAAAGGACAGAAATAAACCTGACTCATAGCATCCGCCTCTATTTTTATTTGTAAACGACAACAAGAAAGAAAATCAAAGTTTCCTTCCCATGTCTGTCGAACAACTGACGGTCTTTGGCGTGCTGCCGTTTGACGTGCCCGCCTCCATCGCCGTATCCGACGGCGCCATGGACCAATCAGCGCTGAGCAAGCTGGTCTCGTCCGGCCATCTTCTCCAAGGCACCGCCAAGGACGGCGCCGTGTCCACGTACCGCCTCGTCTCGAGCAAGAACAGCACCGACGTGAGCGAGGCGGTGCTGCTCAAGTACCGCCTGCACTACATCGGCCGCTTTGGCCAGGCTGTGCAGCAGTTCAACACGGCCGACGGCGTCCAGGCCGCGCTCGTCTTCCTCGACGTGGCACGCCCCCATCTCGAGCGCATATTTGAGCTGCCGTTGCCAGCAGCCGTCTTGCCGGCAATGTTTGAGGCGTTGTGGCAGGGCTACCGCCTGCTGTACGTTAAGTGGAGCGAGCAGCAGCTGGAGGGCCTGTACGCCCAGATCGCGGCGGCGGCGCAGTCTGCGGACGGGGCCACGCTGGCCGACAGCAAGCTGATTCTCGCATGGGCAACTCTTCACAGCGATCCAGACAAGGCCCTTGCCATCCTAGAGCCCCTCCTTGCCGGCAACGGCAACGGCAACGGCGAGAAGGCAAAGCTGCTCAAGGCCAACGCGCTGTTCTGGAAAGGACGGGCTCTGGCCGACGCGGGCAAGTACACCGAGGCCGTTGGTGTTTATGAGCAGGCGAGGGCGATTCGAGAGGCAGCGGCTGGTAACCACCAGTTGGAGACGGCGGCGGTGGACAACAGCATCGGTCTCGTCTATCTCAAGCAGGGCAAGACAGCGGTACCTGTGATGAGTAAATGTATACATAAAATAATAATATTTTACGATAGGATGCCGTCGAAAAGATCAAAAAGGCCCTCGACGCCAGGCTCGCCGTGCTGGGCGACCAGCACCTCGAGGTTGCCGCGTCGTACCAGAACATCGGCATGGCCCTCAAGAGCCTGGGCATGAACCAGCGCGCCCTCGACGCCCAGCTGTCTGCCTTGGCCATCAAGAAGGCGGTGCTGGGCGAGCGTCACGTCGACTCGATCAAGCTCCTGGGCAGCGTCGGTGGCGTCTACTACGCCATGAAGGACTATGCCAAAGCCCTCGAGTTCTACCAAAAGGTATTTATGTCATTATATTTTATTTTATTTATTTATTGAATTATTTTTTTAGGAGCTCGACCTGTTGGTTGCCGTCGTTGGCGAGCAGAGCACAGACACGGCCACGACCTACGAAAACATTGGCGAAGTGGTATATTTGTTTTATTTTTTGAAACACATCAACAATTATTACTTTTTTCCCAGTACAAAAAGGCAAAGGACAACGAGAACGCGCTGGAAATGCACAAGAAGGCGCTCGGCATAAGACAGTCTCTCCTCGGCGAGAAGAACCTGGACACGGCGCTGTCGTACAACCACGTGGGCCTCCTGTACGAGCAAATGGAGGACCATACCAAGGCGATCGAGTACCTGATGAAGGACCTGAGCATCACCACCGCCGTCCTTGGCCCGGTAACAAGTAGTCATTCTTCTTAGCTTACAAGCAAAAAAACTAGAACCACGTCGAGACCGGCAAGTCGTACAATGGGATCGCGTCCGTGTACGAGTCCAAGGGCGACATCCCGCAGGCGATCGGGTACTACAGCAAGTACCTCGGCACCCTCGCCGCCGCCCAGGTCGAGACCAACGACGTCGCTGCGCTGCACTACAACGTGGCCCAGCTGCACCACGGCGAGGGCGACGTGGCCAAGGCAAAGGAGCACATGGTCAGGGCCCGCGATCTCTGGCGCAAGCTGGGCAACAAGACCGATGCGGATGATGCCGAAATAGCCCTGGACGAGTGGGAATGAAGAGAGATTCAGTTTCTTTAATATTTTTGCCAGGCTCGCCGGCCATTGCCGCCCGCACGAAAGTGTGGCCCCTATACTTGACGATTTGGCGCGCCTTTCGAAAAAAACCGTTTACCATTGAGCGGGCCCTTGCTTTCTCTTACTGCGCGCTGAGCTCTGGGCCTTTGCATTTTCTCCCCGCTGTGTGGGTTGGATGTGTGTGTGTTTGTGACTGAGTGGGTTTGTGTTGTCTAAAACGATGCGCTAGATCCCCCCCCTTGTGACGATTGGGGATTGGTCATTTGCCTGTTTGGTCTGCCCTC
>Ga0302232_10001721_pt1 | contig 15075 bp, 14 predicted proteins | sample II_Palsa_N2_3_FD_193575 | JGI IMG/M metagenome (GOLD analysis project Ga0302232, IMG submission 193575) | Peat permafrost microbial communities from Stordalen Mire near Abisko, Sweden - II_Palsa_N2_3 | ecosystem: Environmental > Terrestrial > Soil > Palsa > Peat permafrost | place: Sweden...
GCCGCCGCGCTGGGCTCAGCCTTGCCGGCGGACCCGGACCCGGACCCGGACCCGGGCCCGGGCCCGGTCCCGGACCCGCGGCGCCCGGCGCCCCGGTCGGCCCCTGCCGGCCCGGCCCCGCGGCCGGGAATCCGGCCTCCCGCCGGCCCGGCCCCCCGGCCGGGAATCTGGCCTCCCGCCGCCGCTCCCATCGCGGTGGCCGGGGCCACGCCCCGCGACCTGACCCGGCCTCCCGGGGCCGCCGCGCGCGCCCAGATCCCCTATGTGCTGGCGCTGATCTGCCTGGTGGGCGGGATCGTATGGGCCTGGCGCGGATCACACGACGTCGGCAACGGCGCCGGGCTCGTCGGCGGCGGGCTGTTGGCCGCCGCCGTCGCCCGGCTGCTCTTGCCGCCCCACGCGGTAGGACTGCTCGCCAGCCGGCGGCGGTTCGCTGACGTGCTGGCACTCGGCGCGCTTGGCGCCGGGCTGCTGATGCTCGCACTCGTGCTGCCGCCGACTTGACCGCGGCGGGCAGCCTCGTGGCCGGCGAACCTCACCAGGGGCCTGGCCAGCAGATGAAGGGAATGACCTAGCATGTCCAAGATCAAAGTGGCGAAACCGGTCGTCGAGCTCGACGGTGATGAGATGACCCGGATCATCTGGCAGCTCATCAAGGACGAGCTGATCCTCCCGCACCTCGATGTCGAGCTGGCGTATTACGACCTGTCGATCGAGAACAGGGACGCGACCGACGACCAGGTGACCATAGACGCCGCGAACGCGATCAAAGCCCACGGCGTCGGCGTCAAGTGCGCCACGATCACGCCGGATGAGGCCCGGGTCACCGAGTTCGGGCTGAAGAAGATGTGGAAGTCACCCAACGGCACCATCCGTAACATCCTTGGCGGCGTCGTCTTCCGCGAGCCGATCGTCGTGTCCAACATTCCCCGCCTCGTGCCCGGCTGGACGAAGCCGATCATCATCGGCAGGCACGCCCACGCCGACCAGTACAAGGCCACCGACTTCGTGGTTCCGGGGCCCGGCACGGTAACGATCTCCTACGTGCCGGACGGCGACGACCGCCCCATCGAGCTGGAGGTGGCCAAGTTCACCGGCGGCGGCGTCGCGATGGGCATGTACAACTTCGACGACTCGATCCGCGACTTCGCGCGGGCCACGATGCGGTACGCGCTGAACCGCCGGTTCCCGCTCTACCTGTCCACCAAGAACACGATCCTGAAGGCCTACGACGGCCGGTTCAAGGACCTGTTCGCGGAGATCTTCGAGTCCGAGTTCAAGGCCGACTTCGAGGCGGCCGGGATCACCTACGAGCACCGGCTGATCGACGACATGGTGGCCCAGGTCCTCAAGTGGGACGGCGGCATCGTGTGGGCGACCAAGAATTACGACGGCGACGTGCAGTCCGACATCGTGGCCCAGGGCTACGGCTCGCTCGGCCTGATGACGAGCGTGCTGATGACGCCGGACGGCAGGACGGTGGAGGCGGAGGCCGCGCACGGCACCGTCACCCGGCACTACCGGCAGCACCAGCAGGGCAAGGCCACCTCCACCAACTCGGTGGCGTCCATCTTCGCGTGGACGCGCGGCCTGGCGCACCGCGGGCAGCTGGACGGGACGCCGGAGGTGTCCGAGTTCGCCCTGGCCCTGGAGCGGGTCTGCGTGCAGACGATGGAGACCGGCCAGATGACGAAGGACCTGGCCTTGCTTGTTGGCCCGGAAACGCCTTACCTGTCCACGGAGGAGTTTCTTACCGCCGTGGGCGAAAACCTGCGCAAGGAACTGGCCGGCTGAGCGGCTGCACCTTCCAAAATACCGAGAACAAGGGAGATCTCCGGATATGGCACGCAAGGGGAAGGTGACGGTCGTCGGGGCCGGCTTCTACGGGTCGACCACCGCACAGCGGCTCGCCGAGTACGACATCTTCGACGAGGTCGTTCTGACCGACATCGTCGAGGGGAAGCCGGAAGGCCTCGCGCTGGACATGAACCAGTCGCGGCCGATCGAGGGCTTCGAGACCAAGATCACCGGCCAGACGACCAGCGCCAGCGGCGAGGGGTACGAGGCGGTCGCCGGATCGGGCATCGTGATCATCACGGCCGGCCTGCCGCGCAAGCCCGGCATGAGCCGGATGGACCTGATCGAGACCAACGCCAAGATCGTCCGGAACGTTGCGGAGAACGTCGTCAAGCACGCGCCCGAGGCGGTGCTGGTCGTCGTGTCCAACCCACTGGACGAGATGACCGCGCTGGCGGCCAAGGTGTCCGGGTTCCCGCACCACCGGGTGATGGGCCAGGCCGGCATGCTCGACACCGCCCGGTTCAGCAACTTCGTCGCGGAGAAGCTGGGGGTCCCGGTCGGCTCCGTGCGCACGCTTACGCTCGGCTCGCACGGCGACACCATGGTGCCGGTCCCGTCGGCGTGCACGGTGGATGGCAAGCCGCTGACCGACCTGATGTCCGCCGAGGACACCGAGGAACTGGTCGTCCGGACCCGCAACGGCGGGGCCGAGGTCGTCGCCCTGCTCAAGACGGGATCGGCGTACTACGCGCCGTCGGCCGCGGCGGCGCGGATGGCCCGCGCGGTGGCCGTGGACTCCGGCGAGGTCTTGCCGGTCTGTGCCTGGGTCGACGGCGAGTACGGGATCTCCGGCGTGTACCTGGGTGTCGAGGCGGAGATCGGCGCCGGCGGCGTCAAGCGCGTGGTGGAGCGCGACCTGACCGAGTCCGAGCTGGCTGGGCTGCGTGCAGCCGCCGAGGCGGTCCGGGCCAAGCAGGCCGACGTCTCCAGCCTCTGAGGTTGTTCCGCCGTCCCGGGGCGCCGGTCCGGCCGGTCAAGGCCGGTCAGGCGGCCCCGAGACGGCGTAGCGCCAGTTCCGCGTAGAGCGCGGCTCCGTCGGCGAGCACGGCGTCGTCGAAGACCGCTTCCGCCGAGTGGTTGGACGGCGCGGTCTGCGGGTCGCGCTCCGGCGGGCACGCGCCCAGCGAGATGAACGCGCCCGGTACGTGCTGCAGGACGTAGGAGAAGTCCTCGGCCCCGGTCATCGGGAAGAGCTTGGGCACCGAGCGCCCTTCGCCGAACATCTCCGCCGCGACGGCCCGCGCGAAGTTGGCTTCGGCCTCGTCGTTGACGGTGACCGGGTACTCCTCGATGTATTCGGCGTCCGCGGTCAGGCCGTGCGCCTCGGCGATGTGGTTGACCAGCCCGATGGTGCCGTCCCTGAGCCTGGCGCGCGCGGCGGCGCTGTAGGAGCGTGCGGTCCCTAGGAACTGCGCCTCGTCCGGGATCACATTGTCCGCCGTTCCGGCGTGGAAGCTGCCCACCGTGATGACCACCGGGTCAAACACGTCGAACTGCCGGGTTACGAGGGCCTGCAGCGCGGTCACCATCTCGCAGGCGGCCACGATCGGATCGGCGGCCAGGTGCGGCTGCGACGCGTGGCCCCCGCGGCCCCGCACGGTGACCCGGATGATGTCGGCCGCGGCCAGCATCGGGCCCGGCTTCGTGGTGAACACGCCGCACGGAAGCTGGGTGGAAGAGACGTGCAGCGCGTACGCGGCCGCCGGCCAGCGTTCCCCAGCGGCGTCCAGCACACCCTCGCCGATCATCTTGTCGGCGCCCGCGTGCCCTTCCTCACCCGGCTGGAACATGAAGATCACGTCACCCGGCAGCTCGGCTCGCCGCTCACTCAGCAGCCGGGCCGCGCCGACCAGCATCGCGGTGTGCAGGTCATGACCGCAGGCGTGCATCGCGCCACCGAACCGGGAGGCGTACGGCAGGCCGGTCGCCTCGGTGACGGGCAGAGCGTCCATGTCGCCCCGCAGCAGCACCGACGGCCGCCCTCCGTCCCGTGGCCCGTCCGCGCCGCCGCCTGCCCCGCCGCGCAGCACCGCCGTCACCGAGCTGAGCTTCCGGCCGGTGCTCACCTCCAGCGGCAGGCCGTCCAGGGCCGCCAGCACCTTTTCCTGCGTGAGCGGCAGGTCCAGCCCGATCTCCGGCTCACGGTGGATGGCGTGCCGTAGCTCGGCCAGTGTCCCCGCGATGGCGGCGGCGTCCTCCCGAAGCGGCATTCTGTTCCTTCCCGGGATCCAGGTCCCGTGCTCACTTTGTGCCGGACCCGCTGGCCGGAACCTCGTAATGGGTGACTCGTAGATCGCGCTCGACGAGGAACCGGCCGTCCTCGGGATAGAAGACGGCCTTCCCGATGTCTTCACCGGCGAAGCCCTCGCGTGCCCGGACCGCACCGCGCCAGATCCTCGCGATCATTCTCGGATACTCCCATTTCCCCCGTGGCCCGGCCAGTCCGTATCCACCGGCCCCGGCCCCGGCCTCCTCGCGCCGGCCGATCTGGAGACCGTGGACACGCTGATCACGGCGGGGAATAGCCGCCAACCGGACGAACGCGGTGCGCTGGACCCTGGCCCGGCCACCGTGACCCTGAACCAGCGAACACCGTCATCGAGATGCCAGTGACCACGGTCATCGAGATGCCAGTGACCACGGTCATCGAGATGCCAGTGAGCACGGTCATCGAGATGCCAGTGAGCACCGTGATCGAGCCGGCCATCCGCGCCGACGAGCGCCTCCGCTTCCTCGAGGCCGCCAAAGACTTTCCCGAGCCGTATCGGACGATCATCGCGCAGACGGCCGGCCGCGAGACGTGGCGCGCCCCGGCGGCCTCCGACTGCTCCGGCACGATGATCACGACCACGCCTGCCGGGCCGGCGGGGCTCCCATTGTCCGGGCTGGCAGGCCCTGCACTGTGTTGAGGCGGGCCCCATCAGAGCCGGTCAACGACGGCGACGATCGCTCAGATGCTCAGTCTCAAGTGCGCCACCAGGTGATCCCGCTCGTTCCAGGTGTGCCCTTCGCAAGTGCCAAATCCACGTGCGGGGCTACCGCGGCGGCTTCCTGCATCATCTGACCCGGGCGGCGGTGGGATCCCTGCTGCTAGCGTGGCGCAGGTGAACAGCGCGATGGATCGTGACGCCAGGACCCGGGCCCGGCTGGAGCAGCACTGGGAGGCCTCCGAGCGCGGGGACATCGACACCGAGCACGCGATCTACGCCGAAGATGCGATCCTGGACTACCCGCAGTCCGGGGAGCGCTTCCGGGGCCGGTCAAAGATCCAGGCGCAGCGCGGCGGGCACCCGGCTGAACGCCACTTCAGGGTCTTGCGGATCCGGGGCGGCGGCGACCTGTGGGTGAGCGAGTGCGTGATCACCTATGACGGCGTGCCCACCTACTCGGTGAGCGTCATGGAGCTCACCGGCGATCTGGTCACGCACGAGACCCAGTACTTTGCCGACCCGTTCCCGGCGCCTGCCTCGCGGGCGGCGCTAGCTGAGGCGATCCCTGCCCACGAACGATGAACCCATGCGCGGAGAGGTAGTCATCCGATGCGTCCTGACATCAGGCCTGGCGGCGTCTTCCCCGATTATTCTCTGCCGGACCACACCGGTACGGTGCGCACGCTGAGCGGGCTGCAGGGCCGTGATCCGCTGATCCTCACCCTGGCCCGCGGGAACTACTGCCCTAAAGAGCACCAGCAGCACCTGGAGCTGGCGGCCAACTACCCGAAGATCGCGGTGGCCTACACCCAGGTGGCCACGATCGCCACCGATGACCATCACAGCCTGCAAGAGTTCCGCGCGTCGGTGGGCGCCCAGTGGACCTTCCTGTCCGATCCCGGCCGGACCGTCCAGCAGGACCTCGACATCGCCGAGTACACCGACCCCGAGCACAACCCCATGATCCCGCACACGCTCGTGCTCAAGCCGGGGCTGGTCATTCACAGTGTCTATAACGGCTACTGGTTCTGGGGCCGCCCGTCGTTCTACGACCTGTGGCATGACCTGCGTGCCGCCTCCAGCGAGACCCGCCCGGACTGGGATCTGAGCACCCCGGGGCTCCGCGAAGCCTGGGACGCAGGCGACTACTCGAAGTTTCACGGCTGGGACCGGCGGTCCGCCGAGTCGATGCCGTCGTCGTATGAGTGACACAGCACCGGTTGCTGGTGACGCACGCTCACCGGGCTTGTTCTGCGGCGCTTGGCTAAGCCGCGGCGAGCTATGCGAGGCGGGTCACCTGGTGGCCGGCCAAGATCACGGAGAGGGCGAGGCCAGTGAGCACACCGGTATGCGAGGTGCTCGGGATTGAACAACCGATCGTCCAGGCACCCATGGCCGACGTTCCCCAACTGGCCGCGGCGGTCTCGAATGCCGGCGCGCTCGGCATGGTGACGCTCACGTGGTCCGCTGACGTCGGAGCCAGCGTTCGTGAGACAGCTGCGCTGACGGCGCGGCCGTTCGGCGGCAACCTCGTTCTCACCGAAGATCGTCACGGTCGCCTTGACCAGGCCCTGGAGGCCGGGTTGCGGATCGTCTCGTTTATGTGGGGGGATCCCAGCGGCTACATCGAGCCGGTGCACGACGCCGGGGGAATCGTCATGCACACGGTCGGCAGCGCCGAGGAGGCACGGCGGGCGGTCGCGTCCGGCGCGGACGTGATCGTCGCGCAGGGCTGGGAGGCCGGCGGGCACGTGTGGGGTACCGTCGCGACCCTGCCGTTGGTGCCTGCTGTGGTGGACGCGGTGGCGCCGGTGCCGGTGATCGCCGCTGGCGGGATCGGTGACGCCCGCGGCGTCGCGGCGGTGCTCGCCTTGGGCGCCCAGGCCGCATGGCTGGGCACGCGGTTCCTGCTGGCCGAGGAGATGCCGATCCACGAGGACTACCGGCGCCGGCTGATAGCGGCCGCCGAGACCGATCCGCAGTGGTACCCCAACCTGTACGACGTCGGGTGGCCCGATTCACCCCACCGCGCGCTCCGCAACTCAACGGCCAAGGCGTGGGAGGCCGCGGGCCGCCCCCCAGACGACCAGCGGCCAGGAGAAGGCGACGTGATCGCGCACTTCGCCTCCGGCGACGCAATCGTTCGTTACGAGCCAGCGCCGCCGATGGTCGGGACGACCGGTGAGATCGAAGCGCTCTCGATGTGGGCCGGACAGGGCGTCGCCCTCGCGAGACAGTCACAGTCAGCGGCGGACATCGTGACCGAGCTCACCTCCCACCTGTAACCCGGGACGCAGGCGCTCGCACCGCGGCCGCCGGCGCTTTTGTTCTCGGCCAGCAACAGGCACGTCCAAAACATGAGAACGGAGAAGCCGTGAGCGAAACCGGGCGGAAGGTGGCAATCGTGACGGGCGGCTCGCAGGGAATCGGCGCCGGCCTCGTCGACGGATACCGGCAGCGACGCTGGGCGGTCGTGGCGAATTCTCGCAACATGAAGCCGTCGAAGGACCCGGACGTCCTCGCGGTCGAGGGCGACATCTCCGAGCAGGCCACCGCCGACCAGATCATCAGCCAGGCAATTGATCGCTTCGGGCGCGTCGACACCCTGGTCAACAACGCGGGCGTCTTCGTCTCCAAGCCATTCACCGATTACACCGCCGAGGACTACGCGCTGGTCACCGGCGTCAACCTCACCGGATTCTTCTGGCTGACCCAGCACGCCATCCGCCAGATGCTGAAGCAGCACAGCGGCCATGTCGTCAACATCAGCGCCAGCGTCGCGGACCGCGCTGACTCCGTGGAGCCGTCCGCGCTGACCGCGCTGACGAAGGGCGGCCTGACCGCGGTCACCAGGTCGCTGGCCGTCGAGTACGCCTCCCGCGGCATCCGCGTCAACGCCGTCGCGCCAGGCATCATCCAGACCCCGCTGCACCCAGCCGAGTCCTACACGCCCGAGGCGCTCGCGGGGAAACTGCCCCCGCTCGGGCGCGTGGGCCGGGTCAGTGATGTCGTGGACGGCATCCTGTACCTGGAGTCAGCGTCGTTCGTCACCGGAGAGATCCTGTACATCGACGGAGGGCGAACCGCCGGTCACTGAGGCGCCCAATGCCGACCGAGTTTGGTGCTGCTCGGGCCGGATGGCGATGCCCGTGGCCGGCCGCCCACGGCGAGCCTGTGGTCAGAGCACACGCTGGGCAGCGGCCGAGGGCACGGCGTTCATGAACTCCGGCTCGTTCCAGCCCCGGCCGGCGTACGCGGTGCGAAGCTCCGACTCGACCTGACCGGTGTCGGTGTCCGGGACGAGCGCGATGGCCGAGCCACCGAAACCGCCGCCCGTCATCCGGGCCCCGAGGGCGCCCGCCTCAACAGCGACGTCGACCGCCACGTCGGCCTCGGGCCAGGACACCTCGAAGTCATCGCGCAGCGAGGCGTGCGACTCCGTGAGCAGCGCACCGACTTCAGCGAGCGCGTGCCTATCGTCGCCGTGGGTCGAGCGCAGCAGCGCGGCCACCCTCTGGACCCGCTGGTTGTCCGTGACGACATGGCGGGCCCGGCGCTGCAGCACCGGGTCGTCCAGCGCGGCCAGTTCGCTGACGTCCGGTACCGCCCGCAGCGATGGCACCCCGAGCCGCTGGGCGGCTTCGTGGCACTCGGCCTGCCGTTTGCCGTACTCCCCAGCGGCCAGCTCGTGCTTGGCCCGGGTATCGATCACCAGCACGCGGACTCCGGCCGCGACGGGATCGAACGGTACCTGGCTGGACTCCAGCGACTGGCAGTCCAGCAGCAGCGCGTGATCCGCGCAGCACAGCAGGGACGCGGACTGGTCCATGATCCCGGACGGGACACCGACGAATTCGTTCTCAGCCTGGCGCGTGATACGCGCCAGTTCCGGCCGGGCCACGTCCACGGCCCCCGAGAGTTCGGTCAGGGCCAGCGCGACCGAGCATTCCAGGGCGGCCGAGGAGGACAGCCCGGCTCCGTCGGCCAGGCATGAGTCGATGGCCAGGTTTACACCCTGGACCGGATGCCCCGCAGCGAGCAGGGACCAGGCGACTCCGGCTGGGTACCTCGCCCATCCCGGCATGCCGTCCCGGATCTCGCCCGCCGATGCCCCGGCGGCCCGCAGTAGTTTCAGCGGGACATCGACGACGGCGTCCGGGTCGCGCCGGGTCCGCAGCGCGAGCACGTCATCATCGCGCGGGGCCGCGGCGGCCACAACCCCCTGGCCGAGTGCGAAGGGCAGCACGAAGCCCTCGTTGTAGTCGGTGTGCTCACCGATCAGGTTGACCCGCCCCGGAGCGAACCAGACGCCATCCGGTTCCTGCCCGAAACACTCCGCGAACCAGCGTGCCCCCTGCTCTGAGAAATCCCGTCGGGCCTCGGGGCCTGCCCCGCCAAGGTCCGGGTCGGACGGGCCGGGCGTCATTGGGCGGCCGCCCCCGCCCGCGCCGCCTGGCCCTGGGCGAAGGTCCAGGCGTCGGCGACCATCGCCCGCAGATCACGGCTGGCGTGCCAGCCGAGGGCCGAGCTGATGCGCTCCGACGAGGCGACCAGCACCGCCGGGTCACCCGGCCGCCGGGGGCCTACCTCGACCGGGATGTCCTGGCCGGTCACCTCCCGGCAGACGTCGATGACCTCGCGGACTGAGAACCCGGCCCCGTTGCCGAGGTTGAAGATCTGGTGCTCGCCGGGTCGGCACCCGTCCAGGGCCATCAGGTGAGCGTCGGCCAGGTCGGCAACGTGGATGTAGTCGCGCACGCAGGTGCCGTCGGGAGTGGCGTAGTCGTCCCCGAAGATCTTGACCGCCCGGGCGCCGGGAGCGGTTCCGGCCGTCGCAGGCTGGGCTATCTTCAGGACGTTCGGGATCAGGTGGGTTTCGGGGGAGTGCCGTTCCCCATACCATTTCCCGGCGGAGTCCTGGTACGCGCCGGCCACGTTGAAGTACCGCAGGCTCATCGCGCCGAAGCCGTACATGCGGGCGAACTCGGTCAGGCTGGTGTCCACGGCGAGCTTCGAGGCGCCGTACGGGCTGGTGGGCTGGGTGGGGGCGGTTTCCTCGATCGGCGTCCGCTCCGGTTCGCCGTACACCGCGGCGGTTGAGGAGAAGACGATCCGGCGGACGCCGGTCTCCCGCATGGCTTCAAGCAGGGCCAGACTGCCGCCCAGGTTGTGCGACCAGTAGAGATCTGGATGCGCGACCGACTCGCCCACCAGCGACTTGGCCGCGAAGTGCAGCACCGCATCGGTGCCGTCGGCCAGCACCGGGGCCGCGTCGTCGCGCAGTGTTCCGTGGACGAACGACGCCTTGGGCGGGACGGCGTCGGCGTGCCCGGTGGACAGGTCATCGAGCACCGTGACATCGTGGCCGGCCTCGATCAGCGAGGCGGTGACCGCGCTGCCGATGTATCCCGCGCCGCCCGTGACGAGCAGCTTCATCCTGCCTCCCGTAGTCTGCGTGCCGCGGTTTCCGGCACGATGTCGTTGACCCATACGCCCATGCCCGACTCGGTCCCGGCCAGGTACTTGAGCTTGCCGGGCGCGCGGCGGACGGTGAAAACCTGAAGATGCAGGCCGAACTCCGCCCGCGCGACGGAGTCGGTGACCGGCGCCTGGTGCCACGCGGCGATGTACGGGGCGGGCGTATCGAAGAGCCGGTCGAACCGGCGCAGCACGTCGAGATACAGGTCACCAAACGCCGCGCGGGCCGGGTCGTCCAGGGCGGCCAGATCGGGCACCCGGCGGGCCGGGTGGATCAGCACCTCATACGGCCAGCGGGCGGCCGGCGGGACGAACGCCGTCCAGTGCTTGTTGGCGGCCACTATCCGCGTGCCGTCCTCCTGCTCTGCACCGAGCAGATCCTCGAAGAGGTTCCGGCCGGTCTGGGCCGTGTAGGACCGTGACTGCGTCACCATCTGCCGGGTCCGCGGCGTTACGAACGGGAACGCGTAGATCTGGCCGTGCGGATGGTGCAGGGTGACACCGATTTCCTCGCCCCGGTTCTCGAAGCAGTAGACCTGCTCGATCCCGTCCATGGCGCTGAGCGTGGCGGTGCGGTCGGCCCAGGCCTCCACCACGGTGCGCACCCGGCGCGGCGTCAGGCTGGCGAAGGAGGCGTTGTGCATGGAGGTGAAGCAGACGACCTCGCAGCGGCCGTACCCCGGGCGCTGCGGCGACAGGCCGTCGTCCAGGGCCGGACCAGCCGGATCGGCGGCTTCGGTGCCCGGCAGCGTGGTTGCCCCGCGCAAAGAGGGGAAGCGGTTCTCAAAGACCACGACGTCGTAGCTGTCGGCCGGGATCTCGGTCGGGCGGCTGGGCGCCGACGGATCGAGCGGGCACTGGTCAGGAGGTGGCAGGAACGTGCGGTCCTGGCGCTGGGCGGCGATGACCACCCACTCACCCAGCAGCGGATCCCAGCGAACCGCCTGCTCAGGGCTCTCGGGACGCCAGGCACCGGGCGCGGGCACCGGGGCCAGGCCTTCGCGTGTATCCCGGGCGAGAGCCCGGTTCAGCCCTGGACTCTCGTCGAAATATATGATCTCGCGCCCGTCCGCCAGGCGCGCACTGTTCTGCCAGACAAGCTGGCCGCCGCCAGCCTGCGTTGGTTCGGTACCCACAGCACCCATACGGTACCGGGTTTTCGCGATCTTGTTCTGCACCGGAATGTTCTCGATCACACAGGAGTGGCGGGGAACTAAACAGGATTGCCCTGGATCAAACGTCGTGCCGGACTGTAGCGGCCCGCGACCGCGGCCCGGGCCGCAGCTCTTCCGCACATCGCCCAGCACACGAACGCATGCATTTAGACTGGCCGGACATAGTGCCCAGTGCCCGCCGGCCAGTTGGCCGGGCACTCGGAGAAGCCGGGGATCGTCGTGAGCAAGCTCATCGGGGATATCGTCATCATCCTCGTCATCATCCTCATCGGCGGGTTCTTCGCAGGGGCTGAGATGGCCCTGGTCTCGCTGCGCGAGGGCCAGATCCGCAAGCTCTCGCGGCGCGGCAAGCGGGGCCAGCGGGCCGCGAAGCTGGCCCAGGATCCGAACCGGTTCCTGTCGGCGGTGCAGATCGGGGTGACGCTGGCCACCCTGTTCACCGGCGCGTACGGCGCCGCGACCTTGGCCAACATGCTGAGCTCGGCCCTGGTCCGTGAGCACATATCGCACGATCTCGCCTCCCCCCTTGCGTTCGCACTGGTCACGGTGGCCATCACCTACGTCACGCTGATCCTGGGCGAGCTCGCGCCCAAGCGGATCGCGCTGCAGCGGCAGGAGCGGGTGGCGCTGGTCGCCGCGCCGATCCTGGATCGGATCGCCATCCTGGCCCGGCCGCTGGTGTGGCTGCTGTCGAAGTCGACCAACCTCGTCGTCACCATCGTGGGCGGTAACCCGAAGGCCAACCGTACGGTCATGACCGAAGAGGAACTGCGCGACCTGGTAGCCAGTAACCAGGTGCTCAGCCAGGATGAGCGGGAGATCGTCGCGGACGTCTTCGACGCGGGAAAGCGGCAGCTCCGCGAGGTGCTGCTGCCCCGCACCGAGGTGGAGTTCGTGTCCGCCGACACCCCGCTGAGCGAGGCCGCCCGGCTCGCCGCGAGCGTGCCCTACTCGCGGCTGCCGGTATACCGGGACTCCTACGACAACGTGATCGGTTTTGTTCATATTCGCGACCTGCTCGACCCGGCCCGGTCGGGCCGCCCGCTGACGGTGGGGCAGGTCGCCCGGCACATCAAGTTCCTGCCGATCAGCAAGACCGTGCTCACCGCGCTGTCGGAGATGCGCCGGGAGCGGGCGCACCTGGCCATCGTTCTCGACGAGTACGGCGGCACCGCCGGCATCGTCACGCTGGAGGACCTGGTCGAGGAGCTGATCGGCGACATCCGCGACGAGTACGACGTCGCCGACAGCGAGCCGCGCCGGCTGCGGGGCGGCGAGGTCGAAGTGGATGGTCTGCTCAACCTGCACGAGTTCACCGAGCAGACCGGGATCGACCTGCCCGAGGGCCCGTACGAGACGGCCGCCGGCTTCGTGCTCGCCCGGCTCGGCGAGGTGCCGGCGGTGGGGCAGTCGGTGGAGGTCGCGGAGCACCGGATCACCGTGACCGAGATGGACGGCCGGCGCATCGCCCGGCTCAGGATCGTCCCGGCGGGCGGCAACCCTGAACCGCCGGACGGCTCGCCCCCGCACGCCACGGGCCAGCCCGCCGCCGCGCCCGCCAGCCCCGCACCCGCCAGCCCCGCGCCCGCCAGCCCGGCGCCCGCCAACCCGGCGCCCTCGGCGGCCAGTGCACCGGCCGGCTCCGCATCGGCCGAACCGGCCCGGGCCGACCGTTCGCCCGCGCCAGCTCTCCGCACGCAGCCGGCCGAGCCCGTTCCGCCGGCCACGTCCACGCCGCCGGCCGAGCCCGTTCCGCCGGCCACGTCCACGCCGCCGGCCGAGCCCGTTCCGCCGGCCACGTCCACGCCGCCGAACGGCCAGGGCTCCGTGGATCAGCCGCCGAACGGACCCGGCGCAGACGTGCCAGCCGAGCGGAACGGGCAGTACCGCAGCTCAGCCGGTAAACGGGGGAAGATGCCCTAAACTGGCTCTTCGAACTTAACCGGGATGGGGTTTCTGGCTGGTTACCTGGCGTGTTCTCCTGGCGGTTGCGGTGCGTGATGGGCGCCGTTTGCCACGGGTGCAGGCGATGCGGACGCGCCTGCGCTGGTTCGCGGGGTTGCGGAAACCGTAGGCGAGGCGCGCTTCGAGCTTGGCGAGCCGGTTCAGGCTCTCGGAGGTGGCGTTCGTGACGCCGGCCAGGACCGCGCAGACGATCTGGTCCTCCCACCGGGAGATCGTGGTGGCCAGGCTGAGCAGTTCGGGGATGTCGTCGTTGCGGGCGCACCAGTCGTAGAAGGCGGAGAGCCGGTCCCGGACGTTACGCTCGCACGGGACCGAGCCGGTGACGCGGGCGCGCAGGTTCAGGACGTCGCGGAGTTTCTCCTTGCCGATCCAGGCGGCGGCGATCTCCTGCCCGGCCGGATCCGCCTGCAAGGTGCTGACGATCTTGGCGAACTGGGCGGGTGAGAGGTGCTCCAGGTCGCGGGCCAGCAGGTTCTTGATGCCGTACTCGGGGTCGCCGGAGCGGCCGCGCCGCCCGTACTTGCCGCGGACCACCCGGCGGCGCACGTCGCCGGTCATCTTCACGGCCAGGTGGACAACGTGGAACAAGTCCACCGCGATCTGCGCGCCGGGCAGCATCCGGCGCACCGCGGAGGCGTAGATGGAGCACATGTCGATCGCGACCACCCGGATCGCGTCCCGCCAGCCGGGGGCGGCCTGCGCCAGCCAGTACGCGGCGTCATCGGCGGTGCGGCCCTCCACCTGCCCCAGCAGCCCCTGATCCCCGGACAGGTCGAAGAAGCAGGTGTGCCACCGGTCGGCGAGCAGCAGGTATTCCCCGGTCTGCTCATCGATGCGCCACCGGGGCCGGCCGCGGCGGTGCTCGTCGATGCCCAGGTGCGCCACCGGCGCGGGGGGCTGCTCCAGCACCGGGTCCGCCGCGGCGGCGAACGCGTCGTGCGCCACCGGCCAGGAGATCCCGGCGTGCCGGGCCGCCTCCGATGGCGTGATGCCCCGCCCGGCGACCTCGGTCCCGGCCTGCTCCCGCAGCCGCCGCGTGAGCCGGCAGCGCGGCGGCACCTGCGGCACCCGCTCGGTGAACGTCTTGCGCCGGCAGCCGGGCGCATCGCATTTCCAGCGGCGCTTGACCCACCACACCGCCACCGGGTCACCGCCCCGGCGGACATCCCGCGGCCGGGCCAGCACGGTGTCGTGCCGGCGGTCTGAGACCGTCCCGCAGTCCGGGCACGCCGCCGCAGCCGGGTCACCGGTGACCGCCCATACCTCCAGCGTGCCGTCCGGCAGCGCCTGCGCATCGGTGACCTGCAAGCCCTCCACGCCGAACAGCACAGACGCCGTATCCTGGAACACGATGCCCGCGGCTTTCTGATGATCTTGGATCCTGTGGTAAGGCCCAAGATCGTAAAAGCCGCGGGCTTCCTGATCACTGCGGCGCGCCGTACGCAGGTCAGATCACCCGGATCAGGTGCCCGGCACGTTCAGCAACATCCTGAGGTCACTCAGAGTTATCGAGCAGCAACGACATCCCGGTTAACTTCGAAGGCCCCGTTTGGCCCTGCTCAAAGACTCCGGCACTAAGGGCTGCCGTCCATGCCCGGTGGGACGTTCGGCCTTGATCTGCCCAGCAGCAGGCAATTGTCTCAATTAATAGCTGGCAAAGATGCTGG
>Ga0302232_10001725_pt1 | contig 15063 bp, 10 predicted proteins | sample II_Palsa_N2_3_FD_193575 | JGI IMG/M metagenome (GOLD analysis project Ga0302232, IMG submission 193575) | Peat permafrost microbial communities from Stordalen Mire near Abisko, Sweden - II_Palsa_N2_3 | ecosystem: Environmental > Terrestrial > Soil > Palsa > Peat permafrost | place: Sweden...
GCCGTCCGCGCCGGAAGCGCTGATGTTCGAATGGGGCGACGCCTATTTGCTCAGCTATAGCCGGGACCGGTGGGTGGCGCTGCGCCGCGACACTCGCCGGTTCCTCGTCGCGGACACCCTGACGGGGCTGGAACACGCGATCCAGGCTGACTACCGGCACCACCCGGTCTCCCGCGACTGTGACCCGCCCGGGACAGCGGACTACCTGAACCTCCCCGATGACGGTGATGTGGCCGGGGACGGTGATGTGACCGATGAGGAATCACGGTTCATCCTGGCCGCGCTGCGCTACGCGTTCCCCGCGTGGACCATCACCTACTCGCCCCAGCTGCGGTCCTGGATCGCCCGCAGCCGCGGAAATACCATCTGCCAGAACTCCCCGGTGCTGCTGTGCGCCGCGCTGACCCTGATCGAGCGCAGGCAACCGTCAGGCAGGCACGGCCCCGTTCCGTGAACGCCCCGGGCACGTCCGGGCCGGCAGCCATAACCGGTCATCAGCCGGAACACGGCGGCACCGGCCAAACTGTCGAACCAACGAGCCCTGCGCGCCGACCCCTACATCGAAGACGCCGAGGCGACCGGCATCATCGGCCTCGATGAGACCGCGATCCGCCCCCGAAGTGCTCTGGAACGCCCTGACCTGGGCCGGCGTCCACGTCGGCATCGGCGCCAGCCGCAAAATGGGCAAAGGCCGCTTCACCCTCACCCCCCCTGTAACCACTCCAGCCTCCGGCGCCTTCGCCTTCGCTGACGCCGGCGCCTTCGCCAACTCCAACGTGACTCACACCGCCCGCCAGCCCCGCACCCACACCGCCAACCCCGCGCCCGCAAGCACCGCAACGCCATCGCCATCGCCGCCGCCGCCGCCGACGCCGACGCCCTCGTGTGTCCAGCTCCGTGCCCCAGACGGTCCCTGGCGCACCCTCCAGCCGTATCCATCCGGCAGTCATGCGCATGCCGGAAACCAGCCCGAAGGGAGCATCATTCACGATGACCAGCCCCACACCGCAACCAAGGCCCCGGCAGCCACAGGCGGCCGGGCAACAGCCCGCCGGTGAGCGGCCGGCACCTCTGCTGCCTGGCGTACCCGTCCCAGGGCTGCTGCCGTCCAGGCCCCCGCTGCCGGCCGGGATACGTGCCAAGAAATGGGTCCCGGCCGACCCCGGCGTGCTGCGCCGGGTCAAGGCGGCCCTGGACCGGCTGTGACCGTAATCAGCCCGGGTAGATTCGGTGGGGTGGCAAGTCGGCAAGGCGGCGAACGGGGTGGATTACCGCCCGGATGATCTGCGGCTCATACGGCCGCGTTCGGGCTGGTCCGGTCCGGGAGATGCGGGTTCGCGCCGGAAGGGCTGATCAACCGCACCTGGCGGACCGGCGCGGCTGGCAGACTGCCCCGTGAGCACGGCAACCGCCACCGCGATCCGGCCCGCCTGGGACCAGCTTCCCGCTCAGCCCCGCTACGGCCTGGACGCCCGGCTCGGCGGCATCACCGCCGCCCGCACCCAGCCCGGCGGGTTCACTCTGTTACGCGTTCTCTGGGGGTCCTTGAGCTGTTGCACGACGTGGCGTTTGAACGTTTCACGGAGAGGTTCTGCAACACCTCAGCCACGTGTGGTGCATGTTGTCGTCGCTACTCAGAGCCCTGCTGACTATGGACGTGCAACATATGCAACACCGCTAGCCGCAGTCGGGAGGTTTGTCCCTCGCTCCTACCTGCACGTTTCGCGATGACGCCCTTGATGTCCGTTTTGCACCCCGAGAGAATGCGCGACGCTCGGCATAAGCATCTTGCGACACCTGTCGTGAACACGGCTATGGCGGTCCCCTTCCGCCCGCCAGCGACAGAACCGAGAGCATGCGGCAGGTGGGAGCCGCTGCCGTGCCCCCGCGCCTGGGTGCCCATCACCACGGCGGGTGACCGCGCCGGATGTTACGGACAGGGCAGGGCGTGCGGAACGCCGAATTGGGCGCACCGGTCGCACGTCCCAGAGGAGCATGAGCCGCGCAGATGACCCGGTTCTGAGGCATGCCGTCGTCGACGGACGACCCTCATCGCGGCAGATGAGTGAGTCCGGGTCGTGAGCTGGACCGCATGCTTATGCAAGATCACTGGCGCGTCTGCAATTGATCTGGACCATCGGTCCACGGACTGGGCCAGGAGAACTTGCTCGGGTGAGTCCAGACAGGCTGTTCACAACAGTCAAGGTTCGAGGTCGGCCACTCCTCGGCCGCTGAGCACGTCGAACGGCACCGAAGCCTGGTCGTGCACGATCTGCCAGGCGCCGTCGAGCTTCCGGAAGCAGAACGTGACCCGGACCCAGATACCCTTGGTCGCCGTCCCGTTCATCAGCGTGCCATGGAGCCGGCCGAAGCAGTGCCCGAACCCCACGTCATCGCCCACTGCGACGTCCAGGCCGCGCACCTCGTAGTCCGCGTCCCGGAAGACCGCAAAGACGTTCGCCCAGTTCTTCAGCTTCGCTTCGACCCCGACATGCTGCAGCGGCGGCTCGACGTCGAAGGACACGACGTCTGTCGCGTATATCGGCCGCAGGCCCTCAAGATCCTTAGACCGGATTCCCTCGGCGATCCTGGCCACCTGCTGCTTGATCTGGGCCTCGTCCGCCTCGTGCTGGGTATACACCGCTGACATCCCTTCCTGTCCGCCTGCCGTCTCAGCTTCTCACCAATACCATCAGGCGGCGCACGACAGGGCGGGCCGGGCGTGAGCACGCGCCCGGAACTCTCGCTGGGCTACTGCCCTTTGCGTCCATCTGTGGCCGCTCGATCGAGCCACCCGACGTAGGCTGGGCAGGAACTACCTTGAGGCGCTCCTAGCGCAAATGGAGTGGCAGCCGATGACAGGTGATCGTCCATCGAGCGCCCGGCCGGACCTCCGCGAGCGGGTTGCCCGGCAGTTCTTCCGACTAGTCAACCCGCTCGCCCGCCGCATGATCCACGCCGGGGTGCCGACGGGTGCACCGAACGTCCTCCTGACCGTGCGCGGGCGCCGATCGGGTATTGAGCGCACAACGCCGGTCGCGATGCTGGACTTCGATGGACACTCCTATGTCCAGGGGAGCTACGGAGCAACGGGCTGGGCCCGAAACCTTCGGGCGGCCGGCGAGGCGACCGTAATCTATTCTGGTGGCCGTAGCTGTCCGGTTCACGCCATCGAGGTTCCATCCGATGAAGCGGCAGCGATTCTCCGGCGCGTGCTCGAGCCATACCGCCAGTTGGACTTCGTACGCAGGTTGCTCGGCTCGCGCGTTAGGCCGCCCGTCGCCCTTCTACGCCGATACCGCATACGCATCGACGACACCCCACAGGATTACCTCGCCGAAGCTCGGCGCCACCCGCTGTTCGAACTCCGACCCGCGTAACGACCACAACGAGCTATTCGCCGTTACCGGCCCTATGGCGCGCCAATACACGCCTCATCAGTCGCAGCCATCGACGACGGGTCGAATGCTGCTCGTCTTAAACATGGTGGCCTCGGCGTCCGAGATCGGACAGTTGCTCAAGTCGCCGAGAGCGTCGACAACGACGGCGTCACTAAGCAGCCGGATTGACGAGGACCAGCTCTCCACTTTGGCGTGCCAGCACGCCTTCCATGATCATTTCTGTCACCGTGCGTGACGAGGCTGCCGCGAAGCGAGCACTTGCACGGCGATGTCGCCGGGGCAACGATCGGCAGATGAATGCCGAACCGCAGCTGAGAAGAGGCACGGGCGCTGACGCGTATATTGCGGCAGAGATCTACCTGCGCGCTCGCCATCATGCGGTCCCAGAGATCCCGCCGCTGGCGCATCCTGACGATGAGGTCCGGCAGTGGATGCACCGTGTGCTGGATGAACGGGAGGCCTGGCTGGCAGTCGCTGATGACGGCACACTGCTGGGCCTGATGGTCTTGGACGGCGACTGGGTCGAGCGGCCGTATATGGACCCGGTATGGACCGGCCGCGGGCTCGGCACCCGGTTCGTTGAGCTGGCCAAGCAGCGGAAGCCGGGCGGGCTTCAGCTGTGGACGTTCGTATCGAATGTGCGGGCCCAGCGGTTCTATGAGCGCCACGGCTTTACCGTCGAGGAGCGTACTGACGGAAGCGGCAATGAGGAGAAGGCACCCGATTTGAGATACGTCTGGCGGCCTTCAGCGCCCGAGGCTTAGCGGCCGTCCCTGACAGCCATGCATGCGGCCGTCCCTGACAGCCATGCATGCGCATCGGGCCAACGCCCATGCGGGGTGATGGGTCAGGGCGCACGCCCATTGCGGCAGATGAGCGCATTCGCCCGGCGCGGCTGCAGGGCCGGGCGAACGCGGCTGGTCCGGTCCTCATTATTCGTCTCGGACGTAATAGGCGGCTCGTACGCCATCGAAACGGCCGGTGCTACGGCAGCAGCGGCGGAAAGCGGCGGCCTTAGCCACATGGGCACAAGTCGCTCCGGCCGAGTTTCTCGACGAGTTCGGTGCCGGTGCCCACGATGCGGTCGCCCCGTTTGACCCGGACTCGCTAGAGGGAACCCCCGGCGGCGCTTGCTGACCGGCTCAAAAGGACGCTGCGGTGTCGTGGTCGCGGTCCATGATGATCGTCCCTCCCGGTGGCTGTGGGTGAGAGGATCGTAGCCAGAACGGCACGCTGACGCGAGCCGTTTTCCGCCGGGGCCGAAGCCCGACCCATTGCGTGCTACCTGCGGCATGACCGGGCGCTTCGGGATAAGTTATGTTGATGGCAGAACCAGGAATCTCAGGTGGGTGAGGTAGACGCAGCGGTGGCCAATGTGAAGCAACTTGTGACGCATACAGAAAGCGACGTCAAGGGCTTTAAACGGCGGCCGTTGTCGCGATATTCCGGTGGCGTGACGTCACTGCTCATCACGTAGAAGAGGAAGTTGCGCTGACTTGGACATCATGACGCTCACCACTACCGCTGGACTGTTCGATAAGTATGACCCGCTCGGCGACCATTCGCTTGGTGCGGCTAGGTTCTGGATGACTGAGGGCCTGACGCGCAGCGAGTCGCTCACAAAGGAGCGTGAGTAAATAGATGATGGCGGCTGTTAACATGTCATGCGATAATGCGAATCTTGACAGGCTGACCTTGATGGTGTGCAGTAGCGGCCGTGGGCACACCGATCGTTGTCGCGCTGATCTCGTCATCGGCGAGTCTCATCATAGCTATCTCGGGAGCCGCATGGACTGCACGCCAGAACAGGAGAGCACGTGAACTGGAACGAGAGCTGGCGGACGCTCAGTCGAAGTCCCAGGTCGAGGTAGAGAAGCTCAAGCATGAGCTTCAACGATCAGTGAGAAGCGAAGAACGTGTATCTGATGAAGCAGCCCTGCTCGCGCAGTACCGGGAACCGCTCCTTATCGCCGCGTACGAGCTGGGCGACCGAATCGACAACATTCAGCGCAGAGCATTTCTTTCGTACCTCAAGGTTCCGGACCATCGAGGCGAGACGGCACTATTGAGCACTCTGTACCGATTTGCACATTACTTTGCCCAACAAGAGATTTTACGTTCGAATCTCAGATTCATGCGCTTTCGAAGTGGCGAAGTTACGGAAATAGTGGCAGATTTGCTGGAACATATCGGCCGCACGTTCGCTACTGACAAACTGGACTGGGGCTATCCCGTAGAAAGTCCACGCTTCATGTTCTGGCGGGAAGAGCAGCGCGCCATAGGAGAACTGATGCTGGAGAGGCTGAATGGTAAGCCTGAAGCCTGCATCGGATACGCCTCCTTTGTGAATGCCTATAATGAGCGTTTCGCCAAGTGGTTCTCGCCCTTCATCGAAGATCTTACTTCGGACCGGATCGCGATCAATAGTGATCGGCTGGCCCGCCTTCGGAGCTTGTTGGCTAATTTGGTAACTCAACTGGATGAAGATGGAATATATGCGCGGGCGGGCGACCATGATACTCCCGTATGGCCTGAATGGGTCATGGAAAGCATGGAAGGTTGGCCGGATCCTAATGCTCGGGAATCGGAGTTATTCTGTCACATAGCAGCTTTCCATCGATCAACGGGCTTCATCTGAAATTGAGAGCGTAATGCGGGTAGGTGCACTAACAGGCAGGCGCACCGCGCACTCTATTCGGCAGATGAGGTCGGCGGGGCGGCAGGCCAGCAATCTTGAGCACGGCGTGCGGATCGGCGTGACATGACAGAACATTCGTTATGCGCCTTCACCAGCGAGCCCGAAGTGGATCAGCAGGCCACACGGATCGGCGGCTACGCGTGCGCCGCATGTCGGCCCCACCGCCACCGTCCGTGACGGCATCCTGGTGTCGTGTGAAGTCTCGCGACATTTTTGACACGTCGTTCTCGGGACATCTGACTGCGGCGATCGTTGATCGCTTTCGTGGCTGGTGATCGGGATGAGTCCTCAGAGGGCAAGAGATGGCTGGGGGAGCATCGTCTGCAGGCGGTGCTGGAGGTGCGGAGCGGGTCGCCGGTCGCGGAGGTCGCGGCCCGGTATGGGGCCTCCCGGCAGTCGGTGTATGGCTGGAAGGCCCGGTATGAGCGAGACGGGGCCGCTGAGCTGGCTGACCGGTCGCGGCGGCCGCTGACCAGCCCGCAGCGGATGGCTGCCGAGGTGGAGGCATTGCTGTGCGAGCTGGCCTGGTCGTGCCGCAGGAGCAGCGGCACCGGCGCAAGTACCGGCGCTGGGCGCGGGAAGCACCGATGCATTTGTGGCCAGACGGACCTGGTCGGCGGGATCTTCCTGGCCGGCGGCCGCGAATGCAAGATGGTCACCGGGATCGATGATTACTCCCGTTACGTGGTGATCGCGCAGGTCCCGCACTAATTGGCCCTAGCCCAAGGACGCACCCCTTAAAACCGGGCAGGCCAGCGCTCTGCCGATCGGGCTGCTACCCGATGCCGGCGAGCGAGTCGCGGACCAGCACGACGCCGACCTGTGCGATACCCGGGTGCTAGCAGCCTGATGTACCTCGCGTATACCTCCAGTGGACCCCTCATGTACCCGGCAGGTGATCTTGGGCGTGACGGCCCTGCGCAAGGCGGCCCTGGGCCGCCGCCGAGCCATTGCCAGCCCCGTCTGAGGTCTAGCCGTCCTGGCCGGCCTTCGCGAGCGGGATGACAAAATGTCGCCGCTTGGGGTGCGGGCCCTGGAGCTGGGCCTTCCGGTAGATGTCACGCTATGTAAAGCCATCGGTAGGGGCCTCAGTGGGTGCCCCGGCCGGCCCGTGGGACTAGGTCCGGACTGCCGAGCAAACGTGGAGCAAACATGACCCGGAAACGACCGTCACGAGAGGCCCCGGAACGGGTATAACCCCAGGTCAGAATGGGTGCGCCGCCAGGGACTTGAACCCCGAACCCGCAGATTAAGAGTCTGCTGCTCTGCCAATTGAGCTAGCGGCGCGCGAACCTCAGGAATACTAGCAAGGCCTCGGCCCGCTTCGCGAATCGCCTGCCCGGGGCAGCCGTAAGCCATGCATGCGTCACTCTCAGTGTCCTATTGCTCGCTTAACGGTTATGATGGGGGGCCTGCCGCTCGCCGGGTGTCGCCCGGGCCTGCTCGGCCCGGTTCTGCGGTTCTGCGGTTCTGCGGTTCCCAGGTCGGCGTCTGGCTTGTCCTTCGATGCCATCCACGGCCGTATCGATGAAACGATCGAAGTTAAATAATTTCGAACACAATGTAGTCATTCTTGGCAAAGCTTGGGTCAAGACACGCCCCTGAAGCATTGCGTAATGCGCGAATTCGCGCTGGGATGAGACGGAGAGCGTGGTGCGCCGGCGGACGGCGTGCCTTGCCGGATAAGGAGCGCAATGCTGCCGAGCCCTCGCAGGCCTACCCGGCGCCGCGCCCCGCGGCCCGCCGGCCCGGCGCAGCCTGCGGGACCCGGGCGGGCCGCCCGGGGCAAAAGGCTCATCCGGCTAGCCGCTCTCACCGCGGCGCTGGCCCTGCCCGCCGCTGGCCTCGCGGCCGCCTCCGCCCCGTCCGCTGGTACGGCTCCATCCGCCAGCGTTGCCGGGCACCTCGGCACCGGCACCACCACCACCAGCGCGGCGGCCTTCCGGGCGGCCGCCGGCGCCACGGCGCCCATCCCGGCCGTCGCCGGGGCGCCGGTCATCCGGCTGGGCTCCCCGGACCCGCTCAGCACCGCGCAGTGCCTTTCCGCGTCCAAGCTCCGCTGCTACAGCCCGGTCCAGTACCGCGTCGCCTACGACCTGGGCCCGCTCTACAGCGCGGGCATCACCGGCAAGGACCGGACGATCGTCATCGTCGACTCGTTCGGGTCCCCGACCATCCGTCACGACCTGCAGGTCTTCGACAAGCAGTGGGGCTTCCCGAACCCGACGCTCGACATCCTCACCTACGGCAAGCTGCCGAAGTTCCGCCCCGGCGACGCCACGATGGATGGCTGGGCCGAAGAGACCACGGTGGACGTCGAGTACGCCCACGCCATCGCGCCCGGCGCGAAGATCCTGCTCGTCGAGACGCCGACCGCCGAGACCGAAGGCGTCGCCGGTTTCCCGGACATGATGAAGGCGGAGCAGTGGGTGATCGACCACAACCTCGGCGACGTGATCAGCCAGAGCTTCGGGGCGACCGAGAACACGTTCCTGGGGTTCAGCAGGTCAAATTACAGCAGCCTGCGCGGCCTGCGTTACGCCTTCGCCGACGCCGCCCGCCAGCACGTCACCGTCCTGGCTGCGTCCGGGGACAGCGGCGCCACCAACGATGAGGCCGACGGTGCCACCCCGTATCCGTACCGCGCCGTCTCCTGGCCGTCGTCGGACCCCCTCGTCACCTCGGTCGGCGGCACCCAGCTGCTGCTCGCCCAGGACGGTAACCGGATCCAGCCCGACCGGGTGTGGAACGACACGTACGGAGCGAGCGGCGGGGGAGTGTCCAGCATCTTCACCCGCCCGTCGTATCAGGACGGCGTGACCGCCGTAGTCGGGAACAGGCGCGGCACGCCGGACATCTCGATGTCGGCGGCGGTCAACGGCGGCTGCTGGGTCTACGAGAGCTTCGAGCCGAGCGGAGCCGGCTGGGAGATCCTCGGCGGTACCAGCGAGGCGACACCGATCTTCGCCGGGATCGTGGCCCTGGCCGACCAGGTGGCCGGCCATCGCCTGGGCAACATCAACCCGGCGCTCTACACGCTCGGCGGGCTCAGCCAGGTGAGCAGCGAGGCGTTCCGCACCGGGATCGTTGACGTGACCAGCGGCAGCAACTCTTACGGCCAGGTAGGCGGCTATAACGCCACGCCCGGCTACGATCTGGCCAGCGGCTGGGGGACCATCGACGCCGCCCGCTTCGTCCCCGCGCTGGCCCGCGTCAGCGGCTAGCCGCTGCGGCCTGGCCACTCCCAGCGAACGCCGGCGTGGTTCAGCGGCGGCGTCCAGGTTGCTGTGGCTAACTAACTAAAGACAACCCCCCGTTAGACATCGGTGCCTAGGGGTAGTAGCTGGAAGCGCGCAAACGGCTTCGATGCGGCATATGCCCAGCTGCAGGCCTGAATAATGCGGCCCAACCGGAAGTTCTGTCACAGATCGTGAACGAGCGGACCGTTTGAGATACGGAATACGAGGTGCTAGGCAGGGTGACTTCTTGTGTCTGACGGTTTCACGACGCAGAGCTCCCTTCGCGCACCAGCCGCCCCTCCCAGCTCACCGGCTCTGCCAGGACGGCGGCTCGCATGGCTGGATGCGCTCCGGGGGGTGGCTGCCCTGTTCGTGGTGTTCGATCACCTTGGCTTCTCCGTCCTCCAGCACGCCCGGGCGGACGTCTACCAGTGGTTCGACCCTGGCCAGTTCGGCGTGTTCGTCTTCTTCCTGGTCAGCGGCTACATCGTGCCGGCGTCCCTGGAGCGCAAGGGCAGCATCCGCGGGTTCTGGGTCAGCCGGGTGTTCCGGCTGTTCCCGCTCTACGTATTCGCGCTGCTCGCGGCGGTCGCGCTCTGGAAGCTGCACCTGGGCGGCATCAGCCGGACCAACTACGACGGTGAGACGTCCCTGCTCACCCACGCGCTCATGCTGTCCAACGTGCTCGGCTCGCACAACGCCATCAGCGTGATCTGGACCCTCTCCTACGAGATGGCGTTCTACCTGCTCCTCACCGCGCTGTTCGTGACCGGGACGCACAAGCGCAGCAGCTGGTACGCGCTCGGCTTCGCGGTGGCCGCGGTGGCCCTGGGCGGCCTCCTGCCCATGCAGGCCATCTCCGGCGGTTTCCTCGGCACGCGGCTCGTGGCCGAGATTGCCGACCTGCTGGTCGTGGCCGGGGTCGCGCTCGCGGTGACCCGGTTCCGGCTGCCCAAGGTCTTCGGTGCTGTGCTGGCGGCCGGGACCGTGCTCGTGCTGGTGCTATTCAACGGCAGCTGGGTCAACCCGTACGAAGCGCTCACGATTCTCGCGCTCATGTTCACCGGCACCATGCTCTACCGCGCCGAGCGCGGCGATTTCGACAAGCGCAAGGCCGTCGCGGTCACGGTGGCGGTCTTCGCCCTCGCCACCGCGGCCGGCCTCTGGCACCCCCCGGCGTGGGACCTCTCACCCGCGGCCACCCGGATCGCCTACGACCGGCAGTGGGTCACCTCGCTGCTGCTGGCCGGGGCGACGTTCGCGATCGGCATGGCCTGCCGGAACAAGAAGATGCCGCGTATCTTCGCCTGGCTCGGCCTGGTCAGCTACTCGGTGTACGTGCTACACCCGCTGCTGGTGTCGCTGTACAACCACATCCCGCTCACCCAGCACCCGCATCCGTTCCCCGAGCAGCTGGCCCTGGCCGCGGCCTTCCTGGCCGTGCTGCTCGTGTGCTGCTGGCTGTCGTACCGGTTCATCGAGGCCCCTATGCAGCGGCAGGGCCGGAGGTTCGCCGCTTGGCTGGAGTACTGGGCTGGCCCGGACGTGATCCCCGGACATCACCCGCGACCGGCCGATGCCCGGCAGGCCGATGCCCGGCAGGCCGAATCCGTGTCCCGGTTACCGGGCGGCGGGCCCCAGCCCGCCCCATCCCGATAGCCCGGGCGGTAAGCCCCGTTGACCGGTCAGGCCTGGTGCCGGCCGCGCATCAGGCATCCTGTAGGCATGTCCGCACCGCTGCCACCACCCCGGTATCCCGACGAGCCGGGCGAGCCGTACCGCATCTGCCTGGTGTGCCTGGGCAACATCTGCCGCTCACCCATGGCCGAGGTCGTGCTGACCGCCGAGCTCGCCGCGGCCGGCCTGGGAGATTCGGTCACCGTCGACAGTGCCGGGACGGGGGACTGGCACGTCGGGCACCAGATGGAAGCCCACGCGCGGTCCGAGCTGGCCCGCCGCGGGTACGACGGCTCGGCTCACCGGGCCCGGCAGGTCGGGCCGTCCTGGCTGACGCGCCGGGACCTGATCCTGGCCATGGACGAGCAGAACCTCGCCGACCTGCGCCAGATGGCCGCGCCGACCGGCGCCGGCAGCGACCGCATCCGGCTGTTCGGGGAGGCCGGTGGCCTGCCGTCCAGCGATCGGGACGGCCTGGACATCCCGGACCCCTACGGCGGCGACGCCGGCGACTTCGGCGCGGTCCTGGATCTCATCGAGACCGCGGCGCGGCACATCACCGCCCAGCTGACCGAGCTGCTGCCCGGCCGCGCCACGGCGTGACGGCCGTGGAGCTCCGGGAGCGGATCGCCGCCGTCGCCGGTACCGGTGTCCGGGAACTGCGCCGGGCCGGCAGCCAGCACGGGTGGCAGCACATCCGGGTCACGCTGGCCGACGGCCGCAAGGCGTTCGCCAAGGTCTCCAGCGCCGATACCGGCCCGGCGCTGGAAGCCGAAGCGCGCGGCCTGCGCTGGCTGGCTGACGCCGTGTCGGTGCCGGTGCCGGCCGTCCTCGGCCAGGACAGCCACGTCCTGGTCCTGTCCTGGATCCCGCCCGGGTCCGCTGACCCGGGTGCGGCCGCCATGTTCGGCCGCGAGCTGGCCCGGCTGCACGCGGCGGGCGCGGTCGGCTACGGCGCCCCCTGGCCCGGGTTCATCGCCAGCCTGCCGCTGAACAACGCGCCCTGGCCGGCGTCGCGCGGCTGGGCCGAATGGTACGCCGAGCGCCGGATCGTGCCCTACCTGCGCCGCGCGGCGGACGTCGGCACGCTGGGCCGGGACGATGTCCGGCTGGTCGAAATGGTGACCCGGCGGATCAGCGCGCTCGCCGGCCCCGCCGAGCCGCCCAGCCGCATCCACGGCGACTGCTGGTCGGGCAACGTGATGTGGTCGCAGGGCCGGGGCTGGCTCATCGACCCGGCCGCCCACGGCGGCCACCGGGAGACCGACCTGGCCATGCTGGCCCTGTTCGGGGCCCCCCATCTGGACCACATCATCCGCGCTTACACCGAGACCGCCCCGCTCGCGGACGGCTGGCGGGCGCGGGTCCCGCTGCACCAGCTGCATCCGCTGCTCGTGCACGTCTGCCTGTTCGGCGCCGGCTACCGGGACTCCGCGCTGGCCGCGGCGCGCGCCGCGCTGGCGGCCTGACCGTAGCCAGTTGCTGTTTTTCATTCGTAACGAGCCTGATCCGCGGGCCATCCGAACGCCCCGCGAAACACCCCAGCGGGCGTTCCGTCGGACTGGCTCGCGGCCTACCTGCCGAACGAGATCGTTTCGTTGCCGGCCAAACCGTGCTGGGGCTCCTCGTCCGCCTCCGGTTCATCGGTCTCGTCCGCCTGTCCGGCGTCCGGCGCGAGCGGCAGGGTGACGCGGAACGTCGCCCCCTGGCCGGGAGCCGATTCGACGGTGGCGGTCCCGCCGTGCGCGGCGACCAGCGCGCTGACGATGGCCAGGCCGAGGCCGCTGCCGCCGCCGCTTTTGCGGTTCCGGGCCTCGTCAGCGCGGTAGAACCGTTCGAACACCCGCCGCGCCTGCTCGGCGGTGAGCCCGGGCCCCTGGTCGGCGATGTCCAGCACCGCGGCCGGGACCGACGGCGCCGGGCCGCCGGGGTAGCGAGGCGTCCCGGGCAGGTGGCCCGCGCTGAGCCGGACGTCCACCGCTGTCCCGTCTGGGGTATGGGTGAGCGCGTTGGTCATCAGGTTGCCGATGACCTGCCGCAGCCGGGCCTCGTCGCCGACCACGAGGAAGGCCTTGCCCGGTTCGACGGTGAGGTTGACCGGCCGGTCCGAGGCGATCATCCGGGTGTCCTGCACGGCGTCGGCGGCCAGCACCAGCAGGTCCACCGGCCTGCGCTCGATCGGCCGCTGCTGGTCGAGGCGAGCCAGCAACAGCAGGTCCTGCACCAGGACGCCCATCCGGGCCGCCTCGCCCTCGACCCGCTGCATGATCCGGTCCAGGTCTTCCGGGGCCAGGCTGCCGCGGTTGCCCTCCTCCCCGGTGGCCACGCCGCCGCGCTGCCGGTAGTACTCGGCGAATCCCCGGATCGCGGTCAGCGGCGTGCGCAGCTCATGGCTCGCGTCCGCGATGAAGCGGCGCATCCGCTCCTCGGACTGCACCGCGGCCTCTTCCGATTCCTCCCGGTCGTGGAACGCCGACTCGATCTGGGCCAGCATCGTGTTGATCGACCGGCCCAGCCGCCCGACTTCGGTCCGCGGGTCCATCTGCGGGACGCGGCGGTCCAGGTGGCCGGCGGCGATCTCCTCGGCGGTTTCCTCGATGTCGTCCAGTGACCGCAGGTTGGTCCGCACCACGGCCACGCTCACCACAGCCAGGCCTAGCATGATGACGAGGCTGACGATCACGTCGAGTTCGGTCAGATACCTAATGGAGCTGGCGAGACTATCGAGACTCTGGCCCACGACCAGGATTGCCTGGGTAGTCTGGCCGGTGTTCGGATCGAGAATTGTTTCGCTCTGGACGATCACCCGCCAGCTGCCCCCACCGCTGGCCGCGGGAACAGTCACCGGTTCATTGCTGTGCGCGGTCAGCCACGATGGGCTGGTCGATATGCGGGGCGGAGCGGTCGTGAGTTGCTGCAGGTTGCCGAAGTTATATGGCTGCCCGTTTGTATTGAGCAGTTCGACGACGTAACCGTTCGGCTCAAAATCCAGCCCGCGCTGAGCGCCGAGCCCACCGCCGTTCACGTTCAGGGCACTGTTGGCTCTATATTGCAGGCTCTGCAGCTGTACGTCCGCCTGGTTCAGGAGGTATCCCTGGAACACGGCAATGCTGGTGAAGCTGATGACCGCGAGGGCCAGCGCCACCAGGGCGAGCAGCGCGGTGATCAGCTTGACGCGCAGCGGGGTACGTTGCGACAGTCGCGTCATCGTTTTCAGCGGGTGCCGGAACACGCTTTCCGTGCCAGCCCCCGATCCGGCCCGAGCCATAACAGTCAGGTTCCTACGAGGACGGCAGCCTGAGCACGTAGCCGACCCCGCGCAGGGTGTGGATCAGTCGCGGCTCAACGGTGTCGATCTTGCGGCGCAGCACGGACACGTAGGATTCCACGATGCCGGTGTCGCCCCGGAAGTCGTAGTCCCACACGTGGTCCAGGATCTGCATCTTGGACAGCACCCGGTTGGCGTTACTCATGAAGTACCGGAGCAGCTTGAACTCGGTGGGCGAAAGCTGGACCTGCTGTCCCGCCCGCCACACCTCGTGGCTTTCCTCGTCCAGTTCCAGGTCCGCGAACGTGAGGCGGGGGGTGGGCTCGCCGCTGTCGCCGCTGGTGCGCCGCAGCACGGCCCGGATCCGGGCGATCACTTCCTCCAGGCTGAATGGCTTGGTGACGTAGTCGTCACCGCCGAGCGTCAGCCCGCGGATCTTGTCCTCGGTCGCGTCGCGCGCGGTGAGGAACACCACGGGCACGCGGGCGCCGCCGCTTCGTAGCCGCCGGACGACATCGAAGCCGTCCATGTCCGGGAGCATGACATCTAGCACGATGAGATCGGGACGGTGCCGCTGCGCGGCCTGCACGGCCTCAGTGCCCGCCGCCGCGGTGACCACGTCGAAACCGGCATAGCGCAGGCTGGCGGACAGCAGCTCAAGGATGTTCGGCTCGTCCTCGACCACCAGCAGCCGGGTATCCGTGCGCTGCCCTTCATCGCTGGTCAACATCTCCATGCTCCATATTGTCACCCATCAGGCTGAGGAAAACCTGAATGCGG
>Ga0302232_10001735_pt1 | contig 15049 bp, 12 predicted proteins | sample II_Palsa_N2_3_FD_193575 | JGI IMG/M metagenome (GOLD analysis project Ga0302232, IMG submission 193575) | Peat permafrost microbial communities from Stordalen Mire near Abisko, Sweden - II_Palsa_N2_3 | ecosystem: Environmental > Terrestrial > Soil > Palsa > Peat permafrost | place: Sweden...
GATCGACGAGAGCCTGTACCAGCTGGCGTCCTTCATGATCATGCGGGACCCGACCACCTGGCGGTGGAGCCACACCCGGCACCACACCGACACCCTGGTCGTCGGGCGGGACCCGGAGATCGCGGTCATGCGCCCGGCGCGGCTGGCCAAGCTGCTGGCCAACCTCATCGGCCTAGTCGACGTGCCGGTGGCGTTCTGGCTGATGCTCCGGCACGCGGGCGGGCGGCTGACGGCGGAGGAGGCCGACTACGTGCCCGCCTCGCAGCGGCGCAAGGTCTACCGAACGGCCCGGGTCCACCTGGCCATCTACGCCCTCACCATCGCCGCGGCGATCGTATTCCGGTCCTGGCTGCCGGTGGTGCTAGTCGGCGGGCCGCGGCTTTACGGCGCGTGCCTGTTCTACGTCTACGGCTTCACCCAGCACGCCGGCCTCGGCGAGAACGTGCTCGACCACCGGCTCAACACCCGCACCGTGAAGATGTGCTTCGTCAACCGGTTCCTGTACTGGAACATGAACTACCACGTCGAGCACCACATGTTCCCGATGGTCCCGTACTACCGCCTGCCCGAGCTGCACGAGGAGATCGCCCGCGACTGCGCGCCGGTGTACCCGTCGCTGTGGGCGGCTTATAAGGAGATCATCCCGGCCATCTTGCGCCAGCTGCGGGACCAGGAGTACTACGTGCGCCGCGAGCTGCTGCCCGGCGCCGCCCCGTTCAACGAGCCCGCGCCCATCAACGACGGCCGCGCGCTGCCGCTGGCCACCGCCACCTTGGCCTGACCGCAGCCGGCACCGAGGAGCCACCCGATGACCCAGTGGATTGCCGCCTGCGCGGCGGACGATATCGACCCCGAAGACGTCATCCCGTTCACCCACGGCGGCCAGGATTACGCGATCTACCGTTCACCGGACGACGTCTACTACGCCACCGACGGCCACTGCACCCACGAGAAAACGCTGCTATGCGACGGCCTGGTCATGGACGGCGTCATCGAGTGCCCCAAGCACAACGGGCGCTTCGACTACACCAGCGGCAAGGCGCTCGGCGCCCCGGTACTGACCGACATCCGCACGTACTCGGTCAAGGTCACGGACGGCACCGTCTATATCAGCCTCGGGGCCTGACTGCGCGACACGAGATGTTGAACTCCCCGCGGGCACGTGATACAAGAAAGGTGCGCGCCTTTTTATTGCCCTTCTTCACTTGATGGGGTGGCTTGTGCGTATTTCCCGCGTCATTTTCGGCGTTGCGGTTCTCGCTTCTTCTGCCGGTCTTATCGTGGCATCGCCAGCCGCTAACGCCGCGTCCGCGGTCCATTATGTTGCGCTGGGTGATTCTTACAGCTCAGGCGTTGGCGCCGGGGATTACACCTCGTCGAGCGGGAGCTGTGACCGCAGCACGAATGCCTATCCGGAGCAGTGGGCCAACGCCAACGCGCCCGCCTCGTTCGTCTCGGTCGCGTGCTCGGGCGCGACGACGGCCGACGTTCTCAGCAGCCAGGTATCGGCGCTGAGTCCTAGCACGACGCTGGTCAGCATCACCATCGGAGGTAACGACGCGGGCTTTTCCACCGTCATGGAGACCTGCGTGCTGGCACCGACCAGCGTGTGCCTGGACGCCGTCGCCGCCGCCGAGGCCTACGTCGCCGCTGAGTTGCCGACCAGCCTCCGCACGACCCTGCAGACCATCAGGGCCCACGCGCCCGCGGCGAAAATCGTCGTGCTCGGCTATCCCGACCTGTACGACCTGGCGCAGTCCGGTAGCTGCATCGGACTGAGCACCGCGGACCGCACCGCGCTCAACCAGGGCGCCGGCGATCTCGACAGCGCCCTGGCGACCGCCGCGACCGCCGCGCATGACACGTTCGCCGATGTCCGCAGCGAGTTTGCCGGCCATGAGATATGCGACTCCGAGAGCTGGCTGCATTCCGTCGACATCTTCTCGCTCAGTTCGTCCTACCATCCCACCGCCGCGGGCCAGGAACTGGGCTACCTGCCGGCCTTCACGAGCGCAGCCGGGTAGGGACGCCGGCGCTCATCGGTGTGCGGGAACAGCACGGTAAATGTGAATGCCCGGCAAACGAGAAAAGCGGCCGGACGAGAAAGCGTTATAGTCCGGGCCGACTCTAAGACTCGATCCACGTGCCTAAATAAGGTGCTTCGGTGCGGGTGAACGCGAAAGGTGCCCTTCGAACTGAGACGATAGGAGTGTCTAAGGCTTCTGTCGGCTGGTTCGATAGAACACCTGTTAAGTGCGATTGCTGCGGGCACAAAGAAACAGGGCGCGGCGTTCGGGCACACGCCAGATCCGCCGCGAGCCGGCCAAGATGGCGCAGATGGTCCGCAGTGCCCCGGAACGCGGTCGCATGCGCCCCCGTCGTCCCATCCGCACCATCAAGGCAGCGGCTAAGGCGCTGGCGAGTCGATGAATGCGACATTATACTCAAAAGAAGGGGGATAATGTAACATTCATCGAATACCTGAGCGGCAGTGGGGGGCGGTAAGTGGGGTTGACGGTGTGAGTGGGGCGGGCGGCGGAAAGGCTGCGGTCAATCCACTGACAAGATCAAATTAACTGGCCGCGGATACGTCTAGCTGTCGCCCAATCTCGGGCCGGTGGATTGAGGCTGAGCATGTTCCAAATCCGGACCGGTCCCATTGCTCCCGGGTCGCCAGTTGCCGGGCTGACTCGCTGGCCGTGGGCGGGTGGCCCGGTCCGTTCGGTAAAAATGTCTTCTGACGGTGCGGTCAGCGGCTAACCGGGCCGCTGGAACCGCGGACTTCGAGCCGCGGCGGCAGCAGCTGAGTGCTGGCGGGGGCGTCGGGGTGCTCGATGCGCAGCAGCAGGGTCCGGGCGGCCTGCTGGCCCATCGCGTACGCGGTGCCGTCGACGCTGGTGAGCCACAGGGCTCGCAGCCGGGCGAAGACGGAGTTGTCGAAGCCGACCAGGGACAGGTCCCCGGGAACCGCCACGCGCAGAGCCGTCGCCGCGGACAGGGCTCCGACGCAGGTCAGGTCGTTCGCCGCGAAGATGGCGGTGGGGGGGTCGGGACGGCTCAGCAACTGGACGGTGGCACGGTAGCCGCCCTCCTCGCTCATGTCCCCGGCCTCGATGACGATGTTGGCGGCCAGGCCCGCGACGCGCATGGTGGCCTGGTAGCCCTCCATGCGCAGGCGGCCGGCCACGCTGGGCAGGCCGGAGATATGCGCGATCCGGGTGTGCCCGAACTCGATCAGGTGCCGGACCGCGAGCGTCCCGCCGAGGTGGTTGTCGTTGGCGAGGATGTCCACGTGCGGCAGGTCGAGATCCAGGCCGCGGCCGCCGACTGCGACGGTCGGAATCGTGCCCGCGATGTCGATGATCGCGCCGGAGAGGGGGATCGATCCTGCCAGGACGAGGCCGTCGACGCCAAGATCAAAGAATGACCAGGTCAGGGTCTCGTCCATCATCCGGTCGATGCGGCCGTCGCCCAGCAGGATGTGCTTGCCGTCCGCGTGCAGCACCGGCGTCAGCCCGTCGAGCATGTCCGCGAACCAAGGCTGGCGTATGTCGTTCAGCAGCACCCCGATCGTTCGAGACCGGCGCTCGGCGAGCAGCCGGGCCGCCGCGTTGGGCCGGTACCCGAGCTCCGCGACGGCTCGCATCACCGCCTCGCGGCTGGCCGGGCTGACCTTCGGTGAGCCGCGGAGCACCAGGGACACCAGCGACTTCGACACGCCGGCCCGGGCCGCGACGGTCTCCAGGGTCGGCCTGCGGCCGGCCTGGCTCTGGTCCGCGGCTGCCATCCAATTCCCCGTGCACTCGTCCTGTTGGAGCGTTCCAACGGTACGAGCATAGGAGAAAGCATGTCAACGCGCCGCGCGCCGGCGTGGATAAGGTAGCGCGGAGGAAACCTGCTGGGTGGAAGGCGGACACTGTGGCATCGAGCCGGCACACTACCGGCCAGGCGGCGCTCACGGTGGGCGCGCTCGGCGTCGTCTTCGGGGACATCGGGACGAGCCCGCTGTATACCGTCCAGACCGTTTTCAGTCCGAGCGATCCGCACCCGGTGAAGGTGTCCACGGAGCATGTTTTCGGGATCACCTCGCTGATCTTCTGGTCGGTGACCATCATCGTCACCGTCACCTACGTCTGGCTCGTCATGCGGGCTGACAACGACGGCGAAGGCGGGATCATGGCGCTGATCTCCCTGATCCGGAAACGGGGAAGCGGCGGCGCGGGCCGGACCAAGCTGGTGCTGGCGGCGCTCGGGATCTTCGGCGCCTCGCTGTTCTTCGGCGACAGCATGATCACGCCGGCGATCTCGGTGCTTTCCGCGGTCGAGGGCGTCCAGGTGGCGGAACCGTCCGTGTCCCACCTGGTGATCCCGATCACGGTCGCGATCATCATCGTATTGTTCCTGTTCCAGCGACTGGGCACGGGTGCCGTGGGACGCCTGTTCGGCCCGGTCATGGGCATCTGGTTCGCTGTTCTCGCCGGGCTGGGCGTGCGCGGCATCGTGATGCATCCCGCGATCTTGAAGGCGCTGTCGCCCACCTACGCCATCGGCTTCCTGGCAGGACACTTCGGGACCGCGTTCTTCTCGCTGACCGCTGTCGTCCTCGCGGTGACCGGAGCCGAGGCGCTGTACGCGGACATGGGGCACTTCGGCCGCACCCCGATTAGGCGTGCCTGGCTGCTCGCCGTCTTCCCCGCCTGCATCCTGAATTACCTGGGACAGGGCGCACTTATCCTCGACCATCACGACACCATCAGCAACCCGTTCTTCCTGCTGGCACCGGGGTGGGCGCGGCTCCCGATGGTGTTCCTCGCCACCGTGGCGACCGTCATCGCCTCACAGGCCGTCATCACCGGCGCCTACTCGGTCGCGCACCAGGCCGCCGGGCTTGGCTACCTCCCGCGGCTGCGCATCAAGTACACCTCGGAAGAGACGATGGGCCAGATCTACATTCCGTGGATCAACTGGCTGCTACTGGTCTCCGTCCTCACCCTCGTCCTTACCTTCAGGAGCTCAGACGCGCTGGCCTACGCCTACGGCACGGCCGTGACCGGCACGATCACGATCACCACCCTGCTGTTCTTCTACATCGCCCGCCAGCAATGGCGCACTCCGCTGTGGATCGCCGTGGCGGGCGGCGGCGCCCTGCTCACCATCGACCTGCTCTTCTTCGCGGCCAACCTGACCAAGGTCGTCCACGGAGCGTGGCTGCCCCTGCTGATCGGCATCATCGTGTTCACCGTCTTCAGCACGTGGCAGAAGGGCCGCGCTCTTGTCACCCGCCGACGTCAAACGGACGAGGGCCCGCTCCGGGAGTTCATCGACCAGCTGCACGCCATGAAGCCCCCGCTGCCGCGGGTGCCCGGCACCGGCGTCTTCCTCAACCGCGGCAAGGCCACCGCCCCGCTGGCCCTGCGGGCGAACGTCGAGCACAACCACATCCTGCACGAGCACGTCCTCATCGTCTCGATGGAGATGAAGCCGCAACCGCACGTGCCCGAAGCCGAGCGGCTGGAACTCGACGACCTCGGCTACGCCGATGACCAGATCACCTACGTCACCGCCCGCTTCGGCTACATGGACCCGCTCAACGTGCCCAGTCTGGTGCCGCTGATCCGCGCGGCCGACACCGAAAGCCCCCGCGATGACGACAAGCTGTCCTATTTCCTGTCGCGCATCGAGCTCGTCCAGGGCAACGCGCCCGGTATGAGCCGCTGGCGCAAGCGCCTGTTCATCGCGACATCGCGGATCACCGCGGACGCCGCTGAGTCCTTCCAGCTGCCCCGCGACGGGACCGTCGTCATGGGTTCGCGCATCGAGCTTTAGGGCATTGATCGCGTCCGGTCGCGGCCTTATGGTGAATACCGGCCAGTAAGGGCTGAACCTGTCAGTCGGCACCCCGTGGCCCTGGTTGGGGCGACGTTCGGTGAGTGAGGCTGAGATGGATGAAAACCTGGCGGCGCAGGCCGAGCTGGCGCTCGAGCTGCAGGGCAACTACGACTCGCTGTTTTACGAAGGTCAGTGGCACACGAACGGCCAGCTCGCCGAGCGCGCTGCCCGGCTCGCGGCCGGCTTCGCCGATCTTGGCGTCCGTCCGGGCGACCGGCTGCTCGTGCTGATGGCCAACTGCCCGGAGGTCCTGATCACCTATACCGCGGCGTGGCGCGCGGGGGCGGTGGTGACACCGCTGATCTTCCTCGTCAGCGAGGACGAGCTCAGGCACGCCCTGATCGATTCCGGTGCGGTCGGCGTCATCACCACGGTGGAGTTCCTGCCGAAGGTCGCCGCCGCGGCGGCCGGGGCGCCGGGCGTCCAGTTCGTCATCGTCCCCGGGAGCAGCACGGAAACGGCAGTCCCTGGTGTTCGGCTGCTCGACTTCGCCGAGGCGGCCTCGGCTGCGGCCGGGCCCATCACCAGCCGGTCCGGTGCCGATCTGGCGGCGTTGCTCTACACTGGCGGGACGACCGGCAGGTCCAAGGGTGTTCCGCTGACCCACGCGAACCTGCGCTGGTGCGGACGGGCGGCGCATGAGTCGTCGGTGCGCGCCCACGTGATGAGCTCGATCCTGCCGCTCCCCCTGGCCCACGCCTACGGCCTGCTGGTCCTGTGCGGCAGCATGCACCGGACCGACCAGGCCAAGACCATCCTCATGCGCTGGTTCGATCCGGCCGGCTGGGTGAAGCTGGCCGAGCAGCACCGGGTCCAGGGCAGCTCGCTGGTGCCCTCGATGATCCAGATGCTGCTCACCCAGCCGCTGGAGGAGGCCGACCTGTCCGAGCTGGTCTCGGTCTCGTCCGGGGCGGCGCCGCTGGCCGCCGACGTCCGGCGGGAGTTCGAGACGCGGGTGCCCACCGCCACGGTCTACGAGGGATACGGGTGCACCGAGGCGGCCACGTTCATCTCGGCCAATCCCTTCGGCGCGCGCCGTACCGGCAGCGTCGGCCTGCCCGTGCCAGGCTGCGAGGTCTCCATCCAGGACGACGCCGGCCAGGTGCTGCCCCCGGAGACGGACGGCGAGATCTGCGTGCGGTCGCCCGGCGTGATGACCGGCTACTGGCACACCCAGGACTCCTCGGCCACGGTGCTGGCCGGCGGCTGGCTGCACACCGGCGACATCGGCCACCTAGACGGCGACGGTTACCTCTATGTGGTGGACAGGAAGAAAGACCTGATCCTGCGCGGCGGCTTCAACGTGTACCCGCGCGATGTCGAAGACGTCCTGGTGGCCCATCCGGCGGTGGCCCAGGCCGGGGTGGTGGGCCGGCCGGAAGCGCGGCTCGGCGAGGAGGTCGTCGCCTTCGTATCGCTGCGCCCGGGAGCCGAGACCACCGCGGACGAGCTCACCGAGTACGCCAAGGCGCACCTGGCCGCCAACAAGTACCCGCGGCAGATCGCGATCGTCCCCGCCGTCCCGCTGACCAGCGTGGGCAAGCTCGACCGCAAGAAGCTGCGGCAGTGGGCCGCGGACGCCGACGCCGGCAGCTCCTTGCCGATCAAGTAACCCAGGAGCTCGCCAACAACGAGGTGCCGCACTTCGCGCACGCCGACGAGCAGCTGCTCTACTCGCTCGGCCCGCAGATCCTGCGCAGTCAATTCGTCGGCACCCGAGACGTTCGAGCGGCCCTCGCCGAATGGGGCGAAGCCGACCTGGTCGACATCATCGGCTGCGGGATAAAGATTTTCGTGGAAATAACTGTCGCAGCCTGTCGATAAGCGGCAGTCCGCGCCGTAGTTGTGGGGAATCATGACAACGGGAGGCTAGTAATGAAGTACGCACTGCTTATCTACACGGAGACTAGCGGCGAGGAATACCACCAGATCACGACCGGGCTACGGCAGCCCGGGGCCGCGCAGGGGGCGTGGACTGACTACACGCGAGCGGCCCGCGAGGCGGGGGTGCTCGCCGGGGCCGAGCAGCTCGCGCACTCAGAGACGGCGACCACCATGCGGTACACCGATGGCCCGCCGCTGATCACGGACGGGCCTTACCTGGAGACCAAGGAGCACCTGCTCGGGTTCTACCTGGTTGACGTCGACGACCTGGACGCGGCACTCGACTGGGCGCGGCAGATGCCGGTGCACCCTGGGCAGATGGTCGAGGTGCGGGCCGTGCTGTCGGGGATGCCATGGCAGCAGGCCCTGACCGAGTAACCGGGATCGAGCACGCGTTCCGCGAGGAATGGGGCGCGGTCGTCGCGACGCTTGCGCGGCGGCTCGGCGACCTGCAGGCGGCCGAGGACGCGACGGCCGAGGCGTTCGCCGCAGCCTCGGTCGCCTGGGCACGGGATGGCGTGCCGCCCAATCCAGGCGGCTGGCTGACCGTGACCGCGTGGCGGAAGGCGGTCGACACCTATCGCGCCACCGGACGGTCGACTGCGGTCAACCCCACGATACTGAACGAGGTCACGGAAAAGCCCGAGGAGACCGTCATGCCAGAACCACTGGGCGATGACCGGCTCGGGCTTGCCTTCGCCTGCTGTCATCCGGCGCTCGCGGTCGAGGCACGGGTGGCGCTCACCCTGCGGTTCGTCGCGGGGCTGACGACCAGGGACATCGCGGCAGCCTTCGTCGTGCCCGAGGCGACGCTGGCGCAGCGGCTCGTCCGGGCCAAGCGGAAGATCCGCGAGACCGGGATCCGGTTCACCGTCCCGTCCTCCCCCGCCCACCTGGCCGAGCGGCTCAGCTCGGTGCGCATGGTCGTCTACCTGGTGTTCAACGAGGGGTTCGCCGCGTCAGCCGGTGCCGCGCTCGTCAGGGACGACCTGTGCGACGAGGCGATCTGGCTGGGGCGGCTGCTGCGTTCGCTGCTGCCCGCTGACCCAGAGACGGCCGGGCTGCTCGCGCTCATGCTGCTGCATTCCTCGCGCCGGGCCGCCCGGCTGGCCCCCGACGGGCGGCCGGTGCCGCTGGCCGAGCAGGACCGCGCGCTGTGGAACCGCATGCTGATCGAGGAAGGCTCGCGCGTCCTCGACGACGCGCTTAAGCTGCATTCCCCTGGGCCCTTCCAGCTGCAGGCGGCGATCGTGGCACTGCACGCGTCCGCCGGTTCCTACGAGTCCACCGACTGGCCGCAGATCGCGCTGCTCTACCGCGCGCTTGCGCGCCTCGACCCGTCGCCGGTCGTCGAGGTCAACCGCGCGGTCGCGGTCGGGATGGCGGACGGACCGCTGGCCGGACTCGCCGTGCTCGCGCCCGTGCTGGCATCCGGGGCGCTGTCTGAGTACGCCCCGCTGCACGCCGCCCACGGGTTTCTCCTGGACAAAGCCGGTGATTCCGAACGGGCGCGTGGTGCCTGGGGCCGGGCAGCCGAGACGTCGGGGAACTCGGCGCTGCGCGATGAGCTGCTGCGCCGCCATGAGATTGACTGAGTCATTTACTCCGCGATTTTCCGCCGGGGCTGTCGATTCTGAGCCCGGAGTCCCGTGGGTCTGGCATGGAACACATCTCATCGGTATCTCCGGCCCCGGTCACCGTTACCGGATCACGGTCGGCGGCGAGCGCACGAGTCGTGTCGCCTGCCCTAGTTCTGCTGCTCACCTCAGTCGCGTTCTTCATGGTGTCCCTCGACGCCCTGGTCGTCGTGACCGCCCTGCCCGCTATCCATCGCTCCGTCGGCGGTGCCATCGGCACCCTGGAATGGTCCATCAACGCTTATGGGCTCACCTTCGCAGCCGGGATCATCATCGCCGCGGCGCTCGGCGAACGGCTCGGGCGACGCCGGGTCTACATAGCCGGCCTCGCAGTGTTCACGCTCGCCTCGGCGGCGTGCGGGGTGGCACCGAACGCGGGCCTGCTCATCGTCGCCCGCGCGGTCCAGGGCCTCGGCGCGGCCGCGGTGACGCCGCTGGCCCTGACACTCCTCGCCGCGGCGTTCCCGGCGGCGCGGCGCGGAGCCGTGGTCGGGATCTTCGGCGGGATCAGCGGCCTTGCCGTCGCTGGCGGCCCGCTCGTCGGCGGCGCGGTCACCCAGGGACTCAACTGGCACTGGATCTTCTGGATCAACGTGCCGATCGGCGTGTTCGCCGTGCTCGGGTCGGCGCTGTTCCTGCCCTCCGGGCATGCCGCCGGATCTGCTGATTCGGCATCCACGGGAGCGGCGGCTGCCTCGAAGCCGACTTCCGCGCGGATTGACGTGCCGGGTGCCGTGCTCGTCGCGGTCGGCTCGGCCCTGCTTATCTGGGGTCTGGTGCGGGTCGGCGGGTCAGGCCTTGGCGACCTTCCCGGGCTGCTCGGGCTCGCTGCCGGGCTCGCGCTGCTCACGGGGTTCGTGGTCTGGGAACGGCGCGCGGTGTCGCCCATGCTGCCGCTGCGGCTCTTCCGCAGCCCGACGTTCGCGGCGGCCAACGTGGCGGGGTTCATGTCGTTCGGTGCGATCATCTCCGCGGCCTTCCTCACCGCGCAGTACTTCCAGGTTGGCCTCGGCTATTCGCCGCTGGCGACCGGGCTGCGGCTGCTGCCATGGACGGCGACGCCCATGCTGGTCGCTCCCGTCGCCGGGGCACTCGCCGACCGGATCGGCACCCGGCCGCTCCTGGTCACTGGGCTTGTCTTGCAGGCAGGCGGGCTTGCCTGGGTTGCCGCGCTCGCGTCCGCCGGTTCGACTGGCTACGGGCTTTACGTGGTGCCCTTCCTGATCGCGGGAGTCGGAATCTCGATGGCGATCCCCACGGTGCCGACCGCCGCGCTCGGCGCGGTGCCACCCGCCGACGTAGGGCAGGCCTCCGGGGTGATCAACACGATGCAGCGGTTCGGCGGTGCGTTCGCGATCGCCCTGGTGAGCGCCATATTCGCGGCCCACGGCCACCTCGGGTCCGCGGCCTCGTTCACCGCCGGGTACCGGCCCGCGATGCTGGGCTCTGCGGGACTCTCGCTGGTCGGCGCGGTCGTAGCAATCGGAATCGCGCGGCGACGGGTCGCGTCGCCGCCGCGGCCAGCGGCGGAAGCCGACGGAGTGCCGGCGTCAGCCGCCCCCGAGATGTCCAGGTAACGGAGTCAGCATCACGCTTTGGCTGGCCCCGGTCAGGCCAAGGACCGGTCCGGCTGGCTCGGAATCGTGGTCCGGCCTGCCGCCGCCAGGGCTCCCGACGGCCTTGCGCCGTCGGAGAACCGCAGGCTGAACCGGAAGCAGCGCCGAGATGCGGCCAGGTCACGCGGCCCGCCAGGCAGCCGCCCGCGGCGGCCGCGGCCTGTGGGAGAGCGTCAGGTTCTGCCGGACCGGCAGGGCTCTAGCTGCTGATGGCCGGGAGGATCTGGCCGGTGACCTCGCCGAAGCCGATCCGGGCGCCGCTGGCGCCGGGCGCGGTGGCGGTGATCGTGACCTCGTCGGCGTCCTGGAGGAAGGTCCGCACGGATCCGTCGGCCAGGGTAAGCGGCTCCGCGCCGCCCCAGCTCAGTTCGAGCAGGCAGCCGCGCTGGTCCCGGTCCGGCCCGCTGACGGTTCCTGAGGCGTACAGATCACCGGTGCGGGTCGAAGCGCCGTTCACGGTCATGTGGGCCAGCATCTGCGCGGGCGTCCAGTACATGGTGGCGAACGGCGGGCGCGATACCACGTGCCCGTTCAGCCTGACCTCCAGCGCGAGGTCCAGACCCCACTTGTCGATGTCAGCCAGGTAGGGCAGCAGCTCCGTGTCGCGAGGCGGCGGGCTGATCCGCGCATGCTCCAGCGCGTCGAGCGGGACGATCCAGGGCGAGATCGAGGTGCCGAACGACTTGGCCAGGAACGGGCCGAGCGGTTGGGACTCCCAGGATTGCAGGTCGCGAGAGGACCAGTCGTTCAGCAGAAATGCCCCGAACACATGGTCGGGGAACTCCTCCACGGCCACCGGCGTGCCCAGCGGTGAGCCCGTGCCGAGCACGAATCCGACCTCGGCCTCGAAGTCGAGCTGCCGCGACGGCCCGAACTCCGGGGCGCTGTCCTGCGGTCCCTTACGCTGGCCGCGGGGCCGGGTCACCGGCGTGCCGGACAGCACGATGGTGCCCGAGCGGCCGTGGTAACCGACGGGCAGGTACTTCCAGTTGGGCGCGAGCGGCTCGGCGCCGGGCCGGAAGATCCGTCCGGCGTTGGCCGCGTGGAACTCGTTGCCGAAGAAGTCCACGTAGTCCCCGGGCGTGAACGGCAGGTGCAGCCGCACTCCGGAAAGCGGGTAGAGCGAGGCTTGGACGACGCGGCGGTGCCGTTCTGCGGTTAGCAGCTCGGTGATCCGGGCCCGCACATCGCTCCACCGGGTCCGGCCCTGCGCCATGAAGGCGTTGAGCGACGGCTCGCCGAACACCGGATCATCCAGGACCCGGGCGAGATCCAGCACCGAATCACCGATGCGGACTCCGACCCGAGGGCCCGGCGGACGCCCGTCGTCGGTCGAGAACACGCCGTAGGACAGGTTGGCCAGCCCGAACAGCGAGTCAGGCGCCAGGTCCAGCCAGGTCATCGTCGACAACACTCAGCCGGAATTCCGTCAGGAGTCCCCGTTGAGGTGCCGGACAGGCTCGCCAACGTAGATCTGCCGCGGACGGGCGATCTTCTGCTCCTTGTCGTTGGAGCCTTCCTGCCACTGGGCCAGCCAGCCGGGCATCCGGCCGATCGCGAACAGCACCGGGAACATCTCCACCGGGAAGCCCATCGCCTGGTAGATGATGCCCGAGTAGAAGTCGACGTTCGGGTACAGCTTGTGGCTGATGAAGTACTCGTCCTCGAGCGCGATCCGCTCGAGCTCGAGCGCGATGTCCAGTAGCGGGTTGCGCCCGGTGACCTCGAACACGTCGTCGGCGACGCCCTTGATGATCGTCGCCCGCGGGTCGAAGTTCTTGTAAACCCGGTGGCCGAAGCCCATCAGGCGCAGCTCGCCGTCCTTGACCCGCTTGATGTAGGCGGGCACGTTCTCGACCGAGCCGATTTCACGCAGCATGTTCAGCACCTGCTCGTTGGCGCCGCCGTGCAGCGGACCGTACAGGGCCGCCGCGGCGGCCGCCGCTGCCGAGTACGGGTCGACGCCAGAGCTGGCCACGCCGCGCATCGCGTTGGCTGAGCAGTTCTGCTCGTGGTCGGCGTGCAGGGTGAGCAGCACGTCGATGGCGTGCTCGAGGACGGGGTCCGGGACGTACTTGGGCTCGGTCATCCGCCGCATCATGTTGAGGAAGTTGCCGGCGTAGGAGAGCTCGTCGTCCGGGTAGGCGTACGGCAGGCCCCGCGCGTGCCGGTAGACGAACGCCGCGAGCGTGGGCATCTTGGCGATGAGCCGGACGATCTGCTCGTCCTGGTTCTCCCGGTCGTGGACCGCCTTGGCCTCCGGGTAGAAGGTCGACAGCGCGGCCAGGGTGCTGACCAGGATGCCCATCGGATGGGCGTCGTAGTGGAAGCCGTCGATGAACTTCTTGATGTTCTCGTGCACGTAGGTGTGCTGGGAGATCTGGTGCGCCCAGGACGCCGACTCGCTCTTGTCGGGCAGCTCGCCGTTCAGCAACAGCCACGACACGTCCAGGAAGGACGCATACTTGGCCAGCTCGTCGATGGGATAGCCACGGTAGCGCAGGATGCCCTTGTCCCCGTCGATGAAGGTGATCGCGCTGCGAACGCTCGCGGTGTTCTGGAAGGCCGGGTCGTAGGAGAGCAAACCGAAGTCGTCATCGGATGTCTTGATCTGCCGTAGGTCAATCGCGCGGATAGCGCCGTCGACGATAGGGAGCTCGTAGCTGCGGCCGGTCCGTGAGTCGGTAACTCGCAGCGTGTCATTCGTGGTCATGACTAGACCATAGGCCGTCCCGACCAGTGCTAAACAGACCCCAAAGATCATTTGCCTCGGCAAAGTAGTTCTCCGGCGATTTAACCGGACCTGGACGTGATATTGGTCTCAGCCGAACCGGGTGAGAGCGGGTCCCAGCCGAACCGGACGGAACACTTGGCCAGGCCGGCCGCTCGGCGCGGGTGTGCACCGGGCCGCCGAGGAGTCCGCGCACCGATTCCGCGCGCCCAGAGCTGGGTAGGTGACTTCGTAGTAGGCCTCTTGCTAGCCGCCACCGGCCGTGGGGCCTTACGCTTGGCATGCGGTGGAAAGGAGGGACGCGCCGGACCATGGGCGAGGGCACTGTGGTGACCGGGCTAGACGCTGTCACGGACCCTGAGGAGATGACGACGTGGCCGTCGTCGAGTTCTCTCCCCCTCGGCGCACTGGTGACAGCGACGCCCTGCGCCCGGATGCACACCCGCGCCGTGCTGGCCGAGTGGGGACTCAACGACCTGGCCGAAGCGGCCGAGCTCATCGTCAGCGAGCTGGTCACCAACGCCGTCCGGGCATCGACCGGCCCCGATGGCCGTCCTCAGTATGACGGGTCGGGGCTGCCGGTCGTGGTAGTGCGGCTGGCCACCGACCACACGCGCGTCCTGATCGAGGTCTGGGACGTCATCGCGGGAGCTCCGATCACCGAGCGGGCCGGCCCGGATGACGAGAGTGGCCGCGGCCTGGTCCTGGTCGAGGCGGTGTGCGATCGATGGAGCTGGCAGAGCGTCCCTGGCTGGCCCGGCAAGGTCGTGTGGGCCGAATTGCGCGTTCACTGAACTGCCCGGCTACCGCGAGTCATCCTGGCTCTTCGTGGCCTCCCGGCCAGCGGACGATATCCCGAGCTTGTCCCGGATGGCCTGCTGGACCTGCTCCTTGTCCGGCCGGGTGTCGACCGTGATGACGTATTCCTTGCGGCGGAAGATGTCGAGCACGGGATTGGTCTTCTCGTGGTATTCGCGGAGCCGGACTTCCAGCGCGTGGGGGGTGTCATCCTCGCGCCTGATCAGCTCGCCGCCGCAGACGTCGCACCTCCCCTCGACGGTCGGAGTGTTGTCGATCAGGTTGTAGTCCATCCCGCAGCTCGCGCACAGCCGCCGGGCGAGCACCCGGCGCGCCACCTCGCTGTCGGGCAGCTCGAGGTAGATCACCCCGTCGAGGTCGTAGCTCTCCAGGAAGAATTCCGCCTGGCGCTCGCTGCGCGGGAAGCCGTCGATAATGAACCCGAAGTTCCAGTCGTGCTCGCTGAGCCGTTGTTTCACCACGTTCTCGACGAG
>Ga0302232_10001737_pt1 | contig 15043 bp, 15 predicted proteins | sample II_Palsa_N2_3_FD_193575 | JGI IMG/M metagenome (GOLD analysis project Ga0302232, IMG submission 193575) | Peat permafrost microbial communities from Stordalen Mire near Abisko, Sweden - II_Palsa_N2_3 | ecosystem: Environmental > Terrestrial > Soil > Palsa > Peat permafrost | place: Sweden...
CAACAACGTCTCCCACGCCAACAACAAGACCAAGCGGACCTTTCTGCCTAACCTGCAGAACGTCACGCTGATCTCGGACGCGCTGGGCTCCTCGGTCAAGCTGCGCGTCTCGACGCACGGCCTGCGCTCGGTCGAGCATGTCGGCGGTCTCGACAATTGGCTGACCAAGACGTCGGACACCGATCTCAGCCTCAAGGCACGTCGCCTCAAGCGCGACATCGTCAAGAAGCAGGCCGCCACCGCCGCCTGATCCTTTGGTAGCGCCTCTGGGTGCTGCCGACGATCTCGAACAGGGCCCGCTGACTCCGGTCGGCGGGCCCTTTCGCGTGTCGCTCAGATCCTGGCGGGCAGCGCGAACGCCATCAGCAGCGTGCGCTCCAGCGCGAAATAATTGTCGTCGGACGCGATCCACAGGATCGTTCGCCCACGCGACTGCGTGATCGCCAGCGCCTCCATATTGTCGACGGTGAGCGGCGGCGCCCAGGTCGCCAGCAGCGTGCCGTCGATATCCTGCCCGGGCCTGATCTGCGCCGGATCGATGATCGTCAGCGCGGTCGCGAAGCCTGCAGGAATGCCGAAGCGGCGATGCAGCACGACGACGCGCCCGTCGGGCAGCTGCGCGGCATCGGTGGGCGCGAAGCCCGGGCCGGGGCCGCGATAGCCGAACTCGACCGGCTTGGCGCCCTCGACCGGATCGCCGGGGAAGAGCAGCACGACATGGCTGCCGTCCTTGCGCGTCTTGGTCTCGGCGAAGACGAGGAAGTGCCCGTCGCGCAGCCGCACCATCGCCTCGGCGCCGAGATTGTCGGGCCAGTCCGCCATCGCGGCAGGCGTCGCATGCCCGTCGGCGGCGGCGAACCCCTTGGTATAGCGCCAGATCTGGTTGGCGGTCTCGAACCCCGCCCAGACATGACCGCTCGCCGGATCATAGATCGACGATTCGCTGTCGCGATTGGCCTTGACCGCGCCGTCGCCTGGGCCGTCGGGCAGCTCGCTCATCGCATAATCGGGCTGCGGGCCCGAGCCGGCGAAGCGGACGCGCGTCACCACGCCGCCGTCGCTGAGCATCACGAAATGGCCGTCCTGGATCGTCATCGACGAGACGCCGCCGAAACGCCGGTCGGTGCCGTGCAGCACCCAGCCGCCGAGATAGCGCAGCCGTCCGATCGTGGTGCGGCCCGGATCATGGGGATCGAACGCGACCGGCGTCGCGGTCAGCCCCTGCGGCGCTTCATGAAAGGCCAGCGGGAGCGGCGCGAGCGCGACCAGCGCGGCGACAAGAGCGAGACGATGCATCGCTCCCCTCTAGCGGGGCATCCCCGCGCCCACCATCCTGAACGCCGATCCTGAACGCCGATCCTGAACACCGAACCTGAACTGGGCCCAACGCCTTCGTTCACGCCGCCTAAACCCGCAATCGGGCAGAGGGATCGCAGGGGATCAATGGCGGTTGTTCGATTCGAGGACCGCATGGAGACGTCGTGTGCCGCGTCGCAGGCTATCATTGACCGCCATCGGCGCGTTCGCCGCAGCGACGATGGCGCTCGCCCCGACGATGGCGATCGCACAGCATCACGACGATGACCGCGGCGACCGCGGCGCCTGGCACGACCGGGGCGGCGACCATGCGCGCAGCGACTTTCGACGCGGCGACGACGACCGCGGGCGGGACGGCCCCCGCCGCGACCTGCGCGATCGACGCGGCTATCCGCGCGGCTATGATCGCCACCGGTGCCGCAACGGCGCGGGCGGCACGATTCTGGGCGCAATCGCGGGCGGGCTGCTCGGCAATGCCGCGGCGGGCTATGGCGACCGTACCGCGGGCACGATCATCGGTGGCGGCGTCGGCGCGCTGGCGGGCAGCGCGATCGGACGAGACTGCTGAGGTTCATCTTGGCCCACCTAAGCGGGCGCAACCTCGAGTTGCGTAGCGAGGGCCTCCTGTAGCGTAACGAGGCAGGGGCCGGATCCCTTCGTGGTCCGGCCCCTACGCGCGTTTTCGCCGATTTAGTCCGTTCGCACTGAGCGAAGTCGAAGTGCGTGTTATCAAACGCAGCACTTGCGGCACGTCCTTCGACTTCGCTCAGGACGAACGGGGTAGGGCGTCAAGCCGCCTCGTCGAACAGGTCGGCGAGCTGCCCCACCATCGTGCCGCCAAGCTGCTCCGCATCCATGATCGTGACCGCGCGCTGATAATAGCGCGTCACGTCGTGGCCGATCCCGATCGCGACCAATTGCACGGGCGAGCGCGTCTCGATCCAGTTGATCACCTGGCGCAGATGTTTTTCGAGATACGACCCGCTGTTGACCGACAGCGTCGAATCGTCGACCGGCGCGCCGTCCGAGATCACCATCAGGATGCGCCGTTCTTCCGAGCGCGCGATCAGCCGCGAGTGTGCCCAGAGCAGCGCCTCGCCGTCGATATTCTCCTTGAGCAGCCCCTCGCGCATCATCAGCCCGAGATTTTTTCGCGCCCGACGCCACGGGTCGTCGGCCTTCTTGTAGACGATGTGCCTTAGGTCGTTGAGGCGTCCCGGCATCGCGGGGCGACCCGCCGCCAGCCACGCCTCTCGGCTCTGGCCGCCCTTCCAAGCGCGCGTGGTAAAACCCAATATCTCGGTCTTGACGCCGCAGCGCTCGAGCGTGCGCGCCATGATGTCCGCGCTGATCGCCGCGATCGAGATCGGGCGGCCGCGCATAGAACCCGAATTGTCGATCAGCAGCGTCACCACCGTGTCGCGGAACTCGGTGTCGCGCTCGATCTTGTAGCTGAGCGACTGCATCGGATTGACCACCACGCGCGCCAACCGCGCCGAATCGAGCAGCCCCTCGTCCTGGTCGAAATCCCACGAGCGCGACTGCTGCGCCATCAATCGCCGCTGCAGCCGATTGGCGAGCTTGGTCACCGCGCCCTGCAGATGCGTGAGCTGCTGGTCGAGATAGGCGCGCAGCCGCGTCAACTCCTCCTCGTCGCACAGCATCTCAGCCTCGACGACCTCGTCGAAGCGGCTGGTATAGGCCGAGTAATCGAACTGGCCGGACATGTCCGCCAGCGGCCGGTTGGGTCGCGCGGGCGCAGCCCCCTCCTCGCCCTCGTCGCCCAGGCCGCCTTCCTCGTCGGCCATCGAGTCGCGCTCGGCGTCGCCATCGTCCTGCTCGTCGGCTTCGCCCTGCTCGCCCTCGGCGCGGACGTCCATCTGGTCCTGCGGGCCCGCGCCGTCGCCTTCGCGCTCGTCGTCGCTCTCGCCCTGCGTCTGGTCGTCCTGCCCGTCCTCGGGCTCGTCGCCCTGATCGGGCTCCGAATCGGGCGGCATGTCGGCGGCGACGAGCTCGAGCTCCTGCAGCAGCTTGGTCGCGAGCCGCGCGAAGCTCGACTGGTCGTCGAGCGCGAGGCCGAGCCCGTCGAGATCGGCGCCCGCCTTCTCCTCGATCCAGCCGCGCACCATCTCGAGGCCGGCCTGCGCGCGCGCCGGCACGGGCTGACCGGTCAGCCGCTCGCGCACCATCAGCCCGATCGCGGTCGACAGCGGCACCTCGTCGCGGCTGCGGGCGCGCACGATCGGATCCGAGCGCATCCGCGCCTCGAGCGCGGTGGTGAGGTTGGCGGTGACGCCGTCCATCCCCTTCGATCCCAGCGCCTCGACCCGCGCCTGCTCGATCGCATCGAACACCGCGCGCGCGACCGGCTCGGCGGGTGCGGTGCGATTGTGGAGCGTCGCATCGTGCAGCCGCAGCCTCAGCGCGAACGCGTCCGCCGCGCCGCGTGCTTCCGCCACCTGATCGGCGGGCAGCGTACGGCCGGGCATCGGCACCTTGACGGTCTTGCCACTCTGCACGGGCTGGTCGGCGGAGTAACTGAGCTCGACCTCGGGCTCATGCGCCAGCGCACGCGTCGCGCCGCCGAGCGCGAGGCGGAAGGCTTCGAGGGGTGTGGTGTCGGCCATGCCTACATCCTCCCCTGCAAAGGGAGGGGGACCATTCGCGGAGCGGATGGTGGAGGGGTGGAGGCGGGCGTCGTGCTCCCCACGAGCGCCGACACCCCTCCACCACCGGCTACGCCGGCGGTCCCCCTCCCCTTGCAGGGGAGGATGATCGTCATCCCTTCTTCACCACGCTCTCGGGCAAATCCTTGCCGAACACGCGCTGGTAATATTCCGCCACCAGCGAGCGCTCGGCCTCGTCGCACTTGTTGAGGAAGCTCATCCGGAACGCGAGGCCGATGTCGCCGAAGATCAGCGCGTTCTGCGCCCAGCTGATCACCGTGCGCGGGCTCATCACGGTCGAGATGTCGCCCGCCATGAAGCCCTGGCGGCTCAGATCGGCGACCTTGACCATCCGCTCGACGGTCTGCTTGCCCTCGGGCTTGTCATATTCGCCCGACTTGGCGAGCACGATCCGCGCCTCGGTGGCGGCGGGCAGATAGTTGAGCGTCACGACGATGTTCCAGCGGTCCATCTGGCCCTGGTTGATCTGCTGCGTGCCGTGATACAGCCCGGTCGTGTCGCCCAACCCGACCGTGTTGGCGGTGGCGAACAGCCGGAACCAGGGATTCGCGCGGATCACGCGGTTCTGATCGAGCAACGTCAACTTGCCCTCGGCTTCCAGCACGCGCTGGATCACGAACATCACGTCGGGGCGGCCCGCGTCATATTCGTCGAACACGAGAGCGGTCGGCGTCTGCAGCGCCCAGGGCAGCAGGCCTTCGCGGAATTCGGTGATCTGCTTGCCGTCGCGCAGCACGATCGCGTCGCGCCCGACCAGATCGATACGGCTGACGTGCGCGTCGAGGTTGATCCGGATGCACGGCCAATTGAGGCGTGCCGCGACCTGCTCGATGTGGCTCGACTTGCCCGTGCCGTGATAGCCCTGGATCATCACGCGGCGATTGTGCGCGAAGCCCGCGCAGACCGCGATCGTCGTCTCGGCGTCGAACACATAGGTGGGATCAAGATCGGGAACGCGCTCGTCGGCTTCGGAGAAGGCGGGCACCTCCATGTCCGAATCGATGCCGAACGCGTCGCGCACCTTGACCATCTTGTCGGGCGCCGAAAGCAGCGTGTCGCTGCGCGCGTCGGGCTGGATGTTGGGGATGTCGGCCATCTCTTCTCTTTCCGTGGTCGTTCAGGTGTCAGAATCAGGCGAAGGCGGGTGCGGACTTGAGCTGCGTATAAGCCGCGATCACGTCCTGCAAATCCTTCTCGTGGGCGCGATTGCCACCGTTGCGATCGGGATGGAAGCGTCGGACGAGTTCGGCATAGCGTGCGCGCAACGCACGACGGTCCGTATCCGGGCCCAAACCCAGCGTCCGAAGCGACGCGCGGTCGTCGCGCGACAGCGGCCGGCCATCAGCACGCGGCGCCTGCTCGGCGCGCGCCTCCTCCATCCGCTTGCGGAAGCGCGCGCCGATCGCATCGAGCGGATCGCCGAAATCGGCCCATTTGGGCGGTCGGTCCGCGCCGACATGGCTGAAGGCGCGCGTCTCGCGCTCCCAGCCGCCATAGGGGCGCTGCTGCTCCTCGATCTGCTCGGTGCTCATGCCGGTAAAGAAGTTGTAGCCCGAATTGAACGCGCGGACGTGATCGAGACACAGCCAGCGCCACGGCGGCGGCATGTCGCCCCCCTTCGGGCGCGGCCCCGCAGGCGCGCGGAACTCGCCGGGCTGCGCGCAGCCCGGCTCGTCGCAGGTCCGCCCGGTCTCGGTCCGCCCGTGGAACCGGGGACCGGTTCTTCTGCCTTCGCCATCCGCCACGTTTAACGCCCCGCGTTCGCACAAAGCGGTCTATATAGGCGCCATGACCACGACCGCCACCGGCCCCGTCGCCGCCGAAATCACCCAGCGCCTCGTCTCGGCGCTTTCCCCCACACGACTCGTCGTCACCGACGACACCGAGCAGCATCGCGGCCACGCCGGGCATGATTCGCGCGGCGAGAGCCACTTCACCGTCGAGGTGGAAAGCGCGGCGTTCGCCGGGCTGAACCGCGTCGCGCGCCAGCGGCTGGTCAACCACGCGCTCGCCGAGCTGCTCGCCGAGCGCGTCCACGCGCTGGCGATCAGGGCGAAGGCCCCAGGCGAGGAAGCCGCATGACCTATCAGCTCTGGTACTGGCCCGGCATCCCCGGTCGCGGCGAATTCGTCCGCCTCGCGCTCGAGGCCGGCGGCATCGCTTACGTCGACAAGGCGCGCGAGCTCGGCGCCGAGGCGCTGATGACGGACATGGCCGAGCGCCGCCCCGAACCCTTCGCGCCGCCCTATCTGGTCGCCGGCAAGAAGGTGATCGCGCAGGTCGCCGACATCCTGCTCTTCCTCGGCAAGGAGCATGATCTCGCGCCAAGGGGCGCCGGGCGGCTGTTCGTCCACCAGGTTCAGCTCACCATCGCCGACGCCGTGCAGGAGGCGCACGACACGCACCATCCCGTCGCCCCGATGCAATATTATGAGGACCAGAAGCCCGAGGCGCTGCGCAAGGCCGCCGACTTCCGCGCCGAACGCCTCCCCAAATATCTGGGCTGGTTCGAACGCGCGCTGGCACGGTCCGACGGTGGCTGGCTGACCGGCAAGAACTGGACCTACGCCGATCTCTCGCTGTTCCAGCTGGTCGAGGGGCTGCGCTACGCCTTCCCGCAGCGGATGGCGGCGATCGCCTCGGACTATCCGACGCTGTTCGCGCTGCGCGACGCGGTGGCGGAGCTGCCCGAGCTGCAGGATTATTTCGCCTCCGATCGCCGACTGCCGTTCAACGAGGAGGGCATTTTTCGGCGCTATCCCGAGCTCGACGGGGCGTAGCACGGACCGACATGCGGCCCCCTTCTTCTTCGTCATCCCGGACTTGATCCGGGATCCATAAACGCGACGTCCGATCGTCAAGCGCCGCGTCTATGGATTCCCGCCTTCGCGGGAATGACGGGGTATGGGCGAGGAGGACGACGCAATAACCCGCCATCGTCCCGCATTCCTTGCCCCCGCGGCTCACCGGGGCTATCTGCGCGGCGCGATGCCCGAGCCCGTGATCCTTGCCGTGCCCAAAGGGCGCATCCTCGACGAGGTCCAGCCGCTGCTCACCCGCGCCGGCATACGCCCCGAAGCCGCGTTCTTCGACGAGGCCTCGCGCGCGCTCCAGTTCAAGACCGATCGCCCCGATATCGAGCTGATCCGCGTCCGCGCCTTCGACGTCGCGACCTTCGTCGCGCATGGGGCCGCGCAACTCGGCATCGTCGGATCGGACGTGCTGATGGAGTTCGATTATTCCGAGCTTTATGCGCCGGTCGATCTCGGCATCGGCCATTGCCGGATCTCGGTCGCGGAACCCCGAGACATGGCGGCGCGCGACGATCCGCGCGAATGGAGCCACGTCCGCGTCGCGACCAAATATCCGCACATCACCCGCCAGCATTTCGAGGCGCGCGGCGTGCAGGCCGAATGCGTCAAGCTGAACGGCGCGATGGAGATCGCCCCCGTGCTCGGGCTCGCCGACCGCATCGTCGACCTCGTCTCGTCGGGCAAGACGCTCAAGGAGAACGGGCTCGTCGAGGTCGAGATCATCGCCGAGGTCAGCGCGCGGCTGATCGTCAACCGCGCCGCGTTCAAGACACGCGCCGAGACGCTGGGGCCGCTGGTCGCGGCGTTCCGTGCGGCGGTGGCGGAGATGCGCGATGCTGCCTGACACCACACTCCCCTCCCGCTTGCGGGAGGGGCCGGGGGAGGGCCAGCCCGCCTTGGCCGCATTCTCTCCCGCAAGCGGGAGGGGGGCTTTGCGTCTCGACGCCTCTGCCCCCGGTTTCGAGACCGCCTTCGCCGCGCTGGTCGACGCCCGCCGCGACACCGACGAGGACGTGTCGCGCGACGTCGCCGCGATCCTGCACGACGTCCGCGCACGCGGCGACGCGGCGGTCGCCGAACGCACCCTCGCTTTCGACAGGCACGATCTCGCCACCACCGGCTGGCGGATCGACCGCGCCGATTGCCGCGCCGCGCTCGACGCGCTCGACCCGGACCTGCGCACCGCGATCGAACTCGCCGCGACGCGCATCCGCGCCTATCACGAGGGCCAGCGCCCGACCGATCGCGACACCACCGACGACGCCGGAGTCCGCCTCGGCGCGCGGTGGAGCGCGGTCGATGCCGCCGGCCTCTACGTCCCCGGGGGTCGCGCGGCCTATCCATCCTCGGTGCTGATGAACGCGATCCCCGCCAAGGTCGCGGGCGTCGGCCGGCTGGCGATGGTGACGCCGACCCCCAATGGCGAGATCAACCCGCTCGTACTCGCCGCCGCCGAGATCGCCGGCGTCGACGAGATCTGGCGGATCGGTGGCGCGCAGGCCGTCGCCGCGCTCGCCTACGGCACCGGGCGGATCGCCTCTGTCGACGTGATCGTCGGCCCCGGCAACGCGTGGGTCGCCGAGGCCAAGCGCCAGCTTTATGGCCGCGTCGGGATCGACATGGTGGCGGGGCCTTCCGAGATCGTCGTGGTCGCGGATGGCGACAACGACCCCGAGTGGATCGCCGCCGATCTGCTCAGCCAGGCCGAGCACGACCCGACCAGCCAGTCGATCCTGTTCACCGACGACGCCGATTTCGCCGACGCAGTAGCCGACGCGGTCGAACGCCAGTTGCAGACGCTCGCGACGCAGACGACGGCGCGCGCAAGCTGGCAGGACAATGGCGCGATCATCCTCGTCCCGACGGTCGCCGACGCGATCCCGCTGTGCGACCGCCTCGCGCCCGAACATCTCGAGCTCGCCGTCGCCGATCCCGAGCCGCTGTTCGCGCGCGTCCGCCACGCCGGGTCGGTCTTTCTCGGCCGCTACACGCCGGAGGCGGTCGGTGACTATGTCGGCGGCCCCAATCATGTCCTCCCCACCGGCCGCCGCGCGCGCTTCGCCTCCGGCCTGTCGGTCACCGATTTTATGAAGCGCACCAGCTTCCTCGCCTGCGACGCGGCGTCGATCGCGCGTATCGGCCCCGCCGCGGTCGCGCTCGCCACCGCCGAGGGCCTGCCCGCGCACGGCCGCTCGGTCGCATTCCGCCTGAACGGACCCCAATGACAAAGAAACCGCAACGATCGCGCGCGCGCTCGGCCGCCCGCCTCGCCGCCGTGCAGGCGCTCTACCAGCAGGAGATGGAGGCGACGCCGCTGCCGCTGCTGCTCACCGAGTTCCACAATCACCGGCTAGGTGCGACGATCGACGACGTCGAATATATCGACGCCGAGGTGAGCTTCTTCGACGATCTCGTGCAGGGCGTCGACGCGCGCCGCGCCGAGATCGACGCGCTGATCGCCGAGCGGCTCGCGACCGGCTGGACGATGGACCGGCTCGATCGCCCGATGCGCCAGATTCTGCGCGCCGGCACCTATGAGCTGGTGGCGCGGCCCGACGTGCCGGTGGCGACCGTCATCTCCGAATATGTCGACGTCGCGGGCGCCTTCTACGACAAGCGCGAAAAGGGCTTTGCCAACGGCCTGCTCGATACTGTCGCCAAGGCGGTACGGAACCCCGGCGCCCCCGAAACGTAACCTAACCGACGCCCGGCTCTCGGGCGACGGAGACGATTCGATGAAAATCACCCACATGTTCGCTGCCGCCGGCCTGCTGGTCGCGGCAGCCGGCCTGCCGATGGTGGCGGCGGATGCGCAGAACCATGGCGGTGGCGGTGGTGGCGGTGGTGGCGGTGGTGGCCACGGCGGCGGCGGCGGTGGTGGCGGCCATGGCGGTGGCGGTGGCGGTGGTCACGGCGGTGGCATGGGCGGCGGCGGCGGTCATGGCGGCGGCGGAGGCGGCTTCCACGGTGGCGGTGGTCACGGCGGCGGTGGTTTCCACGGCGGCGGCGGCTTTCATGGCGGTGGTCGCGGCTATCGCAGCGGCGGCTATTACGGCGGCGGATATGGCGGCTACGGCTATGGCTATCGCGATTGCCGCCTGCGTCGCTGGCATCATCATTACGGGCGTCGCTGCTGGTAGCATCGGCAACCGGGCGCTCTCGGATCATCGCTTCGCGGCGATGATCCGGCACGCTACAGCCGGGCGATGGTCGAAGCCGATTTCCTCGCCCGCCTGAAGACGATAGCCACGCACCCCGCGGCGCGTGGCCTCATGGACGATGCCGCGGTGCTAGGCGATCTCGTGCTGACGCACGACATGATCGTCGAGGGCGTTCATTATCTTGCTGACGATCCGCCCGCCGATGTCGCGTGGAAGCTGCTCGCGGTGAACCTGTCCGATCTCGCCGCCAAGGGGGCGACCCCCGAGGGCGTGCTACTCGGCTATCCGCTGGGTGATCCCGCCTGGGATGCGGGGTTCGTCGACGGGCTTGGCGCAGCGCTCGCGCATTTCGGCGTTGCGCTGCTCGGCGGCGACACCGTGTCGGCACCCAGCGGCGCATCGCGAATGATCGGGCTCACCGCGATCGGTCGCTCTTCCTGCGCGCCCGATCGGCGCGGTGCCAGGCCGGGCGACGATCTCTGGCTCGTCGGCGCGATCGGCGAGGCCGGTGCGGGGCTGGCGATCGCGCGAGGGGCAGACGGTCCCGCCGCGCTCCTCGTCGCCTATCGCAGACCGCAGCCTCTGCTCGCTGAAGGTCGCGGGCTCGCGCCGCATGCGCACGCCATGGCGGACGTTTCCGACGGCCTGCTGATCGACGCCGGCCGTATCGCCACCGCGTCCGGCCTCGCCGTCGCGATCGATCTCGACGCGGTGCCGCGTTCGGCGGCGCTATCGGCCTTCGCGGGAGACGACCGCGCCGCAAGGCTGGCGGCGGTCGCGGCGGGCGACGACTATGCGCTGATCCTCGCCGCCGATCCTGCCATGGCCGCCGTGATCGATACGCTCGGCACCGGCGCCGTGCGCATCGGCCGCTTTGCGAGCGGCGCCGGCCTGACACTGACCGACCGCGACGGCGTCGTGCCGCTGCCGGAGCGACTTGGCTGGGAACACGCGAGTGCCTGACCTCCCTTCGTCATCCCGGTGACGGATGGGCGCCGTAAAGCGCAAGCGCTTGCCAAGCGCGATCCCGCAGGCTCTACTCTCGATGCGGCCCGCGTGGCCGACCCCGGAAACCGGGGCGGCGACGACAAGATCGGGCCCATCCTGAGGAGGATGTTCTATGGTCGTCGTCTATGTCGCCATCGCCTGCGGGCTGCTGGCCGTGCTCTACGGACTCGTCACCGCGCGCCAGGTGCTCGCGCTCTCCCCCGGCAACCCGCGCATGATCGAGATCGCCGGCGCCATCCAGGAGGGCGCGCGCGCCTATCTGGCGCGGCAATATCGCACGATCGCGGTCGTCGGCGTGGTGATGGCGGTGATCGTCTTCTTCGCGCTCGGGCTGGTCTCCGCGGTCGGCTTCGTGATCGGCGCATTGCTCTCGGGCATCACCGGCTTCATCGGGATGAACATCTCGGTCCGCGCCAACGTCCGCACGGCGGAGGCGGCGCGGTTCAGCCTGCAGGCCGGGCTTACCGCCGCGTTCCGATCGGGCGCGGTGACGGGGATGCTCGTGGCAGGCCTCGGTTTGCTCGCGATCAGCGTGTTCTTCTGGTATCTCGTCGGCCCCGCGCACCACATCCCGGGCGATCCCGGCGACCGCACCGTGGTCGATGCGCTGGTGGCACTCTCCTTCGGCGCCTCGCTGATCTCGATCTTCGCGCGGCTCGGCGGCGGCATCTTCACCAAGGCGGCGGACGTCGGCGCCGATCTGGTCGGCAAGGTCGAGGCGGGCATTCCCGAGGACGACCCCCGCAACCCCGCCGTCATCGCGGACAATGTCGGCGACAATGTCGGCGACTGCGCGGGCATGGCCGCCGATCTGTTCGAGACCTATGTGGTGACGCTCGGCGTCACGATGGTGACGATCGCGCTGGCGGCAGCCGGCACCGACCAGGCCGCGACGCTGCGGCTGATGTCGCTGCCGCTGCTGATCGGCGGGGTGTGCATCGTCACCTCGATCATCGGCACCTACATGGTGCGGCTGGGCGCGGGCTCGATCATGGGCGCGCTCTACAAGGGCTTCTGGACCGCCGCGATCCTGTCCGCGGTCGCCTTCTATCCTGCTACGCAGTGGGTGCTGGGCGACATGCACGCGACGATCGCCACGACGGCGGCGGGTGTCGCAGTCGATGGCACGAAGCTGTTCTGGTGCATGATCACCGGGCTCGCGGTGACGGGCGCGCTGGTGTGGATCACCGAATATTATACCGGCACCAACTATCGCCCGGTGCGATCGATCGCCTTCGCCTCGCAGACCGGCCACGGCACCAACGTCATCCAGGGCCTCGCGATCAGCCTCGAATCGACCGCCTTGCCGACGCTGGTGATCGTGATCGCGGTGATCGTCGCGTTCCAACTCGCGGGGCTGCTCGGCATCGCCTTCGCGGCGACCGCGATGCTGGCGCTCGCGGGCATGGTGGTGGCGCTCGACGCCTACGGGCCGGTCACCGACAATGCCGGCGGGATCGCCGAGATGGCGGGGCTCGAGCATGACGTGCGGACGCGCACCGACGCGCTCGACGCGGTCGGCAACACCACCAAGGCGGTCACCAAGGGCTATGCGATCGGATCGGCGGCACTCGCCGCGCTCGTGCTGTTCGGCGCCTATACGTCGGACCTGAAGACCTACTTCCCCGATCTCACCGTCGATTTCACGCTGGGCAATCCGTACGTCATCGTCGGGCTGCTGCTCGGCGCGCTGCTGCCCTATCTGTTCGGCGCGATGGGGATGACCGCGGTCGGCCGCGCGGCGGGCGCGGTGGTGGAAGAGGTGCGCGCACAGTTCCGCGACGATCCCGGCATCATGGCGGGCACCTCGCGACCCAATTATGCGCGCACCGTCGATCTCGTCACGCGCGCCGCGATCCGCGAGATGATCATCCCCAGCCTGCTGCCGGTGCTGGCGCCGTTGGTCGTGTTCTTCGTCATCCGCCTCGTTGCCGGGCCGGCGAACGGCTTCGCCTCGCTCGGCGCATTGCTGTTGGGTGTGATCGTGTCGGGGCTGTTCGTCGCGATCTCGATGACCAGCGGTGGCGGCGCATGGGATAACGCGAAAAAATATATTGAGGACGGCAATCACGGCGGCAAGGGCAGCGAGGCGCACAAGGCTGCGGTGACCGGCGACACTGTCGGCGATCCCTACAAGGATACCGCGGGCCCGGCGGTCAATCCGATGATCAAGATCACCAACATCGTAGCCCTGCTGCTGCTCGCCGCGCTGGCGGCGCATATGGGGGGGTGAGGCGCTACCCCGCTCCTTCCGTCATCCCGGACTTGATCCGGGATCCATAGACGCAGCGCCAAACGCTCGAACGCTGCGTGTACGGATTCCCGCCTTCGCGGGAATGACGGAGTTTTGATTTACGCGCTCAACCCGTATCGGCATCGCCCATGACCCAGCCCAGCGTCCGCCTCTTCGACTATTGGCGCTCGTCCGCCGCCTATCGTGTGCGGATCGCGCTCAATCTGAAGGGGATCGCCTACACGTCGGTGCCGGTGAACCTGCTCGCCTCCGAGCAGTCGAGCGACACCTATCGCGACAAGAATCCGCAGGGCCTCGTCCCGACGATCGAGATCGACGGCAGGCGGATCGTCCAGAGCCTCGCGATCATCGACTATCTCGATCGGCGCTTCCCCGAACCGCCGCTGCTTCCCGCCGACCCTCACGCGCGCGCCGACGCGATGGCGCTCGCGCTGATCGTCGCGTGCGACATCCACCCGCCGCTCAACCTGCGCATGGGCCGCCGGCTCAAACATGATCTCGGCGTCGACGACGACGGTCGCGCACGCTGGACCGCGCATTGGATGGGCGAGGGTCTCGCCGCGATGGAGGCGATGGCGCCCGACGCGCCCTATCTGGCGGGCGCGGCGCCGGGCCTACCCGATCTGTGCCTGGTGCCGCAGCTCTACAATGCGCGGCGCAACGCGGTGCCGCTCGATGCCTATCCCAAACTCGTCGCAGTCGGTGCGCGCTGCGCCGGGCTGGAGGCCTTCGCCGCGGCTCACCCCGATCGCGTCGGCGCGCCGTAGCGCCAGCAGACGCCGACCCAGGCGAGCCCGAACCCCCAGCCGGCGAGCACGTCGCTCGGCCAGTGGACGCCGAGCGCGGCGCGCGTCCAGCCGATCGTGGCGGCGGCCAGCAGCGCGACCAGCAGCCCCGCCCAGCCGCCGCGCGCGACCAAGGCGATCGCGACGCCGGTCATCATCGTGCCGGCGCTGTGCGAGGACGGAAAGCTCCACGAGGTGACATGCTCGAGCCGGTCGGCGACCGGTGGACGCGGGCGCTGGACGAGGTCCTTGCCGCCCTCGACGATCAGCCGGCCGACGCCGATCGTGGCGAACAGCCACAGCGCCTCGCGCCGTTCGCCGCGGACGAGCAGCAGCAGCGTCACCGCGAGCGCGATCGGCCCCATGACGAGCAGGCCGCCCAGCGAACTCAGCCGAACGACGGGTTTGATCGCGGGACCGGGGTCGAGATGCAGCGCGTGGTGGAGCGCAAGATCGAGCGGCGCCTGCCACCAGAGCAGCAGACCGGCGGCGAACAGGAGGCCGCCTAGGAGCGCGAGGATGAGCGAGAAGCGGCGGTCGGTCATGGCGACCTGCTTGGCACGGCGGCGCGGCGAGCCCAAGTGACGATCCGATTACAAACGGTAGCCGCCTCCTTCTTCGTCATCCCGGACTTGATCCGGGACCCATGGATGCGGTGCGGCCGATAGGGATCGAGCCGCATCCATGGGTCCCGGCTTTCGCCGGGATGACGGGGTGGAGCGAGTGGCTAAGCTAATCCTAGATCACGAAATCCCTTACGAACTCACTCGCCGGCGCCTGTTCGATCTCGCGCGGAGCGGCGAACTGCTCGATGCGGCCGGCGGACAGGATCGCGACCGTGTCGGCAAGCGCGAACGCCTCCTCGCGGTCGTGCGTGACGAAGATCGAGATCAGCCCGACGCGGTCGTGGATCTCGCGCAGCGCACCGCGCAGCTCGCGCCGCACCTTGGTGTCGAGCGCGCCGAACGGCTCGTCGAGCAGCAGGATCGCGGGCTCGCGTGCCAAGGCCCTCGCGAGC
>Ga0302232_10001748_pt1 | contig 14991 bp, 10 predicted proteins | sample II_Palsa_N2_3_FD_193575 | JGI IMG/M metagenome (GOLD analysis project Ga0302232, IMG submission 193575) | Peat permafrost microbial communities from Stordalen Mire near Abisko, Sweden - II_Palsa_N2_3 | ecosystem: Environmental > Terrestrial > Soil > Palsa > Peat permafrost | place: Sweden...
CGGGACCGGTCGGTGTTCGTCGGCAACGCCGCCGACGTGGTGCCGGACACGTTCGGCGACGGACTGCCGCTGATCCGGGACTGGGTCGAGCAGAACTACCGGTTCTCCGGATACATCTCTGGCCTTACGCCCGTCAGCCCGGCCGACCGCGAGGCCATCCGGGCCGAACTGGGCTACCGGGCCGACGAGAAGGTCTGCGTGGTCACCGTCGGCGGCTCTGGCGTGGGCACTGACCTGCTTCGCCAGGTGATAGCCGCCTTCCCCGCGGCCCGGCGGCTCGTGCCGGGGCTGCGGATGGTCGTGGTGACCGGCCCGCGGATCGATCCGGCCTGCTTGCCGTCGCACGACGGTCTTGAGGTCCATGGTTACGTGCGTGACCTTCACCGCCACCTGGCGGCGTGCGATCTCGGGGTGGCGCAAGGCGGCCTGACCACCACCATGGAACTCACCGCGAGCCAGCGCCCCTTCATTTACCTGCCGCTGCGCCATCACTTCGAGCAGAACTTCCATGTCAGGCACCGGCTGGCCCAGTACGGGGCCGGCCGGTTCATGGACTACGCGGAGGCCGAGCCGGAAGGGCTCGCCGCGGCGATAGCCACGGAAATCGCCCGCCCGGTAAGCTACCGGCCCGTCGAAACCGACGGCGCCGCCCGGGCCGCCGCCTGCCTCGCCGAGCTCATCTGACCCAGTTCATTCCACCCAGTTCATTCCACCCAGTTCATTCCACACTGCGCAGGGCCGACCGCGCATCGTGCCGGACGTGCGGCAGGCCGTACTCAGCTGCGATCCGCTCAGCCCTCAGCCACCGGGCCCTGGCCTGATCGCTTTCACCGAGGCGGAGCAGAGCACGCCCGTCCAGCACGAGCGCCGCCGCGAGCGTCGCTGTCCACGGCACCCGGTCGGCCACCGTGAGCAGCGGCGCCAGGACGGCGCGGGCACGTTCGGCATCGTCCTGCTTGAGCCACGCCCGCGCCAGGCATAGATAGGATTCCTCACCCAGCAGCCACGCGCCGCCAGCCGGGATGGTGGCCTGCGCCAGCAGTCGCTCCGCGCGGGCGAGAACCGCGGGCGAACCCGTAGCCTCGGCCAGCGGGGCGACGCAACGCAGCAGATAGGCCTCCACGCCTGCCTGCTCGGCCACGGCCAGGCCGCGCTCGAGCACCTCGACGGCTCCTGCCTGGTCACCACGGCGCAGCAGCGTCACGCCGAATATGGCGCATGCCCCCGGCTTCCACCAGGTGTGCGCGAGCTGTTCGGTCATGGCCAGGGAGCGCTGGCCGAGCGCCATCGCGTCGTCGTCATGCCCGCGGAGCCGGGCCAGCCAGCCGAGGTGCGCTGTGTACCAGACGGCGCAGTGCGGGTAGCCGCCGCGCCGGTTGGCCTCCAGCGCCGTCTCCATGGCGGACACCGCCTGGCCCCAGTTACCCGCGGCGATGAACGGGAAGGCGGACTCGAACTCGGCCCACTGCAGCCGGAACAGATCACCCAGGCGGCGCAGCAGCGGGTCGAGTTCGGCCAGCACGCCGGCCAGACCCTGCACGTCCCCGAGGCTGAGGTAGGCAATCTTGAGACCGTCCAGCCCGGCGGCGAGGGCATGCTCGTCCGCGGACGCCCGAGCCGCGGCCACCGCCCGCAGGCCGTAGTCGAGCGCCTCGTCCAGGCGCAGCCGGTTCGCGGCGATGATGGCCAGCCGCCCCAGCAGGTCCGCCTCGGTGGCCCGGTCGCCGGTTGATTCGGCGATGCGCAGCCCGCGTTCGAGATTGGACACATAGAAGCTGATCGGCAGCCCGCGCGAGGCCGGCACGTCACCGCCGAGCTCGCGCAGGGCCAGCATCTCCAGACGGCGGTCGCCGGCCGCGCGCGCGTCGGCGGCACCGAGGGTCAGGTCGGTGAGTGCCGTGACATGAGCGCCGGCCGCCTCCCGTGCGCGGCCGCGCAGAATCAGGGCCCGGGCGCGCGCCCGCGTGTCCCCGCCGCGCTCGGCTGCCTCCAGCGCCTGGCTGCTCAGCGTGATCGCGTCGCGCACCGAGGACCGGCGCATGGCATCCTCGGCCGCGAGCAGCCAGGCCTCCGCCGCCCTATTCCAGTCACCCGCGGCCGTCGCGTGCCGGGCCAGGGCTTCGGGCTGCCCGGTCAGCAGGTCGGCCGCCCGCCGGTGGTAGGCCAGCCGTGTCGGCTCCGGCGTGGTGGCGTACAGGACCTCCCGGATGAGGTCGTTGGCGAACTCGTAGTCCCGGCCGCTGACCACCAGCAGCCTGGCGCCGAACGCCTGCTCGCACAGGTCGACCGCGGCGGCCGGGGGGAGTTCCAGCAGCTCGCCGAGGGTCAGCGGATCGATCGCGGCGCCGAGGACCGAGGCCGCCCGCAGCAGCGACTCCGCGGCCGTGCCGGTTCGCCTGACCCGCGCCTGCACCGCGCTGCGCAGCGACTCGGGCACCCCGGTGTCACCCGCGGCCAGGGCCCGCAGCACCTCCACCACGAACAAGGTGTGGCCCCGTGTCCGCAGCAGGATGGGCCCGGCCAGCGCGGCCTGCCCGGCTTCGGTGGCGAGCTGCTCGACCGCCGCCGCGCTGAGCGGGCCTACCTCGATCCGGGAGGCTACCGGCGCGAGCGCGGACCCGATCTCGGCGTCGTGCTCGGCCCGGACGGTGACCACGGTCAGCAGCCGGGAGCCGGCGGCCTGGCGGCCGAGGTAGTGCAGGAACTCCACCGTGGACTGCCCCGCGTACTGCAGGTCGTCCACCACGAGCAGCAGCGGGCTGCGGCCGGCCAGCCCGGCCAGGAACGCGGTCACCGCCTGGAACGACCGGCGCCGCTCCATCTCCGGGCTGCCGCGCCAGGGCGGCGAGGGCCCGAGCAGCGCCGCGGCCTCGGGCAGCAGCGCCGCGAGGGCCGGTGCGTGCTCTCCGAGCAGCTGCCGCAGGGCGCTGGCCGGCATCCTCGAGACGATAGGTGCGACCGCTTCGGCGACCGGCTGCAAGAACAACGATCGTTCGGCCTCATAGCAGCGCGTCCGCAGCGCCATCGCGCCATCGGCGTCCACGTCCGCGGCGAGATCCTCCGCCAGGGCCGTCTTGCCGATCCCGGCCTCCCCGACGATCATGACCAGGCCGGAACCGCCGGCCACGGCGCGGTCCCACGCCTCGCGCAGCGCCCCGGCCTCCCGGTCCCGTCCCGCCAGCATCGGTCTGCGCCGGTCCCGCGCCCCGGGACGGCTACCTGGCCATGAACCATTTGAAGGGGCCGAACGGGCCTGGTCCCCAGCCGTCCGGTCACCATCTTGCTCGCGCAGGATAGCGAGGTGGAGCTCCTGCGTCTGCGGTGCGGGATCGGCGCCCAGTTCCCCGGCGAGCGTTCCGCGAAGCGCCTCGTAGGCCACCAGCGCCCGGGCCGGCTCGCCCGCCGCGGCCGACGCGGACATGTACCAGCGACACGCCGTCTCATCAAGCGGGTCGGCGGCCAGCGCCGCCTCTGCGTAGCGCGCCGCCGGGCCCGCCGCCCCGATCGTCAGCGCCGCCTCGGCGGCGGTCAGGCGGCCCCGCCGCAGCAGCCGGCGCAGCTGTTCGCGGGCCGGGTCGGCCCAGATCGCGTAGGGCTCCTCGGCCAGCGCGATGTCCGCGGACAGCAGCCCCAGGGCCCGCTCGGCCGCGGCCAGGGCAATTGCGGGCGAGCCGGGCAGCTTGCTCTCGGCCCGCTCACAGCACCGGGCGGCGGCATCGAGGTCCACGCCGACCCGTGGCTCGCCGGCCAGGCGGTACCCGTGCCGGCCGCCCACGATGATGCCGGAGCCCAGCACCCCGCGAAGCCTGCTGACCAGCGTGGCGACGTTCTGCTCGGCCGCCGCCGGGGACTCCCCGGCCCACAGCACGTCAACGATCCGGTCCACGGGCACCAGGGCCGGCCGCTCCACCGCGAGCAGCTTCAGCAACGTGCGGGACTTGCGGCTGCCCACCTCGCTCTCAGGCAGCTCCGTGCCGCCGCGGATGACGCCGAACGTGCCGGCCAGGCGCAACTCGATCTGCGGGGAGCCGGCTGTTGCGATGGAAACATCCTTCCCCACCCGCACTTCTTACCGCTGGTGAGCAGCGTCGGCAAGAGGCGCGGGCCCCTCCGTCGCCACGACAGGCAGGGGCCTTTGCGCCTGCGGGTGTGTTGTCAGCTGCGGGCGGGCAGCGCGCTGGCCGCTGGCCTGGTGGTTACCGCGGTTTCTGGCTGGGTCCAGGCCGGGCTGCTGCGGACGATCACCGCGATGCGGGCGAACGCCGCTAGCAGCAGCGCGAAGCTGGCGATCGTGATCGGGACGCTGTTGGCGGACAGGCCGGCGATGTTGGCGATCATCGCGACGGCGACGCCGACGGCGGTCCAGGCGGGTACGGCGCGGGTGCGCCAGAGCCCGGCCGACAGCAGCAGCGTCCCGGCCAGTGTCGCCAGCCCGCCGATCATGAAGATCAGCGCGGCGCCGGGGGCGGCGTTGTAGCGGGCGACCAGCGCGGCCATCTGGCCCAGGCTGGCGCCAGGCGCGCCCATCTGCCAGATCATGAGCTGGGTGGCCGCGTCGCCGATGCCGATGAGGATGCCGAGCTGGGCCAGGCTGCCGGCGACCAGGGCCCAGACCGGGCGGGTGTGGCCGAGCAGGCGCATCAGGGCGAGCTGGCCACCGCGGTGCGCACCGTCTCGGCCGGCGAGGCCCTGCTGGCCCCCTCCATCACCCGGCGCCTGGTCGAGGACTTCCGCCGCAGGCCCGCCCCGGACGGCGCGGCCGCCGAGGCGGCCCGCCAGCTGACCGGGCGCGAGCTTGACGTGGTCAAGCTGGTGGCCAAGGGCCTGTCCAACGCCGAGATCGCCGGACGGCTGTACCTCAGCGATGCCACCGTGAAAAGCCACATCGCCCGCGTCCTGGCCAAGCTCGCACTGCGCGACCGGGTGCAAGTGGTCGTCCTGGCCTACGAAACCGGCATCGTGCGGCCCGGCGAGCCCGGCTAAGCGGCGACCTCCGCGTCGGCCCGGGGGAGGCGGGATGGGGGCCGGGGGCACGCGGTAGTGCCGTTCGGTATAAAGAATGCTGGTCCTTCGGGCTGCGTACGCCCTGGTTACGGCGTCTCGCGGTGGTTGGGCCCGGTGGTGTAGCATCAGGGCCGCGTTGGCAGGCTCCGTTGAGACAGGCATACCGCGGGGGCGCGGTGGCGACGGTGCGGCGGCGCAGGGGATTTTCGGTTCGGCCAGCGGAGGGGGAACGCTGATGCGGATTCTGCTGGTTGCCAGCAGTTACGACAGCATGACGCAGCGGGTGCACGCCGAGCTGGCGGACGGCGGGCATGAGGTGTCGGTCGAGCTGGCGCTGGGGGATGAGGTGCTGCGGGAGGGGGTCCGGCTTTTCGACCCGGATCTGGTCATCGCGCCGATGCTGACCACGACGATCCCGGCGGACATCTGGTCGGCCCGGACGTGCCTGATCGTGCACCCGGGGCCGGTGGGTGACCGGGGGCCGTCCGCGCTGGACTGGGCGGTCATGGGCGGCGCCGGGCGGTGGGGGGTCACCGTGCTGCAGGCGAACGCGGTGATCGACGCGGGCGATATCTGGGCCAGCGCGGAGTTCACCCTGCCGGGCGGCTCGAAGAGCTCGGCGTACCGGACCGAGGTGGCGGACGCCGCGGCGCGGGCGGTGCTGCTGGCCGTGAGCCGGTTCGCGGCGGGCCGGTTCCGCCCTGCGGCGGGCCGGTTCCGGCCGGAGCCGCTGGACTACGGCCGGCCCGGCGGGTCCGGGCCGCCCCGGCCGCCCTGCCGGCAGGCCGACCGCAGGATCGACTGGCCGTCCGACCCGACCGCCGCGGTGCTGGCCAAGCTGCGGGCGGCCGACTCCAGCCCCGGCGTCCTTGACGTGCTCGGCGGCGCCGAGTACTACCTGGTCGGCGGGTATACCGAGGACGAGCTGCGGGGGGCGCCCGGGACGATCCTCGCGCAGCGGGACGGCGCCATCTGCCGGGCGACCGCGGACGGAGCGGTCTGGATCCCGCGGCTGCGGCGCCGCGCGGCGCCCGGCGGGCCTAAAACGTTCAAGCTGCCGGCCGCGCTGGTGCTGCGCGGGTCCCTGGCGGGCGTGCCGGAGGTCCCCGCTCCGCTGATGACGCCGCCGGGCCGGCGCACCTACCAGCAGATCCGCTACCGCGAGTCCGGCGACGTGGGCTACCTGGAATTCTGCTTCCCCGGCGGGGCGATGAGCACCGGGCCGTGCCACCGGCTGCTCGCCGCCTACCGGCACGCCCAGGGGCGCCCGGTGAAGGTGATCGTGCTCGGCGCCCCCAGGGACTTCTTCGGCACCGGCATCGACCTGAACGTGATCGAGGCCGCCGACGATCCGGCCGAAGAGTCCTGGCGGAACATCAACGCCATCGATGACCTGGCGGAGGCGATCCTGACCAGCACCGGCCAGCTGACCGTGGCGGCGCTGGCGGGTAACGCCGCGGCCGGCGGCCTGATGCTCGCGCTGGCCGCCGACCAGGTCTGGTGCCGGGGCGGCGCGGTGCTGAACCCGCACTACCGGCTGATGGGCCTGCACGGCTCGGAGTACTGGACCTACACCCTGCCGCGGCGGGTCGGCGCCCGTGAGGCGGCCCGGCTGACCGAGGGGTGCCTGCCGGTCAGTTCCGCCTCGGCGCTGCACTCGGGGCTGGTCGACCGGGTCATCGCGGCCGATCCGGCCGGGTACCGCTTGCAGGTGGCGATCCTGGCCGAGCGGCTGGCCCGCAGCCCCGATTACGCCGCCCGGCTGGCCGCCAAGGGGCGCCAGCTCGCCGGGACCAGCGGCCAGCGGCGGCTGGCCGCTTACCGGGCCGCCGAGCTGGCCATCGCCAGACGCAACTTCTTCGGGGCGCCCGAGCCGTACGCCCAGCTGCGGCGGGCCTTCGTCTACCAGGACAAGCCGGCGCGCACGCCGCCGCACCTGGCCCGGCACCGGATCGCCGCCTGGCCCTCCGTCCCCCCGCGGCCCCGGACCCAGGTGAGGGACATAGCCAGCTCCCGGCAACCGGTCTGACGACTACCTGGTCACCCGGCGGGCTAGCCGCGGTGGACCGAGATGAGGGTCCACGCGCCCAGGTTGATCCGGTCGCCCTCGCGCAGGGTGACCAGATCCCCGGTCGCGATCTTGCGTCCGTTGAGCTGGGTGCCGTTGGCCGAACCCGGGTCGAGAACCGACCAGGTGCCGTCCCGGGCGGCGATCAGCATCGCATGCAAACGGCTGATACCCGGGTCAACCGGCGGCTCGGCCAGGTCAATCTCCGGCTCGAGTTCGCGGGCTGCGCTCCTGCGCCCGATGCGCATCTGCTGGCCGACCAGCGGGATCCGCCGTTCGGAGACGTAAGCAGGAAACTCGACGTCCGTACCGTACCGGCCAAGCACGCCCCTCATCCGCTCGTAGTAGCCGCGGTCCGAGGAAACCAGCACGGTCCAGGTGGCGGCGGTGAACGCTGGTGTCGGCATGGTGGGCGGGGCCGGGAAGGCCGGCGTGAAAGTGACCGCGGGTGGCTTAGACCGGACGCGGGCAGGCGGGGCTTCGGGCGGAGCCGTGGCTGCGGGCGCCGGCTCGAACAGGACCGGGGGCGGTGGCTGGACGGGGGCCGGCGATGAGGGCGGCTCGGGGCGCGCCGGAGAAGCCGGCCGGTCTGTAACCGCGGAATCCACCGGTGATCCAGGCTCCTCCGGCGGGGCGGGCCGGGCTGGCGACGGCGCGGTCCGGTCGCGGGGTGCGGTCGGCGCTTCTGCGTGCCGCCACGAGGGACGCAGAGACTCCGGAGCGCTCCACCGATCCTGATGGCTCCACCGCTCCGGGGGTTCCCACGACGATGGCGGCGGCTCCATCGGGCCCCAGGGCGGGGACTGGGGCTGGGGCCTGGAGACCGGCGGGAACAGCGATTCGGGCGGGCCGGATGATGAGCCGGCCGGCGGGGACGCCTCCGGCGACGGGGCGGATGGCCGGGACGGGGCTTGCGGTCCGGCGGAGCCTGACGAGAACGGCTCGGCCGGCCGGCTAAGGGGGGCGAACGGCCTGCGGGCCCTCACATTGAAACCGCAGGCGTCGCAGAACGAACCGGATACCCGCGCCCCGCAAGCCGGACAGGGTTCGCCGCCGTTCGCCGCGGGCGGCTTGACCCCGCGGTGTCTGCCCGTCGTGCGTTCCGGGCCGGCGGGACTCCCGCCGATGCGCGTGCCGCAGACATCACAGAAGTCGTCACTAGCCGAGTCGTGGCCCTCCGGACACGCCGCCATCGCCGATCCGCCCCTTTGACCCATCGATTCCTTTCGGTCCTATAACACGCAGAATATGCGGTCTGCGGGCCTGGCCACCGCTCTTTCGACCCACAACGGAGTAAACGCTCAGGTCAGCGGCCAGGCCGTGGCTAGTTACGATCGAGTCCGGGCAGCGGGTGGCCGGGAGCAGGGCTACCGGCGCGGACCAGGGCCCCGGCCAGGGTCTGCACGGGCGCGAACCGCTGCCCGGAGCGCGACAGTGGATGCTACGTCACCGTTTGGGACCTCGCCGGGCGCAGGGAGTTCGTAATGATCCGCAGGCAGCGTAATAAACTGGTGGAAGTGCGCGCCGATCTCATCTTGGCCGATGAGGCGACCATCGAAGCGTACGCGGTGCATTTCGAAGCCCAAATGCGTCGTAGCAAGGTGCGCACGCTGCTCTCTGGCTACCTGCGATTCGCGCGCAGTGGCGCGGTCATGCCTAGCTTTGACCCTATCGGCATCTGGTGGCCCCCCGCTGACTTTGATACCTGATCGGTGCGGGCCGTGGCCACGTCGAGGCGTGGACGCCGCAGGTGCCGGGGATCCGCGAGGTGTTCCATGCCCACCTGGTGGACTACGCCTACCCGTCGCACTGCCATGAAACCTGGGCGGTCCTCATCGTCGACGGCGCGACCGCTCGGCTTCTTAGCGTGAGCGGAGCGAAATTCGTCTATGTGCTCGACCCGGATCGCCCGGAGGGCCGCACCTGGGACAACGCCGGCCGGGCGGAGGATGTCGCGACCGGCAGCGCGGCCGGCCCAGCCGCGGCTACCTGCTGCACCACGGCGTCCGTCCCGCCGGGGAGCCGCTGCTGGTCCATCAGGGCCGGTTCACCGGGCGGCCCAGCACGATCGAGGTTCGCCCCGGCCCCGACGGCCGGCTGTGGGTGGGCGGGCCGGTCGCGCCGGTCGCGGCGGGACGCTTCCAGGCCCATCTGACCTGACCACCGGGTCAGTTTCCGGCCTGGTTTCGCCATTCACTCCGGCCCTTACGGGCAGGGTGCGGCATCTGCGAGCACGGCCGACACCTGGTTGGCGTCGACGGCGGCACCGTGCCGGGTATGCCGACCCTTCGCGGTGCGTGCCGGCGGCTCAGCAGGGCGGCCCTGCCGGAGCGGGTGATGCCTGCGTGTCCCGTGTTGTGCCAGTGAGCGCGCTCTCCTTGCCTCCGCCAAAAGATCGTGGCGGATCCGGGCTTGGCGGTGGATCCGGTGCACTATGATCCCCCAAATCCACCACTAAACCCGGATCAACCACGATAAACTTTCGCTGGATCAAACACGTGAGCGAAGAGAAGGTCACTGAGGTTGGCGGGACCGGTGCGGCCCGGGCCCGCCTCCGCAGGCGGCGGCGGGTACAGCCGTACCCGTTCGGCTGGCGGGCTGCTGACCGCGGTGGCCCCGGCGTTATCGTCCGGGCAGCAGCACGCTCAGGCAGGTGACGCATCCCTCGAGTTTCTCGAACTCGCTGATGTCCACCACGACCGGGGTGAAGCCGAGGTCGTCCAGGAGCTCAGCGGTGCGGGGAGCGGACGCCGCGATCAGTACCTGGTCCCCGCCCAGCGGGACGACATGGCAGCCGCCCTCTTCGTCCACGGGGCGGACCGCCGGGAACAGCCCGGCCGGCACCAGCTGGGGTAGCAGCAGGAACGTGCCGTCAGGCAGCGCGGTCACCGCCGACTTCAGGTGCAGCACGTTCCCCAGCGGGACGGCGATCACCGTCCGGCCCAGCGGGGCCAGCAGCGCGCGCAGCTGGCCGATGCCCGCGCTGTTGGTCCGGCCGCCGCGCCCCACGTACACGATGGGGCCGGCCTGCAGCACATCGCCGCCGTCCAGAGTCCCGGGCTCGTCAATCCCGGCGGTGCGCAGGCCCAGCGACCGGATGATCTCGGCGACGCCGGGCACCTCGGCCCGGCGAGCGGCCACGCCCGGGCGGGCCAGCACCGCCAGGTCCTCGCAGACCACCACCGTGTCTTCGATGAACACCGAGTCCGGGCAGTCCTCAGCCGCCGGCACCTGCCGGATCATCCAGCCACTGGCCGCAAGCGCACCGGCATACGCCGCGTGCTGGGCCCGCGCCAGCACCACATCCACCGCAGTCCGGCTGATGTGGGTGACGATACCCTCGGCCAGCCTGCTGCCGGGCGCGCGGACCAAGACAGTGCCCTTCACCGGCGTAACTCCCTCATCTGACCAGGTACCGGACGCACCCAGCCACGCAGCATCCGGCGCAGGTGCCGGGTCTCATCCTGTCATCCGCTACCGCAGGCTGCACTAGCCCAGACCCGCCCACGACGCGGCGACGATAAGCAACAGGCCGCCGAACCCCGAGCGCGGGCCCTCGACGACCCCTCTGGCCTGGCCAGCATGAGCTCCGGATCGCACCGCGGCAAGCAACACCGCCGCGCCTGCACGCAAGCGCCGGCTGAGCGCAACGCGCCCGCAGCGGCAAACCAGCACGTTCTCACGGCGCATCGGCAATGCATGTTTAAGCAAGTGTCCGATACACGGTGACCGAGATGATCGACATGAGCACTGGAGTGCATTGGCTAGAGGTTACCTAAGGCGATCCCCGCATCAGGATGACCGCCAGTAAGAGCAGGGCTGCGGCGAAGAAAATGACGACTCGCAAGGTCATGGCTTCTTGCGATCTATTTCCTCACCACACTCACAACGAAGCTTAGTAACGCTTGCGACGGTCACGAACGCCGCGGCTATGTTGTTATGGTAAGCCCATTGAGTAACTGTGCTAGTAGACTCTACCGGGATAACGAACCTGTGAGCATGACCTGGCTCCGGTCCTGGAGTGCTCATCGCTTCCTCCTCTTCCTGTACACTCTCACAGCGGCATGAACAAGCTTAACGGCCCGAGACGCTTGGACAACCCTAAGCGAACCCTACGTGGCGTGAGGGAGACATAGAACCTCATAGTCCGCTACTCAAGCCATAGTTCCAGAGAGTGATCCAAAAGTCGAAACGTGAGCGCCTGTATATACCGTCTCTTTGTGGCCACGGCTTGGCTGTTACGTCATTCTCTTTTCTTGTTGGCGCCTTCTCTGCCTTCTATTGGGGATACGGAACAGCCGTAAATCTCTCCAGTTACCTATCGCCCGCTGTTAGTTAGTGCACAAATCCACCGGCCTCCGGCCGCAAACTTTCAGGCTGTCCGGGAAGCGCACCGCGAGGATCGCGAGGATAGCGCCAGCCGCCGCCTGCCCCGCGAGCCTGGCGCCGCTGCGCAGCCCCAGGCTACGCCGCATGAACAGCTTGATGAAGTCGTCAATGACGTCGGTGGCCGCATATCGGGCCGTTTAGAGCTGGGTCGGCTGGTAGGTGGTGAGGCCGTATTGCCTGGCGATCGGGTTCCAGAGGGTGGCGAATGCCTGCTTGCCGGCGGTCGCCCGGTCCTCTGGGATGTCTGAGGCCCGCAGGCTGGCGTCGGATCGGCTGTTGCGGTGGCAGCCGCGGGCGATGTTGTCCTGCGTCCACCGGGCGAGATCGGTGTCCACCTGGGCCGATGCCTGCCAGGCGCTGGTCAGGTCCTGGAGCATCGCGGCAGGTAGCAGGGGACGGCCGGGCAGGCTCGCGAGCAGGGACAGCAGATGCTGCCGGGAAGTGGCGGCGCGGGCGAAGGTCCCGGCGTCCTGGCGCAGGGACGGCCCGCAGCCGCGTACGTCCTCGGCCGCGCCGGTGACGGCGGCGCGGTCGGTGACGCTCAGCGCCAGCAGCCCGGACAGGCGCGCCGCCACCTGCCGCGCTGCGTCCTGCGACGATGCCGACGGCGTGGTGCCCGAGGTGCCGCCCGCGGCGGTGCTACCGGAAAGGGCCCGGAAGATGACGAACCCGGCCACGACCGCCACGAGCGCGGCCGCCACGATCACCGGGACCAGCGGGCGGCCCGGACGCCGCGGGCCTTCGGAGGCAGGTGCCAGCCGCAGGTCGCCGAGAATCGCCGTGGGCGGGTCGCCGGACGGCACCAGGCCATCCGGCCGCGTGGCCTCCGGGCCGGCGGGCGGCGGCTGCACACCGCCCGGTGGCGCTGGCCACGGCTGCGGGCCGGGTGGCCGGGGCGGCGGACGGCGGGGCGCATACCAGGAGTCCCAGGGCGCGGACTCTGGCGGCGGCGGAGCCGCCGCGGGTGCCGCCGGCGGCGGCAATGCGGACTGCGGCCAGGCGGGGACCACTGGCAACGGCGCCGTCGACGGCTGGGGCGGCGCAGCGCCGGCGGCGGCCGGCTCCCCGCAGACCGGGCAGAACCGAGTGCCGGGATGCGCGGGGTGCCCGCACGCCCGGTTACCGGAACCCGCCACACCGGCCATAGTCACAGCAGGCTAAACCACGCCTCGGCGCTCGCCAACCGGAACGCGACAACTGCGGACCCCTCGGCGGCACCGGGCCGGCCAGTGAAACCGCCGTGAAACCGCGATGAATCCCGCTGCGTGCACCTTGGACATGGTCGCGGCCGCGGGGCCGCGGTGATGGCGAAAGGAGCAGCATGACCAGCGCGATCACGGCCACCGGAAGTGAAGGGGCAATCCGATGACGGCACCACCGGTGACAGCACAACCGGTCCAGGCGATCCACGTGCAGGGTCTTGAGAAGTCATACAAGAAGCTGCGCGCGCTGCGCGGCGTGGACTTCGACGTGGCGCGGGGCAGCATCTTCGCCCTGCTCGGCTCCAACGGCGCAGGCAAGACCACGGTCGTGAAAATCCTGTCCACGCTGCTCAAGGCCGACGCGGGGACGGCCACCGTCGCTGGCTTCGACGTCGCAGCGCAGCCGGGATGCGTGCGGGAGTCCATCAGCCTCACCGGGCAGTTCGCGGCCGTGGACGGGATCCTCACCGGGCGGGAGAACCTGGTGCTCATGGCCCGGTTGCGGCACCTGAAGGACGCCGCCCCGATCGCGGCTGACCTGCTGGCCCGCTTCCAGCTCACCGACGCGGCGGGCCGGCGGGTGTCGACGTATTCCGGCGGCATGCGCCGCCGCCTGGACATCGCCATGAGCCTCATCGGGAATGCGCCGGTGATCTTCCTGGACGAGCCGACCACCGGGCTCGACCCCCAATCTCGCCTCGAAGTGTGGAACAGCGTCAGGCAGCTCGCCGGGCAGGGCAGCACGGTCCTGCTCACCACGCAGAATCTGGACGAGGCCGAACAGCTCGCCGACCGGATCGCGATCCTGCACCAGGGACGGATCATCGCCAACGGCGCCCTCGCCGAACTGAAACAGCTCTTCCCGCCCGCCAAAGTCGAGTACGTCGAGAAACAGCCGACCCTCGAGGACATCTTCCTCGCCATCACCGGCAACGACCGCACCGACAGCGCGGCCGGCACCGACGGCACGGACAACTAAGGAACCACGATGACCACGCACTTCTTCGGCGACACCGCCGTCTTGCTCAGGCGGACCATGAGCCACATCACGCGCAGCCCGGACACCATCATCACGGTCGCGATCACGCCGGTCGCCCTCATGCTGATGTTCAGGTACGTGTTCGGCGGCGCGATCAACACCGGGCAGGGGCCCGGGCATTACGTGAACTACCTGCTGCCCGGAATCCTGCTGATCACGATCGCGACCGGCATCTCCTACACCGCGCTCCGGCTCTTCACCGACATGCAAACCGGAATCTTCGAGCGATTCCAGTCCCTGCCGATCGCGCGCTCCAGCGTGCTGTGGGCGCACGTGCTGACCTCACTGGTCTCCACCCTGATCTCACTCGTGATCGTCGTGCTCATCGCCCTCCCGATGGGATTCCGCTCGGGCGCGGGAGCGCCGGCCTGGCTGGCCGTCGCCGGAATCATCGTCCTGCTCACCCTGGCACTGACCTGGCTCGCCGTCATCGCCGGCCTATCCGCGAAGACCACGGACGGCGCGGGCGCCTTCTCCTATCCGCTGATCTTCCTGCCGTTCATCAGCTCGGCCTTCGTGCCCACCCGCACCATGCCCGGCCCGGTACGCGCCTTCGCCGACAACCAGCCCATGACGTCCATCATCAACACGATCCGCGACCTGCTCGCACGACAGCCGGTCAGCACCAGCATCTGGACCGCCCTCGCCTGGTGCCTCGGCATCCTCATAGTCGGGTACGCCCTCGCCATGGCCTCCTACCGCCGCAGGATCGCCTGACGATGTGTCCCCTCAGGCGATCCGGCGGGGCCTCAACCGCTGACCCGGGCCCGTTCCCGCAGGGCGGCGCGGGCGGCGGCGCGCAGGCCCTCCGGGTCCAGGCCCGACCAGGCGGACACGGCCTCGGCGTAGGCCGGCCCGTCGGCGTCCTGCGCGGCCCGCCGGGCGCGCACGGCGGACATGGTCCGCTGGAGTCCGTTCTTGAGGCCGAAGCGCTCGGCCAGCGCGATCATCCTCGCTCCCGACCTCGCCAGGCCGGCGTCCGCCGCGCGCTGGCCCCGGTCGATGTCGGCCATGGCCAGGGCCAGCAGGAGCGAGCCGCAGGTGGCGAGACCGTAGGAGGCGTCGAGCGTCCCCGGCGGCGGCCCCGGGTCCGCGGTCAGCGCCGACAGCGCGGCCGGCAGCGCCCCGGTGATCTCCGCCACCAGGCCGAGCCGGCCGTGGTGCGCGTGGGCCACCACGGTGACGGCCTGAACCTGCAGGGCCCAGGGATCCAGGCGGGACACGTCGCCGCCGGGTCCGGGGCGCTGCGTATCCCGCAGCGCCGCCGCGGCTGTACGCCACAGCTGCAG
>Ga0302232_10001760_pt1 | contig 14931 bp, 9 predicted proteins | sample II_Palsa_N2_3_FD_193575 | JGI IMG/M metagenome (GOLD analysis project Ga0302232, IMG submission 193575) | Peat permafrost microbial communities from Stordalen Mire near Abisko, Sweden - II_Palsa_N2_3 | ecosystem: Environmental > Terrestrial > Soil > Palsa > Peat permafrost | place: Sweden...
CCGCGGCCGCAGGATCGCCGCGACGCTGGCGACCTCCGCCATCGCCTCCCGCTGATCGCACGCCGCACGGTACGCCCGCGTCGGCCGCAGGTCGATCTCGACCCGCACCGTCGCCGGGCCGTTGCGCCGGGTGCAGCGCAGGCCGGTCGCGGCGAACAGCTCGAGCAGGCCCGTGTTCTGCGCCCTGACCTCGGTGGTGAAGCGAAGGATCCCCCTGGTCCGCGCGTACTCCGCCAGGCTCTCGAACAGCAAGGTGGTGACGCCGTGGCCCCGGCGGGCGTCGGCCACAATGAAGCCGGCCTCGGCCGACGGCACCCTTGCGTCGGCACGGTCATAGCTGGCCAGCCCGACCATCTCGTCCGACACCAGCGCGACGAAGGCCATCCGGGCGTCGTAGTCCACCTGGCTGAAACGAGCAGCCGCCTGGCGGCTCAGAGCCGGGCCAGCCAGCAGCACATGCTGGTGTGTGCCGGGCGAGGTGGCTGCCCGCAATCCGGCCAACGCCGGCCCGTCGGCCGGCCGGATCGGGCGGACCACAACCGCCTCGCCGTCCCTGAGCAGCCCATCAAATTCCCACTCAGCAGGATATCCAGCGGGTTCCGCATCGTCCGCGATAGCCATCGTCATCGCCTCCGGCATCAACCTCCTCGCCTCAGCGTGATATCGCCAGGGCCTGAAGTCCCGAGACACCTACGGACCAAAGCGAACGGTTCGGGGCCAACTGGGACTTGCCTTGGCGCATGGGGCAGCGCACGCGCTGAACTTCATGGACGTTACGACCCTTCGTAGGATGGAGGCTGGTCGGCCCGAGCCGGGCGCGGCCCAGGCCGACCAGGGCGGTGTTTATCACCTCGCGGGAGACTTCGCGACCGAGGCGACGGTAGTAGACGTCGGCCAGGTGAGGGCCCGCTTTCGACGCCTCCGCCAGAGACCTCGGCTCCAGGATGAAGGGGACAGGCGGGATCCCGCGTTAAGGGATTCCGCAGGGACAGTCAGCGACCGAGTCGAACGATCTGGACCGCGAGTTCGACAAGGGTTCTCGCGCGGCGTACGGTCCCCGGCGGCGGCGAGGTATTCCTGTGCCTTCTTGAGGAAGTTTCTTGCGTGGTTTCATGTGCTCGGGGACCATCACGCAGCTCCGCTCTTAACCTGTGGCATCGTGTCGATGATCGGTATGCCGCCGACGAGAATCTCGTCAACAACGGGTTCGTGGCGCCGGGATGTCACGACCGAGGCGCCGATCTTCCGGGCCCGGGTGCTTGGTAGCATCGGCTGCACACCCGTCGTAAGCGGGGTGTGAGACTCAACCAGCGGAGGTGCCCGGATGGCCGAGCTCCCGTCGCCCCCAGAGGGAATCGTGCTGACCCACTTCATCGTCTCGGACGATGTCGAGCGCTCCCGGCGCTTCTACACCGAAGTACTCGGCGGCAGGGTGGCCTTTCCCGGAGATCCAGTCAATGTTGCGCTAGCCAACAGCTGGATCGTCATCAATTCCGGCGGAGGCCCGACCGACGACAAGCCCACGGTCATCCTGGAGACGCCGCGTGATCCCGACCGGGTCAGCAGCTTCCTCAATATCCGGGTTAAAGACATCGACGCCGTGTACGCCGAATGGAGCGCCCGGGGTGCTCAATTCCTGACGCCGCCGAAACAGCACAAGTACGAGAAGCGCTGCTACATCCGCGATCCCGACGGTCATCTGATCGAAGTGGGGCAGACCACGGACCCAAAGGGGGACTGGTCGCCCGCTCACTGGCCAACGAGTACTGGTTAAGCACCGACGAGATCGGTCAGCGCCGCGTCCGCGTGCGGCGGGGTGTGCACCCGGGCGGCGATGGCGGTCGCGGCCAGGCAGGCCGCGGCGCCGGTCAGCAGGGCGGCCCGCACCCCGGCCGCCGAGATGATCGTGCCGGTGATGATGCTGCCGACCGGGGTGGTGCCGATGTAGACGTACACCCACAGCGCCATGATCCGCCCGCGGTAGGCCGCGGACGAGTGCAGCTGCAGCGCGGTGGAGCACAGGGTCACGAACGAGAAGGCGGCCGCCCCGGTCGCCAGCAGCGTCAGGCACGCGACGGCGATATCCGGCGCCCCGGCGGTCGCGGCCAGGAAGACCCCGAACGCCAGCGCGGCGGTCATCAGGTACGGCCGGCGGGGATGGCGGATGAAGCCGACGCCGAGCGAGCCGGCCACCGAGCCGACGCTGAGCATGGTGGTCAACAGCCCGTAGGTGCCGCCGTCGCCGTGGAAGGTGCGGCTGGCCAGCACGGGCAAGATGACCGGGAAATTGAAGGCCAGCAGCCCCACCAGCGCCATCATGACCAGCGGCAGCCACAGCTGCTGGCGGCTGGCCGCGTACCGCAGGCCGTCGGCGACGCCGTCGGCCGCGCGCCGCCCTCGCACACCAGGCCGCAGCGGGCGCAGCATCACCAGCGCGGCGATCACGGCCAGGTAGGACAGCGCGTTGACGGCGAAACACGGTGTCGTTCCGATCGTGACGATCAGGACGCCCGCCAGGGCCGGGCCGACCACCCGGGCGCTGTTCATCACGACGCCGTTGAGGCTGACCGCGCTGGACAGGTCCTCCGGCATCACCAGGGAACCGACGAATGCCTGCCGGGAGGGGGAGTCGACGATCTGCACGACACCGCTGGCCACGCTGATCGCGACGATCGTCGCGACGGACGCCTTCCCGGCAACCGCCAGCGCCCACAGCACGCCGGCCAGCAAGCCGTAGGCCGTCTGGGTGCCGATCAGCAGCTTGCGCAGGTTGATCCGGTCGGCGATCGTCCCGCCCCACGGGCCGAACAGCAGCGACGGTACGCCGCCCACGGCCAGCACCAGGCCCAGTTCGGCGGCTGAGCCGGTGAGCCGCAGGACCAGCCAGCCGATAGCCGTCTGCTGCACGAAGGTCCCGCTGGCCGAGGCGACCTGACCCGCGAAGTACAGCCGGAACGGCCGCGACCCCAGCGCCCGGAACGTCCCCCGCCGGACGGCGCCCGGAACATGATCATCTGCTGCCGTCCCGGTCAGCGCGCCTGGGCCGGAAGGCTGAGGGCTACCCTCTGCAACGCCGGGCACGGCCTCGGGCACGACTCTGAGCCCCTCGCGATCCATGGCCCTCCCGTCACCGGCTGGCGGTTACCTTGCGGACGAACCAGGATGCTTGGGCCAGCGCGCTGTCGGCAGCGGCGAGCAAACCGGGCTGGAGCACGAAGTCGTGCCACATGCGCGGCCATCTGGTGTAGGTCACCTCTACCCCGGCGGCCGACGCGCTGGCGGCCAGCAGCTCGGCGTCTGGGGCGAGCAGTTCCTCGGTACCGGCCTGGATCAGCAGCGGCGGCAGCCCGGAGTGCGCGGCGTGCAGCGGGGAGACCAAGTGGTCGGCCCAGGCGGACGGGTCGGCGTAGGCGCGGGCGCAGGCGTCGAGCCAGTCCGGGTCGAGCAGGACGTCGCGGCGCACGAGGTCGGGGACGGCCCGGCGGTCGCGGCCGAGATCGAGCCACGGCGACAGCAGGATGGCCCCGGCCGGGGGTTCCTGCCCCTCGTCGCGCATCGACAGGACCAGGGCCAGGGCGAGTCCTCCGCCCGCCGAGTCGCCCGACACCACCACCGGGCCATCCGCGCCGAGCCCCGACAGGGCGCTCATCACCGCGCGGGCGTCCTGCAGCGCCGCGGGATAGGGATGCTCAGGTGCCAGGCGGTATTCGGGCAAGACAACCCGGCAGCCGGTCCGGGCGCTCAGCTGCGCCGCCCACGACCGGGCCATCCGCGCCGAGCCCAGGCAGTAGCCGCCGCCGTGAAAGTGGATCACCGTCAGGCGCGAACCCGGTGCCCGGCAGGACACCACCTCGGCGCGCAGCCCGGCTATCGTCTGCTCGGTGACCGTGGTGCGCCGCGGGACCAGGGAGATTCTGGTGACCTGGTCCAGCCGCGTACGCTGCACCGGCCAGGGCAGCGCCGGGTCCAGGTAGCGCCTGCCGACCTGCCGCATCCCGAGGCGCATGATGGCAGGCGGCAAGCGCAGCGCGCGGCGGGCGGTCATGCCGCGCTGGCGCCGGAACGGCCGGCCATGGCCGGCCGTTCCGGCATGACCCGGTACGCGGCAAGGTCAAAGCGCCGGACCTGGTACCGGTACATGAACGTGTAGTCGGGCCAGTTGTTGGTGTTGCGTCCGGAGGCCGTCGTGTACCAGCTGTGACAGCCGGTCTCCCACACCGACGTCCGGCTGGCCGACCGCACCCAGGAGCCGAACGCGTCCTGCACGTCAGGGCGGACGTCGAGCCAGGCCAGGCGCTGCGCCTGGAGCGCCTGGAGCGCGCCGAGAACGTAGCCGATCTGGCCTTCGAGCATGTAGATGATCGAATTTCCGCCGAGGTTGGTGTTGGGCCCGTAGAGCATGAAGAAGTTCGGGAACCCCGAAACGGTGATGCCGAGGTAGGACCGCGGCCCGTCCTGCCAGGCCTGCTGCAGCTGCCAGCCGCCGAGACCGGACACCAGCATCGGCGCGAGGAACTCCGCCGCCTTGAAACCGGTGCCGTAGATGATCACGTCCGCGGCGCGGGTCGTGCCGTCGGCGGTCACCACCCCGTCCGGGACGATCCGCTCGATCCGTTCCGTGACGAGCTCGGTGTCCGGCCGCGCCAGAGCCGGGTACCAGTCGTTGGAGAACACGACCCGCTTGCAGCCCATCACGTAGTCAGGGACGCACCTGGCGCGCAGCTCAGGATCGGCGATCTGCGAGCGGAGCTGGCGGCGCCAGAGCTGCATCGGCCCGGCCAGCAGCTTGGGTGACAGGACAAAGCCGCTGGTGAGCAGCTCGCCGTAGAGGAAGATGCGCAGCCGGTCGATCTTGGCCAGCCCGGGCAGCCGGTCATACAGCGCCTGCTCGGCGTCGCGGTACGGCCGGTCGGCCTTGGGCAGCACGTACGGGGCGCTGCGCTGGTAGACGGTGACGTGGCCGGCCACCTTGGCGATCTCGGGCACGAACTGGATGGCGCTGGCCCCGGTGCCGACGACAGCCACCCGCCGGCCGGCCAGGCCGGCCTCGTGGTTCCAGCGGGCGGAATGCCACCAGGGGCCGGCGAAGGAATCCCGGCCGGCGATGTCGGGCAGGGCGGGACGGCCGAGCTGGCCGAGGGCGCAGACGACCGCCCTCGCCTGCAGCGTGCCGCCATCGTCAAGGGTGAGATTCCAGACCGCGCGTTGCTCGTCGAACTCGGCCGCCGCGACGCCGCAGCGCAAACGCAGGTGCGGGCCAAGGCCGCGCTCGGCGACCAGGGCGTGCAGATAGGCCAGGATCTCCTCGCGCGGCGGGAAACGCCGGCTCCAGCGCCAGCGCCGGAACGAGAACGAGTACAAGTGCGCGGGTATGTCGCAGCTCAGACCCGGATAGCTGTTATCGCGCCAGGTTCCGCCGAGGTCATCGGCCTGGTCCACCACGACGAAATCTTCGATGCCCGCCTGCTTGAGCGCGATCGCCATGCCGATCCCGCCGAACCCGGCGCCGATGACAACCACCCGCAAAGGCATCATCCCCACGGTTGGTCACGATAACGGACGACCCGAGCCTGGGTAAACCGGCGGGGCCTCGCGCGGGTGGCTGACGGCCTATCATCGACGCTTATGACGGCAACGGCGGTCAGCGTCCGCCCGGCGGGGCGCGCTGATGTCAGGATGCTGGCGGACGTGCTGGCGAAGGCGTTCTATGACGACCCGCCGTTCATGTGGATGCTGCCTGACGGCAAGACCAGGCACGCGCGCACGCGGGGCCTGTTCACCACGGTGCTCCGCGCGGAGGCACTGCGGCACGGGGCGGTGGATGCCGTCTGGGACGGAGAGCTGGGCGGCATCGTGGGCGGGGCGATCTGGTTTCCTCCTGGCACCTGGCCGTCGCCCGTCCGCCGGCAGATCGCCGCGCTGCCCGGGTATGCCCGCGCGCTGGGGCGGAGATTCGGTCCCGGCTCCGACATGCTGGCGGCGCTCGCGCGGGTGCACCCCAGGTCGCCGCACTGGTACCTGTACGCGATCGGCGTGGACCCGGCGCACCAGGGACGGGGTGTGGGCGGTGCGCTGCTGCGGTCCCGCCTCACCCGCGTCGACGCCGACGGCGCGGCAGCGTACCTGGAGTCTTCGAAAACCGGAAACATCCCGGTCTACGAGCACTTCGGCTTCCAGGTGGCGCAGGTCCCGCCGCTGCCCGGCGGCGTCCCCGTCGTGACTCCCATGTCCCGCCCCGCGCGCTGAAGGCGTCCCCGTCCTGTCACCCTCGACTCGCTCCGTCCAGCAACGGAGCAGATTGGACCAGGCCACAGATGATCGCCCTGGTACCGCTCTGTTCGATGACGCTGCGGTTGGCCAAGCCTTTGGATGTCGGCGCTGCTCCTATCGGGCAGCGAATAGTCGCAGAGATAGCCAGTGCTGAAATATCTGGTCGTCTTTCGGGTGCCCTCGCCGGGTCGAGCAGTGCGGACTGGCTCACCCGCACGGCGGATGGGCTCGGACTCCCCGATGTGCGGATCGCCATCCGCACCGATGACAACGCATTGATCTTGATGCGCTACTTCGGACGGTTGCGGTTCGTGCCGAATGCGGAGTCGATCTCGCTTGTCGCGCCGGTCTTCGAGACCGGTGACCCTCGCTACGCATGGATCAACGACGTACAGGCGGCCGGCAAAGGGGTCTTCTCCGCGGATCGCACAACGCTGTCCTACGAGCTTTACGAGCTGCAGTAAGGGAGCCGGCTGGCGCAGCCGCCGCTCCCTGGATTTACCGCAGCAGCCGCCGCGCGGGGAGCGACTGGGCCGGTAGCACGCTGCGCCGAGCCGAACGCCTCAGCAGCGGCAGGTAATCCTCTCGCGGCATCGGTTCGGCGCCAAGCGACCGCAGGAAAGGACTGTCCCATTGCGCGTCGATCAGCGTGCCGCCCGCCTCAGCGAATCGCGCGCCCATATCCGCGACCGCAATTCTCGCCGCGTCGGGATGCCGGCTGAACATCGAATCTCCGCTGAGCACGGAACCCACGCCCACGCCGAGGGCGCCCCCGATCAGATCGCCGTCCTGCCAGACCTCGATGCTGTGGGCCCAGCCTTCCTCGTGCAGATTGACCATGCTTTCCAGCAGCGCGTCGGTGAACCAGCGCGGCTCACGGCCCGCCCGGCATTCCTGCGCCACCCGCCGGAACGAAACGTTCGCCGTCGTTCGTTCCCGGCCACGTCGTAGCTCTTTCCTGGCGTTGCGGCCAAGGTGAATATTCCCGGTCTTGATCACTGGCCTGGGGTCAGGTGACCACCAGGCCACCCGGTACGGGTCATCGCCGGCGCCGCCGACGAGGCCGATCACGCCGTCCGAGACCTGATCCTCATACCGGAACTCGTTGATGTCGCGAGCGAATTCGTCAGGCGCCGGGAACGGGAAAATCCCGTTTTTGTATGCGCCGAGCACGCTGACCGGGCTCAGATCCGCGCCGAAGGCGACCGGGCCGTCCCGTGCGCCCGGCGCGATCGTGAAGGACTCCCAGTCCGGATAGCGGCTGACCGTCATAACGAGCTCTTCAGGTACCCGGTTGCTATCAGCCGCCTGATGTTGAGATCTAGGAGTTTGTCATCCACCGGCGGGAAAGCTATCCCGCTGCCTCTTAGCGCCGCCTCAGCACGTGACCGGGTATACGCCGGGAAAATGTGCTCGAGGTACATTTCCGCGACCGTGAGCCCGGGTTCTTCGCAGTGATCGACGAAGAGCGGGACGAAGGGGGTCATCGGGTGGCCGGGATCCGCTGCGGCATTTTTCAGCAGCTCGTCGACCCATTGGTGATAAGGGATCGTCCGTATCGCAAATCCGTGCTGGCGCAGCCGGTCGACCAGTGATGCCAGCAGCGCGTATCGCGGGCTGGCCAGATGATAGGTGCGCCCGGTCGCTTCGGTATGCGAAGCGATGTATCCTATGGTGGCCGCGCATATATCGACAGGCACGAAGTCGAGCGGCAGGTCGATATCCGGCGCGACGCCCTTGTCCGTCATGAACCTTATCAGCGCGCACATTTCGGTGGCGGTGTTCCAGGCGCCAGTACGCTGATCACCGACAATGTCCAGGGGACGGTAGATGGCCACCGGCAGGCCCGCCCGGCTGGCGTTCCTGAGCAGTTCTTCGGCGACGAACTTGGTCTCTATGTAGCCCATGCAGAGCCGATCGGCATAAGCCAGGGGCGTGTCCTCGGTTACTTCGTGCACGCCCATGGCGCCGAAACCCGCGAGCACCGTCGTAGTGGAAACGTAGTGAATGGGGATGCCCCGGTACAATCCGGCCAGGCGGATTAGCTCCCGGGTGCCTGTCACGTTGGCCGGCCGCAGATCCTGGTACGGGTAGGAAAAGTTCACCAGCGCGCCGGCATGGTGAATGACGTCGACCCTCCGCGCGAGCTCGCTGAATGCGCTCGGGTCCAGGCCCAGGTCCGGTTCGGCGAGATCTCCGGGCACCGGCACGATGCGATCGCTCGTCAGGCCGTCGAGCTCGTATCGTTCGGCGGCCTGCGCGATGCGCTGCCTGGCGTCCGGGGCGCTGTCGGCCCGGACCAGGCAGTGGATCCGCGCGGTGGTGGCGGCCAGCAGTTCGCGCAGGAGATAGAGCCCGAGGAAGCCGGTCGACCCGGTGAGGAGTATCTCTCGCGGTCGCTTCCAGTCCGGCGCCGGATCCGCGCCGGAGTGGATCGGATCGGTCAGCCTGGCCTCGGCGGTGAAGTTGACCCGCGCATCCGCGCCACGGGCGGTGAGCCTTCCCGCGCGGGCGTCCTGGGTCGCCTTCGAGAAGCCCCGCAGGGTCGGGTCGCGGAGCAGACGGCGGGTGAGCGGACGGACGTAGCTCGGCCGGATTCCGAACATGACACGCACGTGCGCCAGCATCTCCGCAGCCAGCAGCGAGTTGCCGCCCAGGGCGAAGAAATCGTCGTCCAGGCCCACCCGCCCGGTCGCGAGCATCCTAGACCACAGATGCGACATTCCCGCCTGTAGCGGCGTATATCCTCCGTCGAGGCCCCCGCTGGCCACGGTCACGGGACGCGGCAGCGCCGACCGGTCGATCGCTCCCTGCGGCGTCAGCGGCATCTGGTCTATCGCGATGAACACGGCAGGAACCATGAAACCTGGCACCCGGGCAGCAAGAAAGCTCCGCAGGCTCGCGACCGACATCAGATCCGGCGTCTCGCCGTCCGCCGATCCGTCCCGCGTGTAATACGCCGCGAGCTGCCGGTTACCCGGACCGAACTCGTGGGCGATGACCGCCGCCTCGGCGATGCCGGGGTGGCCGACCAGCGCACTCTCGATCTCGGCGGGCTCGACCCGGAAGCCGCGGATCTTCAGCTGGTGATCCACCCGCCCGATGACCTCAAGGTTGCCCTCGCCGCGCCAGCGCCCGAGATCTCCGGTGCGATACATCCTGCCGCCGGGCGGGACGCCGCGGGCGTTCGGCAGGAACAGCTCGGCCTCCAGTTCGGGCCGGCCGAGATACCCTCGGGCCACGCCGCAGCCCCCGATGTAGATCTCTCCCACCGTGCCGGCCGGTACCTGGTTAAGATCCGGATCCAGAACGAGCACTTGTGCGTGCCGGATGGCCTTGCCCACCGGTACCGAGGCGGAAGGCTTCCCGGTGAGCAGTTCGGCCCCCACCTCCTGCAGCGTCGAGGTGATCGTCGTCTCGGTGAGCCCGTAGGCATTGAGCAGCCTGGCTCCGCGCGCTGCCCGGATGGCCGCGGCGCAGTCCGCGGGGCTCGCCCGGTCGCCGCCGGTGATCATGAGCCGGACGCTTCGCAGCCGCTCGTCTCCTGGCGCGGTGACCGCGAGCATCTGGTGCCAGTACGCGGGGGTCAGGTCGATGACGGTGACCTGCTCCGCCGCCAGGTAGCGGAGCAGATCGGTCGGCGCGATGATCCCCGCAGGCGGAAGCATCAGGGTCGCCCCGCAGGTCAGGGTCACGAAGATCTGCTCTATCGAGGTGTCAAAGCCCAGCGAGGCTAGCTGCAGAACCCGGTCGGAGGGGGAGATCTGGTATTCGCGCGACAGTTCCTGCATGACACATGCCAGCGAGCCGTGGCTGACGGCGACGGCTTTGGGGTGGCCGGTGGAGCCTGACGTGTAGATCACGTACGCGAGGTTTTCCGCGTCCAGGCTGACCCCGGGAGCCGTGGCCGGCCGGTCCGCGAGCTGCTGGGCGCACTGGTCGATCAGGACCAGCCTCGCGTCAGTTTCCGCGAAGGTGCCCGCGTCCGCGCGGTTCACCAGAATGACCGTCGGGCGGGCTTCGGCGCACATCTGGCGCAGCCGTCCGGCCGGAAGTGACGGATCCAACGGCAGGTACGCACCGCCCGCCTTCAAGATGGCCAGCAGGCAGCGAATCGTTTCCACGCCGCGCTCGAGGCAGACTCCCACTATGGTCTCCGGGCCAACGCCCATGTCCGCCAGATGGTGGGCCAGCTTATTGGCCGACTGGTTCAGCTGACGATAGGTCAGCTGGGTTCGGCCGGAGACTGCCGCGGCCCGACCAGGGTGCCGCCATGCCTGCTCACCGAATAGTTGGTGCACGTATCGGACATTATGTTCGGCCGAAATTGCGTTAACCTGCTTCCGCGCCGCGCCTTGATGCGTCTCGCCGTACCGTTCCTTGGCTCCCCAGGCGCTCACCGGAGCAATGTATTAATGCCCGCTAAGAGCGGAGCCGACACGCTTTATGGCCAACGAGCGTGCCGGCTGGCGGGTTGAAGACCGCGAGGCGGCGCCGAATGCCAGCATAAATGCGATAAACAGTCACAACCTTCACTCTGACCCGGCCAGAATCAGGAAACCGCACAGAGAATCGAGGAAACTCGCCGGGAACTCAGGAAAGCGATGTGATCTTCGTAACAGGCCGGAGCCGGAAACTAACATAAACAACTAATTGGGGGTTACTGGGGTTAGTGAGGGACATGCGCCAGGTGCTTGTGGGCACGTTCTGGGGGGAAGATGGAGTAGGGGCAGAGCATGCACTGCTGAGGACAGCGTGCAAAGGCGGGCCGGTGAGCTTGGGGGATGCGTTGACATTGCGGCGTAATGTGCTGGTGGGCTACGCCATCTGGGTGGCGTTGCTCATCGCGGTGTACTACGTACGGCCAGGCCTGCGCACCGAGGCGTGGGGCCTGATCGGCCTGAGCGGAGTGCTGGCCATCGCGGCCGGCGTGGTCATCAACCGGCCCGCCCGTAAGGCGCCCTGGCTGCTGCTCGTCGTCGCGAACCTGAGCTTCGCCATCGGCCAGGTCAGCTTCCTGGTCCTGACCGAGATCATGAAGGTGACGGTTCCCTTTCCGTCCTTCGCGGACGGCTTCTACCTGGCGCAGTATCCGCTGGCCGCCGTCGGGTTTCTCATTTTTATCTGGTGGCGTACCCCGGACCGGGACCGGCGCAGCCTGATCGATGCGCTGACCCTGACCGTCGGGCTGGGCCTGCTGTCCTGGATCTACCTGATCCTTCCTTATGTGCATAACCCGTCGCTGTCGTGGCTGCAGAAAAGCGTCGCGGTCGGCTATCCACTGGGCGATGTGCTTCTCCTGGCGATGATCGCCCGGCTGATCGTGCCCGGGACCGCGCGGTCCAGGTCGGTCCAGTTCCTTATCCTCGGTACGGTCGGGATGCTGGCCTCCGACGTGTCGTTCGGCGCGATCCAGCTGTACGGGTCGTTTCACACCGGGACGGTGGTCGACCTGGGCTGGGCGGTCTGCTACACCGCCTGGGGGGCGGCGGCGCTGCACCCGAGCATGACTGAGCTAACCCAGCCGGTGACCCGGCAGACGGCCGTGACTTCACCCTTCCGGCTGACCGTGCTGATGCTCGCGTCGCTGATAGCACCGGTGGTCTTGTTCATCCAGTCGGTCAACGGCCGCAATCACGACGACAGCGTGATCGCGGTGTTCTCCGCCGTCCTGTACCTGCTGGTGCTCTCTCGGCTGTGGGACGTGGCGGCTTCGCACCGTCGCGCCCTGAGCCGTGAGCGAGCCGTCAGGGTGGCTGGCGCGGCCCTCGCCTCGGCCGTGACCGTGCCGGAGGCCGCCGCCACGGTCAGGGATGCGGCGGTCGCCCTGATCGACCCGGGCTCGCCGCGCGAGGCCCTGCTCGTCGTGCGCCATGACGGTACGCTCCGTGCCGTGGCCGGCGGGTCCGCCGATTCGCCGCGGCTGAATCGGCTGGCCGGGCTGATCGAGACCTGCCTGCCGCTGCTAACCGGATCGCAGCCGCTTTTCCTGCCCGCGGCCAGGCTCGGCGGGCAGGCGGCCATCCTGCTCCCCGGCTGTGACGGGATCTTGCTCTGCCCGATCACGCTCACCGACCGGCCGTCCGGCGACCCGCTCATCGCGGTTCTGGCGGTGTTCGGCGAGCAGCGAACCCTGGCCGACTTGTCCGCGACGCTGGAGATCCTGGCTCAGCAGGCTGCGCTGGCGGTGGAGCGGGTGATGCTGAGCGAGGAGGTCATCCGGCGGGGCAGTGAGGCCTACTTCCGCACCCTGGTCCAGGACACCTCGGACGCGATCTTGATCGTCGGGGATGACGGGGTGGTCCGGTACGCGACTCCGTCGGCCGCGAGCATCTTCGGCGATGTTGTCATGGTGGGTGTTCATCTGTGGGACCTGGTCGCCGACGGCGAGCGTGATGACCTCACCCGCGCGCTCACGCGGATGCGTGAGCACGCGGGTCGCAGGTCGTACCACGAGGACATGCGGATCACCCGGCGGGACGGGGTGAGCGTCGAGGTCCAGGTCAGGTGCAGCGACCTGCGCGGCGAAAGCACCGTCGGCGGGCTGGTGCTCACGTTGCGGGACGTGACCGAGCAGCATCAGCTGGAGGAGGAGCTGAAGCACCGGGCGTTCCACGATGCGCTGACCGGGCTGCCCAACCGGCTGCTGTTCCAGGACCGCGCCGCCCGCGGGCTGGTCCGGACCCGGCGCGACCGGACGATAGCAGGCGTGCTCTTCGTGGACCTGGACGACTTCAAGATCGTGAACGACACGATGGGCCACAGCGTGGGCGACGAGCTGCTGGTGGCGGCCGGGACCCGGCTGTCGGCGGTGCTGCGGGACGGTGATATGGCGGCGCGGCTGGGCGGGGATGAGTTCGCGGTGCTGGTGGAGAACGTCGCGGATTCTGCCGCGGTGGATGCGTTCGCTGAGCGCATTGTCGAGGCGTTCGGCGAGCCGTTCGCGCTGGCCGAGGGGTCGGTGCTGTCCACGGCCACGGTCGGGGTGGCGACCACGGAGGACAGTGCGGATACCGATGAGCTGCTGCGGCACGCGGACCTGGCTCTGTACGCGGCCAAGGCGGCAGGCAAGCGGCAGTGGCGCCGCTACCAGCCCATCCTGTCCGCCGGGATGGTCCGGCGCCGGGAGGTGCGGGCCGCGCTGGACGACGCGGTGAAGAACTCCGAGTTCAGCCTGGTCTACCAGCCGATCGTGGACCTGACCAGCGGGCAGGTGGCCGGGTTTGAGTCGCTGGTGCGGTGGCGCCATGCCAAGTGGGGCATGATGCAACCCGGCCAGTTCATCGAGCTGGCCGAAGAGACCGGCCACATCGTCCCGCTCGGCTCCTGGGTACTCGGCCAGGCGGCCGCGGACGTCGCCCAGTGGGTGCGGCGACTCGCGCGCCAGGCGCCGCTGTACGTCAGCGTGAACGTCTCGGCCCGCCAGTTCCGCGATCCCGGCTTCGTCGACGGCGTCCGGCGGGTCCTGGCCGAGTCGGGCCTGGCGCCCTCGGCGCTGATGCTCGAGCTCACCGAGAGCGTCCTGATCCGCCGGGACGAACGGATCCACTCCGATCTAGCCGAACTCAAGGCCATCGGCGTCAAGCTGGCCATCGACGATTTCGGCACCGGCTACTCCTCCCTGAGTTACCTGCGGGAACTGCCGTTTGACGTGCTCAAGATCGACAAGTCCTTCATCGACGGGATCGGCACCTCCGAACAGGGGCTGGCCCTGGTCGAGGGCATCAACAGGATCGCCGGGACGCTGCACCTGTCCGCCATCGCCGAAGGGATCGAAGCCGAGCTACAACGAGACCTGCTGGTCTCGATGGGCTGCCAGTTCGGCCAGGGATACCTGCTCGCCATGCCAGTGGAGGCCGACCACGCCGAGGCGCTCGTCCGGGTCGGGCACAGCCTGGTTCCCGAGCTTCCCCGCATCAGCGTCTAGCACCGGGGACCTTCATCACCGGGGGACCTTCATCACCAGGGCGACGGTGTCATCGCTGCGGCGGCCGTCGCTGAAACTCAACGTGGCTAGCTGGATGGCCTCCGCCATGGCGACCGCGGTCAGGTCATCGAGTCCGGCGACCAGGCGGCGGAGCCGCTCATCGCCGTACAGCTCACGGTCGGCACCGCGACGAGCCTCGGTGACCCCATCGGAAAACAGGATCAGGCTGTCGCCGGACCGCAGCAGCCGCTGCGAATCGTGCAGCTCCGGCTGGGCCAGCACGCCGAGCAGGTCGCCTGGCCGGCCGAACTGGTGCACCCGGCCGTTCGCGGTCCGCACCAGCGCCAGCGGGTGACCGGCGGAACTGATCCGCACCATGGTCCCGCCGGGGACAAGCCGCACCGCGGCGTAGATCGCGGTCAGGAACCGCGGGTCATCGGTCGGCCAGTCAAGCAGCACCTGATTCAGGCCGGCCAGAAGCAGGCTCGGCCGGGTCTGCCTGCGGGCCACGGCTCGAAGGGCATAGCGGGCCAGCGCGGTGCGTTTGGCGGCGGCCGGACCCTTGCCGCACACGTCGCCGACCACGATTCCCCATGTTCGGTTCGCCGCCGGGAACACGTCGCAGAAGTCCCCGAGGACCTCGCCACCAGCCCCCACCCCGACCCCAGCCCCCACCCAAGCCCCCACCCCGACCTCAGACCCCGCCCCGGCCCCCGCCCCGACCTCAGACCCCG
>Ga0302232_10001768_pt1 | contig 14911 bp, 12 predicted proteins | sample II_Palsa_N2_3_FD_193575 | JGI IMG/M metagenome (GOLD analysis project Ga0302232, IMG submission 193575) | Peat permafrost microbial communities from Stordalen Mire near Abisko, Sweden - II_Palsa_N2_3 | ecosystem: Environmental > Terrestrial > Soil > Palsa > Peat permafrost | place: Sweden...
ACCCGAGTGCCGCCAGCGCCGCGATCAGCGTGATCCAAAGACTGCCGTTTCGCCAGCCATTGACCGCGAACGATGTCTTCAGGCGCGACTCTCCGCCGAGGATTGCCGGCGAGCCGAGGGTTGCAGGCTCGGGCGCCACGCTGTTGGGTAAGGATGCCAGCGAAGCCGCGGCTCCCATCGTGGATCCGCTGCCGTACGCCATCGTGTAGGGACCCGCCCCGCGCGCGAGAAACAGCACTTCCGAAGCGCGCCATTGCACCTCGAGACGAGGCGCTCCACTACTCTCCGATGCGGCCGGCCGCAGCACTCGCACCAGCCAATAGCGCCACGGCGTCAGATCAATCTTCACTGCCCCATTGCGCAATTCACCGTCGGTACTCTGCAGACGATAGAAGCCGCCTTTTGTGACCTGTTGCCACGAGTCTTTGGGATCGGCACGCGCCAGGATCTCCGCATCGATCACCGTGTTGAGCTCCGGCAGCACCAGGTTGAGACGGTCGGTCGGCGGCGTGGCGCGCAGATCGAATTGAAACTCACCTGGTTTGTTCTTCCCGGTCGCAGCGCCCACGATCAGACTGGCCCGATCGATGCGATCGGACGCATCGGTGACCTCCACCGCGGCCGCTGTGAGGCGGAAAGGCGGCGGCTTTCCATTCCAGCTCAGGCGGAAAAAATGCGCCTGTGTGCTGGGAATCTCGACCCGATCCTCGATCAATTCGGCGCCATTGGCGTGCAGGTTGGCAATCGGTGCAGCCACGGTGACGAGGTGCCACAGACCCAGAGTCTCGGCGGACTCCACGCTGACCCGTCCGGCAAAATCGGCGGCATCGTCCGGCCAGTGCAGCTGGATGGCCGACACCGGCGACTGCACGGAGCGGCTGTCGAGCACGTAGCTCAGCGACTCGTTGCCCGCCCGATCGGCGCCATTGGTTTGAACGCTGATCGCCGATCCCTGCGTATCGATGGCCACTCGCAAGGCACTCAGTGCCGCCGGTGAATCATCGCGCAATGGAAACAGCGGCACCGATGTGCCCACGGGATGCGCGCGCGGCGGCACCCGCGGCTGCTCGATCGCAAAGGGCACCGGCTCGCCCTTGGCGTTGAATATCTGCAGATCCCCAAGCCCCGGCTGCACCGACTTGAGGTACACCTCGGGAGGTATTTCGATGCGATATTCGGCCGCCTCGCCCGGCGTGGCGATCGGCATGCCGTAGGCAAACAGCTTCGGTTCCAGCTCGGCGCCATGGGCAGCGCCGGCAAGCGCCAACGCGAGCGACGCCAGCCGCGCGGATCGAGGGCGCATCAATGAGGCTCCCGTACTTCCGGCGGCAGGGGTGAGAAATATCCCAGCACCAGCATGAGCAGCCCAACGCCGACGAAGGACACGATGCGTTCGATGGAGCCAATGCGCGACAGGTCCACGAGGAACAGCTTGATGACCACGATCGCCAGCAGTGCGGCGCCCGCCAGCCACACCGCGCGTTTCGCCGAGCGCGTGGCAATGAGCATGGCCGTGAGGGCGATCACTGCCCAGAAGATTGAAAGCGAGGTCTGCACCAGTGTCGACTGCAGCATGGCGTTCAGTGTAAACGGCACACCGAATAAATGATTCAGGGTGCGCAGCAGCGCGCCGTTCAGTGCAATGAAGCCGAGCAGCGCCAGACTGATCGGCACCGCGGGCCCGCTGGTCAGCCACTCCGCCCGGATCAGCAGACAGAATCGCAGCAGCACGATCAGCACGAAAATCTGCGCCAGATCCAGCGGATTGAGCAGCGGCAGGTAGGGCAGCGGCTGCGCGTCGCCGCGCATCGAGAAATTGGTGATGAGGATCCAAAGCCCCAGGTAAAGGGCGAAGCCCGTCCCGGCGACATCGATATAAGCTTTCCGATGTCGGTCAGCCAGGCGCGGCAGTAGCCACAGCAGCAGTGCCGGCACCACGGCCCAGGCAATGCCGGACCATGAGCCGACAGCGCCCACCAGGCGATGAACCTGCCATTCCAGTTCCCAGCTCAGCAGCAGCGCGAGCAGCCACACCGAGACGCTATGGAGCGCGCTCGAAAGCGCGCCGTCGGGCGCTCCCTCGTGGCGCCTGGCAATGAGATAGAACGCGGCAAACGCCAACGGCCAGCTGATGAGCCCGCCATTTTCCAGCGGATGCGCCCCTGGCGAGACCATCGACACCGCGAACAGCAGCATCGCCGGAAGCAACCACAGGGCGGGAATCCTCGCGATTTCGAGCCTCAGGCGCTGATGCAGCTCGCTCGAGAGCCATGCGCTGACTGCCACGAAGGACAACTCGACATTCAGCACATACGGCGCCGGGCAGCGCTGGCGCAGTTCGATCATTCCGCTCAGCAGCCAGAAAATTACGCCCCAGAAAAACAGCGCCCCCAGGAGCGGGCGTTCGTTCTCATGCAGCGCCGAACTATGACCGTTGAAAGCATGTGCGGAGCAGATCGAGGCCACAGCGACCGTGAGTCCGCTCAAGTAGAGGCCCTCGGGCATGACGAAGTGCCCCGACAGGAAGTCGACGCCCAACCAGACGGTGCAGCCCGCAGCGATCTGCAGCAGCACGCCCGCCAGGCGCGCCAACAGGCGGTTCTGCCGGCAACCGATCCAGACCAATGCGGCGCCCTCGAGTGCCCAGGAGGCCGAGGTCCACCTGCCGCTCAATGCGAGCGGCACCGCGAGGGTCAGGAAGGCCACGCCCAACGCGAGAAACGCTTCGACCAGCGGGCGCAGCGCCGGACGTCCGGAGCGGTGCAGCGACCCCGCGAACATCAGATACACCGCGCTGAAGGCCAGCGAACTGAAGGCCAGCGGCAGCAATCGTTGATGCAGCATTGCGCTCTGCAGGCCGAACGCGGCGATCGGATTGCCGAAGATCAGCGTGGCGTCCACGTAGCCTCGCAGGTTCGGCGGCTGCCGGAGCGAGAACAGGACGCCGATCGCCAGGTAGAAGATGAAGAACAGCAGCAGAAACGGTTCAGTGCTGGGGAAGTCCTCGGGGCGATAGCGCAAAACGCCCCAGGCAGTCGCAATGACGAAGGTGAACAGAAAGCCCGCCACGTTGAGTGCGCGCCAGGACTTGAACCACGCGGTCACGACGATGACGGCATTGAGCACCGCGTAGTAGGTGAACAACACCACGTGATCGCCCTGCCCGTTTGATGCGAGCAGCGGCGCCAGAAACCCGCCGGCGATCGCGAGCAGTTCGAAGGCCTGTGAATTTTGCACAATGGCAAGGAATGCGGTGAGCGCCGACAACACCACGAGCAGGGGGAAGGCCGCGGCCGGTGACAGCAACGCGTACAGGCGCATAGCCGCGAACACCACCAGGTAGAGCACACCGACGGCCCCGCCCTGCAGCGCCAGCGCATAGCCCGGGCGCCGCAGGCGCAATCGCCATCCCAGCGTCAGCAGCACCAGCGCGCCCACGGCGACCCCGCTGAGACGGAACTGGATCGGGACCTTGGTGTGCTCGGAGACATAGCGCAGCAGAAAGCCGACACCGAACAGCAGCACGATGATGCCGATGCGGACCAGCGCATTGCCGCCGGAAAAGAAGTCGCGAACGATCCGGATGATGGGCGGCACTTCGGGCGGCGCGGCAGGGATTCGCGCACTCGGCGGCGGCGCCCACGCGCTCGCAGTGGCCGGCGTGAGCGGGGCTACGGCCGCGGGCGCTGGTGCTGGCGCTGGCGCTGGCGCTGGTACGGGAGTTTGCGTGGGCGTGGGTGTGGACGACGGTGCCGTTGCAGGCGCGGTTGGCAGCGCGCGTGCGGCAACCTGCGCGCTCAGCTCTTTGAGGTTTTTCTCGAGGGTTTCAACGCGGCCGGTGAGCCGCATCAGTTCGCCGATCGCGAGTCCCAGGCCACCACCGGCCAGCAGTCCCAATGACCAATTACCCCAGCCGGCAAGACGCAGGCCGAGAATCGCGCCAACCAGAGCCAGGATCACACGCACGTTTCTAACGTATCACGGAGTTCCCGCAGGCGCGTATGACGGATTGCTCACGCGTCTGGATTGGGCGCAACGTTCAGGGGCTGCGCTTGTCGATCTGCAGCGTCTCTGCACCGCCCTTGCCGGCGATGGTCTGAATCTCTCCGTAAAGATCGCCGCTCTGCGGCAGCGGGCTGCCGGAAGCGGAGATGCGCGCCACGACCGACACATTCTGTCCGGCCTCGACGCTGCGCCCCGCGACCATGGCATCGGCCGATGACAGATCCACATCCTGCGGCAGTGTCGCGCTCAAGCGCTTGACCGCCAGCGGCGGTCCACCACCGGGGGCGCGCACGAACACAAACAGCCACGCCTCCGCGGGTACCTTGCCGGCGAGCGCGGAGTTCAGGGTCAGGTGAAGATGAATGGCCGTGGCAAGATCCACGCCGCGCGCGGGCGCGGCATCGCTGGGCGACGCGGGTGACGTGGAAGCTGCTGCCTGCGAAGCGACGACAGTCGCGCCCTTGGTGCCACCCTTGATCTGCGCGTCGATATCATCGATCTGTTGCTGCAGTGCTGTGCGGATACTCTCGGGAGGCCCCATGTCCAGCATGGTCTGGAAACGCTGTCGTGCCACGTCCAGTCGGCCATCGCGATAAGCGGCCACCGCGCTATAGAACAGTGCCTTGGGCGAGTGCGGATCGATCTGCAGCGCGCGCTCGAGCAGTTCCTGCGCCTTGGCTGCCTGGCTGGTGTCCTCGCCCATGAGCATGGACTCGGCCATGCCTGAGAGCGCGGCGGCGCTCTCCCCGCCGGCGAGCCGATTGGCGCGCTGATAGCAGCGCAGCGCCAGCGAGTAGTTGCCGATGGCGCCATAGGCCTGCCCCAGGTCGAGCCAGCCCGACAGATCATCCGGCTGCTGTTCGAGATGGCGCGCGAGCGTGGGGATGGCCTGATCGGCGCCGCCTGGCGTGTTTGGGGCCGTCCACGCGCTGTTGCCCAGCCAGGCGTAGAGTCCGGCGCCTGCGCCCAGCACCAGCAGCAACACCAGGCCGGCGGATCGCAGCCCGGGCGGCGCACCGGCCCGCGCACGCAACAGCGGCAGCACCACGAAGGCCACGGCGATCAGGCTTAGGGAAAGCGCCAGCAGAATGAAAAATGTCATGGGTCGCTGGACTCCGCGCGGGCGGCGTCTTCATCCGGCGGCCCCATGACATCGACGCGTCGCTGGCGGTCACGCAGCACGCGCACCCCGATCAGGAGTCCCACGATCATCAGCACGCCCGGTGCGAACCACAGCCACGCCGTGCGCGCATTCAGGCGCGGCCGAAACAGAATGAAATCCCCATAGCGCGAGACCATCAGATCGCGGATCTGCTCATCGGTAGCGCCGGCAAGGATCTGCTCGCGCACGTCGCGCCGCAGATCGCTGGCGAGCCCGACCGGCGAATCGGCCAGCGATTCGTTCTGGCATTGCATGCAGCGCAGCTCATGCGTGAGGCCCAGGTAACGCTGCTGCAGTTTGGGGTCCGGCAGCGGCGGATTGTTATCGATCGCAAACGCGCCCTGGGCACCGAGCAGCACGGCGCCCGCGATCAGCGCCGCGGCAATTTTGAAGATGGTCTTCATAGCAGGCGGGACAGAAACTCGCGCTGCCAGATCTCCGGTGTCAGCGCGCCGACATGCTTATAGACCACGGTGCCGGCCGGATTGACCAGAAAACTCTCCGGCGCGCCGTACACCCCCCAGTCGATGGCGACACGGCCTTCGCGATCGGCGCCGATGCGATCGTAAGGGTTGCCGAGCTCGGTAAGCCAGGCGCGTGCCTTGGCATCATCGTCCTTCCAGTCGATTCCGTAGATCGGCACGCGACCCTGGTCTTTGATGGCCAGCAGCGTCTCGTGCTCGGCGCGGCATTCCACGCACCAGGTGCCCCAGACATTCACCACCGTCCAGTGTCCGCGCAGCGATTGCGACTGCAGCGGCGCGCCGTCATCCAGCAGTCCGGGCAGCGAGAACTGCGGCGCGGCTTTGCCCAGCAGCGGCGAGACGATGATGCCCTTCTCCGGCGCATGCACCAGTCCCACCACCAGCACCACCAGCAGCAACCCGAACGCACCCAGCGGCAGGATGAAACGGTTCACGCAGAGCCCGGATCGGTGGCCACCGCCGCGCGCTGTGTGGCTTCAGCCCAGCCCGCGCCGCGCTGGCGCCTTCCGATCACCACGGTCACGCCGCCGATCGCCATGATGAAGGCGCCCAGCCAGACAAAGCGGATCAGCGGCCGGTACTGGAAACGCAGACTGTAGGCACCGGCCCCGACATCATCGCCCAGCGAGGCCAGCAGATCCCGATGCAGCCCATCGGCGATGGCGGCGGTGGTTTGCACCGATCCCTGCACCCAGAAGCGGCGCTTCTCCGGGTGCAGCACGGTCACCGGCTTGCCATCACTGGTCACGGTCACGGTGCCGCGCAGCCCCTCGTAGTTGGGTCCCTCGATGTTCTGGACGCCATCGAAGCGGAAGTTATAGCCGGCCAGCGTCACCGAGCCGCCGGGTTTGAGCGCGATGTCGCGCTCGAGCGTGTTCGATTGCACGAAGGTAATGCCCAGCACGAACATCCCCAATCCAATGTGCGCGATCGCCATGCCGAGAATCGCCGCCGGCACGCGGATGCCGCGGCGCAGCCGGTCGAGCGGATCGATCAGCGAGGAGAGGATGATCCAGATACCGAGCACGGCACCGATCGGCGTCAGCGGCAACGGGTGCGCATACACGCCAAAGACCAGCGCCAGCGCCAGCACTGCTGAGAACGCAAAACTCACAATGAGCCGTCGGCGCGATTCGCGCAGGCCGCCGCGGCGCCAGCGCGCATGGATGCCCAGCGAGAGCAGCGCCAGCAGCGGCAGCACCGGCACCAGGAAGCTGGGGTTGAAATACGGCGGCCCGACCGAGAGCGTGCCCAGGTGCAGCGTGCCGGCGATCAGCGGCGCCATGGTGCCGCCGAACACCACCGTGGCGGCAATCACGAGCAGCAGGTTGTTGAACAGCAGGAAGGCCTCGCGCGAGACCAGTTCAAAGCCTGCCTGCGAGACCATGCGCGGCGCACGCCACGCATACAGCGTGAGGGCCCCACCGATCATGATGATTAGAAAAGCGAGAATGAAGATGCCGCGACGCGGATCGGCCGCAAAGGAGTGCACCGACACCAGTACACCCGAGCGCACCAGGAAGGTCCCGAGCAGGCTCAGGGAAAACGCCGCCACCGCGAGCAGCAGCGTCCAGCTCTTGAACAGGCCGCGCTTGTCCGTGACCGCCAGCGAATGGATCAGTGCCGTACCCACGAGCCAGGGCATGAAGGATGCATTCTCCACCGGGTCCCAGAACCAGAAGCCGCCCCAGCCCAGTTCGTAGTAGGCCCACCAGCTGCCCAGCGCGATGCCCCAGGCCAGGAAGGCCCAGGCGATCACCGTCCACGGCCGCATCCAGCGCGCCCAGAGTTGGTCGCGCCGACCCTCGATCATGGCCGCGCAGGCGAAGGCGAAGCTCACGGCAAAGCCGACATAGCCGGTATAGAGAATCGGCGGATGGATCGCGAGCGCGAAATCCTGCAGCACCGGATTCAGATCGTTGCCATCGGGCACCGGCGGCGTCAGGCGCACGAACGGATCCGACGTAAACAGCGTGAAGGCGAGGAAACCGAAGCTGATGATGCCCAGCACGCCGATCACACGTGCGCCAAAGGCCGGCGGCAGAAATCGCAGGCGTGCCACCACCGCGATGGTCCAGAGGCTCAAGACATCGATCCACAGCAGCAGCGATCCCTCGTGCGCGCCCCAGAGCGCGGCGATGCGATAGAACAGCGGCAACGCGGAATTGGAGTTCTCGGCGACATAGCGCACCGAGAAGTCATCCTCGATGAAGGCATGCACGAGCACGGTCGTGGCCAGTATCAGGAACACGAACTGACCGGCTGCCGCCGAGGGCGCCGCGCTGAACCAGCGCTCGCGCGCGAGTGCGGGACCGGCCAGTCCGAAGAATGCCTGTGCCGCGGCGAGCAGCAGCGCCAGGATCAGCGCGTAGTGACCCAGCTCAACAATCATCAGTGCGCTCCCTCTTTGCCCGCCGCCAGCGAGCGCGCGACTTCGGGCGGCATGTACTTCTCATCGTGCTTGGCCAGCACCTCATCGGCAATGAAGGTACCCGTGGCATCGATCCGCCCATGCGCCACCATGCCCGCGCCCTCCCGAAACAGATCCGGCAGCACCTTGTCATAGTGCACCGGGATGCTGTGTCGAAAATCGGTCACCACGAAACTCACCTCCAGCGATCCGGGTGTGCGCCTGAGGCTGCCCTGCTCCACCATACCGCCGAGGGTGAAGCGCTTGCCCTGCGCGATCTCGCCCGCGGCGATATGCGTGGGGTCATAGTATTCCATGACATTCTGCTGGAACGCGCGCAGCGCCAGCGCAGCGGCGAGCCCGACGCCGGCCAGGATTCCCAAAACCCAGTAGAGACGGCGCCGTCGGGGTGTCATGAGGAGGCCGTCGATTTGCGAGTCTCGATGCGACGTCGCGCCTCGAGCTGCGCCTGGCGCAGCAAGCGGCGCGCCGCGGCGAGATTCAGGCCCACCACGAGCGCGGTCAGCACGTAGCACGGCCACACATAGACCGCGTAACCGCCCATGGCCAAAAACTGCGCGATGGAGTGGGTGCTGGTCACGACCGGGCTCCCGCCACCGCCTCGTCTATCCAGCGCGCATTGCGTTCCCGACGCAGCACTTCCCCACGCGCCCGCGTGAGCAGCAGCGCCACGAAAAACAGCGTGAACGCCGCCAGCATCAGCAGCAGCGGCACCAGCATGGCGGCGGGCATGGTTGGCTGGCCGAACTTCATGACGCTCGGAGCCTGGTGCAGCGAGTTCCACCAGATCACCGAGTAGTGAATGATGGGCACGTTGACCACACCGACAATCGCCAGCACCGCGCTGGCGCGGTCGGCCCGGGCCGTGTCGTCGATCGCATTGCGCAGTCCCATATATCCCAGATACAAAAACAGCAGCAGCAGTTCCGAGGTCAGGCGCGGATCCCATTCCCAGTAAGTGCCCCACATGGGCCGGCCCCAGAGCATGCCCGTGACCAGCGCCAGCGCGGTGAACGATGCCCCGATCGGCGCGCAGCTTGCGGCCACCGCGTGCGCGACATTCATCCGCCAGATCAGGCCCACCGCGGCGCTCAGCGCCATGACGGTGTACACCATCAGCGACAGCCACGCGGCCGGCGCATGCACATAGATGATGCGGAATCCATCGCCCTGTTGATAGTCGGGGGGCGCCAGCCACAAGCCGCCGATCAGGCCTGCAACGCCCAACAGCAACGCCGGCCAGCCAAACCATGGCGTCAGCCGCGTGGCGAGCCGATAGAAATGAGGCGGCGAGCCGAATTTGTGAAACCACACCCAGGCCACGATTACTCCGGTCTACTCCAGTCCAATTCGCACCGCGGCCGCCAGCGCCCAGGGCGCGAGCGTCGCGGCGAGCACCGAGAAGGCCGCGAGCAGATACAACGGCGCCGCCGGCGATTCCCCCGCGATGGCCAGCGCACTGGCGCGTGCGCCGAAGATCAGCACCGGCACGGCCAGCGGTAGCACGAGCAGTGCCAGCAGGGAACCGTTGCGCCGCAGAGTCAGCGTCAGGCCGGCGCCGACTGCCCCGATCAGACTCAAAGCGATGGTCCCGAGCAGCACCGCGGCGAGAATCCCGGGCATGGCCGCCGTGGGCGCGCCGAGCGCCGTGGCCGCCAGGGGTGCCACCAGCACCAGCGGAAAACCCGTCAGGCCCCAGTGCACCACCGTTTTCGCCAGTAACAGCCCCGCGAATGGCTGCCCGCACAGTGCCAGCTGCTCGAGCGTGCCATCCTGCCCGTCGTCACGAAACAGCAGGTCCAGCGCCAGCAGCGAGGATAACAGCGCACCCACCCAGAGCGCAGCCGGCGCGATGTCTCGCAGCAGCGACAGCGAGGGATCCAGTGACAGCGGAAACAGCGTGGTTATGACTAAGAAGAAGCCCAGCGGCAGCAGGCTGTCCCCGGCGCGCCGCAGGGCCAGCCGCAGGTCGCGCGCGGCCAGCAGCGCTGCGGCCGAGAGGAAACCGGTGCGCGCGGGGCTCATTGCAGGCTCACGCTGCGCTGTGCCCCCGCGGGCAGTTCCAGCGCCTGGTGAGTCGCGACCACGGCCACGCCGCCCGCGCCGGTGTGGGCATTGAGCAGCTCTGCCAGCAATGATTGCCCGGCGGCATCCAGATTCGAGCCCGGCTCATCCAGCAGCCACAGCGCCGCGTCCATGAGCGGCAGACGCGCCAAGGCCACGCGCCGTCGCTGCCCGGCCGACAGGCGGCGCAGAGGAATAGCGCGCGCGCCATCCACGCCGGCGCGCGTCAGCGCCGTGCCAATGTCATCGCGCGATACGCGACGGCGAAGGCCGACCGCGTAGTGCAGATTCTCCGCTGCGGTCAGATCGCCCTTCAAACCGTTGTCGTGACCGAGATAAGCCAGTTCGCCGTGATAAGACGTCGGATCCGCCGCGATATCGATGCCGCGCCAGCAGATACGCCCCTCCTCCAGTGGCGTGAGGCCGCACAGCGCGCGCAGCAGGCTGGTCTTTCCCGAACCGTTGGCACCGGTGATCTGCAGGCATTCCCCGCCCTGGACCGAGAATGAAATGCCGCGCAGCACGTGCGTGTCGCCGCGCCAAAGGTGCAGATTGTCAGCCGAGAGCTGGTGCATCAGCGGCGCAGCATAGCTGCAACTACCGGGCGGGTTGTGCCTGGAAGAGATCGCATGGTAACTCGCATTTAAAATCAATCAATTAGAAGACTTTTCGCAGGTGTCACGGAACCTTTGGTCCAGACAGCGGCGGCAAACCGGTACACTCGACGCCCTGCCCCGGTGGCGAAACTGGTAGACGCAGCGGACTTAAAAGATTGAGCGGCAGGCGCGGAAACCGCCTGATCGGATCCCGTCAAAGTCGGCGAACCCCCTGGGCCTTGAGCCCGAGGTAACGCCGAGCCAATCCGGCGAGCGCAGGGCCGCCGGCAGGTGTAGAGAGTGGACGGCGGGGACCTGTGGCGGCTGCAGCCGCTATGGTCGTGGCGCACTCCAGACTCCAAACGCGCGCGGCGCGGCGGCAAAAGCCGTGGTGAGTACGAAAATCCGCTGGCTGAAAGGCCATGTCGGTTCGACTCCGGCCCGGGGCACCATTATCCAGGGCGCCGCCATTATAAGGAGTCAGCCTTTGAGCATCGCGGTGGGGATGGTCGGATACGGTCTGTCCGCCCGCATCCTGCAACGGCCGCTGATCGAAGCGGCGGGGATGGACATCGTGGCAGCGGTCACGCATCAGCGCGAGGCGCTGCAGAAGGAACTGCCGCGGGCACAGGCGCTACCGGATCTGGCAGCGTTGCTGGCGTTGCCGCGGCTCGATCTCGTCGTCATTGCCACTCCCAATCAGCTGCACTTCCCGCAGGCACTGGCCGCGCTCGAGGCCGGCAAGCACGTGGTCATCGACAAGCCTATGGCGCTGGATGTGCGCCAGTGCGATCGGCTCATCGAGGTGGCCGAAGCGCGCGGCCGCGCCCTCAGCGTGTTTCAGAACCGCCGCTGGGACAGCGACTTTCTGACGCTGCGTCAACTGATGGCGAATGATGTGCTCGGACCCATCGTCACCTTCGAGGCGCGATGGGATCGCTATCGACCCGCGATTCCCGATCGCTGGCGCGAGCGTCCCGATCATGGCGGCGGGGCTCTCTATGATCTGGGCCCGCACCTGATCGATCAGGCCCTGTGCCTGTTCGGCCAGCCCGAGTGGATCGAAGCCGATGTGTTCATGCAGCGCGCGGGTGCCCTGGTCGATGACGCGTTTCAGATCCGGATGGGCCAGGGGACGCGGCGCATCGTGCTGGGGTCCAGTGCCATCGCGCCCGATGCGTCGCAGCGCTACACCGTCCACGGCCTCAAGGCCTCGTTCAGAAAGTCCGGTCTCGACGTCCAGGAACAGCAACTGCGCGATGCTCTTGCGGTGACTGATCCTGCCTTCGGCGTGGAGCCAGCGGGGCAATGGGGCATGCTGATCCCAGCCAATACCAATGCCAATGCGCCACGCGCCGTGCCTCCGGAACGCGGCAACTGGCGCGAGTTCTATCGCATCCTGCGCCACGGCATCGAGTCGGACTCAACAGCATCGCGGATACCGATGCCGATGCCCGTGCCCGCGCGCGAGGCGCGCGCCGTGATCCGGCTCATCGAAGCCGCGCGTGAGAGCAGCGCTAGCGGAAGCCGGCTGCAGCTCTAGTCCGCCGCGCCGCGCGGCTATTTCCGGACCTGCGTTCCAGTCCTGCAAGGCAGATCGCAGCTATGTCTGCGAACGCACAGAGGCCGGTGCGCGCGGCTGCAAATACTCCCCCGGCAACAAGCTAGTGGTGACCGGAGGATCTTCCATGCGCATATTCGGGCGGCATTCCACGACGACACTGATTCCGGTGGCCATGCTGCTGGGCCTCGCGGCGGCGGGATGCGGCGGCGGGCAGGATCCCATACTCGGCGCAGGAACGGTCGGCGAATCGCCGCCCGCCGTCACTGCCGAAACACCGCTCAATGCAGCCCTCGGAGTAGCGACCAACCGCGCTGTCATCAGCGCGACATTCAACCAGGCGCTGGCGTCGTTGGCAGGCGGTGCCTTCCTCACACTCAACTGCGCGTCCCCCTGCGTGAATGCGGTGGGCGATCTGAGCCTGGATGCCACCGGTACCGTTGTGACATTTACGCCCCGAATCGCGCTGATGCCGCTGACCCTCTACACCGCGACCGTGGCGGGCGCCACGGGTCTGACATCCGGCCTGGCAATGACCGCGCCCTTCAGCTGGCACTTCACTACTGGCACCGCGGCGCCGCCGACGGTAACTGCGGTCGCGCCGCTCAACGACGCCACCGGTGTGGCCCTCAACAGCACCATCATCGCGGTGGGATTCAGTGAGGCGATGGCGCCGATAGCCGGCGCGGCGAGCTTTACCGTGACCTGCGCGTCCCCCTGCGTCAGTCCCACCGGCACCCTGGCTCGTGATGCAGACGATACCGATGCCACCTTTACCGCCACCGCCAACTTTGAGCCGCTGACCACGTACACCGCCACGGTGACAGGGGCGACCAGTCTTGGCACTGGGCTGTCAATGGCTGAACCCTATGTGTGGCAATTCACCACCGGCACCGCGCTGGATGTCACCCGGCCGCAGGTGGCGCTGACCTTCCCCGCGACCACGACTCCGGGGCCGACCGCCGGCGCACCGGCCAATGCCGCGATTACCGCTGCCTTCACCGAGGATATGAATCCGGTCTCGGTCAGCGGCACCAGCTTCACCGTGACCTGCGCGGCACCGTGCGTCTCGCCGACCGGATCCGTGAGTTATTCGGTGGGCAGCCGGACGGCCACGTTTGCACCGGTCGCGGCGCTCACCGTCGGCGCGGTCTACACCGCCACCCTCACCACCGTGAACACCGATCTGGCTGGCAACGCGCTGGCGGGCAATCAGGCGCCGCTGCCTGCGGCCAGTGACTATGTCTGGACCTTCACCGTTGCGGCGGCGTCCGCCGCAGCGAACGTAACCGTCTCATCCACCAACCCAGGCATTGGCCAGACGACCGTCTGCCCCAGTGCCACCATCAATGCCACCTTCAGCGTGCCGTCCGGACTGCGCATGGATCCCAGCTCCGTCAACGCGGCGAGCTTCACGGTGACGGGTCCGGCGCCGGCCTCCACGCCCGTGACGGCAGCCTCGGTGGTGCTCGATGCCGCCACCGGGCACGTGGCGACCTTTACCCCACAGGCGGCTTTGACCGTGGGCACCACCTATACGGCCACGATCGCCGGCGGTCCCAGCGGCGTGCGGGATATGGCCGTGCCGCCGGATGATCTGCTCAGGAACTTCTCCTGGATGTTCACCGTGGCTGCCGCCACTGGCAGCTGCGTTGCGCCGCCATCGCTCGGATCGGCCGCTCCCTATGGAACCTTCGGCGGCAGTGCCGGCATGACCAACACGGGAATACTGACCGTGATCAATGGCGACATCGGCACCATCGCCACGACCTCGTCTGCGATCACCGGATTTCACGATACTGCCGGCGATATCTATACCGAAACCCCGGCCAACATCGGCACGGTGAACGGCACCATCAACACCTGCACCAACTCAACCACGGGCCCAACTTCCACCGGTCCGAGCGCGCCGGCCTGCGCCATCGCCACCCAGGCCCGTCTGGACGCGCAAGCCGCGTACCTGCAGCTAGCCGGGCTGCCGCCGGGCGCGAATCCGGGCGGGAATCTTGCCAGCCTGGTACTGGCTCCCGGGGTCTACACCGCTCCCGGCGGATCATTCGAGATGGAGGGCGGTAATCTCACTCTCGATGCCCAGGGCAATGCCAATGCGGTCTGGGTGTTCCAGATGGCGAGCACCCTGACCGTGGGCGGTCCGGGAGCGGCGGCGCCGCAAAGCGTCATCCTGGCCGGCGGGGCCCAGGCGAAAAATGTCTTCTGGCAGGTGGGCAGCGCCGCGACCATCAATGCCGGCGGCGGGGGCACGATGGTCGGAACCATCATTGCCCAGGCCGGAGCCGCGTTTTCGACCGTCGGCAATACCTCGATCGTGACTCTCAATGGCAGGGCGCTGTCGCTGGGTGCTTCGGTCACGCTGGTCGATACCGTCGTCAACGTTCCAGCCCCTTAAGACAACATGCCGCGGGCGTGCCGGAGATCCAGCGTGAAATGTTCAATGACTTCCGTAGCGACGATCGCGACGGCCATGCTGCTGCTCGCGGGCAATGCTGCAGTGGCCGACGATTCCGGCTGGTATGCCGGCGGCAATCTCGGGCAGTCGCGAGCCACGATCGATGAAGCGAGAATCGTCGATGGGCTCAAGACTTCAGG
>Ga0302232_10001781_pt1 | contig 14878 bp, 9 predicted proteins | sample II_Palsa_N2_3_FD_193575 | JGI IMG/M metagenome (GOLD analysis project Ga0302232, IMG submission 193575) | Peat permafrost microbial communities from Stordalen Mire near Abisko, Sweden - II_Palsa_N2_3 | ecosystem: Environmental > Terrestrial > Soil > Palsa > Peat permafrost | place: Sweden...
CGAAGAGGCCGCAGGCTCCTGGCCCCAGGGTGATTACGAGGCTCCGAGCCTCACGTACCTGGGCACGCTGCGCGAACTCACCCTGGGCGGGATAACAGGCCCGGATGACGGGGTCGGCGGAACAGGGGGCTTCGGGTCCGTGTAACCGTCCGGTGACAGCAACAGGCAGTCCGGCCCGGCGGGGAAGCGGCCGTGGGGACCAAGCCGCAGGCGGGCACCTTAGAGCAAGGGGTTAAGGAATGGCTCTTCGCAGGCCGTCCCGCCGGGTGGCGTGGTTTGCCGCGGCAATGACGATGGCGGTCACCGGGGGTGCTGCCGGGCTGGCGGTATCGGTGCCCGGCGCTTCCGCGGCCGGGACGGTGCGGTTCAGTCAGCCGTTTCACGACAACACCGTCGACGGCCCGGAGTTGCTGTTCCCCGCGCCGCCGGATGGCGAGGTCGGCGTGGCTTACCGCGACCAGCTGACCGACCCCGGTGGGACCGGCCCGTTCATCTGGACGGTGAGCAGCGGGACCCTGCCCGCCGGCATCAGTCTCAGCGCCGACGGGACCCTGGCCGGCACCCCGACAGCGGCCGGCACCTTCAGCTTCACGGTCAACGTGACCGATGCGAGCGGCCAGAGCGCCACCGAAGCCGCCAGCGTCACCGTGATCGACAGGGTGGCGACGACATTCGCCGCACCACCATCGGGGGAGATCGACACGGCCTACACCGACACCCTGACCGCCGACGGGGGTACGGCTCCCTATACCTGGTCGGTGAAGTTGGGCATCCTGCCGCCCGGGATCACCCTCAGCTCCGCGGGCGTGCTAGCCGGAACGCCCGCCACCGCGGGCAACTATCCGGTCACGGTCAACGTGACCGATCATAATGGCGGCATCGCCACCAGGGCGATCACCCTGGTGATCGCCGCCGGTCCGGAGCTGTACTTCGCGGCCCCACCGTTCGGGGAGATCCGCAGCAACTACTCCGACACGCTGGTCGCCAGCGGCGGCACCGGCCCCTACACCTGGTCAGTCAGCAGCGGGAGCCTGCCGGCCGGGATCACGCTCGACCCCGGGACCGGAACACTGGCCGGGACCCCGACCGCCGCCGGCACCTCCATCTTCACCGTGGAAGTAACCGACGCCGACGGGCAGTCCGCCACCGAGGCAACCACGCTGACCATCATCTCCGGTCCCGCGCTGAGCTTCCCCGCCCCGCCCGCAGGGGAGATCGGCACCGCCTACAGTGACACGCTGACCGCCAGCGGCGGCACCGGCCCCTACACCTGGTCAGTCAGCAGCGGGAGCCCGCCGGCCGGGATCACGCTCGACCCCGCCACCGGAACACTGGCCGGAACCCCGACCGCCGCCGGCACCTCCACCTTCACCTTCACCGTGCAGGTCACCGACGCCCACGGGCAGTCCGCGACCAAGGCAACCACGCTGACCATCATCTCCGGTCCCGCGCTGAGCTTCCCCGCCCCGCCCGCAGGGGAGATCGGCACCGCCTACAGTGACACGCTGACCCCCAGCGGCGGCACCGGCCCCTACACCTGGTCAGTCAGCAGCGGAAACCTGCCGGCCGGGATCACGCTCGACCCCGCCACCGGAACACTGGCCGGAACGGCGACCGCCACGGGCAGGTCCCATTTCACCGTGCAGGTCACGGACGCCAACGGGCAGTCCGCGACCGAGGCAACCACGCTGACCATCATCTCCGCTCCGGCGCTGAGCTTCCCCGTCCCGCCGTACGGGGAGATCGGCACCGCCTACAGTGACACGCTGACCCCCAGCGGCGGCACCGGCCCCTACACCTGGTCAGTCAGCAGCGGAAACCTGCCGGCCGGGATCACGCTCGACCCCGCCACCGGAACACTGGCCGGAACGGCGACCGCCGCCGGCACGTTCCCTTTCACGGTGCAGGTCACCGACACCGACGGGCAGTCCGCGACCGAGGCAACCACGCTGGTGGTGGCCCCGTCAGTGGCCCTGGCCACCTCTGCGGCCTCGGTGAGCTTCGGCAAGCCGGTGACATTCACCGCCACCATAGCGCCGGCTGCCGTGTCAGGATCTGTGACCTTCAGCGATCTGCTGTCCACCGGCCCGCAAAGCGGTCAGGCGGTCACTCTCGGCACGACGGCGCTGTCCGGGGGCACGGCGACGCTGACCGTTGACCTGCCCGCTTTCAACGCCAGCACGGTCACGGCCACCTACAGCGGCGATCCGACGTACGCCTCGGCCGTGTCCAGGCCGACCGGGGTTCAGGTCACCGCCTACAACGGCGAGGTGATCATCGACCAGTTCCGGCTGTCGGGCCCGGGCGGCAGCGGCGATCAGTATGCCGAGCTGTACAACGCCGGGCCCGCGGTGTCCCTGGCCGGCTTCACCCTGGCCGCCAGCTCTGGGACCTCGGTCACCGTCCCGTCAAACGCCCCCGTGCTGGCCGCCGGCGGTACCTACCTGATCGCCGGGGCCGGCTACTCACTGTCTGCCGTCGCAGCCCCCGACCTGTCGGCAGCCAGCCTCGGGACGGCGGGGCTGCGGGTCATCGCGCCGGACGGGCCGGGTACGGTGACTGACGCGGCCGGGTCGGCGGGCGCTCAGGCCGGGTTCTACTCTGGCACCCCGCTGCCGGCCCTGTCCGGGACACCGGCCGACCAGTATGCGTGGGTGCGGCTGGAGAAGGCGGGCGCGCCCGTCGACAGCGGCGGTAATGCCGCGGACTTCCAGCTGGTCTCGACGACGGGCGGGGTGGTCGGCAGGGTGCAGTCCTGCCTCGGCTCGCCGTCCCCGCAGGCCACCGGATCCCCGGTCCAGGCCAACGCAAACCTCCCGTCTGCCCTGCTGGATCCCGCCCAAGGTGCCACCGACGCTCCCAACTCGGTTTACGTGGCGGGAACGCCGGGGCTGCTGACCCTCCGGCGGACCATCACCAACACCTCAGAGGCCACCATCACCACTGCTGAGATCCGCATCACCAGCCTCAGCGAGGTCAACGGCCCTCCCGAGCCCGACGTCACCGCCCAGCCGCCGAGCCTGGCCCAGCTGCGGGTCATCAACCCGGCCACGCCGACCACCCAGATCACCATCACCGGCGGGCACACCGTCACCGTGCAGAACCTCAGCGTGGACGGCCCGGCCACGACCGTTCCCGGCGGCGGGCTTGACACCACCTTGACCATCCGGCTGCCCGGCGGCAGCCTCGCCCCCGGCGCGTCGGTCAGCATCGCCCTGTCCCTCGCCGTCGACCGGCCGGGCGCCTACTGGGCAGGCTACGACGTCGACGCCGTACCCGCCCCCGCCCCCGCCTCCGCCTCCGCACCCGCCTCCGCGCCGGACGGCCAGGGCCGGACCGGCCAGGGCCGGACCGGCCAGCCAGCCACCCCGCCCAGCCAGCTCCTGCACCCCGCCACGCCGTCGCGCTACGCCTTCGGACACGGAACACTGCCATAACCCGCGATGACCCGCCTTCCCAGGTGGCAAGCCCCGGATCCCGCTCAGCCGCCCCGTTCGCCCTGCGCGACACCGACGGCACCGGCGTCCTGCCGTGACGCCATCCGGCGCGCACGAGATGTACGGCCTTCACCTGACGGGCGTCACCGGAGCCGGGCTCCTGCCTGCCCCGGCCGGGGATACGACCCTGCCGCGTGTCGTGATCCGCCGCGCTAGGCAGGATCCCGAGCCCGAATGCATGGGCACCCAGCGAGCCGTGCTCGACCTTCCCGGGCTCCGCCAGCTGCTGCTCCGGCGCGGCGAGAGCACCGCGACGTTCACCGGGCCTCGGCTCAGCCACGACGAACTGATCCACCCCTACCTGGGCGCCGCGGCGTCCGTCTTCAACCGCTGGTGCGGCCGCGAGGTCTATCACGCGGGTGCGTTCGTCTGCAGTGGCCTGGCGTGGGCCGTCGTCGGCGGGCGGGAGGCAGGCAAGAGCAGCCTGCTGGCCGCGCTGGCCGCACGGGGACTGCCGGTGCTGTCCGACGATCTGGTCGTCACGGACGGTCACCAGGCATTCTGCGGGCCGCGGACCATAGATCTTCGCCGGCTCGCGCCGGGCGCCACCGCACCGGTCACCCCGGTCCGTGGCGCCAGCCGGTGGCGGCTCGCGCTACCGTCCGTGCCCGGCGCGGTGCCCCTCGGTGGGTGGATCTACCTGCGCTGGGGCGCCGAGGTGAACATGCACGGGGTTCCGGCGTCCAGCTCGCTGGCCCGGCTCGCCGCGAGGCGGACGTGGCCCGCCCTGCCGTCGGATCCCCGAATCCTGCTGGCGCTCGCCGCCCGTCCAGGATGGGACCTTGGCCGCCCGGCCGACTGGCCCCGGATGGATCAGACCGTAGACCTGATGCTCGAGACGCTTCAGGCGGCTATCCGGCCTCAGGTTTCCGCCCGGATATCGACCAGTCCGGCGCCGACGCACTCCTCGAGGAAACGGGCCGCGTCCTCGGCGGCCAGGACCGCCGAGAGCCCGTAGCAGCTGACGAGCATCCCGGCCATTTCCCCGGCCGTCGTCCAGTCGGTCAGCCGCTTCCACAGCAACGCCCCTGAGGCATTGAGCCCGTGGAAGACAGAGGCAGCTAGATCCAGGACCACGACCTCATCGCCCGCCTGCCGCCACGCCAGGTCGCCAAGCCGGACCCGGACGGAGCGGCCCGGCATGGCGGGACCCGGCATGGCGGGACCCGGCATGGCGGGACCCGGCATGGCGGGACCCGGCGACTCGGCTGGCTCGGGCCCGGCGACCCCCTGATCCTTCACCTCGGCGGACCGCCCGCGAACGGGACCGCGCCGGCCAGCCAGGCTTGCTGGACCAGCATGGCGGTGCACAGGTCCGGCTGCGGGCGATCCCACTCCAGGCGCAGCCGGGCGCAGTCAACCACCGATGGGTCCAGTCCGCTGCCGTCCCATCCGGCCAGCAGCGCCCGGGTGTGACGACGCCAGAACACCTCGGTAAACCTGGCCTTCGGCCGGAGCCGCAGAACCGCGTCGGGGTAGCAGCCGCCGAACACCTGACCAAGCAAGCCGGCCCGGCCGCCGGCGCTCTCCGGCGAGACCCTCGAGCCGCAGATGGCTCGCAAGAACTCAGAATCAAGGAGGGGGTGAACAACGTCAGTGTCGGTGTCACGGCCAAGCAGGGCCAGGCTCAGCCGGGTGAGCTCCAGATCACGTCGGCTCCACGCCCAGGCGGGACGGCTCTCATACCGGACCGGCCTGGCCCGGTACTCGCGTCGCAGGCCATGGCGGACGCGGCGGGCCGCCGCAGGACGAAGCCAGCCGAACGCGAGCACGGCTCCGGCCCGGGACGGCCACCACGACGGCCGTCGGGGCCGGCGCAGCCGGCCGAGCACCTGGTCTCCGCCCACGCCGGTGAGGAGCGTCCCGCCAGCAGCCTCCTTCAGTAGCGGGGCATGAAAATAGGCGTTAGCCGGGTGGAGGAGTCCGTGACGGCGCAGCACATCGGTGGCCACCGGCCCGACAAAGTCGAGGTCGTCACCGGCTGGCAGCCGGATCCAGTCGGTAACCCGCAGTGCACGCACGACAGCTTCCTGCCAGGCCGACTCCTCCGCGGCGGGAGCATCCCTTACCCGCCAGGTCACCGGGACAGGCGCCGGCAGTCGCTCGCGCCGGGCCGCCCGCGCGGCAGCGGCAAGGACCAGCGACGAATCGTGCCCCCCGGAGAAGCTGACCAGGCACGGCGGCCGCTGCAGGGCACGGACGACAACCCGCTCAAGCACCGTCACCGGGTCGGCGGTCGGCCCGCTCCAAGCCACCCCGGGATCAGATCCGGCCGACCCCACCACCACGCAGCTGGCGATCTCAAGCGACGTCAGTCGCTGATCCATGACATCCCCCTGCCATCATCAAACCGAGAGGCGGCGGCCGGACTCCCGCCAGAACCCGCTGCTCAGCAGCGTTATCTTCGTGTGCCACGGGTCCCTCTTAGGGCCAAGCTTCGCCCTGTTGTCAGTGCGATCCGATCCCCGCGGGCGCTACCGAATGTATCAGATAGTAACTATTCTTAATCTCTACGTAGTCGTAACGCCCAGGATGCACCTACCGGGAATTGCGCGCAAGGTGCAGGACGGCGGCATCCGCCTTCGCCGCGGACTCAACCGGCCAGTTCGACATTAACTACTTAAAGTGATGTAGTCTACACTTTAAGTAACTCAGCCATATGCCCGCCTCGGCAGCTTCCGGCCCTCACCGCGTTCATCGCGGCCGGCGTCTTCGATGTCGCGGACGGACTGGACGACGAGTTCACACCAGGTTCTTGCTCCGGCTCGCCGCGAGCGTGCCGGGATAGCTGAGGGCAAGGAAGACCTGGCGCTGCAGTCGACGTGATTCGCCAGGAAACGAACAAGCTGTATCAGGCCGGCCGGGCCGTGTCGTAGGCGGAGGCCTGCAGCCTGTACAGGTCGGCGTAGAGCCCTCCGTCGGCCATCAGCAGTTCGTGGGTGCCCTCCTCCACGATCCGGCCACGGTCCAGGACGTAGATGCGGTCCGCGTACCGGACGCTGGCCAGCCGGTGGGTGATGAGCAGAATGGTGCGGTCCTCGGCCTGTTCCCGGATCATCTCGAACAGCTCGTGCTCGGAGCGGGCGTCCAGGGCCGAGGTGGGCTCGTCGCAGATGAGCAGCGCCGCGTCACGGTAGAAGCCGCGAGCGATCGCGATGCGCTGCCACTGCCCGCCGGACGGCTCGGTGCCGCCGCGGAACCGCCGGTCCAGATGGGTGTCGTAGCCGTCGGGCAGTGTCTCGATGACCCGGTCGGTGCCCGCGGCGGCTGTCGCCGTGGCCAGCAGACGGTCGTCGCGCGGGCGGCCCATCGTGATGTTCTCCAGGGCGGTCATCGGCCAGCGCGTGTAATCCTGCATGATTACCGCGATCCGCTCGCGTAGCTGTTCGCGGTCCACGTCGGCCAGGGACCGCCCATCCCAGGTGATCTCGCCACTGCACGGCTCGTAGAGGCCGGCCAGCACCTTGGCCAGCGTGGTCTTGCCCGACCCGTTCTCACCGACCAGAGCGATGACCTCGCCGCGCCGGATCTCCACGGACACGTCGGTCAGCGCGGCACGGTCCGAGCCCGGGTAGCTGAAGCCGATCCGCGACGCCATGATCACGTCGAACCCGGCCGGCGCCGGCCGGGGCCCGGTGCGCGGCAGGCTCTGCTCCGCCTGGCGGCAGAAGTCGAGGTAGTCGCTGAAGTACAGACCGGACTCGTAGCACTGGTTGACCGAGACCAGCAGCCCGGATAGGGACGAGACGGCCAGCTGGATGGTCAGAACCGCCGTGCCCGCCACGGGGAGCCCGATCCAGCCGGCGCTGAGCAGCACGGCCAGCGCCAGGTAGACAAGGCCCATCCCGCCGCCAGCCGCCGCGTCCCCGGCCAGCCGTACCAGGGACTGGCGGCGGGCCAGCCGCAGGCGCACGGCGCGCTCGTAGGAGGCGAGCACGTCGTAGGAGCGCAACAGGAAGTCGCGCATGTTGAACGAGCGCACCTCGGCCGCGGCCCGCCGGTCGGCCATCAGGTCGGCCAGGATCAGCTTCCGCCTGCGGCTCACCCCCAGCTCGTAGCTGACCTGGTAGCGCATGCGGGCGGAGCGGATCGCGGCCCAGGCGTCCGGCGCCGCGGCCACCAGCAGCAGCGGGAGCAAGACGGGGGACAGCACGGCCAGCACGCTCACCGACGCGCACAGTCCGGTGATCCCGACCAGCACGCTCACCGCGAGCTGGACCACCCGCGGCGCCTCGGACAGCCCGCGGCCCCGTGCACGCTGCAGCGCGTCGTAGAAGCCGGGAGTGTCGAAAGCGGCCAGGTCTACTCGCGTGGTTGCGGTGTACAGCCGACGCTCGACCACCGTGGCGACCGCGGGTACCAGCCGGTCCTCTGCCCAGCCCGCCGCCAGGTTCAGCATCGTCCGGGTAACCATGATGCCGCCGATGAACAACAGCGCGGGCAGCGCCGCCTTCAGCCGGCCGGGCGTCGGGCCGCCGGCCATCAGCGCGGTCAGTGCCTGGGTGGTCCCGAGCATGCAGAACGCGCTCATCAGGCCGGAGGCGATGTCGCAGCCGACCGTGGCGGCGCAGTCCTTCCGGCTGGCCAACCAGGCGATCCGGGCCACGTAGCCGATGAGGGAGGGCAGCTGCCGTGTCACGCCCGCGAAGCGATGGGTACCGGCCAGTTCGGCGTCGTAGGCTTCCCAGGCCCGGTCAATCAGCTCGTTCTGCGGCGGATCGCTCATCGCTTACTGGCTCCGGCGGGCACTCTCGCGCTTCGCTCCGCGCCTAGGCGGCCGAGCAGCGCCACGACCGGCTCAAGCTTCTCGTACACCACCAGCACCGGGTCGGCTGGCGTCGCGAGCGCCAGGCCGAGCGTGACAGCCTCCTCCAGGCTGGCGGCGGGCTCGCAGCGGATCTCCGGGCGGACCTCGGTCAGCGCCGAGCTGATCAGCTTGGTCATCTCCCCGGGTTCGCGGCCGCGCAGGTCAACGTCCTCGTAGATGACGACACGGTCGAAGGCGCGGGCCACGGCGCGCGCGCTCTCCGCCACCAGCGCGTCGGTCCGGTCACCGGGCAGGCAGAGCACGGCCACGCTGTCGCGGCCCCAGCGCCCGGAGACAAACTCGCCGACGGCGGCCAGCGCGGCGGGGTTGTGGGCGAAGTCCAGCAGCACCGGAACCTCGCCCGCCGTGAAGGCGTCGAGCCGGCCGGGGTTGTCACGGCTCGGCTCGAAGGCGGCCAGCGCGGCGCCGATCTCCTGGGCGGTCGCGCCGAGGGCACGAGCGGCGGCGATGGCGGCCAGGACGTTGGCGACCATGAACCCCGCCTCGTCGTCCCAGCACTGCGGTACCTCGCGCAGGCTGGCGAGCGTGCAGCGGGTCGCTCCCTCGGCCTCGACCAGCTCGCCGTCGTCCAGCAGGTAGGCCACTCCGCCGTCGCGGATATGGTCCGCGACGACCGGATTGCCTGCCGAGACGGTGAAGTAACGGATCACCGGGTCCCGGTCCAGGACGGCGGCGCGCCGGCCGAGGCTGACGCAGTGCTGGTCGTCGGCGTTCAGCACCAGGTGCCCGCCCTTGCGTAGCTGCTCGGCGACCAGGGCCTTGACGCCGACCATATCCTCGATCGTGTCGACCCCGTCGGTGCCGACGTGGTCGCCGGAGATGTTGGTGATCACGGCGACATCGGCCCGGTCGTAGCCCAGCCCGCGCCGCACGATCCCGCCACGGGCGGTCTCCAGTACGGCTGCCTGCACGGCGGGGTCGCCCAGCACCATCTCCGCGGACCTCGGGCCGGAGGCGTCGGAGGCGTGGATCAGATCGCCGCCTATGAACACGCCTTCGGTCGTGGTCATGCCGACACGCAGTCCCCGCTGGCGCAGCAGGTGCGCGGTCAGCCGGACCGTGCTCGTCTTTCCGTTGGTACCGGTGACCGAGACAATCGGTACCCGGGACTCCGAACCCGGCGGGTAGAGCGTATCCAGGATGGGCCCGGCCACGTCGCGCGAGCTGCCCTCGCTCGGGTGCAGGTGCATGCGCAGGCCGGGCGAGGCGTTGATCTCGATGATGTTGCCGGTGGCGACGCCGGCGCCGGGAGGCTGGCTGATGTCGGCCAGCCGCAGGTCGATGCCGCAGACGTCCAGTCCTATGACCGCCGCGGCGCGGATGCACATCCGGGCGATCGCCGGGTGCACCGAGTCGGTCACGTCCTTGCTGGTGCCGCCGGTGGAGAGGTTGGCGTTGTGGCGCAGCTTGACCACCTGGCCGCCGGCGGGCACGGACGCGGCCGTCAGGCCCTGGCGGTTTAGGTGCGCGAGCGCAATGTCGTCCAGCACGATCCTGGTGAGTGGCCGTTCATGCCCGATCCCGCGCCGCGGGTCCGCGTTGACCTGCTCCACTAGGGCGGCGATGTCGTGCACGCCGTCGCCGGTCACCTGGGCGGGGCAGAGCTCGGCCGCGATGACCCGGCCGCCCACGACCAGGGCGCGGTAATCGGTGCCGCTGACGTACTCCTCGACCAGGACCAGCCCGCCGCGCTGCCCGGCCACGGTGAACGCGGTGCTGGCTTCCGATGCCGTGGCGGCGACGAACACGTCGCGCCCGTGGTTGCCGGAGACCGGCTTGACTACCACGGGACCGCCGAGGTAGTCGAACGCCGCCACGGCCTCTTCGGCACTGGACACGGCGATGCCCTCGGGCACCGGAATGCCCGCCGCGATTAGGAGCTGCTTGGTCACGGCCTTGTCGCAGGCGATGTCCACGCCTATGGCCGAGGTCTGCTCGGTGCTCGCCGCCCACACCAGCCGCCGGCCGCAGCCGTGGCCCAGCTGGAGCAGGGCCAAGTCGGACAGCCTGCGGACTGGGATATCCCGCTCCCGCGCGGCGCGTGCCAGCTCGGCCGCGCTGACCCCCAGCCGCGCCTCGTCGTAGCGCTCGGCGAGGTGCCGCAGCTCCGGGCCCGGCTCGCCCTTCCTGATGACGTCATCCGGAGCGCGCCCGCTGGCAAGGTCGCTGACGAGGGTCGTCCCTAGCGTCAGCAACTGCCGTGCCACCGGGTCCTCGGGCCACTCGTCATCGGGGCACTCGAGTATCAGCCGGAACCATCCCGGCGTACCTGCCCAGAGCGTCCGGCCGAAGTACACATCACGGCCGATGAGGCGCGACAGCTCCAGGGTCACGTGCTCGAGAACGTGACCGAAGAACGTGCCCTGGTCCAGCTTGTCCACCAGCCCGCCCGGCCGGCCTGCCGAGCAATGGTGCTCGGTCAGCCCGGGCAGGCAGCCGAGCAGCCGCTGAGTGAATCCCGGGAACTCTCTGGTCTCGCGACCGGCGAACTCCCGTAGGTCGACCAGGGCCACCGCCACCGGGTGCGAGCAGTACATGTTCGGGCCACGTAGTCGTCTGAGCTCGACGATCCGCATAGTTGTCCTCGATTTCTTGTTGAACTGATCCATGCTTGACTGTGCGGAGCGGTGGTTTACCGCAGGGCTCCTCTCAGCGAAGTGGGCGCCGCCCTTCCAGGTCGAAGAAGCCGCCCGCGCGTGACACCCGGACCCGCACGTCCGGCCGCTTGCCCGGGGCCTCCACGGTCGTGACCGTGCCGTTGCCGAGCACCTCGAAGCACCCGCGACGGACGAGGATGGCAGTGCCCTCGTCGATGCCGATGCCCAGCAGCGAAGGACGCTGGCGGACCGCGCTGACCAGGCGGGGCAGCCGCCGCCGTTGCGTGAAATGCATGTCGACAATGGCCGCTGGAAGCAGGCCGAGGCCCGGCCCGGTGCGCGGCTGATCGGCGGCGTCCGCGCCCAGGATCATCTCCTGGCCGAGCGCCGTCGCTCCCGCGCTGGTCCCCGCGACGACCAGCGTGCCGGCCGCCAGGCGGTCGTGCAGCAGCAGGTTCGCCCGCGATCCCGCCAGCGAACCGAGGCGGGACTGGTCTCCGCCGGTGAAGAAGACACCGGTCGCCCGGGCCAGCCCCGTGAGCGTACGCTCGCCATCGCACTGATCCCGGTTGGCCAGCCGCAGCTCACGCACGTCGGGTACGCCGTGCCGGCGGAACGCCGCTGAGTATTCGGCGAAGAGCGCACCGGGCGCCCCCGACGCCGTCGTGATCAGCGCGATCCGCGCCCTGGTGCCGCCGGAGCGCTCCGCGAAGACCCGGAGCAGCGCGCATTCGCCGGTCCGGTCCTCGGCACCGCCGATAACCAGAAGACATCCTTGGTATAGAGCGGACATTTCGCGTGAATTGCTGCTCATAGAACCAGGATCCGTGGTTAGCGAGATTCCCGCCATGACGTGTTAGATTACCCCACGCGCTTCCTCCCCTGCCGCCCTAAAGAGACTTCCGCCGGGGTTGTCGTGCCCTTGAAGGAAATCCCGTTTTGTGCCTGGAGATATCCGGAATCGACATTCGTTATTCGTTCACGCCGCCGTGCTCCGGTGCTGGCTGGCCCGTGGCCTGGTGCCGGACGAGCCTGGCCCGTCCGGAGGACAGGAGCCTGACCGTCGGTTTTTCCGGGGCGCAGTCCGCTTAACTTATGCGCGCATGGTATGACGACTGCTGTCCCGGCTGGAGGGAGAAAACGGTCTTTCGTCATGTGATGTTCCCTTGTCCGCGCGAGGTTCTATTAGCTGCTCATGAGTATTGACTCCCGACCAGGCGGTCAGGTTTACAGTGAATTCGTTTTGAGAAGCCCTATACGGATCAAATCCATTTCGGAGAAATTTATCCGGTTAGCCTCAATAATCGTTCGGCGGTTCTGAGGGATACTGATTGTGCGGGTGCCTGGCCTAGCCATCCGGCCAGCCACCGCGAACTCCGATCCGCGGCCGGGAGCATTGGAGTAAGCGTGGCGCTGCTGGTGACCGACAGCTGCGCTAGCGGAGGGCGAGCAAGCCCTGGCGGAGCCGGGTGAGGTCCTCGGGGGTGCAGTCGACGTGCGGGCTGATCCGGAGCAGGGGTTCGGTCATCTCGCGGGGGGCGCGGGTCATGGCGCCCGCGGTGGTGACGATGCCGTGCTCATCGAGCAGCCGGGCGCGGGTGGCCGCGATGTCCTGGCCGTTGCTGGCGCGCAGCGCGGTGATGGCGGAGCCGGCGCCTGCCGGGTCGACCACGGCCCACCCGGGCAGGTCGGCGAGGGTTTCGCGGGTCTGCCTGCCGACCTGTTCGAGCCGGCGCCAGACCCGGGCCGGGCCGGCTTCGACGTACTCGCGGACGGCCGTGCACAGGCCGATCCAGGATGCCACGCTCGCCTCGCCCGCTTCCATCAGCCACACGGGGCTGGCGTCCGCGGGCCGTCCGTCGGCCATCAGGTCCGAAGCGCTGACCGTGAGCCGGTCCCACCAGCGCTCGGCGACGCCAGCCAGGCCGACGCCGCGGGGGCCGGTGAGCCACTTGCGGCTGGTCGCGTAGATCGCGTCGGCGCCGCACGCGGTGTCGACGTGGCCCAGGGCCTGCGCCGCGTCCACCCACAGCGGCACCCGGGCCGCCCGGCACAGCGCCGCGGCCGGCGCGACCGGCTGCACCAGGGCCCGGTGCGAGGTCACCTGGGTCAGGTGCACCAGGGCCGGCCGCCGGGCCTGCGGCTGGGCCAGCATCCGTTCCAGCGCGCCGAGGTCGACAGCGCCGTCGCCGCCGGCCGCGAGCTCGGTGACGCGCAGGCCCCGGCGACCGAAGGCGTGCAGGTTGGGTCCCCACTCGCTGGGCGCCACCGCCACCGTGTCGCCTGCGCGCAGCGGCCAGGCCGCGAGCAAGGCCACCAGCGCCGCCTCCGCGCTCGGCACGAACGCCAGGCCGGCGGCCGGGACGGCAAGCAACCGGGCGAGTTCGGCCCGGCCCTCGGCGAGCACCGGAGCGGCCTGCGCCGCCGCCACGTAGGCGCCGACCGCGGCCTCGCGCTCGGCGTGCCCGGCCGTCGCCGCCAGCGTGGCCGTCGAGGCACGGCCCGCCGCGGCGTTGTCCAGGTGCACCCGCTCCGCGGGGACCCGCCGCTCCCGCCACCAGCGCCACTGCGGATCGACCGGGTCAGCCACCGGCGGCCCGGTTAGGACGTGGCTTGTTCGGAGTCACGCGATGGCTGCGCGTCAGCTTCGGGTGGGCCGCCGGACGCGGCATCATCCGGTGGCGGTGAATCATCGGCCCCGGCATCGGCGGCCACCCCGGACCGGGCCGCCCCAGCATCGTCGGCGGGTTTTGGGGCCTCGGTCGCCGAGGCCGGCCGGGCGGTGTAGATCCGGTCCGGGCGCCGCTGGCAGCGGTAGAACCAGACCGCGCCGATCACCGTCAGCACCGAGGCAATGTACATGTTCAGCCGCAGGCCGAAGATGTACACCGACGAGTCGACCCGGAGCGACTCCTCGAAGATCCGGTACGCGGAATAGCCGAAGACGTACAGGGCGAACAGGCCCGGCGGCTTGATCTTGCGGTGGTGGCCCAGCCAGATGAGCACGCACGCCCAGGTGACATCGAAGATCAGCTCGTAGCCGAAGGTCGGCTGGAAGGTGCTCGCGTTCAGGTACCTGGCCGGGATCCCGCCGGACACGCGGTACTGATACGGGATCTCCAGGCCCCAGGGCAGCGTCGTCGGGCGGCCGAAGAGCTCCTTGTTGAAGTAGTTCCCGATCCGCCCAATGCCCTGGGCCATCAGCAGCCCGGGCGCCATCGCGTCCGCGAACAGCGCCGGGCTCACGCCGCGCCTGCGCAGCCGCCACACGCCGACCAGGCCGCCGACCAGGACCCCGCCCCAGATGCCCAGGCCGCCGGTCCAGATCGCGAACACCCCGTACCAGACGTGCGGGATGTCCATCGGGGTGGTGATGTCGAAGTAGATCCGGCCGCCGATGATGCCGGACGGCACGACCCACAGCGCGATATCGCCGACCAGCTCCGGGTCACCGCCCACGGCGCGCCAGCGGCGCCTGGTCGCCAGGACCGCAATGGTGATGCCGACGAGGTACATCAGGGCATAGAAATGAACATCCAGCGGGCCGATGTGAAAACTGTTAGTCGACGGGCTGGGAATGTACGCAGGCATCGCCATCGCCATAGGGCGAGAGTACCCGTCCGTGACCCGGTGGGGCGCACCGCGTCAGCCGGGCCGGGGCACGCACGGGGTCAACCCGTGGTACCCCGGCTCGTTCCGCTTAAATTCAGTGCTCGGTGGAGTCGGCGGCGAACGGTGCGGTACCGGCGTTGCTGGCCGCCGCCGCACGTGGCGCCACGGTGGTCGGGACGGGCCCCGGCGCGGACGTCGACGAGCGGTCCGGGCGGCCCGCCAGCCGGTACACGTCGGATCCGTCCACGGTTTCGCGCTCAAGCAGCTCGGCGACCAGCGCGTCCAGCTCGGCGCGGTGGTCCTTGAGGGTCGCCACCGCCCGCTGTTCGGCCTGGCGCAGCAGC
>Ga0302232_10001794_pt1 | contig 14845 bp, 12 predicted proteins | sample II_Palsa_N2_3_FD_193575 | JGI IMG/M metagenome (GOLD analysis project Ga0302232, IMG submission 193575) | Peat permafrost microbial communities from Stordalen Mire near Abisko, Sweden - II_Palsa_N2_3 | ecosystem: Environmental > Terrestrial > Soil > Palsa > Peat permafrost | place: Sweden...
CTTGACCAGCGATTCGATGTCGGCGAATACGACGCCGCCAGATGTGGGTTTTTTGAAGATCGCGTCGAACGTTTTGCGGTGCTTTGAATTCATCAACCGATGATAGTTAATTCTACCATCAACTGCAATCACAATTTGCTATCAAAATGACGCTTTTGGGCCGGTTTTTCGCTTATAGACTCATAGGCAAAAGCCTCGGCTTCGGCATGCTTTCGTCTGCACGACTAGGGCGGTATTGACGATGCTGGTCGCGGACGTGCACGTCCGGAACAAGCGATTGCGGGAACGCCTGCGCGAAAAACGCGGCAAGCGGCGTCGAAGAATAAAAAAGGGCTACAGGCCGAAGCGTGTAACCCTTGATTCACAATTGCCACAGATTTTTTCTTACCAAACTTCTTACCAAATCGCTGCGCAATTGAAAAAGGGTTACAGACCGAAATCTGTAACCCCTTCAAATAACTGGTGCGGCTGGCAGGATTCGAACCCACGACCCCTTGGTTCGTAGCCAAGTACTCTATCCATCTGAGCTACAGCCGCACACCGAGAACGAGATTATAGCAACGTTTCTGAAAAATGGAAGGGGGTAGGCGAAATTTATGCTGCGAGGGTATTCTGCACGGCTGGCGCATGAAGGGTGTACCCTGTAGAACTCATCCCCAGCAGACGCCTAGAACGTGAAACCCGCCCCATGAACAAAGCCTTCGTCAAAGAATCCGACGATCAGGACGATGACCCAGAAGCCGGTTACCCTGAAATTCCGCCTGGCACCAAAAATTATATAACGCCGGTCGGTTATCAACGCCTTAAAGACGAAATGCTGCATCTGATCGATGTCGCACGTCCCGAAGTGGTGCGTACCGTATCCTGGGCCGCGTCCAATGGCGACCGCTCGGAAAATGGCGACTATATTTACGGCAAGCGACGTTTGCGTGAAATCGATAAACGGATCTATTTCCTGACCAAACGACTGGATCTGGTTGAGGTCGTCGATAGCCGCCGCTCCGATGCCGAAGACCAGGTATTTTTCGGCTCGACCGTGACCTATGCGGGACCCGACGGCATTGAGCATCAAGTCACCATCGTCGGCATCGATGAGGTCAACCTCGATCTCGGTCATGTGAGCTGGATTTCGCCGATTGCACGGGCACTGGTCAAAGCGCGAGTGGGCGACACCGTGGCCTTGCATACACCGGCCGGCACGGTGCAGACCGACATCATCGACGTCACCTACCCGCCGATGGACGGCCCGGCCGTCTGAGACGGCGCGGGTGGCTACGGAATACGGCAGGCCCCATTGGGCTGCCGAACCAACAGCCAGGCTTTCAGCAGGGGAATACGGGACGAATCGGAGATCAAGCGCGGCAACCAAGGCCCCGATCAGATGGCGCAATCCAACGCAACGCTCAAATATCGTCGCGCTCGCGCGTCAGGCGCATGCCGGACGGACCGGTTTCCTGCCGCGTGGCGTTGTCGTCACTGGGTTTGTCGCGGGCGATCCGCAGTACATCGGGATTGGTCCGAACCCGGCGCATCACATTGGCCAGGTGGATACGGTCTTTGACCTGCAAGATGAAGCGCAGTTGAGTCGATTCCTGAGGCAGGTTCTCGTCCATCGAGATGTGCGCGATATTGGCATCGGCCGAAGTAATATCGGCGGCCACCCGCGCAAACACGCCGCGATGATTGCACACGATAACCCGGACTACCACGTCGAACAGGCGGCCCGGTTGCGGTGCCCAGGCTACGTCGATCCAGCGGCCCGGATCGCGTTTGTGGATTTTTTGCGCGACACGGCAATCCGCGGTGTGGATCGCCATACCCAAGCCAATGCCGATATAACCCATGATGTTGTCGCCCGGGATCGGGTGGCAACAGGCTGAGAGTTGGACCGACATGCCTTCGGTGCCGGTAATCACCACCGGCATCCCCGCGCCGCCGCTGGTCAGCATGCCTTCGTGAATACGCGGCAGGTCGTCGGAATCGGCGTCACGGCCGCTGATCAGCACTTCGATACGCTTGGCCATGACCGCCGCGACCCGGCGGCCCAGGCCGATATCGGCGAAAATTTCCTGCTTGCTCTTGTTGCCGGTCCACTGCACCAGCTTGTCCCATACTTCCGGCGTGACATCGAGCACCGCAATGCCATAGGCTTTGAGCGATTGCTCGACCAGTCTTTCGCCCAACTGGACCGACTCGGTCAAACGCATGGTCTTGAGGTAATGGCGGATCGCCGAACGGGCCTTGCCGGTGCGCACAAAACCCAGCCAGGCTGGGTTGGGCTTCGAATACGGCGCGGTGATCACTTCCACGATATCGCCGCTCTTCAATTCGGTGCGCAGGGGCAATAATTCGTTGTTGATTTTGACCGCAACGCATTGATTGCCGAGATCGCTGTGTACCGCATAAGCAAAATCGAGCGCTGTCGCGCCGCGCGACAGCGGCATGATTTTCGACTTCGGCGTAAAGACGTAGACCGCATCCGGAAACAGGTCGATCTTGACGTGTTCGAGGAATTCGGAAGAATCGCCGGCTTCCAACTGGATATCGAGCAGCGACTTCAACCATTGATGGGCGCGCTTCTGGACATCGTTGAGGTCGGCACTGCCGTTCTTGTATAACCAATGCGCCGCGACGCCGGATTCGGCGATCTCATGCATTTTGTCGGTGCGGATCTGAAATTCGATCGGGGTACCGAAGGGGCCGACCAGCGTCGTATGCAGCGACTGATAGCCATTCACCTTGGGGATGGCGATGTAATCCTTGAATTTGCCCGGTACCGGCTTGTACAAAGCATGCAACACACCGATGCAGGTATAACATTCCAGCGCCGAACCCACCACCACCCGAAAACCATAGACATCGAGCACTTGCGAAAACGACAACTGCTTGTCGCGCATCTTGCGGTAGATACTGAAGATGGTTTTTTCGCGGCCGGTAACATCGGCCTTGACCTTGGAATCGAGCAAGGCCTTTTGCACCGCGTCGAGAATCTTGCCGACCACTTCACGGCGATTGCCGCGGGCCGCCTTGACGGCTTTTTCGAGGGTCGCGTAGCGACGCGGGTTGAAGTTGGCGAAACTCAGTTCCTGCAGTTCGCGATAGGTATTGTTCAGGCCCAGGCGGTGCGCAATCGGGGCGTAGATATCGATGGTTTCGCGCGCTACGCGGCGGCGTTTTTCCATCGGCACGGCACCCAGCGTGCGCATATTGTGCAGACGGTCTGCGAGCTTGACGAGGATCACTCGCACGTCGCGCGCCATCGCCAACAGCATCTTGCGGAAATTCTCCGCCTGCGCTTCCTCGCGGCTACGGAACTCCATTTTGTCGAGCTTGGACAAACCATCGACCAATTCCGCGACCTTGGCGCCAAAGCGCTCGGCCAATTCGGTTTTGGTCACGCCCTGGTCTTCCATTACATCATGCAGCAAAGCCGCCATGATGGACTGGGCGTCAAGCTTCCAGTCGGCGCAGATTTCCGCGACGGCAACCGGATGGGTGATGTAGGGTTCGCCGCTCTGGCGATATTGCCCGAGATGGGATTCGTCGCTGAAATGGAACGCCGCCTTGATCTCTTTCAGTTCCGCCTTGGTCAGGTAGCCTGAAAGAACCTGGGTCAGGTTCGCAATCGAAACGACTTCCGCCTTGCGCGGCTGTTCCGGCGTCGCAGTCGGTCCAAACAGATGCCGGAACGACTGTTCGAGCACGGCATCGATGTATCTGCGCGCCGACGCGCCTTTGCTGACGGTCAAGGGGAGCGTCTCCGTGGCGGAGGCGGGGGTGGAATTCATGTTCGCCTCCTTACGGTAAAAACCTGGCGTGGTTAAGCCGCTCGCCCGGCACAGTAGCGTGACCTTCGACCTTGGCTTCGAGCTTGGGCTCCGGCCTCAGTCACGCGGCACATTTACACCGGCACTTTTTTCAGCATCTCGATCCCGACCTTGCCTTCTGCGATCTCGCGCAGGGCCACCACGGTGGGTTTGTCGCGGCTTTCGACCTTGGGCGTATGACCCTGGGCCAACTGGCGGGCGCGATAGGTTGCGGCGAGCGCGAGTTCAAAACGGTTAGGAATCTGCTTGAGGCAATCTTCAACGGTAATGCGGGCCATAGTCGTGTCCTTCGTAATATGTCTCTTATTCTACCTTACTGTGGCCTCACTCCGCCTGCGGCGAGTGGATCCCCAGCTGGACGAACAATTCGTGATGCCTTGCGCGCTGCGACGCAAAACGCAGACGGGTTGCTGCGACAACGGTTTGCAGCTCAGCCAAGGCGCGATTGAACTCTTCATTGATCACCACATAATCGCATTCCGGCGCATGGGCGATCTCGCTGCCGGCAGCAAGCAAACGTCGGACGATGACGTTTTGCTCGTCCTGGCCGCGTTTTTTCAGGCGTTCTTCGAGCGCCGCCAGCGAAGGCGGCAAAATAAAGATACCGACCACGTTCTGGAATTGACGGCGCACTTGCTGCGCGCCCTGCCAATCGATCTCCAGCAACACGTCGGTGCCTTTCTTCATCTGGTCTTCGATCCAGACCCGCGACGTCGCATAGTAATTGCCATGCACTTCGGCGCTTTCGATAAATTCACCTTCGGCCCGGCGTGCCAGAAAATCCTCGACGCTGACGAAATGATACTGCAGACCGTTGGTTTCCTTGGGGCGCGGGGCACGCGTCGTATAGGAAATCGACAAGCGGATCGCATCGTCCTGGGCCAGCAGGGCATTGACCAAGGTCGATTTGCCCGCGCCCGACGGGGCAATCACCATAAACAGATTGCCCGGATACTCGCCCATATAGGGGTCGCGGCCGGTGACTGCACTGTGGTTTTTGTAGTCATTCATGGCTTACTCCAGATTTTGCACCTGTTCGCGCATCTGTTCGATCAATAGTTTCAGGGTCATCGACGCATCCGCCAGTTCCTTGGCTGCCGCCTTCGAGCCCAGGGTATTCGCTTCGCGATTCAATTCCTGCATCATAAAGTCCAGGCGCTTGCCTACCTTGCCGCCCTTCTTGATCACATGGCGGGTTTCGCTCAAATGCGCGGTCAGGCGCGTCAACTCTTCGGCGATATCGATACGAATGCCGTAGATAGTGACTTCCTGGCGAATCCGCTCGGAGATTTCGTCACGGCTCAAGGTGTTGGTCACCGCATTGTCGGCACTCGCGCCGCCCCCTGCCGGTAACACAACCCCCAAAGCGTCTTGCAAACGCTCGACGATTTTCTGTTGGTGCCGCACGATCAATTCGGGCACCAACGGCGTAATGCGCGCCACGATAGCTTCCATCTCGGTGACGTTGGCGAGCAACATATTCGCCAATTGCTCACCTTCGCGAGCGCGCACCTCGACCAATTCCTGGATCGCTTCCTTGCCGCAAGCCAGCACCGCTTCGCGCAACACCTCAGCCGACACCGAGCTTTCGGCAAGCAAGCCGGGCCAGCGCAGGATTTCGCCCACGCGCAAACGTTCGGCATCGTGAAACACCTCGATCACCGCGCTTTGCAAAGCCGCCAACTGGGCCAGGGCTTCGTGATTCAGCGCGCTGGCCGAGCTGGTGGTTTCGCCGCGCTGGATATTGATGCGGATATCGATCTTGCCGCGCGACAACTTGTTCATCAACATTTCGCGCAAGGTCGACTCGCAACTGCGGACATCTTCCGGCATGCGGAAATTCAAATCCAGAAAGCGCGAGTTCACCGTGCGTAATTCGACCGAGACACTGGCGCCGCCCGCGGCCGCCGGATTCGGATTGGTGTCGGCGGCCAGTTCCCGCGTTATGCTGGCATACCCTGTCATGCTGTAAATCATCTGCTTCTCGCGGTTAGAGAGCCTGACGGCCCAGATTCAATCCCCCTGCGCACAGGCTTTGGCCCGGCATGCAGGTAATTGCCGAATTATCGCATTTTAAAAAGCTCTACCGCATCCCATTACATGCAAACCCATGACCTCGGCCGCGCCGGCCCCTCTTGCGAGGCAGGCTCCGGCCCAGCCGCTGCCCGCAACAATCGATTGGATTACCGCGCGGATTGCAGCCACGTCTGGATGGGCGGGCACGATCCGCGCTAAGATTCGGGTATTCCGGGCATTCCGGGTCTCCCCTTTCCTTCTTTCGAAAACCACCCGATGAGCTCCACTATTCAGCGCCCAAGCGGCCGCCAGGCCGACGATCTGCGCAATATCAAGATTACCCGCCATTACACCAAACACGCGGAAGGCTCGGTTTTAATCGAATTCGGCGACACCCGGGTGATTTGTACCGCCAGCATCTCCGAGCGAGTGCCCGATTTCCTGCGCGATAAAGGCCAGGGCTGGTTGACCGCGGAATATGGCATGTTGCCGCGCGCCACCAATACCCGCAACGACCGCGAAGCCGCTCGCGGCAAGCAGACCGGCCGCACTCAGGAAATCCAGCGTTTGATCGGACGCGCCCTGCGCGCCGTGCTGGATCTGGAAAAACTCGGCGCCCGCACCTTGCATATCGATTGCGACGTGATTCAGGCCGACGGCGGCACACGCACCGCCAGCATCACGGGTGCTTTTGTCGCCGCCCACGACGCTATCTCCAAGCTGCTGGCGCAGGGTCGTATCGCGACCTCGCCGATCAACGATTTTGTGGCGGCGATCTCGGTCGGCATGCACAACGGGCACGCGGTGCTCGATCTCGACTACGCCGAAGACTCGAAATGCGACACCGACATGAACGTGGTCATGACGGGTGCCGGCGGTTTTGTTGAGGTTCAGGGCACGGCCGAAGGCGTACCGTTCTCGCGCAGCGAAATGAACGGCTTGCTCGACCTCGCCCAAAAAGGCATCGCCGAATTGATCGCTCACCAAAAAACCGCACTGGGGATCCCGGGTGCCTGATCACGCTCAAGCCATGCGCGCCAACCGCAAGTTGGTGCTGGCGTCGAATAATCCCGGCAAACTGCGGGAATTTTCCGCCCTGCTCGCGCCGCTGTCGTTCAGCCTGGTGGCGCAAGGGGAATTGGGCGTACCGGAGGCCGAAGAGCCGTATCCGACCTTCGTCGAGAACGCGCTCACCAAAGCGCGCCATGCCGCTCAGTTGACCGGTTTGCCGGCTTTGGCCGACGATTCGGGTTTATGCGTGCAAGCCTTGCGCGGCGCCCCCGGTGTGTACTCGGCGCGCTATGCACAACTCGCCGGCGGCGAAAAATCCGATGCGGCCAACAATGCACGCCTGCTCGCCGAACTGGCAGCGCTACCGGCGTCCGCCGGCCGGCGCGCCTACTTCTATTGCGTGCTGGCTTACGTACGCTCGGCCGACGATCCGCAACCCCTCATCGCCGAAGGCCGCTGGGACGGCGAGATTCTTGACGCACCGCGCGGCGCGGCGGGCTTCGGTTACGACCCCTTGTTTTATGTCCCCAGCCTGGCCCTCACCGCGGCGGAGATGGAGAGCCGCGTCAAAAGCGAGCACAGTCACCGGGCCCTCGCCCTGCGCCAGCTATTGATCAAGCTGGAACTCGAATCATGAGCGGCGGCGACAAGCGCCCCGGCAAAGGGGTCGGCACCGTGATTCCAATCCGCATTGCCGGCGGCGAACCGGCGGCGGCCGATGGCGCAAAAATCGTTGCGCCGAATTTCGCCACCACACCGCGCGTGGTCACGACGCCTATCCCCGGTGTGATCGGCGCCTTTCTGGCGCCCGGCAAAATCCGTCTGCCGGCCTTGCCGCCGCTGGCCCTGTACGTTCACTTTCCCTGGTGCGTACGCAAATGCCCGTATTGCGACTTCAATTCGCACGAACACAAAGGCGGCGATTTTCCCGAAGCCGCCTATCTCGACGCGGTACGGCGCGATATCGAACTTTCGCTGCCTTTGATCTGGGGCCGCAAGATCCATTCGATCTTTATCGGCGGCGGTACGCCCAGCCTGATGTCGGCCCAGGGACTCGACACCCTGATGGCTCACATCCGTGCGCTGCTGCCGATGGATGCCGATGCCGAAGTGACGCTGGAGGCCAACCCGGGCACGTTTGAAGCGGCCAAATTCAAACAATTCCGCCTCAGCGGGATCAACCGCCTTTCGATAGGAATCCAAAGCTTTAACCCGGACCACCTGAAAGCGCTCGGCCGGATCCACGATGGCGCAGAAGCACGGCGCGCTGTCGAAATCGCGCAGGACAACTTCGACAATTTCAACCTCGACTTGATGTACGCGCTGCCGGGTCAGACCTTGGCGCAATGCCAGGCCGACCTGGAAACCGCGCTGTCGTTCGCCCCGCCGCATTTGTCGCTGTATCACCTGACACTGGAACCGAACACGCTGTTCCATAAATACCCGCCCGCATTGCCCGATGACGATGCCTCGGCCGATATGCAGGAGTGGTTGTACGAACGCACGGCGCAAGCAGGTTATGGCCGCTACGAAATCTCGGCCTATGCGCAAGCGCATCGGGCCAGCCGCCACAACCTGAACTACTGGCGCTTCGGCGACTACCTCGGGGTGGGTGCCGGCGCGCACAGCAAGCTGTCATTTCCGGAACGCATCATCCGGCAAGTGCGCTACAAGCACCCGGAAAATTATATGTCGCATGCCCTTAGCGATACGCCGGTCCAAGAAGAGCATGAAGTCGAGACCGCCGATCTGCCGTTCGAATTTATGCTCAATGCCTTACGGCTGGCGGAAGGGTTTCCGGTGTACCGCTTCAGCGAGCGCACCGGCATGACCCTGAGTTCGATCGACCCCGCTTTGCGCGAAGCCCAGGCACGCGGACTGCTTACCATGGACCACGAAAAAATTGCCCCGACACCTTTAGGTCAACGTTTTCTCAATGACTTGCAGGAGTTGTTTCTGAAAGACTAAAACACCCGACCCTCGCTCCACGCGGAGGCTTTCCCGCACCGCACCGATTAACCAGCACGCCCCAAAATCGCCCAGACCGCCCGTGAGCCCTACCGACCCCGATCCCAGCCTGGAACCCCAGCCCGAACCTTCCGTCGACGCGCGTATTTTCCGGCAACGCGCATTTATCCAATTTTGGTCCGCACGGGTGTTATCGAGCCTGTCGTTCCAGATGGTGGCCGTGGCCCTGGGCTGGCAAATTTATGCCTTGACCCATAGCGCTTATGCCCTCGGTTTGGTCGGCCTGGCCCAGTTCCTGCCGATGTTCGCGCTCACGCTGGTGGTGGGGCATGTGGCCGACCGCTACGACCGGCGCCTGGTGGTCAGCATCGGCACCGCCGTCAACGCCGCCGCGGTGGCGGTATTGGCGCTCGGCTCCTGGCACGGCTGGCTCGGCCCCGCTGCCATCTATCTGCTGGCGGCCATCTCCGGCGGCGCGCGAGCCTTCGTCACCCCCACCCTGCCGGCCATGCTGGCAGGGCTGGTCCCGCGCCCGCTATTACAACGCGCCACCGCCTTATCCACCTCAGCCGGTCAGACAGCGCAAGTCGTCGGCCCCGCACTCGGCGGTCTGCTCTACGCCTGCGGCGCCTCGGTCGCCTACGGTGTAGCGGCCCTCGCCTTGATCCTCAGCAGCGGCTTGCTGGCAACCATCGCCATGGTGCCGGTCGTGCGGGCGCGCGAACCCTTAAGCGTGGCGTCGCTGCTCTCGGGGATCGCCTTTATCCGCAGCCAGCCGATCATACTCGGCGCTATCTCACTGGATTTGTTCGCGGTTTTGCTGGGAGGTGCCACGGCGCTGTTGCCGATCTACGCCAGCGACATCTTGCATACCGGGCCAGTCGGACTCGGCGTACTGCGCTCGGCGCCCGCCATCGGCTCGCTGGGCGCGGCGCTCCTGCTGGCGCGACGACCGATGCATACCGACTTCGGCCGCCTGATGTTCACCGCGGTCATCATGTTCGGCGTGGCGACCATGGTGTTCGGCATTTCACGCAACTTTTACCTATCGTTAGCAGCACTGTTTGCCACCGGCGCGGCCGATTCGATCAGCGTGGTCATCCGCCAGACCTTGGTGCAACTGCGCACCCCCGACGTCATGCGAGGCCGGGTCGGCGCCGTCAACGCCTTGTTTATCGGCACCTCCAACCAGCTTGGCGAATTCGAATCGGGCATCCTGGCCGGCCTGATGGGCGCGGTGCCGTCTGTATTGCTGGGCGGCCTGGGCACTGTGGCGGTGGCCCTGCTGTGGATCAAGCTGTTTCCGCAATTACGCCAGGCACGCTCCCTGGAAGCCTGAGCCTCGGGAATTTTTCGGGCGGTTGAAAATCGGGCGTAAAAATACAGTACAATACCGGCCTTGTGACGTAAGGGCGCACTCCGCCCGTGCAACAGCGTCGCGATTCAAAAATGGTAAATTGGCAGCACAACGGAAGCGTGGCAGAGTGGTCGATTGCACCGGTCTTGAAAACCGGCAAAGGGAAACCTTTCGTGAGTTCGAATCTCACCGCTTCCGCCAGAAATACAAAAAAATACAATAAATATCAAATATTTAGTTATTTTCTTTCTTCTCAACTCACAATTCAACTATCAAATTGAAGTGTGGCTGATATAGATCTCAGCAAGCATTGTTGATGCGGCGAGGCTAAGTCTGCGCCCGGCTATTAAGCAGCCCCCCCAAAAAACCTGGGCGCGGCCAGCATCTCTCACTGGCGCCCGAACGACGGTACCCCTCGCCTCGCCATGTTTATTACGACGTAATCGCAGGGATAACGAGGGCTGAAGTCTGCCCGTTGCCCAGATGGCGAACTTCCGTAGTCGACCCTCAGCAGACGGTCAACGCGGGCTCTCCGACGACTGCTAAGCAATGGTTGCTGCCAGTCAGACATTAGACTCACATTCCGGCCAGTCTGGCTTCTCGAAAGCTTAGTTGTCGAGGGAATCGGCACTTGTTCCCAGATACATCGGATGGTCCGGTCCCTTGTACATCGGTAGCCAGCGCTTATCTTGCTGTCCGGTCGGATGATCGTACTCCGTGGACGAAAGGATGAGCTGCGCATCCTTTGCCGCGCAGAGGTTTTCAAGCTGGGTCACGTACTTGGCCAGATCCTCGGTATGGAGCTCCTGCTGTTTCGGGGTATCCAGAATGAGGAACCTGAACGGTCGGGACGGCTCGGAGACGTACGCCTCGAATAGCGCGGCATGGATAGCTAACACTAGGCGGATCTTAGTGCTACCCGAGAAGAGGTCCAACGACTCGCCCGCGAACTTGAACCGGAGTTCCAGGTCAACTTCGACATTCCTGGACACGTTCTTCGTGTCCAGGATGTCCATCCACTTGACGGCCAGCTCGCGGAGCTGCAGACGCAGCTTGTTGAACTCAATGTCGGCGCGTCCGCTGTTGGAGAGGCTCTCGATGCGGTCCTGAATGCGCAATCGCTCCGTTTCGAATTTGAAAAGCTTTGAGCGCTCTTCATTGAGCGCTCCAATTCGTCCGACCTCAGACTGAACCTCTACAAGCTGTTTCGTCAGCGCTTGCACGGCGGTCACCAGTTGGTCGACGCCCGTAGTTGCCGGCGAGTCCAGTTTGTCAACCAGCACCTGGCGCTCTGCACGCTGGTCCTTCAAAACCTCTTCGAGTTGCTCAATTCGCATCTCCGCCCGCAACGCATTTCGGTCAAGGTCTTTGAGTTGGTCGCGAAGGTATAGCAGATTCTTGCCGTACGACTCAGTGCTGCCGATGAAGAGGCCGCAGTTTGGCGCATTGCAAATCTCACCAAATGAAGAGAACACTCGGCGGGCCTCTTCGTTGAGACCGAGTGTCTTAACCTCGCCTTCAATCTCGGTTCGAATGGCGTCAATTCCTGAAACGCGACTTTGAAGGTCAGAAAGTTCGATTTGCTTTGACCGAATCTGCTGCTCTTTTTGCCGAAGAATTTCGGTTAGGGAGGAACTCGCCGTGCCCTTTGCATCGACGGAGTCGCGTAGGGCGGCAATTTGAGCGGTTAGGTCCGTTGCAAGGCGCTCAAGCACTCCTTGATTGGCAAGGCTATCGTCGACACCTCGAGATTGGTATTCAAATACACGCTGCGCAGCGACGATCTTTCGGGTCTGCCCCTCCAGCGCCGCTTTTTCTTCAATGAGACTTCTCTTGACGTCGAACGAATGCTTCGGATTCAGGCCAAACACGAAGCGAACCATCTCGACGAACTGGTCCACAATAAACGGGTTGGTCGATTTGTAGGCTGCGGTATAACCATCACCCTGATTCAGATAGAAAACAGGCAGGACGGTTGAGATGTAGGGTTGTGCGGCCTCCCCTTTGTTGGATACGAGTCGAGGAGGCTCCAAACCAAGGGCTCCAAAAAGCGCTAGCGAGAACGAGCCCTCGTCGAAGTGCTCGGACTCCTCGTCTCGATAAGTCAAGGTCGCGTGGAAGTCGCGGTTGTTGCTTCCAAGAATGCGGCGAATGACGAACGGCTCACCTCCGTTCTCCGCCTCCAGTGTTACTGCCGCGCACTTGCTGAACATTTCATCGCGGAATCGCGGCGGAAATCCAAGGCTAGCAGCTAGCGACTGAATGATCGGTGTCTTGCCGCTGCCGTTCCTTGCGAAGATGAGCGTAGTCCGCCCTCCAAATTCGAGCAGCGGGCTTTCCCAGCCGTTCTGTCCGAGCGGCTCAACTTTGAGTGACCTCAACCTCAATTGACTTCTCCCTTGACTCGAGCCTCGTCTCTTATGTACTGGTAGCTGAGTTCAATAGTTTCCATGGACATGGCTAACGGGCTCTCGCCAGCAATGGCGCTTTGGTAGACTTTCTTGCCAAGCTCAGTGGCAGAAATTCGCCGCGAGCGTTTGTCGACGGTGATCTGTCTGGTAGCTTCCAGGAATGTCAGCGCTTTAATGGTCCGGATGCGCAAATTCCCAGACCAGCCGATGTCTTGCGATGACCCCTTAAATCCGGGCACAGTACGCTCCAGGCATTCGCCGACTAGTTGGCCAATTTCCGGCAACAGGGGTTTTGCTGCCCCCTTGGTTATTGCCAGAATAGTCATCGCCAAAAGGGGCAACTGAAACAATGCCTCGTTGCTTAACGAATGCGCAGGAACCGACAGCTCAGCCGGAAGGTTCAGTCGGAGATTAAGCCTTGTCGCTTCATCAAAGAATTCTGTCGTATTCATCGCGTGGCCCGTCGAACAATTGACGCACAAAAACCACCGAGCAAAAGGTCGACGCTTAGCGGCGGAAACTTCCCGGCCAAATCTGATTTGAGCATTTCATCGATCGTTACTCGAAGATCCCCAAGTACGCCGCCGCTCACAATCCACGCTTTACATCTGGCGTCGATGTCGGTGAGCAGCAGTTCAAGGTCGAATTCAGCGAATGTGTGGCGGGCTGTGCGAAGCCATACATCCCAAGAAACCTTCGCACGAGATGCAATTTCAATAATGCTGTCCGGCGCGCCAGCGTCCTCCAGTTGACGTTGCAATATGGAAGCCGCCTTGATTGCTCCGGGATCGCCCCCGCTAAGCAAGTTCCTGTAAACCGCAGTGGAGATGCTCAGCACCTCCAGTAGATCATCAAGCCCGACGCCGGTAACGAGGTCGATCCTTTCTTTGGTGAGGCCGCTGATCGGTGCACAGGATTTCGACTCAACCAGCGAAACGAGACTGTTTGCTATCTCGTCGACCTCGTGCATATGCAGGTCAATCTCACTATGCTTCCAAATTGCGCTTCGCGCCGCGTCAGCAAACGGTTCGAGGGTTTCACCCAGATGGGAAACCTGCACAAGAGACAGTTTCGACCTTGCGGCCTTTAACTTGTCTTCGGACAGAGGTACGCCAGGCGAGAAAATTTCGCTGAACTTTTCGATGAATTGTGTGACGTACGCGCGATTCGACGCTCCGACTTTAAGATGATCTTGAACCTCGAAAACGTCATCTTGAAAGTGGACATTACTAAGAACGGTCACCTCTCGGCATTGCTCGCCAAACTCAATCGTATGCACGAAAAGCTTGCCTGCGATGCTGTCGCGGATCGCCGTCAGCTTTTCCTCGGTGTCGAGCCTTCCTTTTTTCTTCAGCGAGAAAATCTCGTCAACCTTCCACTGCTGATTGGCTCGGCCTTTAGTCTTGACCTGGAAGAAGTGATATTCGATGCAACCGGCGACGTTGTGCCGCACGACGAAATCATCGTGATAATCGCAATAAACGCGGTCCACATTCTTACCGCTAAGAATCTCCAGAGCTGCAAACGCCGCAGCTTGAAATTGCATTCGAAAACGATTGGTGGTCTCTCGGCCGACGGTCTCCCGTGGCGTCTTGTCATGGATTATGTTCAAGGCTTCTTCCCTGGTCTTCCTGCCTGCCGTGAGGGCTACTTTTAACAGATTTGCGTAAGTAGCACCATCCCCTTCTCCGTGCCGTCGGGACGGAAGGAAAGGCAGGCGTGAGACGACCGTGTTCTCTCGCCCATGCTGGGGGCGCGCGGCCTTCAAGGGGGAAACAAGGTGGGCTCTCATGACTGTATAAATATACAGTCTTTAGTCTTTTGTTGCAGTCGCAATTCCACACATTCCGCGCCGCGGACTGGCACGTGTGTGGACTCCGCGCTCAGAGCGCCTTGTTTGAGGTTATCTAAGGCCTCTCTAGGTGCGCGTCAAGGGAGCAGTAGTGAGCGGCCGCTTGGCCGCAGTATGCCGCGGTAGCCGATGTCCGTTTAATTGCCGTAACCCGCCTAAGCGGACGTCCAAGCCACGGTCTCGGCGGTCTGCTTCTGGCCGCATGCGGCTCATCGGCTATCCGACAAAGAATTCTCTCAAATCCTGGCATCTGGAATACGAACGGTGTCATGATTTACGAACTGGCTATGTTCGTTCCAGGCCGAGGTATTCTGCCGAACAGAAGCAGGCGGCTGTCGATCATTACCTGAGCCATGACCGTTGTGCTTCTGCAACCTTGAGGGCTTTGGGCTATCCGAGTCGC
>Ga0302232_10001803_pt1 | contig 14800 bp, 12 predicted proteins | sample II_Palsa_N2_3_FD_193575 | JGI IMG/M metagenome (GOLD analysis project Ga0302232, IMG submission 193575) | Peat permafrost microbial communities from Stordalen Mire near Abisko, Sweden - II_Palsa_N2_3 | ecosystem: Environmental > Terrestrial > Soil > Palsa > Peat permafrost | place: Sweden...
CGTAAAGGACAGCATGGTTGAGCCGACGGACGGCCATCTGTGCTTCCTTCCCGGTACCGGCTAGTGGATCTGACGCTGCCGGCGGCGGAGCTCGCGGTACCGGCGTCGCTGCGACTCATCCAGCATCAGCCAGGCGCCCGCGGGGACGGCGATCGCGAGCACGATAAGCGCGAGGGCTATCTCCCACGGAACGATGAAAAGCAGGATAAAGCCAACCACTATCCCGGCTATCGCCCACTTCGTGTGCGGTGTCATGCTGACTCCAGTTTCTTCATTCCGGGCCGGGGACCCCCAGCCCAGCCCAGCTTCTTCTAGTTTATAGTGCCGCGGCACATCTGGCGCGTAGCCGATCTCGCCCGCGGAGTACGCTGCGGGCGTGGAGGATCCTGACACGTGATCGTGACACCCGGGGAGGGGCGCCGTGACGATCTGGATGCCGGTTGAGCCCGAGGCCAACGAGCTGCTGAGCCGCAGCCCGCTCGCCCTGCTCATCGCCATGCTGCTCGACCAGCAAGTGCCGCTCGAGCGCGCCTTCAGCGCGCCGCTCGACCTGGCGCGGCGGCTCGGGCACGAGCCGACCGCCGCCGAACTCGCCGAATTCGACCCGGACGCGCTGGCGCTTATCTTCTCCGAACGGCCCGCCCTGCACCGGTACCCGAAGGCGATGGCGGCGCGCGTGCAGGACCTGGCGCGGCTGCTCATGGAGCAGTATGACGGCGACGCCGCGCGACTGTGGGAGACCGCCGAGTCGGGGGCCGAGCTGGGTAAGCGGGTAGCGGCGCTGCCGGGGTTCGGCGCGCAGAAGGCGCAGATCTTCGTGGCGCTGCTCGGCAAGCAGCTGGGGGTACGCCCGCCTGGCTGGCAGGAGGCGGCGGGCCCGTTCGGTGCCGAGGGGTCGCGGTATTCGGTGGCGGACATTACCGACGAAACCTCGCTTGGCCAGGTGCGATCCCACAAGCAGGCCCTGAAGGCCGCGGCCAAGGCCAAGACCGCCGCGTCGTAGCCGGGCGCTTAGCTTCTACTGCGTATCTGGCACGAGGCTCAGGACACAGGCAGACGGCGTACGCGGGAGCGAGACGAGGAGCGCGGCCGCACCGGGATCCCAGCTGATGCCGGCTCGGCCGGCCGCCGGGTACAAGATCCTGGCCGTTACGGCCTGGCCGCGCAGATGCGGGATCGGGAGCAGCGCCTCGGCGGGGTCTGCGTTCTCGGCGGGGTCTGCGTTCTCGGTGGGGTCTGGGTTGGCTACGCCGAGTGGCCCGCGGTGCCATACGGTCACATAGCTGGCGCCCGGCAGGCGCAGGCCTAGCGTGAGCCACGAGTCGTCCCACCGGGGCAGGCCCAGCGGCCAGAAGGGCACCGCCTGGGGCAATTCCGCCCGGATGTCCTTGTACACCCGTACCCCCTCCGCGACCAGGTCACGCTGCTGACGGCTCATCTGGTCAAGGTGCCCGGAGAGGTGGACGCGGCCGAGCAGCGCCCCGCACAAGGTAAAGGCAATCTCGTCGTCGGTGAAGTCCGGCTGCGGATAGGCCCAGACGGCGGCCTGCTCCGGTGTCATCGCCGCGGGCGCCGCCGCCGCGATGGGCGGGTAGCGCAGGAAATCCTGCTGGTCGCTGGTGGACTGGAGCTGAAGCCGGGCGAGCAGCGCGTAGTCGGTCCGCATGCCGCCCGAGGAACAGTTCTCGATGACTAGTCCCGGATGACGGTCGAGCGCCCCATCCAGCCAGTCGAGGTGCGCCCGGTTCGCCGCCAGGAGCCCGGCGCCGGGGGCGAGGTTCCCCGCGTCGGTCCCTGGCCCTACGCAGATGTTGTAGTCGCACTTGAGGTAGCCGATTCCGAGGTCCCCGACCAGGAAGTCGACCACCTCATCCAGGTGCTTCACCGCGGCGGGATGGCGCAGGTCCAGGTGATAGCGACCGTGCTCGATCACCAGACGGCCGTCCCGCTGGAAGAACGCCTCGGCCGGCAACTGCCCGGCGACCGGGCTGTTGACGCCGACTACCTCGGGCTCAAGCCACAGGCCAGGGATCATCCCGGCGGCCCGGATGTGATCGAGCACTTCGGCGATCCCGTTCGGAAACCGGGAGGCTGACGGCTTCCAGGCGCCCACCGTGTCCCACCAGCCCTCGCCGATGCCGGTGTACCAGCCGGAGTCGATGCAGAAGTACTCCGCGCCTGTTTCCGCGGCCGCGGTGATCAGGGGCAGCAGCCGCTCCGTGGTGGGGTTACCCATCAGCGTGTTCATGTAGTCGTTGAAGATCACCGGCAGCCTGCGGTGGTCCTCGTGCTCGCGCCGGATGGCGCGGCGGCAGGCGGTGAGCCTGGCCATGGCTCCCTCGAAACCGTCGGCGCTCACCACTACGGCCACCGGAACCGAGGTGAACGCGTCGCCTGGCTCGAGCGTGGTCCGCCAGTGGTGTTCGGCGTCCGCCGGTCCGAGCAGCGCGATATACGCGCCGGTCACGGATCCGCTCGGGGCATGCCAGCCGGCCGGGCCGCCAGCATCGGCCGCGCGCCGGCGCGTGCACTCCCCCACCTGCCAGTGCCAGGCGCCGCTGTGCTCGATCTGCCAGGCCCACGCGTGGCCGGTGCGCCCCGCGATCACGGCACCCATCGGCAGATACGCACCAGATGACCAGCTACCAAGGCTGGTAAGGCCGAACCTGCCGCGCGGGTCGGCGCCGTGGACACGGCGATTCAGGTCCGGCAGGGCATCACGGAGCGGCCTGCTCTGCCAACGGCCCTCCGCGAGCCAGTCCGTCTCCGCCCACCGGACGTCGAGATCACCAAGATCATCCGGAACCCCGGCGCCGCCGGACAGGCCACCGCACAGAAACGACGTCACGGACTCGACCGTCACCGGCTCCCGGCCCTGGTTCGACAGGCGCACCCAGGACCGGACGGCGCCCTGGCCGATCAGGACGCGGTAGCAGACCTCGGCCCGCAGGCCGGTGACCGGGTCGGCGAGGTCAACGCGCAGTTCGTGCCAGGCCGAGCCGGGTGAACTTTCGCGGTGACCCGAGTAACGGAACCGGCCCGCGGCCGCGGACTCGCAGTAACGGCCGCCGGACCACATCCGGCCCTCGCCGGACACGATGACATCAAGCAGCGGAAGCGCCGCATCGGCAGTTACCGGGATCGGGGACGGCGACGCCAGCCTGGTCATCCTGGCCATCCCGTCCTCGTCTACGTCAATCCGCAGCTCCAGGGCGTCATCCGACCAGCCGATGACGATCCGGGGCAGTCCACTTCCGCCGGCCAAGCGAGCCTCCTCGGCGCATGCTGGTGAATTTGTTACACGCACGAAATCGTGATGTACATGCTCTTGACGCCTATGTTGTGACCGGTCACAATCCTTCCATGGTTGTGACCGGTCACACAAGTGACCCGGAACCGGACGCGGCGGTCGCTGCCGTGGGGCGTGGTTCGCGTTCGGTAAGCATCAGGGATGTCGCTGCCGCGGCCGGCGTCTCTTACCAGACCGTCTCGCGGGTCATCAACGGCCATCCGAGCGTCAGGGAATCCACCAGGGAACTTGTCCTGGCGACCATCGAGGCCCTCGGGTTCCGTCCCAACCGGGCGGCCCGTGCGCTGGCCGGCGGCCCGGTGCAGTCGGTCACGGTCCTGACGCCGAACACCATCTTGTACGGGCACAGGAGCGCCCTGCAGGGCATCGAGGAGGCGGCGCGGGCCAAGGGATTCGCCGTCGGCGTCCGCATCGTCGAGTCGACGGCGCCTGAGGAGGTCAGCGACGCGGTGGCACGGGCGATCGAGCCTGGCGGCGCGCTCATCGTCATCGCCTACGACGAGGCGGGGACCGCCGCGCTGGCCGCCGTCCCTGCTGAGACCCCCATGGTCGCGATGGTCGAGACCCCGGCGGGCGATGAGGGCGGCGGCAAGCCGTGGGTCTGGCTGGACGACAGAAGGGCGGCCCTGCAGGCGACTCGCTACCTGCTCGGCCTGGACCACCGGACGGTGCATTACCTGGCCATCCCATCCTCGACCCACACCAGCCAGCGGCAGGCGGGCTGGCGGAGCGCGCTGGAGGAAGCCGGCGCCATCGTGCCGGACCACGTTCAGTGCGGCTGGACCCCCCGGTCCGCCTATCAGGCGGGGCAGGTGCTCGCCGCCGATCCGGAGGTGACCGCGGTCCTGTGCGGCAACGACGATCTCGCTCTGGGCCTCATGCGGGCGATGCAGGAGGCGGGACGTGCCGTCCCGGCCGAGGTAAGCGTCGTCGGATTCGACGACACGCCAGTAGCGGAATTCCTCACCCCATCCCTGACCACGGTGCGCATGGACTTTGCTGAGCTGGGCCGGGCCAGCTTCGGCTTGCTCCTGGCACTCCTCGATCCGGAGACCGCCACGCCTCCGGTCCCATGGCCCGAACCTGAGCTGATCATCCGCGAAAGCGCGGGGCCGCCACATCTGCCGCGCGGGTCTGCGGGACCCGCGCGGCAGGCACTCGATGCACGCCCTAGCAAAGGAGCATCTCGTGATTGAGAAGATACACAGCAGACAGCGCAGGCGCGACGGCACCGTCCCGTGTCCGGGCGGAAGAAGCCAGCGCAGCAGACGGAAGGTGACGGCGACGTCGGCCGCCCTGCTCGCCAGCAGTGCCGCGCTGGTCCTCGCCGCCTGCGGCGGGCCGGCCGCGTCGTCGGCCAGCAGTTCCTCGTCAGGAGGAGTGGTCGACATCAACTGGCAGACCATGTGGTCGGGCAACACCCTGACGCTGCTCAGCCAGATGGTCAACGAGTTCAACAGCACTCATCCGGACATCCACGTCACCGAGTCGAACATCCCCAGCGCGACCGGCGACGCGAAGCTCCTGTCCGAGATCGCGGCCGGCGACCCGCCCGACGTGTTCACCGAGTGGAACCCGGTGCTCGGCGAGTACGCGGCCGACAACTCGATCCAGCCGATGAGCTCGTACCTGACCGGGACGTACTCGGGCCTGGAGAAGTGGCTGTACCCGATCGCGCTGCAGGGCGGCGAGTACAACGGCACGCTGTACGCGCTGCCTATGTCGATGAACTCCTGGGCGCTGTACTACAACAAGTCCATGCTGAAGGCGGCCGGCATCTCCTCCCCGCCCACGACGCTGCCGCAGCTGTACACCGACCAGGCCAAGGAGTGGAAGATCTCGGGCAGCAAGCTCGAGCAGATCGGCTTCTACCCGCTGTATGAGTCGGCCGGCTCGCCCTTCGAGTACTTCAGCAGCTTCTTCGGCGCGGTCAACTGCGTCAACTCCGCCGGTCAGTACAACCTCGCCAGCTGCCCGGGCGCCGAGGCCGAGGCGAACTTCTTCGTTCAGTACGACAAGTACCCGTATTCCAGCGTCGACGCCACGCAGACCGCGTACGGCTCGGTGGCCGGCGGCGACGACGACGCGTTCGTGGCGGGCAAGGAAGGCTTCAACATGGACGGGCCGTGGGAGGGAGCGCAGAACATCCCGGTCACCAACTCGGCCATGGTCGGCAACTTCGGCGTCGTGCCGTTCCCGAACACCGTGGGCGGGCCGAGCACGTTCGGGCAGGGCAACTACAACATCATCCCGAAGGGCGCTGCGCACCCGAAGCAGGCCTTCGAGTTCATCGCCTGGCTGGCCGGCTACAACAACGAGGCGTTCACCAGCCAGATGGATCCCAAGGGCGGCTGGATGCCGGCCTCGCCGTCGATCGTGTCCCAGTCGGCCTACCAGGCCTGGCTCAAGGCCAACCCGTGGCTGGACGTGTTCGTCCAGCAGATGTCCAGCCCGTACTCGGTCACGCCCAAGCTGACCAAGACCGAGTCGGAGTTCCTGACGGCCGAGGCGACGGCGGCCGGGGACATCGCCGAGCACACCAAGACGCCGCAGCAGGCGCTGGCCTACATCGACCAGCAGGCCAACAGCGGTGCGGGCGGCTGACGGCACCGACGCAAGGGACGAGGTAAAGGTAGGCATGCAGATGGCAACGCGCCCGCTGATCCAGGCCCTCCAGTCGCCCACGTCGCGGCGGCTGCGACTCGGGCTGCTGTTCGTGAGCCCGTGGATCATCGGGTTCTGCGTGTTCTACCTCTACCCGTTCCTCGCAACGTTCTACTACAGCTTCACGAGGTTCACCGGGATCGGGAACCCGGTGGTCATCGGGCTGTCGAACTACTCCGGCCTGCTGCACGACGGCACGTTCCGCACCGCCCTTTTCAACACGTTCTACTACACGATCATCGAGGTCCCGTTCTCGACCGCGGCGGCGCTCGGGCTGGCGCTGCTGCTTAACATGAACGTCCGCGGCCAGGCCGTCTACCGCACGCTGTTCTACATCCCGTCGATCGTGCCGGTGGTGGCCTCGTCCTTGATCTTCGTGTGGATCTTCCAGCCGTCGTTCGGCATCGTGAACTCGCTGCTGTCCGACGTGCACATCACGGGCCCGGAATGGTTCTTCTCGATCACCTGGTCAAAGCCGACGTTCATCCTGCTCGGGCTGTGGGGCCTGGGCCAGCCGATGGTGATCTACCTGGCCGCACTGCAGGGAGTCCCCAGGGAAATGTACGAGGTGGCCGCGCTGGAAGGTGCGGGACCGTGGCAGCGGCTGCGGCTGGTGACCATCCCGATGATCAGCCCGGTCATTTTGTTCAACGCCATCCTGTCCCTGGTGCTGTCTATCCAGTACTTCACCCAGGCCCAGGTGATCGAGAGCCCGCCGGGCAGCCCGGGGAGTTCCACCATGTTCTACGTCACCTACTACTACCAGCAGGCGTTCCAGGACCTGCACCTCGGATACGCCTCGGCGATGGCGTTCCTGCTGTTCATCGGGGTCCTCATCATCACCGTGGTGCTGCTCAGAACGTCCTCGCGGTGGGTGTACTACGAGAACGACCAAAGGTAATCGCCATGCAGATCGCACCGAGACAGGCGCTCCCGGATCAGGTACCGCCGTCACCGTCCCGGCCGCCGCGGAAACGCCGGACGCGCCGCGCGATCGGTGCCAGCGCGGGCAAGCATGCCGTGCTGATCGCGCTGTCCGCTATGTTCGCGCTTCCGCTGGTATGGATGGTCGGCACCTCTTTCAAGACGGCCCAGCAGGCGCTCCAGCTGCCGGTCGTCTGGTGGCCGCACCCGTTCCTGTGGGGCAACTACCCCGACCTGTTCGCGGCGCTGCCGTATTTCAGGTTTTTCCTCAACACGTTCGTCTACGCCGGGGTCACGATCGTCGGCGTGTGCATCTCCAGCAGCCTGGTGGCCTATGGCTTCTCCCGGCTGCGCTGGCCCGGCCGGGACGCGGTCTTCTATGTGATGCTGATGACGCTGATCCTGCCGTTCGTCTGCACGTTGATCCCGTTGTTCGTGATGTACAAGCGGTTCGGCTGGATCGGCAGCTACCTGCCGCTGGAGGTGCCGACGTTCTTCGGCAGCTCGGTATTCAGCACGTTCCTGCTCCGGCAGTTCTTCATGACGATCCCGTCGTCGCTGTCCGAGGCCGCGCGCATCGACGGGGCCAGCGAGTTCTACATCTACCGGCGGATCATCCTGCCGCTGGCCAAGCCGGCCATGGCGGCGGTCATCCTGTTCCAGTTCATCTACTGCTGGAACGACTACCTGGGCCCGCTTGTCTACATCAGCAACCAGAACTCCTACCCGCTGTCACTCGGCCTGGCCCAGATCCTGGGGGACTACACGACCAACTGGGGATGGGTGATGGCGGGCGCCACGGCGGCGACCGCGCCGATCGTCATCCTGTTCTTCCTGACCCAGCGCACGTTCATCCAGGGAATCGCCCTCACCGGCACGAAGGGATGAAGGCCTGATGCCCGTGAACGCACAGAACCGGTCCGCAGCCGGCGCCGTCGGCCGCAGCTACCTACCCGGCATGTTCGGGATCCGGCTCATGGCGGCTCTGGCCACGATGTTCAACTTCCTCGCGCTCAACTTGGCTCTGCTCATCGCGTCGCTGCCAGTGGTCACGCTGCCGGTTGCCATCAACGCGGCGACAATCGCGCTGCACCGATGGCGCGTCGAAGGCGAAGACAGCGTCGTTCGCGAGTTCCTCACCGCGCTGCGGACCAGGCCGCCGCTGCGGACGACGCTCCTGGTCGGCGGGCCGCTCGCGGCGTCCGCCGTCGGCCTAGCGGAGGTGCACCATTTCATCCGGGGCGGCAGCCTGACCGACTTCGTCTATCTCGGGCTCGGCTTCGGCGCACTGCTGATCACCCTCATAGCCATCGGCTACGTGTTCGTGCTCACGGCGCGCGAGCCTGACTGGTCACCGGCTGACCTCTGGACGGTGTGCGCTGGCCTCGCGATCAGGAACTCGCTGATAACCGGACCGCTTTTTCTCATCGAGATAGCTGGCGCCACCGCCCTCACCCTGATCGACCCGGCGCTGCTCCTCCTCGGAGTCCCGCTCCTTCTCCTCCAGTTCATGAGGCTCACGGCGCAATTCGGTCTCCGCAGAATCGCACCGGGACGCCCGCGATGAGGCAGCAACTCACCGTCAACCTGACAAGCGAGACGGGACCGGTGCTCCACGGGGCCAGCGGCGCGCTTTACGGGCTCAGCGAAGACGGCGTGCCGGGCGCTGACCTGCTGGCGCCACTGCACGTCAGGACCTACGCGCCGACCGCGCTGCCGGGGGTCACTCATCCGGCGGCGCATTACCCGGCCGCGTACGCCGACCTGACCGGCGGCGCGACGGTCGACTACGGCCGCCGCTTCGGCGGCACCAGCCCACCAGGGTACGTGATGGCGCCAGCAGGCTCAGGTGCCCGGTTCGTCGTGCAGACCGGCCACGACGGCTATTACGACCTGCGGCTGCGGTACGCGACTGGAACGGGGGCCCGTCTCGATCGGTTCCGGCTCCTGCTAAGCGGGAGCGACCTGAAGGAAAGCACGATCGCAGGCATGTCCGGCACCACCTTCGACCGTGTCTACCTGCACGCTGGCATCAACTCGATCGAGTATCGGCCCACGGGTGCGGGCAGCATCGCGATCGATTCGCTGGACCTGACACCGGACGCGGCGGCAGACGCCGCGTCGGCGCTGACCTACGCCGCCGCGGCGCGGGAGAACGTGCTGTCCGGCACGGCGGTGGTGCGGGACAGCCAGCGTGCGTATGGCGGCCGGTGCGTCGCGCGGATCGGTCATGGCGCCGCCAACACGCTGACGTTCACCGGGGTCAGCGCCCCGTGGGCCGGCCGCTACCGGATCGTCCTGAGCTACTCGAGCAACGAGCGGGCCGAATCCGGCAACTACAACGCCAACCTGATCGACCGCGGGTTCACTGTCACGACTTCGGCCGCCCCGCAACTCATGGCGTACGCGCGGAATACCTATAGCTGGAATCAGTTCAACACGGTCATGCTCACCGTCCAGCTTGCCGCTGGGGAGAACACCATCACGTTCGGCAACCCCGTCGGTGGCGCGCCCGACATCGACAAGATCACCGTGGCCCCGGCGGCACTGCCTTAAGTGCGCGCCGTCAGACCGGTGCCCAGGGTGCGGCAGATTACCTCCCTGCCCGCACCCCGGGCACCGCATCCCGGGCTAGCCGAGCGCGGGAGCTGTCCGCGCCAGATTCGGGAAGGAGCAGATTTTGACAGACATACGCCGGGCCGCCATCGTCGGCACGGGTTCACGAGCCCAGCTGTTCACCAGGGGCCTGGCCCGGCGGGCCCGGTACACCGTGGCCGCGCTGTGCGATCCGAGCCCGACCCGGATGGCTTATCACAACAGGCTCCTGGCCCAGGCCGGCCAGAGTGCCGCCTCGCTGTGGTCGCCGGGCAACTTCACCGAGATGCTGGCCGGAGAAGGCATCAGCGATGTCGTGGTGTCGACGGTGGACGCGCTGCACGACCACTACATCGTCCCGGCCATTGAGGCGGGCTGCCGGGTCGTCACGGAAAAGCCGATGACGGTCGACGCCGCGAAATGCCAGTCGATCCTGGACGCGACCAGCCGCACCGGCAACCCGCTCACCGTGGCCTTCAACTACCGGTACAACCCGGTGCACGAGCGGGTGTGGCGGCTGCTGCACGAACGAGTGATCGGCGAGATCCTCTCCGTCCACTTCGAGTGGCTGCTCGACGTACGGCACGGCGCGGACTACTTCCGCCGCTGGCACCGGGACAAGGCCAACAGCGGCGGGCTGATGGTGCACAAGGCCAGCCACCACTTCGACCTGGTGAACTGGTGGCTGGGCAGCGAGCCGCAGGAGGTATTCGGCTACGGCCGGCTTGGCTTCTACGGGGCGGACGCCGGGCTGCGCCACGGCCTGCGCCGCGACTACCAGCGGGCGCTCAACTCGCCGCAGGCGATCCAGGACTCCTTCGCCCTGGACATCTCCGCCCACCCGGGGATGCGCGAACTGTACCTCGACGCCGAAGCCGACAGCGGCTACATCCGCGACCGGAACGTCTTCGACGGCGAGATCAGCATCGAGGACGACATGGCCGTTCTCGTGCGTTACGCCAGCGGAGCGTCGATGACCTACCACCTCACGGCCTACTCCCCGTGGGAGGGCTACCGGGTCATGTTCAACGGAAGCGGTGGCCGGCTCGAGCTCGAGGTGGTGGAAAGCCAATGGCAGCCGCCGCCGGACCAGGTGGAGCCGACCGCGGGCGCCATTCACGGGGAGGTCGCGATGGCCAACGCCGGGGGGGCCACGATCCGGGTGCGCAAGCTGTGGGAGCCGCCGGCCGACATGTTCGCGGCCGGCGGCCACGGGGGCCACGGCGGCGGCGACGAGCGGATGCTGACCGCGCTGTACGGCCCGGCGGATCCCGGTGACGAATCCGAGCCGGGCGACGCGGCCCGCCAGAGCGCCAACCAGCGCGACGGCGCTCTGGCGCTGATCGTCGGCGTCGCGGCCAACCAATGCTTCGTCACCGGGCAGCCGGTCCGAATCGCCGGCTTGGTCGCGTTCCGGCCGTAGCATTCACCCGTCGCGGGCGCCGGCGCGTCTCCGCGGAAACCCGCGACGGCTAATGCTTCGCAGATCAATCATCGCGTGTCAGCACATCTCTTATAAGGGCAGCTCGCAAGTCTGCAAACGCCGAGCTGCCCGCCAGCTCACCATCGAGGCAACGATGCAGCTCTGACACCGGCCCAGGGTAACAGCCGTTCCGTTGCTGTACCGCAGGAGCGGACCACCCCACCGAAACCCAGCCCATCACCGCGCGCCGCGCCGGATACCCTCACCCCCGGCGCGTCGCGCGCCTGGCGGCGCGCGACGCAACCCTTTAGATGGTGCCCTCCGGGCGCTGTTGTCTCCGGGTGTGCGCGGGAAACAGGACACCGCGCGCGCCGCTCGCGCGGCGCGCCGTCCCTCGGCCGCCGGGATCGTCAGTGGTCGATCTCGGCCGCCTGGAGGAGCGAGCCGACTCCGAACGCGACCGGCTTCGCACCAGGCTCACTGAGGCGTGCGAGCGATTGTCGCCGGGGGTGACGCCGTCGCGGCTCGTACGGGAACTTCTCCGGGACCACCTTGGTGAAGAGGGGATCTATGCAGCCGCCCGGGAGACGATCGACGAGGCCACGGCCTTCGTGATCGACAACGACCTCCGCCCTCGGCATCCATCAGGGGACGATGACCGTGGACGACGCCACGGCGCGTTTTGAGGCCGACGCCTTCCTGCTCGGCCCGGCTGCCAGGAGCGAAGCGACGAGGGCTACCTACGACCCCGCCTACGGGCGCTACACGTGGGGCAAGCTCGAGATCATGTCGCTTCGGGACGAGGCCCTAGCCGCCTGGGGTACGAAATTCTCGCTCCGGCGCTACCACGAAGCCCTCCTCGCCCTCGGAGCACCGCCGCTCGGCACGATGGGCGACGCCCTCGTCGCTTAGCCCAATCCATTCCCCGGGACCCGTGGAACCCCCGGATGCTACCCCTTCGCCGAGCCCAGCGAAGGGGTAGCACCCTGGACCCCGTACCCGGAGAACCCGACCCGGCCTTCCCGGCGCGAGCCCGCCGCGTGAACAGCGGCTAGCGGACCAGTTTCACTAATTCTTGAAGAAGGTTTAGTAAGTGATCAGCGCCGTATTTGAATACATAAAGCCTGAAAATCCAGCCCGGTAAGCGTTCCTCTAATTTCTTTTTTCTTGCTCTTTTAGGCATTTCTTTCTTCCCTCAATTCGAGTCTAAGATCTTGACAGCCCGGTGCCGGGTAGCCCCGGCGCATTGCTGCGCCGAGGCCCCCTCAGGACCGCGCATGCCACTCATCGCGGCACACGGCCCAAGCAAGCCATCTGGCGATTCAGGTATTCAGCTGCAATTCGAGTGGCGCCTGCCGCCGCCGCTGTCGGCGGCAGGTGTCGTGTACGAGGTGTGTCCAGCTGCCGTGCGCGACGCCGGGCGTGTCGTGGTGGACCAGGATGTCCGCCTTGATCGCCTGCCTGGTGAGCTGGAGGAACCAGCGTTCCCAGCCCTCCGGGGTCTCCGGGGGCTGGTCCCGGGTGAGCAGGTTCTCCCCGCACAGGGTGCACCGCCCGTCCTGCCTGGAGAGCAGGTGCACGGTGTACCGGTCCAGCGGGGGCTTTACCTTCTCGCGGCGTTGCGCCCAGTACCGGGCCAGGGCGGGGTCGTCCGGGGACGCGCCGCCTTTGACCAGGGTATGCCGCACGATCTCAGTCCAGGACGGCTTGGGCAGGTAAGCGCCGGTATCCCGGTCGCCGAACACCCACCGGTCGTTCCTGAACTTATTGAACTTCCCGTAATACCGGCCGACGATCCAGCTTTTCGGCTTGTTCGGGTGACTCCTGCATGCCCACTTGTAGGTGAGTTTCCACAGGTACTCGGTCAGGGCGGAGAACACCCTGGTCGATACCACTGCCCGGTAGTACGCGACCCAGCCCCGCACCATCGGGGTGATCCTGGTCAGTACCGTCTGGACGTTGGACCCGTGGAGTGCGCGGAATTCCAGCGCAAGCCTATTACGGAACCTCTTGATGGCCTTAGCGCCCGGCTTGATGAGCAGCTTGCCGTTCGGGTAGCGACGGAGATTGAATGCGAGGAAATCGAACCCGTCGCACAGATGCGCGATCCGGGTCTTGGCCTCGTTAAAGGCCAGCCCTCTGGGCTCCAGCCACCCGGCCAGCCGCGCCTTGACCTGCTCGGCCTGCTGCCTGGAATGGCAGCATACGACCAGGTCATCAGCATATCTCACAAGCGCCGGGAATCCTGCCCGGAGTGCACCGGCGTGAGTGCCGGTCCGGTAGCGGACGCCCGCGGCCTCCTCCAGCCCGTGCAATGCGATATTCAATAGCAAGGGTGAAATAATACCGCCCTGAGGCGTTCCTTCCTCAGTTGGCGCGAACCCTTTCCCGGCCTCGAAAATCCCCGCCTTCAGCCACCCGGCGATCATATCCCGCGCAGGGAAACCGCCAAGTGCCTCCAGCAGGTGCTCGTGGCTGATCTTATCGAATGCAGCGGCCAAGTCGGCGTCCAGAATCCACACCCGCCCGGATTTCCCGTGCAGGATGCCGAACAGCGACTGGATCGCGTCCTGGCAGCCGCGGCCCGGCCGGAACCCGTAAGACCTGGGCTCGAACCGGGCCTCCCACTCGGGTTCCAGCGCGTTTTTCACCCGGGCCTGATGGCACCGGTCGATCAGCACAGGAATTCCGAGCGGCCGCATTTTTGATTTATCACTGGCTTTCGGTACATACACCCGCCGGACCGGGGACGGCCGGTGCGAGCCGATGGTGGCGTGCACGCGCACCGCCATCTCGGCCCTGGCCTGACTGGTCAGCGCGACCAGCCCGTCGATTCCCGCGGTCCTGCGGCCCGCGTTGCGCTGCGTCACCTGCCGCACGCTGACCAGCGTGCAGCTCCAGCTCCGCAGCATCAGCTTCTGCAAGTTCCTGGCCAGCGGCCAGTCACCCTCCCGCACCGCCTTGAAGATCCGCCCGCGCAGCCGCCGTACCCGCTCCTCATGGCCCCGCCAGTCCACCTGCTCCCAGGCGTCACCATCAAAGGGCAGGCCCTCCGGTCCGTTCACCGAGGTGTCCAACTTGCCCGTCAGTTCCGGCATTCGCGCTCGCTTCGCTCCAAAGGCTCACCTGACTGCGTCAGCACCCTTACGGGCCCGGCAAAAGCCGGTATCCGGCCAGTTATACGAGCGCCATCCGGAGGAGACCCGGACACCCAGCCCCGCTTTCCTGCTGCCTTTCGGCCGCCGGCGTTCGCTTCTCAGTCACCCTGTCCCGCCACGGACTTCCGCCCCCCTTACGGTCGGCCTACCGCCCTGCCTGCGCATACCCGCGCCTGCACGACGGACCCTGGCGAGGTTTCCACGTTCCGCACGCATGAGACCCGGACCGGGCCGGGCGCCCTCTATACCCCGGGGACAGCGGTGTTCACCGGCCATCGCTGGATCCGTGGCCGCCGCCTGCCGCCTCTCAACGGCCGGTCCCTGCCACCCCGGCACAACCACCCAGCCCGGGATGCGGAAATGACGAGGCATCAGCAAGGGTTCCCTGGTAGTCGCCCCTCCGGTCCTTCCCCTCACCTGTGACCGCCATGGCTGGGACGGCGGCCCTTGGGCTTTCCCGTGAGCTCCGCACCCGACCGGACAAGATCCGGCCACGCACGTCACGGCGGGGACAGGTCGAACACAAACCCGTAGCTACGTCCCTGGCATCAGCCAGACCTCCTTTGACCAGCTCACTCAACGCGTGCGACCTCGTGTCGCAATCCAGGTTTCCCCCAGACCCCCATTCCTAATGGGCATATGAGCAAGTCACCGCTAGGAGCCCCTGGGGCGATGGGAGCCCCCGAAAAAGAGCGCGGGGCATGCTTGCCCGGTGATTGCCGGCTA
>Ga0302232_10001824_pt1 | contig 14719 bp, 13 predicted proteins | sample II_Palsa_N2_3_FD_193575 | JGI IMG/M metagenome (GOLD analysis project Ga0302232, IMG submission 193575) | Peat permafrost microbial communities from Stordalen Mire near Abisko, Sweden - II_Palsa_N2_3 | ecosystem: Environmental > Terrestrial > Soil > Palsa > Peat permafrost | place: Sweden...
CAATCTTTAAACGATTTAAATTGAGACAGTTCTTATACTGTCTCGCAGATTGTCATTATTTGACTCGGACGCATGGCGGGGAGTACAGCGTCACGAGAAACATGCGGGATGCATCACGCCGGGAAAAATAGCGTGACGGGTGCTGCGCCGCTAATCGAGGGATTGGATGTTTTTTAGACCAGGCACGACGCGCATTCCGTTCTGGACGAACGAGCAGAAGCGCAAGGTCGGCCGGCGCCTGCAGCGCATCGAACTCGATCCGGCGAACGATCGCCACGCCCGCGCAGCGGTGGTTGCCTATGCCGATTCGTGTGCGCTCGAGATGCCGTGGCTGGCTGAGTTGCTGCGTGAGACGGCGGCGCGTGGCTCGGGCGATGATCTGAATGTCTGCGCCGCAACAGTGCGCCGTGTATTTGGACTGGCACAAGATTGGGCGGCGGCTCAACCCGACTATGCACACGGAGCCTGGGAGCATGTACGCATTCACCTCGACGCGGCCTTGAACAGTCGATTGGAGCCGCAGAACGACGATGAGAATGACGAAGGCGAGAGCGATGCAAAGAGCTTTGCGCCCACTAGAACAGGTTAGGCGGGGCCATAGAATTAGCGTGAGCGAGACCTGCTGTAACCCGGTTATGACCCAAAGAGGTTGCTTTAGGGAAGTTGAGTGACAGGCTCAAGAGCTTGAGCCGATGCCGGATGGCAGGTGGACGACATTCGGAAGGGGGTGGCGGTTTTCGATTATGATAAAAAAGCCCAATCACACTTTGTGAGCGGGTGAAGCGTGCGCCATTTTTGAGATATTCCCGATACCTGTTTTAAACGCGGGTTTGTGGCGCACGATTAATAATCGATAAATAGAGTTGTCGGTGGTGGAATGTGTTGTCTCGTGTTGGACGCGCCGGGGTACGCGTCCGATGCAAAAGATAACGCCGCGGCGCAGCCCCGAACAGAGGCACGTGCCGTCTCGACCGATGGCCGGCCATCCAGATACGAATAACGGAATTGCGTTGCGGGGTGTTATGAGAATTGCAGTCCTGGATGACGATCCGGCTCAGGCCGATCTGGTATGTCAAACGCTCTCGGCCGCTGGCCACATCTGCCACGCCTACGCTGAGGGCCGCGCGTTGGTCCGCCAGCTACGGCGCCAGACTTTCGATCTGCTGGTGCTGGACTGGAACGTACCCGATATGTCCGGTGAAGAAGTGTTGCGCTGGGTGCGCGAGAGCCTCTCCGAGCGTTTGCCGGTGCTGTTCATGACGAGCCGCAGCCGCGAGACCGATATCACATCGATCCTCAACACGGGCGCGGACGACTATGTCGTGAAGCCGGTGTCGTCGGGCGTCCTGCTGGCGCGCGTCGGCTCGTTGCTGCGGCGCGCCTACAAGCTCAACACTACGGCGCTCAAGGAAACCTTCGGCGACTACGAGTTCGATCTCAGTTCCAAGCACGTCCTGGTGCGTGGTACCGCGGTGGCGGTCACGCAAAAGGAATTCGACCTTGCGTTGCTGTTGTTCCAGCACTTGAGCCGGCCACTGTCGCGTGCGCACATTCTCGATGTGATCTGGAAGCAGGCCACGGAAATTCCGTCGCGCACGATGGACACCCACGTCTCGATGTTGCGCAGCAAGCTCGGGCTTAGACCGGAAAACGGCTATCGCCTGACGCCAATCTACGGTTATGGATACCGGCTTGAGCTCATCGAAAAGGGGGGGGCGTGACGGTTTCTGTATTTACGCCGCCGGTTGGTCTGGCGGCGAGCGGTGCGCGCCGGGCACTGGCGATCCTGGTGCCTTGCTTCGTCTCAGCGCTCGGGCTTGCCCCGGCACTGGCCGCGGCGCACATCGGCAAAAGCGCGCCACTTTTGACCGTGCCTTACACGACTAAAGCCGGCGACACCCTGTATGAGATCGCGGCGCGCTACCTGCGCGATCCGCGCGATTGGGCAGTATTGAGCCGCCTGAACAGGGTGCCGGCGCCGCGCCATCTGCAGGCCGGTATCCAGTTGCAGATTCCAGCTGCATTGCTGCGCCAGGAGCAGGAAGCCGCACGTGTGGTAGCCGTCAGCGGGCCTGTCGAGCGCGCGTTCGGCGCGGGTCCCTACACGCCGCTTGCGGCCGGCATGACTCTCGGCGAAGGCGATCGCGTGCGTAGCGGTCACGATGGCTTCGCGTCGCTTGAACTGCCAGATGGCTCGCACGTGACCCTATCGCAGGATGCCGTGCTCGAGGTCGGCAAGCTGCGTCTGACCAGCCTGACGGGCGCCTCAGACCGGGTGCTGTCGCTACAGCACGGCGAGGTGGAAAGCGAAGTCACGCACGCGACGAAGAAGGACGATCGCTTCCAGATCCGTTCGCCGTCGGTGGTGGCCGGCGTGCGCGGCACGCATTTTCGGGTGAGCTACGACACCGCCCAGCAGCAAACGGCGGTGGAGGTGCTGGACGGCGCGGTCGGCGTGGATCCGGCCAGTGCGTCGGCGCCCGCGCCCGGTGTCCCGCTGCAGGCATCCGAGCAGCTCGTGTCGGCGCGCTTCGGCAATGTATCTAATGCGAGCGGCTCGATCGGTACGCCGGTCGAGTTGTTGAGCGCCCCCTCGTTGACCGATCCCAGCAAGGTCCAGGATGGTAAAACCGTCGCGTTCGATCTCGTGCCGGACAACCTGGCGTCCGGCTATCGCGTGCAGATCGCCCGCGATGCGGACCTGCTCGACCTGATCCGCGATCTACCGGTGAAGGAACCGCATGCCGATTTCGGCGATCTGCCCGATGGCACTTACTTCGTGCGCATCTCCGCCGTCGATCGCAATGGTCTCGAAGGCCTGCCTCAGATCTATGCCTTCGAGCGACGCCAGTTGGGTCTGAGCGCGTCGGCAACGCCGCGCGCCGGCACCCGCGACTATGCGTTCCGCTGGTTCGCGAGCCGGCCGGGCGTGGAAACGCGTTTCCGCTTCGTCCTTGGCGCCTCGCCCGACCTGCGCAATCCGCTTGTCGACCGGACCGATCTGCCGGCCGGCGAACTCGTGGTGACGGATCTGCCACGCGGCGTTTATTATTGGACCGTGATTGCCGAGCAGTTCGAAAACGGCCGGTTCTACGAGAAGGGTAGCTCGGTCCGGTCGTTCACGCTTGCCCGCTAGGACTCTTCTAACTCTCCGCGCATGAGCCTCGATCCGCGTGCACGACTTGGGCGGCCGGCTGGCCGACGCTTCCTGCTGGAGTGGGGTGCGATCGGCTGCCTGGGCATAGCGGTAATCCTGGCAAGTGCGTCTGGCCCCTGGACGGCGGGCATCGATCATCTGGTCTACGACCGCTTCCTGATACTGCATAAGCAAGCGGCGCTCGCCGATATCGTCGTGGTCGAAATCGACAACGCGAGTATCGAGCGGCTTGGCCACTGGCCGTGGCCGCGCAGCGTCCACGCGAGCCTGCTGGAGCGGCTCGCCGAGGCGAAGCCGGCAGCCGTGATCTACGACGTCTTGTTCACCGAAACCGCTGCCGACGATGCGCAACTGGCCCACGCGGTCGCCCTGAGCCCGACCTATCTGCCGGTTCTGCTCAGTCCCGAGGACAGCGACGGCGCACGGGTCGTCGTCAAGCCCGTGCCGTCCCTGGCGGACGCAGCGGCCGGACTGGGCCACATCAATCTGGAAGTCGACAACGACGGCATCGTACGCAGTGTCGCGCTGTTTGAAGGCGATGCCCACTCGCGCTGGCCGCAGCTGATGGTGCCCGCCTGGCGCGCGATCAAAAGCGGTGCTATCCGGCTCGCGCAACCGCTCGCGGGGCTGGCTGGGCTGCAGGACCGCACCCGCGAACCCGTCGATGAAGCGCGCTTTCTGATCCCGTTCAGCCTGGACGCAACGAACTATTCGCATGTGTCGTTCGCCAGCGTCGTGGCAGGCGAGGTACCGGCGGACACGCTGCGCGGCCGTATCGTGCTGGTCGGCGTGACCGCCTCGGGCTTATACGACCGCTTCGCGACGCCGGTCTCCGGTGATCTGGGACCGCTGCCGGGCGTCTATATCCACGCGAGTATTCTGGACACGCTGCTGACCGGCCGGGCTATCGACCCGGTCCCGGCTTTCTTGCTGATCCTGGTCTCGCTGGTGCCGCTTGCCGCGCTGCTGGCCGGCTTCCTTGTGCTTTCGCCGTGGCGCTCGTTGTTGCTGACCGCGGCGCTGAGCGCGGTCATCAGTGGCGGGAGTGCCGCCTTGCTATACGGCGCAAGGCTGTGGGTGTCGCCCGTGCCTGCTGTGCTCGGGCTGATCGTGGTGTATCCGATCTGGAACTGGCGGCGGCTCGAAATGACCATGACGTATCTGCGCAAGGAACTGCAGCGGCTCGCGGACGAACCGCACCTGCTGCCGGAGACGCCGCCGCGCCGCCGCGAATTCGGCGGCGACGTGCTGGAGCAGCATATGGCACTGATGGCGCAGGCCGCCCGGCGGGTGCAGGACATGAAGCGCTTCGTCTGGGACAGCCTCGACAGCATGCCCGAGTCGATTCTCGTGAGCGACGTGCGGGGCATCGTGTTGATCGCCAACCATGCCGCGGTGATGCACTTTGCGCGACTGGGTGCGCAGCGGCCGCAAGGCCGTCTGATGGGCGAGGTGCTCGGCGATCTGACGTTCGTGAAGACCATCGATGCCGGCGGCGAGGGCGATGCCGAAAACGACGCTCGGGCGCGCACGCACTGGCCGGCGATCCTCGATCCGGCGCGGCGCGAATTCGCTGACCTGATGGCGCAGGGCATCGAAGTGCGTGACCAGGCCGAGCGCGACCATCTGCTGCGCTACGCGACATGCAGCAACGAAGAAGGGGAGGTGACCGGCTGGATCGCGGGTCTGGTCGACGTCTCGGCGCTGCACGCGGCGGAGCGCCTGCGTGAGGATGCATTGCGGCTGCTGTCGCACGACATGCGCTCGCCACAAGCCTCGATTCTGGCGCTGGTCGAGATTGAACGCGCACGAGCCGAGTCGGGCCACGTGCACGAACTGCTCGAGCGCATCGCGCGTTACTCGCGCCGCGCCCTGACGCTGGCCGACGATTTCGTGCAACTGGCGCGCGCCGAGTCGCAAGCGTACGTTCTCGAGCCGGTGAGCCTGAGTGAGCTGACCATCGACGCCAGTGACGAAGTCTGGCCGCAGGCGCATGCCAAGCACATCCAGATGGAAACCGCAGCCGAAGGCGACGACGGCTACTGGATCTGCGCCGATCGCTCGTTGATGACGCGCGCGCTTGTCAATATTATGAACAATGCCGTGAAGTACAGCCCGCCCGGGTCGAGCATCGTCTGCACGGTCGGGGCGGTCGATGGCTTGCCGCGGCGGGTGCAATGCACGATCCGCGACCAGGGCTATGGCATCCCGCTCGACCAGCAGAGCCGGCTATTCCAGCGGTTCCGGCGTTTTCACGAAACCGAGCAGCCGGAGACCGGCGGCGCGGGGCTCGGGATGGCTTTTGTGAAAACCGTCGTGACACGTCACGGCGGCGAGGTGCAAGTCGAGAGCGCGCCGGGTAAGGGCACCGCGTTTACGGTGCGTCTGCCGGCCTTCGACGACACAACACTCGAGGCGAAGCTCGATACGCAGCTCGACGCGAGGCTGCGATAGCTAGCGTCAAGCAGCCAGGCGGCCATGAAGCGCCTGACGGGCGCACCGTATTCTTTTGACGAAGCGAGAAGATGATGAAAATCACGCTGATAGGTACCGCACTAATCGCGGCAAGCTTCGCCGCCGGCCTGACGGGATGTGCCGGCGTCAGCACCGACGTGCGGGCGTCCCCCTCGGCCGCGCCGCTGCAAGGCGAGCGCAGCTATGTGCTGGCACGCTCGCCGTTACAGGACGACACGCCGGATCATCGGGAATACGAAACATTGATCCGGACCGAACTCGGAAAGTATGGTTTCGCCGACGCCACCGAACTGCACGCGCACTATATGCTGTCGATCGCTTATGACACCCGGCTTGCGGGTGTCAGCGTCGGCACGACAGAGTGCACGGGGGCGGACTGCAGCAGCCCCGGCCAGGCCTCGTTCTCGCTGTTCGGCCGCCACGCCTACAAACACTCGCTGACGCTGCGTTTCTTCGAGCAGACCAACGGTCACGAAGTCTACAAGGTGAGCGCCAGCAGCGTGGATCACGATGCCGATCCGCTGCACGCGATTCCGTATCTCGTGAAGAGCGCGCTGGCCCAGTTTCCGTTTGCCGATCACCCGGACTGGCGCGTGAAACTGCGCGCTAGCGACGGGGGCGGTGCGCCCCAGGTCGTGTCGGTGAAGCCCGTGGCGCCTTGATTCAGGCGAACGCCGCTACTTGTTGCTGCCGTTGGTCCAATACAGGACGTCATCCTGCCGGTCGAACACGAATACCTTCATGGCCATCTGCTGCCCCATGTCGAGCCGGTCCAGTTCCAGTCCGTGCACGGCGGGTTCGCCTGCGGCGCCCTTTTGCACGTTACGGATAATCGCCGCGGTCTCGATCGTGGCGTCGAGGTCTTTGGACTTGAGATGGAAAGCGACGCGCAGACGCTCGCCCACCGCTCCAAGCGGCCAGGCCGCCGTAAGCGACATGCCGAGCGCGCTGACACCCTTCGCGAGACCGATGCCCTCATAGGACTCGCCGCTCTCGCCGATGCCGTAGCGCACCGCGAGGTGCGCGCGCACGCGGATCGATTTGCGCTCGCGCAGGCGCCGGATGACGCCCGGCTTCGACAGGACGACGTAGTCGAACGGCGACTGGCACACCGCTTCGACCGTGCAGACGAAGCGGAACACTGCCTGACTCGCGATCGCGACGATCTCCACGTTTTCGCCCACGCCCAGTGGCAGGATTTTGCCTTCGAACAGCGGCGGCGTAGTGAACAGCGACTGATTCGGCGCGAAGCCGATGATGCGGCACGGATGCATCGGCGCGGCGCTGCCGATATGCAGACGCACGCCGATCAGCGCACCGATGTTCAGATGCATGTCTTTCACCGCAAGCGGATCCGACGTATCTGTCCTTGCGGCACCGGCTTCGCCGGGCAATGCGCCGGCATCGGGCGCGTCGCCGCGTTGCGGCTTGAAGTTGTCGAACAGGAACTTGCGTTCTTCGACGCCGACCAGGATCGCGCCGGCATCGAATAGCAGGGTTCCGTCGCCGTCGACGATAGGCCAGTCGAGCGGCGTGCCGACCGGAACAGTGTAAAGGTTCAGTGCGGCCGGCACTGCCCTGACGGGTGACTCCACGGTATCTTCGTTCATTGGCGTTTTTAATAGCGAAGGGGGTGACTAATATTAACGTCACGATTACCGGAAAGTTTAATCAATTACCCATATCAAGTAGAAATGGCCTGTGAATGGGTTGATAAGAGCGGTTTTAAGGGGGAAATTGGCACGGCGCAGCGCTGATTAGCACTGTTATTGGAAACAGATGGATTCGCAGATCGCGAAGGACGTCTAACAACCAATCCGAGGAAAGCGGCCCCCGCTTGCCGACACCTGCAAACGGAGGCCGCATCGCGCGCTCAATGCGCTTGCGTATGCGCCGGTTGTTGCCCGCTGGCGCGCGGTTGGGTAACCGCACTGACCAGCACGAACACGATGATATTTAACGCCAGCGCGACGAAGCCGATATTCACGTCTTTAGCGGCATCGGGCAGGAACGGAAACAACTGGCCCATGCTGATATGCATCAGCGTCGTCACCGCCACCACTGCCACGCCGGCCAGAATGCCGCAGAACGCCCCCTGTTTGGTCGCCCGGTTGTGCGGCGCGAGGCTGCACACCATGGCCGGGAAAAGCTGGGTGACGAAGCTGTAGCCCATCAACAGCAATGCAACGATGGTCTCGCCGCCACGCAACGTGAAAGTCACAGCCACCAGAGCGACGACTGGCACCAGAATGCGTGCGAGCTTCTTGACGGAGTCGTCGGTTGCGTCGCGCTTGAGCATCCCGCGATACACGTCGTTAGCGAGCAGGGTCGAGGCCGTGTTGAGTATCATCGAACCCGGCACCAGCGCGGTCAGCACGCCCGCGCCGCCGATTACCCCGACAAACCAGGGGTCGAACGTCTGCAGCGACAACCTGAACAGCGAGAGATCGATATCGCCGCCTTTCAGGCCCGGCACTTTCAGCACGGCCGCAAAACCGACAAAGAACACGAACAGCAGGATCAGCTGATAGAGCGGCAGCACGATCGCGTTGCGGCGGAAAATGCGTTCGTCTTTCGCTGTAAATACCGAGCCGAACGTATGCGGCCACATGAAAAACCCCAGCGCGGTGAGCAGCACGGTCGACTGGAACCAGGCCACACTCGACCCCTTGGCGGGGAAGGTGAGGAAGCCGGGCTTCGCGGCGTTGATCGTATGGAACATATCGCTAAGGCCACCGTAATAGTGGATCGGCAGATAGATACCGAGAAACAGCACGATCGCCAGAATCAGCGTGTCCTTGACGACCGAATTCCACGCCGAACCGCGCACTCCTGAGACGATCACGTAGCACGTCACCACTGCGGCGCCGATCCACACGGCCGAGGTCGACGAAATCACACCATACGAGGTGGTCGCGACGATGATGCCGAGTCCCTTCAGTTGCAATACCAGGTACGGAATCAGCGCCGCCACGCCGACCAGCGCGACCAGCACGCCGAGCGCCGGGCTATCGTATTTGCGCGAGAAGAAGTGTGGCTGCGAGATCAGCCGCTGGGCTTTGGCGAAGCGCCAGATGGGCGGCAACATCCAGTACGACAGGATGTAGGCGAGCGACCCATAGGCAAGGATGTAATAGACGGGCGCGCCCTTGCCGTAGGCGAAACCGCTGCCGCCGAGAAAGGTGAAGGTGGTGTAGATCTCGCCTGCCATCAGCAGGAACACGAACGCGGTGCCGAAGCTGCGGCCGCCGACGGTCCATTGTTCGAGACTCATGTCGTGACCGCGCTTGGCGCGAAGCCCGAGAAACAGCGCGAACGCCGTGAAGAGGGCAATGATAACGAGAGCGCTGCTCATGATCGGGCCTCTTCGGTATCGACGGCGGTCTGACGGTTGGTGGGATCGAACCGGTAGACGATCGCCATGATGACCGAGATCAGGATCACCCATAGGACGATCCAGGCGAGCACGAACGGCATGCCCAGCACGAGTGGCTCGACACGGTTGACGAACGGCACGCCGAGCAGAATGCCGATAAACGGCAGCGCGGCGAGAATGCGAAGGAACATGGGGAGCAACTCCTCGAACGGGTAGGTGCGTCTGGGGAAGCCAGTCTTCCGTCCCGACTTTATATGCCAGATGGCTCTGGTCCGTAAAGGTCGTCAAAAAGATGTAGGCAATTTGAAGGCTTTGGGAGTAGGGCAGTCGTAACGGGAGCGGCCGGGATATGATTAGGCGTACGACCATAGGGTGGCCATGGGTGTCTACGGCAATCGGGTTTGCCCGCATGGTCTGGCCGCGCAGCACCAGAACAACGATCTGGGTGGGGAAGCAGGTCCCGCCCAGCCAGACACAATCCGATGGCTCATCGCGTCCCCGCTGGGGCCCATCAGCCGTCGCTCGATGCGGATCGCCAACATGGTGGAAAGTCTGATCTCGGACGTTATGTTTGGGTTTATCGGATTGATCAGCATCATCAATCCATTCGGTATCGCCTTCGTCTTCCTTGACCGGACTGCATCGCTGACCACTGAAGAGCGCACCGCGCTCGCACGCAAGATCGCCATTAACGTGATGTGCGTGCTGCTCGTCGCATTCTTCCTCGGCACGCCTGTTCTGCATTTTTTCGGCATTTCCATGGAGGCGCTGCGCATCGGCGGCGGACTGGCCGTGGCGGTCGCCGGCTGGAACATGCTCAATGCGCCCGATACGCCACCGGCGGAACCGGCCGTCAAGCGTGTCGATGCGGAGAACGCCACCTCCCGAGCTTTCTTCCCGCTGACGGTGCCGTTGACCACCGGGCCCGGTTCGTTGGCCACGGCGATCGCGCTGAATGCGAACCGAACCCACAAGCTGTCCGAGTTCGTGCTGTCTAGCATCGCCTCGGTTGTGATCTCGATCATCGTGGCGGTGGTGGTCTACATCACGTATAGCCGTGCCGTCATTTTTGCCCGCTATCTTGGCGTCGAAGGCACCAAGGTGGCGATGCGGGTGTCGTCGTTTCTGCTGCTGTGCATCGGCGTGCAGATCATATTGACGGGGTTTTCGGAGTTTCTGATTCCTATTGCGCAGTTGCCACCTAAGTGACTGTAGCGGCCGGCAACTGGAACTGACGTAGCTGCGAAAATTTGCTCGAGATCAAGGCGCTGCCAATGTGCACGTTTATCGAGATGTGTGGCGCGATATGATATCACTTTGTGATATCATCGACCATGAAAGGCAGGCACAAATCGACGTTGCACGCGGTATTCAAACGACCTACGCACGGCAGCATCGTGTTCGCGGAAATTGAATCGCTGATCGTTGCGCTAGGGGGCAAAGTCAGGGAGGGTGCTGGCTCGCGGATCGCGTTCGAATTGCACGGCTATCGGCGATATTTGCATCGACCACATCCGGGCAAGGACGCGAAAAGATATCAAGTGGAGGAAGTGCGGGAATGGTTCATCGAATTGGGAGTAACGCCATGATGAATGCAATGAGCTATAAGGGTTATCTGGGTAAGGTCGGGTTCGATCCAGACGACAACATTTTCGTCGGACATGTGCTCGGTGTGTCGGATCGCATCACTTTCCACGGCGAAACAGTAGCCGAGTTGACGGCCGACTTTCGCGAAGCAGTCGACCATTACCTGGACGATTGTGCAAAGACCGGCCGGGAACCTCAAAAGGCTGCGTCGGGCAAGCTTATGCTTCGGATTCGCCCCGAGGTTCATGCGGCGGTCGGCGTCGCCGCTGCGGCAGCCGGGAAAAGTATTAGCCAGTGGGCCGACGAAGTGTTGGACCAGGCATCGCACGCGTTCGGTTGAGCCAAACCTGCGTAGGTCTCGATATCCCGAACCCCATCCGAGGAGGTCCCTCATGTGTCGCTGGCTGGCCTACACCGGCAATCCCGTCCAACTCGAGACGGTTCTGTTCCGCGCCAAACATTCGTTGATCGATCAAAGCCTGCATTCGCGCCTCGGCAAAACCACCACCAACGGCGACGGCTTCGGCATCGGCTGGTACGGGCGTCCCACCGACATCCCGTTTCGCTACCGCTGCATGCAGCCCGCGTGGAGCGACCGGAACCTGCGCGAAGCTGCCCGCGCGATTCACTCGCCGCTCTTCGTCGCGCATATTCGCGCGGCCACCGATACCCCCGCTCAGGAAACCAACTGCCATCCGTTTCGCCACGGACGCTGGCTATTCATGCATAACGGCCTCGTGCGCAATTACCCGGCGGTGCGACGCGAACTGATGCTGGCGATCAAGCCAGACCTGTTCCCGTCGATTGAGGGTTCGACCGATTCCGAAGTGTTGTTCTATCTTGCGCTGACCTTCGGCCTGGAGTTGACGCCGGTCACTGCACTGGAGCGGATGGTCGCTTTTGTCGAAGCCACGGGCCACAAGAACGGCGTCGAACAGCCGCTGAACATGACAGTCTGCGCGACCGATGGCGAGCAGATCATCGCCGTGCGTTATTCGAGCGAGCGCGACTCGCGCACGTTGTTTCACAGCACGTCGTTCCACCACCTGCATGAGTTGTATCCGCACGATGCGCGGATCACCGCGGCCGGCGACGATGCGTTCCTCGTGTTGTCCGAGCCGCTGGTGGATCTGCCCGGCTGGTGGGAGGAGATTCCGGAGCGTACAGCGTTGGTAGCGCGCGGTGGCCAGATCGAACAGTACGACTTCAACCCGCACCTGGGATGACCTGGGCCAACCCGGGCGGCGCCGGGTAAGCCTTGGGGCGCAGCACCGGTTCAGCTTTAAAACGCGGCGCCTGCTTCAATGCTGTACTGCTGAGCCGCGCGAAGTTTCCCCTACGTCGAACGCCGCCACAGCCGCTTGCAGCTGCCGCGACTGATCCTCGAAAGACAGTGCAGCCGCAGCCGCCTGCTCGACGAGCGCGGCATTCTGTTGCGTCACGTTGTCCATCTGCGTGACGGCCACGTTGATCTGCTCGATTCCCTCGCTCTGTTGCGCCACCGCCAAAGCGATCTCCTGCACGATACTGGTCACACGCGCCATCGCGTCTTGCGCTTCCTGAATCGTCGCACCGGTCCTCTCGACCAGTTCGGCGCCGGCGCCGACCTTGCCCACGGCGTTCTGGATCAGCCCGCGAATTTCCTTGGCAGCACTCGCGCTGCGCTGCGCCAGATTGCGCACTTCACTCGCCACCACCGCGAAGCCACGGCCTTCCTCACCGGCCCGCGCGGCTTCGACGGCGGCGTTCAACGCGAGGATATTGGTCTGAAAGGCGATGCCTTCGATCACTGCAATGATGTCGACCATCTTCTGCGATTCGTTGGAGATGTCGCGCATGGTGGCGACCACTTCAATCACCATCGCGCCACCGCGGTCGGTGACCTGCGCGGCGTTGGTCGCGAGCTGGCTCGCGCTGCGGGCATTCTCCGCGGTCTGATGCACCATCGAGGTCATTTCTTCGAGGCTCGACGCGGTTTGCTGCAGCGCGGCCGCCTGGCTCTCGGTGCGTGCCGAGAGGTCCGCATTGCCGCTGGCAATCTGGCGAGCGGTGACGGCCACGTTGTCGGCCACGCCGCGAATCTCGCCGACGGTGTGTTTGAGCGCATCGCGCATGCGCCGGATGGTCAGCATCAGGCTATCGGTATCGTTCCTGCGCGTGCGGATGCCGATGGCGAGGTTGCCCGAGGCTATCGCTTCTGTAACGTCGGCGGCGTAGTGTGGATCGCCGCCGATCGTGCGTTCGATGCTGCGGTTGATGAGCGCGACCAGCAACGCCAGCAGCACGGCCAGCACGAGGAACACGCCGCCCGCTGCATACAGGGAGTTATGGAACGCCGCGGCGATATCGTCGGTGTAGGCGCCGGTGGCGATGATCCAGTCCCAGGGGGCATAACGTACGACGTAGCCGAGCTTGTCGACCGCCTTGGCCGGCGTGACATGCGGCCGGGGAAACACGTAGTCGACGAAGCCGCCTTGCGGCGCCTGCGCGGTCGAGGCGAAAGCGACGTAGTGGTGGCGGCCGTCGGCGTCGGCGACGTCGCCCAGATCCTTGCCGTTCATCGCCGGTTTCATCGGATGCATCACCATCTGCGGCCGCGAATTGATGACGAGGAAGTAGCCGTCCTCGCCATAGCGGATGTCGCGCAGCCGGGCGAGCGCCTGCTTGCGAGCCTGATCCTCGGTAAGAGTGCCGGCCTTCGCAAGTGCAGCGTACTCCTCGACAATCGACAGGCCGATATGCGCAACATTGACCAGATCGTTCTTGCGCTCCTCGATTCGTGTCTGGTAGGACAGCCAGGCAGCGGAGATCGATACCAGCAGCAGGGCGGTCAGGCTGACGAGAAGCGGCAGCCAGAGTTTCTGCTTGAATCCGAGCTTGCGCATGCACACTCCGTGAGGTGCTTGTTATGTAGGTCAGGCCGTGGGGCGGCGCGGCCCGGCGGCCCTCATCGGATTATCGGCATGCGCTGCCCGCAATTGTCTAGAGTCAAACCCTTGGTCGGTCGACACGTGACGCATAGGTATGCCCGAGCGCCGCTGCCGGCGCGGAATGGCGAATAATGTGGCTTTGAACCGCTTGCCGGGAATCGACCATGCCGCCCCTCATTGAAGCTTTTTTCGATCACGCCACCTCGACCGTGACCTATGTGGTCCACGCGGGCGACAGCTCCGCCTGCGCGGTGATTGATCCGGTACTCGATTACGACCCGAAAGCCGGGCGCACGTCGACCGAGTCGGCGGAGCGGGTGGTCGCGTTCGTGCGCGAGCACAGTTTGCAGGTGGCGTGGCTGCTCGAGACGCACGCGCACGCCGATCACCTGTCGGCGGCGCCTTACCTGAAGGAAGCGCTGGGCGGCCGCATCGCGATCGGCGAAAACATCCGCGCGGTGCAAGGGGTCTTCAAGAGCGTCTTCAATCTCGGTGCAGAGCTTCACGCTGACGGCAGACAGTTCGACCATCTGTTCGCGCCTGACGAATCGTTCAGCATCGGCGCGTTGCAGGCGCGGGCGCTGCATGTGCCGGGCCATACGCCAGCAGACATGGCGTACCAGATCGGCGATGCGGTGTTTGTCGGCGACACGCTGTTCATGCCGGATGTCGGGTCGGCGCGTTGCGACTTTCCGGGCGGCGACGCGCGGATGCTATACCGCTCCGTGCAGAAGCTGCTCGCGCTGCCGGCGCAGACGCGGCTCTTCATGTGCCACGATTACCCGCCCTCGACGCGCGAGCCGCAATGGCAAACCACGGTGGCCGAGCAGCGGCGTAGCAACATCCACTTGCGCGACGGTGTCACGGAGGACGAGTTCGTTGCAATGCGCACGGCGCGCGACCGCACGCTCGAGATGCCAACGCTGATCCTTCCCGCCATTCAGGTGAACATCCGGGCCGGGGCGTTGCCTGAGGCGGAGGCAAACGGCGTGCGCTATCTGAAGATTCCGTTGAATGCGCTTTGAATCTGCGCGTTTGAATCTGCTTTGAATTGTCCCTACCGCTTCAGCAACATCGCGCTCAACACGGAAAATACCGTCGATGGCAGTTCTGAGAGCCGGCTCACGACCACGTTGTGCGGATAAAACGCCTCCACCGCATCGGTCAGCACGCCGATCCCCACCAGCTCGATAC
>Ga0302232_10001826_pt1 | contig 14705 bp, 13 predicted proteins | sample II_Palsa_N2_3_FD_193575 | JGI IMG/M metagenome (GOLD analysis project Ga0302232, IMG submission 193575) | Peat permafrost microbial communities from Stordalen Mire near Abisko, Sweden - II_Palsa_N2_3 | ecosystem: Environmental > Terrestrial > Soil > Palsa > Peat permafrost | place: Sweden...
CTCTCGCCCTTCAACAGCTACCTGCTCCTGCTGGGCCTCGAGACCCTCCATCTGCGTGTGCGCGAGCACAGCGCCAACGCGTTCAAGGTGGCCGAGTTCCTCGAGAAGCACGCCGGCGTCGCCTGGGTCACCTACCCGGGCCTCAAGAGCCACCCCACGCACGCCCTCGCCGTCAAGTACTTCCGCGAGAACACCTTTGGCGGCATGGTCATCTTTGGCATCAAGGGCGGCAAGCCGGCCGGCATCAAGTTCATCAACAGCCTCAAGCTGTGGTCCCATCTGGCCAACGTCGGCGACGCCAAGTCCCTCGTCATCCACCCGGCATCGACCACCCACCAGCAGCTCAGCCCGGAGGACCTCGTCAAGGCGGGCGTCACAGACGACCTCGTCCGTCTTTCGGTCGGCATCGAGTCTGTCAAGGACCTCATCGCCGATCTCGACCAGGCCTTGCAGCAGGCTGCCTAGAAGGGAAGACTAAATGGTTGCTTCGATAACGACAAAAAATATTTTTGAAACCACTCTTTTTAAAAAATGAAAAAAAAAATCGTGCTAACGAGCGACAGCACGAGGAGCGACGCGGACGAGAGGATCGCACTGGCCCCACTCGCCACATAGACGTCGACGCACTGGTAGTAGGACGAGGTGTTGGTCGTGTACACCGCCTGGATCGTGCCGATGCTGCCCACCGATGCGGCGGTCGAGGGCAGCGCAAACGTGAGCGGGTACACGTGCGTGTAGTTGATGCCGTCCACGATCGTCACGGCAAGCGGCTCGCCCATGTCCTGCACGGGCGTGAGCGTCGAGCCGACCTGGCTGGGGTTGCTCGCAAAGAACAGCGTCAGCAGGCCCGTGGCAGACAGGATGCGGTAGTGGATCGTGGCAGCGCTCAGCGTCGCGTTGATCCCGGGCTGCGCTGACTCCTGGGTGAAGCCGCCACAGGGGCTCTGGCTGCTCGTGGTCGTCGAGTAGCCGCGACCCTCGATCTAAAAAGACGGCACCGTGAAAAAGAGAGACGAAATAAAGCATACAACTTGGACGCCGACGTCGGCCGAGCAGCCCACGGCAAGACCCAGGACCACGACGCAGACAGCAGCGAGAGCAGCAAAGCCCTTCATTTCGTCCGCTTTCTTTTCTTTTCTAACGGCAACACGTGATCAAAAAGTGTAGAAGTGTCGACCGATGTCGACATCGTCAATTTTCACCTTCATGTCGCCTCAACGCAATCTGCTGCTGTCGCTGGTGCTGGCCGCCATCGCCGCCGCCTCGCTCGTCCAGGCGCACTTCCAGCTGGTCTCGCCCACGATCGGCCGCGGGTTCATCGACGGCGACGACCCCTGCACCGAGTGCATTGCGCCCTGCGGCTCGTTCAACACGCCGGCCAACCGGATCTCGTTCCCGGCCAGCAACGGCGTCGTGTCGATGCAGATGCTCGATGGCAGCGGCACCGTCACGTTCTACTACGCCACCGACTCCAACAACGTCAACGGCACCGAGGTCGTCATCCCCAACGTCTCGTACAACTTTGAGGGCTCGTCTGGCGAGCCCACCGTGCACATCACCATCCCGTCCCTCCCCTCGACCGCCGTCCTGGGCCAGGAAGGCACCATCCAGGTCGTGTACACGTCGGACGAGGTCTTTTACCAGTGCCTCGACATCACCGTCTCGTCGGCCGCGACGGCATCGGTCTCGCTCATGGCTCTCCTGCTGACGGTGGCCACCTTGGCCTTCGTCTCTCTCTAGGATCTCTCTCTAGGATCTCTAGATCGCTGTGACAGGCGCCGGATGAGTCTCACTTTAGAAAAAGAAAAAGAAAATAATAATCAGGGTTCTGCCTCCCCGATGCCGATGCCGTATTATGCCGATGCAACCCGGGTTGAGGGTGGACGTGGGTCCACTGTTGCAGCACCCCGTTCGGGTGTCCAGTCGACTGAACACGTCAAAATGACGTGTCTTTGATAGGTGTCGACATCGTTCATGCCCGTGAACCCACGCCACCAAACCGGCACCGGCAGCGCCGGCGGCGGCAGCGGCAGCACCGCGCTGGTCGTGGCGCACATGGTCTTCGCGCTCGCGGCCGTCCTGGTGTGCTTCCCCGTGGCCGTCTGGTTCGCCGCCACTGCACGCCGCGGTGTGCGCCGCGCACGCCGTCAACACCTCGTGTGGCAGCTCGGCAGCGTCGCCGTGCTGCTCGTGTCGGTGCTGCTCATTGTCGTCAACACGCAGGTCGCGTACGGCAGCGACGCGCACTTTGAATCCCCGCACGCCAAGCTGGGGCTCGCGCTGGTCGTGCTGTTGCTCGTGCAACTGGCCGTGGGGGCGGTCAGGGCCAACGTCAAGTTTGCGGGGCTGGCCAAGCAGGCCATGCACGTGAGCCACCGGGTGGCGGGCTACCTGCTCATGCTCCTGCTCGTCGTGCAGGTCGTGCTGGGCTTTGGGGAGATGTCGGGCCACTGGGCAAGCGTGCATGTGACGCAGGACGTAATGGGGCTCACGATGGCCTATACCAACACGGTCGTGCTGCTGGAGGACTGGGTGCTCAACAGCGTGCCCATCTACGTGGGCACGTTGGCCTTTTGCGTCTATGTCGGCTTTTGGTTTGAGACGCTCAAGGTAATCGAATAAGTAAAGAGAGAGAAATATTCAATGGGTTTATTTCAGCACGGACCCGCATGGATCCAAGCACGGCTCAAGAGCGGGTCGACAGACGGGACAGCATTGATCCAAAAGGCCGCCGCCAACGAAGAAGAAGAGGACGAGGACGAGGAGGGCGGAAACGGCGTCCATCTGGAGCAATTACCGCACCAGCATGACCAAGCGCGGTCGTCCTCGGCAGTGAGCAGGGCACGGTGGACCGTTGTCGTCCTCACAGGGCTGATCGTGGCTGTTCGCGCGTTTGTGGGCTTTATCGCCATGCTCATCGTCATGACATTCAATATCGGCCTTATCGCCGCGATCGTGGCTGGGGGCCTGCTATCCTCGGTCCTCTTCCCGCTTTCGTCGTCGACCGCAGCTCAGGACCAGACTTGTTCATGAAAAATTTTGTCGAGTTCAAACAAGGGGGAAAAAAGACAATTTTGTGGGGGGTTATTGGTTGGAAAAAAAAAAAAGGAGCAAGAGATTTTAGAGACGGAAGATGGGGTTGTCGTGCGGATCCGGGGTGAGGTCCTTGAGGATCTGTCCGTGGCAGCCGTCGTTCTCGCACAGGTCGGCGATGACGCCCGTCTTGAAGAACGTGTCGGCCATCTGCTGGTTGATGGGCTGGCGGCGGGGCTGCGAGTGCGTGTCGTACTCCTTGAGCGGGGGCAGGTTGACAAACGGAGGGGCGCACGGGCGGTCAGGGAAGTCCCAGCCGACGAGGACGCTGCCCTCGGTCTCGGGGCCGTCGGTCACCTCAAAGCCGTAGATGGGGTCGGTCTCGTTGGCGCAGGCGTTGTTGCCGGTGAAGAGCTTGGCGCCAAACGAGCGGGCAATCATGTAGGCGCCGAGGAAGTGCACCTGCGCATCGCCGAGGGCGTAGTCGGCGTAGATGCGCTTGGGCTGCGGGCCGAGCTGGTAGGGGCCGCTGAGGGTGCCCATGTAGCCTCCGGGCTCAGCCCAGTCCCAGACGAGGCCGATGAGGGTCAGGAGCATGAGGCGGTCAAAGGGGTTGGCGTAGCGGCCCTTGAGGATGCTGTAGTAGGGGTCAAAGTCGACCGATCGCGGGAGCAGGAGCGGGTAGGGACCGCCAGGGACGCCCAGCTGGCCACGCTCAATGTCGGTGCTGGTGGCGACGATGACAACGCCGTAGATGCCGCCCTGCGAGATGCCCCAGTAGAACTTGCGGGTGGTGTCGATGACCGAGCGGCCGTTGTAGATCACCGCTGGGTCGGCGGCAAAGTCACCGGCGATCATGCGCACGGCAAAGTGGTGGTTGAGGATGCCTACGTTTTTTTTTTTTTATTTAATTTAATTTAATTTTATTTATTCAGTCCACGCGTTCACAAACCTTGGACAGAGCGATCGGGGATCGAGATGACCTCGGAAAGGTCGCTCAGCAGGGCCTGGCCAATGTGGGGGACGTCGAACGAGCACATGCCCCACATGTCGACGGCAATGATAATGTAGCCATAGGTGTTTGCAAAGCCGGTGGGGACGCCTCCGTCGGCCTCGCCGCGGCCGCCCAGGAGGCCGTGGCCGTAGATGAGGATGGGGCACGCCGAGTGGTTGCCGTTGGCGCAGTTGACGGGGATGTTGACGGTGAACTCGGCCTGGCGCCAGCCCTGGAACTCGGGGTTCTCCTGCTCGTCCAGCACGATCTGGCAGCCGGGGCGGCAGCCGTTGGTGTGGTAGTGGGGGATGGTCATCTCGCCGTGGATGCGTCGCTGGATGCTGAGGGATAGTTCAATCGTTAGGTCTAAAAGATGCACGAGATGAATACGTGGTGCTGGGGTTCTCCTCGATGCTCGTGATGACGTACTCGGGCCCACCGACGGGCAGACGGGCCAGGCCGTCGTCGCGGGCCTTGACAATGTACTTGGTCGTCCACTCGAACGAGGCCGTGGTGAACTCCCACGCGAGCAGGAGCGAGGCGCGCTCGACACCGGCGGCCTCGAGCTGGGCAAAGATGACCTCATAGGCCGCACGGCGGCTCTCGACGTCGGGGTCGCTGGAGGGCGTGCCGTCGCGCAGGGCGAGGAAGGCGGCCGAGGGCTGGATCCGCTGGCCCTCTGCGGTGTAGAGCTGTTTTTGTTACGTTTTTTAACAACGAAGACACAGGAGACAGAAGGTACGTTGCGGATGGCAACAATGTGCTTTGTGCCAAACTTGAGCTGCTGGATGGGCCAGATGGTGAAGGCCTGGGCCTCGGTCTGGTCGGGCGTGGTGTTGTCCAGCTCGGCAAAGTGCGCCAGCTTGACGCCCGTGTCGGCCTCGAGGTAGACCGTGGGCGAGCTGGCCAGCAGCGAGCGGCCGATGTCCCACCAGTTGGCCACGCCCGACTCCGACAGCGACACGTTGGGGAAGAAGGCCATGGCGGAGGCAGAGGGCGAGAAGCCGTCCAGGCGCGACCACGACGCGGGGTTGAAGTGCACGCCTGGGGGATTGCGTGGGGATGGTTGGGGATGGCATAAAAACAAAAACAAAACAAAAACATACCTTGGTTGTCGGCGGGGATCGACTCTTGAGGGAACACGACGCGGAGGCCCTGTTTGTGTGTGGCTTAGCACTTTATAAAACGAGCAACAAATACCGTCGGGGTGGCCGCGTCCTTGACCGTCCAAAAGTTGTTGGGGAAAGGCAACTAGTTACACAGAGGAAAAAACCACTTAAAAATAAATGAAGAACTAGGCACATACCAGGCAGCTCTCGGGCACGAGGGGATCGCAGACGCCCTGGCCCTGCGCGACCGCAGCGAGGGCAGCAGCAGCGACGGCGACCACAGCACCAAGGGCGCTGTATCTCGTGACTGCTTTCGTCATCGGTTTTGCGGGGGAAACTGCGCGGCGGTAGCTAATGTCTGGATGGGAAAACAGCACACGTTGCGTTACTTCAGAATGATGCAATCCCGAGCAGCTTCCGCGCGGCTCCGAGAATCTCCGTCGTGGCCACGCGGCCAATGGGCTGTTTCCGATACCACGGAACCGCGGCCCCCTTATGCGGCTCTCACTTTGGTTTGCAAGACTGCCGGTGTGCTCGCCTCCTTTCCCTTGTCTATGCGAGCGGAACCGGAGCGAGTCGGCGTTGTGTCTTTACTTCCCGAGCGGCGGTTTTTACTTTTTTCACGTTGGGGTGCGCCTTTTGTGTTTTTTTTTTTTTTTTTCACACGTTTATCTCTCTGTCCGCTCTACCCTTTCCACCTCGGGACCATTGGTCTAACGCCTCTTTGTCACAACACAGTTTTAGCATTCACTAGCGGAGAAAAGCAAACCAACGCGCCTCAAATGGTTTCGTCGGGTCCCACCACTGTAAGCCTCTTTTCTTTCTCTTTGCTGTTATCTAACATAGGCCCGTGTGTTTTTTTTCCACGACAGACCAACCAGGAGGTGCTCGCATGGGTCAACGAGTGCACCAAGATGCTCAAGCCCGACCACGTGTACTGGTGCAACGGCTCGGAGCAGGAGAAGGAGGAGCTGACCAAGCACGCCGTCGACACGGGCGTGTTCATCCCGCTCAACCAGCAGAAGCTCCCCGGCTGCTACCTCCACCGCTCCAACCCCAACGACGTTGCGCGTGTTGAGAACGTAAGCGCACACGCTGAAACGACCGAGCGACAGGCTGGCTGACCCCACTTCCACTAGCTCACCTTTATCTGCACGCCCACCAAGGCCGACGCAGGACCAACCAACAACTGGATGGAGCCCGGCCAGTGCTACAACAAGCTCAAGGGCGTCTTTGACGGCGCCATGAAGGGCCGCACCCTCTACGTTGTACGTCCTAGTATTCACCGTGTTCCCTCTTGGCTCACTCCTGTTCTCGCTCCTAGTTTGCCTACGTCATGGGCCCCCTCGCGTCGCCCTTCAGCAAGATCGGTGTCCAGATCACCGACTCGGTCTACGTCGTGCTCAACATGCGCATCATGACCCGCGGCCTCGGCCTCGAGGCGTTCAAGATGCTCGGCAACTCGTCCGACTTTAACCGCGGCCTCCACTCGGTCGCCGAGTGCAGCCCCACCGAGCGCTACATCTGCCACTTCCCCCAGGACAACACGATCTGGTCGGTCGGCTCGGGCTATGGCGGCAACGCCCTCCTGGGCAAGAAGTGCCTGGCCCTGCGCATCGGCTCGTACCTCGGCAAGAAGGAGGACTGGTTTGCCGAGCACATGCTCATCCTCGAGGCCCAGAACTCGGAGGGGCAAACAAGCTTTGTCTGCGCCGCCTTCCCCTCGGCCTGCGGCAAGACAAACTTTGCCATGATGAACCCCCCGCACCGCTACCGCAACTGGAAGGTCTTCACCGTCGGCGACGACATTGCATGGCTCCGCCCCGGCCCCGATGGCCGTCTGTACGCCGTCAACCCCGAGGGCGGCTACTTTGGCGTGGCCCCCGGCACCAGCTACAACTCCAACCCCACGGCCATGAACACGATCCAAAAGGACACGATCTATACCAACGTTGCCATGTACGTTTGTTTGCTTTATGGTCACTTTATTTATTTCAACTCAATGCAAAAAAAAAAACACAGGACCCCCGATGGTGATGTCTGGTGGGAGGGCAAGACTGCTGAGCCCCCAGCAGAGCTCATTGACTGGCAGGGTCGCCCTTGGAAGGCCGGCTCGACCGAGAAGGCCGCCCACCCCAACAGCCGCTTCACCGCGCCCATGCAGAACAACCCCAATATTTCACGCTATGCCAACGATCCCCAGGGTGTCCCGATCTCTGCCATCATCTTTGGCGGCCGCCGACCCACCACCGTCCCGCTCGTGATGCAGAGCTTTGACTGGACGCACGGTGTGTTCCTCGGCGCCACCATGGGCTCTGAGACGACCGCCGCCGCCGAGGGCAAGGCCGGTGTTGTGCGCCGCGACCCCATGGCCATGCTGCCCTTCATCGGCTACAACGTCGACGACTACTTTGCCCACTGGCTCCACATGCGCGGCCAGATGAAGTACCCGCCCAAGATCTTCCTCGTCAACTTTTTCCGCAAGGACAAGAACGGCAAGTTCATCTGGCCCGGCTTTGGCGAGAACATTCGCCTGCTCCAGTGGTGCATCTCCCGGTCCCAGGGACGCATCGGTGGCCAGGAGACGCTCATGGGATGGGTCCCCCGCGACGGTGACCTCGACCTGTCTGGCCTCGACATCACCGTCGAGCAGCTCGACCAGGCCATGGCGGTCGACCTGAACGAGTGGAAGGTCGAGCTCGAGTCCATCGCCCAGTTCTTCAAGACCCTCGGCGCCGAGCTCCCTCGCCCGCTCCAGCTCCAGCGCGAGCTCCTCCAGGAGAAGATCCACGCACTGCTGCCCAACAGCAACCACATTGACCACTAACACTATGTTTTTTGTTTCTTCTTCTTCCGCCTCTTCTCTTTTTCTCTCTCCCTCTCTCTTTCTCCCTCGCAATAATAGTGTACGTAGGATAAAAAAAAAAGCTACTGTATGATCTCAAAAAGAAGACATCATTAACGCTGAGTGCAAAATTGAAAGGAGTGATTGGTCGGAAAGAGAGTGGGTATTCAGAATGTTGTGAAAAGCACAAAAGAGGAGAGAATACAGTGGTTGAAAAGAAAGAAGGAACGAAATATAAAAAAAAGGTAGAGGAAGAAAGAATATAAGAACTTCGCTGAGAACAAAATTCACTTTGCATTCATCGTTCACAATCGACATTAACTCGGCGAAGAAAGGGAAAAGGAACCCTAGCACTGCGATGGCGGACACACCTCACAGACAACAACTCGAATTAGTATGCCTTGTCCGAAAATATGAAAAGGAAAGAAGAAAACATGCGGTTGAATGTGCATGAATAGAGATGTAACTGATTCTCATTGATTGTGCACTCGGGGGTATTCACAAGTAAAAAAAAAATAATTGGCACTGATTTGGTCTATATATGGACTACCACCTGCTACTTGACGGAAAAGAAGAGGACCGCTTGCTGCCCCGCGTCGGCCACGGCCAGGGACCCGTTGGACAGGACGGCGACCGAGACCGGCTGCTGCAGGACCGACTCGCCCACCCTGCGAATAAACTGCCCCGTGCCTGCCGACCACAGGGACACGCACTTGGCCTGCTCCTCGACCACAAAGAGCACCTCCGAGTCGCGCGAGTAGGCGACCGAGATGGGTGTGGCCATGCCCCCCGCGCTGCCGATGTGGCGCACGATGTTGCCCGTGGCCTCGGACAGCACCACGAGCTGGCCCAGGATGGGGTTGCACACGGCGATCTCCCCAGAGTCGAGCAGGACGGCGCCGCCCACGGACGAGTGCAGCACGATGGGCTCGCCGGTGACCCACCGCCGGCCCCCGCGGTTCGTGTACAGCGCGATGGCGTTGTGCTGGCCCACGAGCAGGTCGCCAGAGGAGAGCGCAAGCACCCTCACGGCCTGCTCGCACTCAAAGCTCACCAGGCGCGTGGTCTTGCCGCCGCCGTCGTGGGTCGCGGGCGAGTAGCACTCGATCAACGTCGTGGCTGGCGCTGCTGCGGCCGTCACTCCGTGGGCGCCACGGAGGGACATCAACGAGGACGTGGACAGGGCTCGTTTGGCCTTGGGGTTGCGCGTGCTGACGGTCCAGACGTCGCCCGTGTGCGCCACCGCATCGATGCCTGCCCGCAGCGTCGTGGTCGTCATGAAGAGCGAGTAGCGGAACGCGCCGTCGGCGGCCGCGACCACGAGCATCTGCGGGTTGGGGAAGTCGACCACGATTAGGTTGTCGTCGCCCGTGGCCACGATCGCCCGCGGGCCCTGGATCCTGAACTGCGGCGTGCTGCGGACGACCCTGGGCGCGCCAATCGTGGCCGTGTCGTAGCGCAGCCCGTGGGAGCCGTCGGCCCGGATGGAGCTGGGGCCCTTGGTGAGCAGCGAGAGCGTTGGGTCGCGGGCCAGCAGGTCGGCGGTGCGGCCTGCGACGGTACTGCCGATGCGCGCCAGGTCCACGGTCATGAACGGGTCGGGGATGAACGCGGACGAGGCGATGGCGTGCAGCAGGGCCTGCACGACGGCCGCCGCGGCAAGGGTGTAGTCCTTGATCACAGACACGTTGTCCAGCTGCAGCTGCAGCGTCTTGATGTCGGCGCTGAAGGCGGCGTGCAGGGCCGTCCCGGGCTCGTGCTGCGCCGCGGCAAAGGCGCCCTGGTGTGCCTCGAGCTGGTCCAAAGCGTGCACGATCGAACCACGGGACGCGTCGAGGGCCTCCAGGGACGACAGCAGCAGCACGCGCCGACTGCCCAGCTGGCTCGTGTAACGCTTGAGCGCCTCATCCAGCGTCAGCAGCGTGTGCTTGGCGTGGCCGTCGTGCAGGACGCAGGACGTGCAGACAATGCGGTGGCACTGGGCGCAGACGGCACGCAGCTCGTGGCGGTGTTCGTAGCACAGCCGTCTGGCCTGGCTGCGCTCCTCTCCCCCCTCCTCGCCCTGCTCCTGCTCCTGCTCGTCGTCCTCGTCGCTGCTCATGAACCCGCTCCGCTCAGAGTCCCTGCGAGTTCGGACGGGCAGGACGATCTCGTAGCCGTTGTCCCTGGCGAGCCCGTCGTTGTCGTTGTCCTCGTCCTCGTCCTCGTCGCTCTCATCCAGCAGGTCGTCGTGGATGGCTGCCCTCTTGCTCTTGGCGTCGCCCTCCCCCTCGTCCAGGGTGACCAGCCTGTGCTGGCTGTGCTGCGAGCTCTGCAGCAGGCAATCGACGCACACGTTGACGTCGCACGTGTCGCAGCGAGCCTTGATGCGTCTGGCGACATGGATGGCACACTGCGGAGGTGGCTGTCTGCTGGCCCCTCCTCCTCGTCCCCCTGCTCTCCTTGCACTCTTCCTCCTGCTCCTGCCGTGGCCGTTGCGGTACGTGCCGCTGGCCCCGTCGTCGTCGTCGTCGTCGTCCTGGAGCAAGTCCAGCGCGCTCAAATGCGTCACCACGTCCCGTTCCGCAAAGGCCTCGGCGCAAACGCCACACGTCAGCACTTCGTGCTGGGCCAGCGTCAGCGCTGCCATTTCGACGGCGTCGTCGTCGTCCCCCTCGTCCTCGTCCCCTCGCACCACCTGGCCGTTGACGTGATCGTGGTGCTGCTGGGGATGATGAACCGGAGGACCGTGACCCAGCTCGCGGCGCAGCAGCATACGGCGCGGCAGCCCCGCCAAGCACGACTGGCACAGCACGTGAAGACACGGGAGCAGCCGGGGATGACGGCCAGACGGCCACGAGGCAAAGGGCAGCCAGCACGCGGAGCAAAGCCACGGCTGCCGTTGCTGGCCGTTGGTGGCGCCAAAGGGGGAACGTGCACTGCCGCCCGCCTCGTCGGCCTCGGGGTCCTCGGCGTGGTCCAGTCGTGGGCCATGGGGCGGCTGGCCTTCCGACGTCCCGGCGCCGCGCTTCCGCGGGGGCGACCCTCCGAAGAACATTCACGTTCAGGCTGGGGAAAACTGCCCCACTTCAGTTTTTATTTTTTTGTTCTTTCTTTCTTCGACGTCCAAAGGCCTGCTGAACAACCGTATTTTTACTGGTCAGTATCTTGGCGATAAGGGACAGGATCTCGCTGGACAGGGAGTGGCGATGGGCGAGGTCAAGCGGGGGCTCACCGCTCCTGTCGCGGACAGTGGATGGTCTACTTGGTAAATCGGTGCGTGGATTTGAAAAGGCAGACATCGGATCGCTTGGTGGTTTTACAGAATGGTTTTCTTCTTTTAAATTATGAGCGCTCTGATTTAGAACGCGACGTTGAACTCCTGTGCGGTCTTGCTGAGGAACATGTCGGCGCCCTTGATGGACGCGAGCTGGTTGCCAAACCATCCGGTTGCGTTCCACCCGCTGAAGGGGATGTTCTAAGGAACCGGAATGTAATCAGAAATTATTGCTTTAATTATCATATCGTACAAAGCCGGTGCCAGCCTTGGGGTTGAGAGAGACAAAGGCAATGTCCTGAGCGGGGCTGATCTTGTACTCGTTGAGGGGCGTGCCGGCCGCCGATCCCTTGATGAGCGTAAGGAGGTTGGCTGCGACGTTCTCGCCCTCCGAGCCCGCACGCATGGCTGCCTTGATGACCTTGACGTCGTTGATGTCGCCCACGGCAAAGATGTTGTCGTGGCCCTCGACCTGGAGGAACTTGTTGACCTTGATGCGGCCCTCGCCGTTGAGCAGGCCGCCGAGGAAGCCCTTGTTGAACGCGGTGCTGTTGGGCTTCATCCCGCCCACCGCGAAAAGCTGCGCGTCCGACTCGAGGACCTTGCCCGACTCGAGCTTGATCTGGCGGGGCTCGACCGTGGCGGCATCCTTGAGGGCCGCCGCGTCCACGACGCGCTCGTTGAAGAGGAACTCGACTCCCAGGGCCGCGAGCTTGCCGCGCACGTCGTCCTTGGCCGACTGCGAGTAGGTGCTGTAGGTCGAGAGGACGTCCGAGTTGCTGTCGACGACGGTGACCTTGGTCTGGGGGAAGGCTGTCTTGATCTCGCCGGCAAACTCGAGCCCGATCAGGCCCGCGCCCACGATGACAAGCTTGGCCTCGGGCTGGGCAATGACCTTCCGGACTGCGGCCATGCTCTCGAGGGCCGCGTCGACGCCGTTGGGGGCCTTGATGAACGTGCCGTGGTAGGTCGACCCGGTGGCGATGACGAGGTAGTCGTACTTGATGGCCTCGCCCTTGTCCGTCACGACCTCGCCCGCGGTCACGTCCACCACCTTGGTGCCCATGAGCATGCGCGCGCCCTCGTGCGTCAGCACCTTGTCGGTGGCCAGGGCAAACTTGTTGGCGTACTCCTCGTTGACGAGCGCGCGCATCGTGGCCAGCGAGTGCCAGAAGCGCGTGTTGGCCTCGATCGCGACCACGTTGAAGGCTTTGCCGGACAGAGGGCTCTCGTCCAGCTTGACGGCCAGGCGTGCGCCGGCGTAGCCCAGGCCGACGATTATCACCTGCTTGCGCGGGCCAGTCCACTCAATGTTGGGCGTGCTGGTGTTGAGCAGGCCGAAAAGGTTGAACACGGACGAGCCCTGCGACGACGAGGCCGAGCGGGGGACCGTGCCAAGCTTGGGTGCGGGGCCGTTGCTGGGCATGTTTGTTTGTTTGTTTGACAGCAAGGAGAGACGCGACGACGATGGTTCACTTGGAAAATACCGAGGACGCTTATGCAAGCAACAAAAAAGTCAGCAACACGGACAAACGCCACGTGCCTGGCAAAAAGGCGCGTGCTCGTGTTTCCTGCTCGTTTTCCGTCGTTCTTGCTGCATGTGGGTGCCCCGGCTGGTTGGGACTGACCATGCTCACGTTCGCAGCGTGCTTTGACGCGAAAAATCGGTAGAAAACCGCGATGTCAGCATGATTTTTCAAATGTCAGCATGATGTTTTTTCTTTGTCATTCGTCGGATTTCGTAAGGCCGACCTCGCGTAGTAAAAAAGCGGTCTATTTTTTGTTGGCGGCACACACTTTTGTTTTATCCCCCGGCACTGCGCACACGCTGCAATGGCCTCCTCTTCCACCACCACCACCACCACCAAGAAGACCATCGTCATTGTCGGGCTCAGGTTTGCGTTTCACCTTTTTTTTTTCCCTCAGCGACACGTGTCTTACTCTTTTTTTTTTTTTGTTTTGTTGCAGCTACGCCGGCACTGCCGTGGCACGCGTCCTGGACGACGCACCCCTTGCGGGCAAGGCCTACGAAATCATCGGCATCGACACGAAAACAGTACGCACCTCCGTATTATTATTACTTTCATGACTGCTAAATTTGGGTTTCCACTCGTTTTTTCCTGCAGCACTTTTGGAATGCCCTCGCGACTGGCCGCGCCCTCGTCAACGCCGAGTACGCGTCCAAGTCGATTGCGCTGCCGTACGACCACCTGCTCAAGCACGGCAAGGTGCTCGCGGGCACGACGGTCGTGTCGGTGGAGGCCAACGCGGTCGTGACCGACAAGGGCGAGCGCGTGCCCTTTGACTACCTCTGCCTGACCACGGGATCGACGTACCACAGCTTCATCAAGGCGCCCAACGGCGTGGCCGACGCCCAGGCCAAGATGGCCGAGCTGCGCGGCGTCATTTCCAAGGCCGGGGCCAAGGTCGTGGTCGTGGGCGCAGGCCTGAGTGGCCTCGAGTATGCCGGCGAGATCAAGACGGCCTACCCCGAGACCAAGGTCACCATCGTCGACGCGCACAAGGACGTGCTCGGCGGCTACAGCGACTACACCGACGGCGGACGAAAGGACATCAAGACCAAGCTGACAAAGATCGGTGTCGAGTTCGTCTTTGGCGAGCGCATCGTCATCCCCTCGGCAGAGGAGGACCCCACGTTCTTCACCGAGGTCAAGCCGCGTGTCCTTGCCCTCCAGTCGGGCACCAAGACGCTCGAGTCGGACGCCATCATCTTCTCGGTTCGTTGCTTCCAGTATGCTTGCTCTGTTGGCTGACAAGGACACGTAGATTGGCGCCATGAAGCCAGACAGCACTGCCTTCAACAAGGGCTTCCTCGGCGACAAGCTCGACGGTGACGGCCGCCTCAAGGTCAACGAGTTCCTCCAGGTCGAGGGCCACGAGAACATCTACGCCTTTGGCGACATCGGCAACGTCAAGGTGGTCAAGACGGGCATGCGTGCAGCACTCGAGGGCGATTACGTCGGTGCCTCCATCGCCACCCTCTTCAAGAACGCCGAGAACCACAAGAAGGCCGCCAAGCCCATCAAGCCCTACGTCGTGAGCCCGCCCCAGAACATTGCCGTCGTCGTCCTCAACAACAAAACGGGCACTGCTATCGTATAAACTATTTTATTTATTTATTTTATTAATAAAGTAAAATTAGAACCTCCCATCGGCCGGCAGCAACATCACGGGCTGGCTCGGCAACCAGCTCTCCAAGGCCAAGGGCGCCGACATGGGATACAAGTCGATCGCGACCCGCCTCAAGGTGCCAAAGCAAAAGTGAGAGCAAACGTGTACTGTATATTATTTCAGATTTATGTGGGGGCGTGGTCTGTGTTGTTGTAATTACAAGGTCGAATAAATGTACAAAGAGATGTTGAAAGATCGAAAAATTATCCAAGTGCTTTAGGATAGTTATCACAATATATTGTTGTATTGCAGCGCAGCATGCCAACAAGGAGTCGC
>Ga0302232_10001832_pt1 | contig 14682 bp, 17 predicted proteins | sample II_Palsa_N2_3_FD_193575 | JGI IMG/M metagenome (GOLD analysis project Ga0302232, IMG submission 193575) | Peat permafrost microbial communities from Stordalen Mire near Abisko, Sweden - II_Palsa_N2_3 | ecosystem: Environmental > Terrestrial > Soil > Palsa > Peat permafrost | place: Sweden...
GTTGGGTTTGTGCGTGACCGGGCTGATCGCCTTCAGGTGGGCCTGCCCGGCCGCGAAGATGTGCCCCCAGCCGCCGATCCGGGTCGGGATGTAGAACACGGCCACGATGATCATGACGTAGACCAGAGTGTCCTTGATGAACGCGATCAGCGCGGGAGCCCGCAACCCGGACACGTAGGTGTAGACGGCGAGGATCAGGAACGCGATGAACAGGGGCACGTCCTTGACGTAGCTGTTGGTGGACGAGGTGCCCACTCCCATCACGGTCAGCACCGCCTGGATGCCCACCAGCTGCAGCGCGATGTAGGGCATCAGGGCCACGATGCCGGTGATGGCCATGGCCAGCGACAGGCCGCGTGACCCGTAACGGCCGCGGATGAAGTCGGCGGGCGTGACGTAGTTATGCGTGCGGGCGATCGACCACAGCCGGGGCAGGAAGATCAGCGCGATCGGGAACACGATGATCGTGTACGACACCGCGAAGAAGCCCGTCACCGCCCCGGCGCCGAACACCGCCGCCGGCACCGCGATGAACGTATACGCGGTGTACAGGTCGCCGCCGAGCAGGAACCAGGACACGAAGGTGCCGAAGCTGCGCCCGCCGAGCCCCCACTCGTTCAGTTGCATCATGTCCTCGGCCCGGCGCCAGCGCGCAGCGGCGAACCCGGTCAGCGTGACGATCAGGAACACCACCACGACGATGGTGAAGGTGACGTAGTTGACGTTGCTCATTTGGCTACCTCGCCCGGGCCGGTGCTCGCCGCGGCCGGACCATCCGGGCCGCCCGCTGGCGGATCGAGCCGATTGCGCAGCATCAGGATGATCCAGCACACGATCGCCACCACCGGCATGTAAATGAGCAGGTAGAAGTAGAAGAACGGGAAGTCGCCCACCTTCGGCGTGGCGCGAGCGTAAAGCGGCACGTAAACCGCGAAGAAGACGACGGCGACGGTCAGGATGGCGATGACCGCCGAGGTGACCGGATGGGCGGCGATGGGACTTCGTGACTTAATGGATGATTCCTGAGCCATTGTTCCCTCCCGTCGGGGGACAGCCTCACCTGCTGTGACTGACGTCACAAGGTTTTATTCATGGTGCGCTCAGGTCTGGTGATCGGCAATGCTTTGGCGCGCGCAAATAGGAAATTGTTACTAGTGAGGTAGGTATCAGTCCGCGAACTGAAGACGTTCATCTCGTCTGGTAAGAAGGGCGCCGAGCCTTTCTCACCTAATGAGGATTGGTCATTCTCAACTAGTGAGTTTGCAGGCAGGTGCGGTCCGCGACGTCACCGGTCGGGGGTCCGCCGGAGCCGGGTGACGAACTTGTACCGGTCGCCCCGGTACCACGACTGGGCCCACTCGACCGGCTCGCCGGTGACGTCGTACGCGTGCCGGGACAACAGCAGCAGCGGCAGGCCGGGGTCCACCCCGAGCAGCCGCGCATCGTGCGGGTCGGCGAGCACGGTCTCGATCGTCTCCTCGGCCTCGGTGAGCTGGATGCCGTAGCCCAGGCGCAGCGTCTCGTACAGCGACAGCTGCCGCTCCAGCTGCTTGCGCAGGCCGGGGAACCGCCGGGCGGGCAGGTGCGAGGTGTCGATCGACATCGGCTCGCCGTCGGCCAGTCGCAGCCGGTGGATGCGCAGCGCGCGCCCGCCCGCCCGGATGCCGAGCAGCGTGGCGAGCTGCTCGTCGGCGGTGACGTACCCGATGTCCAGGATCGTGGTCTGCGGATGCAGCCCGTGGGCTCGCATGCCCTCGGTGTAGCTGGCCAGCTCCAGCAGCTGGGCGACCTTGGGCTTGGCCACGAACGTGCCCTTGCCCTGCATGCGCAGCAGCCGGCCCTCGATGACCAGCTCGGCGAGGGCCTGCCTGACGGTAGTCCGCGAGGTCCCGTAGGAGCGCGCGAGCTCCCGTTCCGGTGGCACCGGGCTGCCCGGGTCCAGGGTGGCGGTGAACGCGAGCAGCTGCCGCTTTACCTGGTAGTACTTGGGCAGCTTCACCGAGGCGCCCGCCGGAGGCTCAGCGGCTTCGTCGATCGGGAGCAGAGAAGCGGTCATCCGGAATCATTGCCTTAAAAAAGGGTTAACGTCAACTCTGACATAGCTCTACGCCTCACTTCGAGCCAACGGCCCCCGGCCGCGGCCAGAAGGCGACGCTGGCAGAAGGCGACGCTGGCAGAAGGCGACGCTGGCAGAAGGCGGCCGGCCCAGTCCGCCCCGGATGCGATGATGATGGTGTGCCCACGCTGAACGACCTGGCCGCGAGCCGCACCAATCTCGGCGACGCTGACGTCGAATGGCTGCACGCGCTGGTGTCGGACTGGCAGCTGCTGGCCGACCTGTCCTTCGCCGACCTGATCTTGTGGGCGCCGGTCCGCGACGACGGGGGCTGGCTGGCGCTGGCCCAGATGCGCCCGACGACCGGTCCCACCTCGCTTCAGGACGACCTGGTCGGGACGCTAGCCGGACCGGAGGACCAGCGGCTGCTGAACATCGCGCGGGACGAGCGGCGCATCGGGCGGGAGAGCGACCCGGACTGGACGAGCGGCGTCCCGGTGCGCACCGAGGTCATTCCCGTCACCCGGGCGGGCCGGGTCATCGCCGTCATCGAACGGTGCACCAACCTGAACTCGGCCCGAACCCCCAGCCGCCTCGAGCTCACCTACCTGCAGGGCGCCGACGACCTGGCCCGGATGGTGGCCGAGGGGACGTTCCCGTTCGCGGGCGAGGCGGCCATGCTGGCCCGGTCGCCGCGGGTGGGCGACGGGCTGCTCCGGCTCGGCCGGGCCGGACGGGTCACCTACGCCAGCCCCAACGCGCAGTCCGCCTACCGCCGCCTGGGCGTGGCCGCCGACCTCATCGGCACGGAGCTGGCCGTGGTCACCGCCGGGCTGTGGGCGTCGGACGAGCCGCTGGACGAGTCGCTGATGGTGGTGGCGGCGGGCCGCGCGCCGCGCGCGGCGGAGGTGGACGGGAAGGGCTCGGTGGTGCAGCTGCGCGCGATCCCGCTGATCGTCGGCGGAAGCCGGACCGGCGCGCTGATCCTGGTCCGGGACGTCACCGAACTACGCCGCCGCGAGCGCGAACTGATGACCAAGGACGCCACGATCAGGGAGATCCACCACCGGGTCAAGAACAACCTGCAGACCGTCGCCGCGCTGCTGAGGCTGCAGGCCCGGCGGCTCCGGGCGCCCGAAGCCCGCGCCGCGCTCGACGAGGCGGTACGCCGGGTCGGGTCGATCGCGCTGGTGCACGAGACGCTGTCCCACACCCCGGACGAGGTGGTCGACTTCGACGACATCGCGGACCGGGTCGCGATGATGGCGGGGGAGGTGTCGGCCCCCGAGGTCCGGGTGATCCCGAAGATCACCGGGTCCTTCGGGCTGCTGTCGGCCGCGGTGGCGACGCCGCTGGCCTTGGTTCTCACCGAATTGCTGCAGAACGCGCTGCAGCACGGCTTCCCGGCCCCGGCCAAGGATCAGGGTCTGCTCGAGGTCATCGCGGTGCGCGAGCAGGAGCGGCTCACCGTGACCGTGGCCGACGACGGAGTGGGCCTGCCCGACGGCTTCGACCTGGATTCGACCACCAGCCTCGGGCTGCAGATCGTACGCACGCTGGTGGTCAGCGAGCTGGGCGGACGGCTGCGGATCGTGCCCCGGCCAGATGGCGGGACCGAGGCGGTCGTCGACCTCCCGGTCGGATACGAGTAAGCGCCCGAGCCGATAACACGTGCGCGCGGGCGCGCAGCCGGATCGTGCGCCGCTTGAGCGCTCGCCGCTCGTCCTCGCTCATACCGCCCCAGACGCCCGCGTCCTGACCGCTCTCGATGGCCCAGCGCAGGCACTCGTCCATCACCGAACACCGGCGGCAGACCTGCTTGGCTTCGTCGATCTGGAGTAGCGCGGGACCGGTGTTCCCGATGGGGAAGAACAGCTCAGGGTCCACCTCACGGCAGGCGGCTTCGTGGCGCCAGTCCATGATGTCCACTCCTTCTAGCCGAACGGGTCCGGCCGCCAGCGGATGCGGTCGGCTGAGCGTCTGCGCAGCTTGTGAAGCTTTTCACGAGCTAGACCGCACTGCCACGCGGTCCAAGTTTCCGAGAACCGTTATGATGCCGAGCAAAGAAACGCACCCTAGACCGACAGGCGGCCTGAGCGTGCCCCCGAAGGCGACGCTGCGTCATAACCCAAGGCCATCTGGGTCGATGACACATGCGTGGCGCCCCCGCGCCAGACATCGCGTCAAGCCTTTCAACATCGCCTGACATGCGCAAGAGGGCACAGCGGCCGTTCGACTTAATTTAATGTCAGATCGATCACATTTTGCTCGCGGCGCTGCAACGCCGCCTCACGGGGCGGTATTTGAGGTCACGCCACGACGCGAAGCGCGCGCGGGACAAACTGGAATTTCACGGCTTCGGCCTCGCCCAGGTAGTCCCCGTCGACCTGGAAGGCGATCGGGCGCACGGAGCGGATGGTCAGTGATTCCAGGCCCGTCACGGTCAGCACGTTCCGCCCGCGCGTCGAGCGGCCCCGGATCAGCATCATCTGGCCGATCGCGCTCAAGATGGTGGTGGCCCGCAGCTTGCGCAGCGCGAACACGTCCAGACCCGAGTTCAAATCCGGATTCGGAACGGGCAGCAGCGCACGGCCGTGCACGTAGGTCCAGGGCGACCGGTTGGTGATGGCCGTCATGAACAGGTCCGGGACGGACGGCTGCCCGTCGCGCTCCAGGATCAGGGCCGGGGTCCGCCGGTCGGTACCCGACCGGTACTGGCGCACGATCGTGCGGATGAACAGCGCCGGGCTCTCCCGTTGACCGCTGGCGCGCAGCCGCTCGACCTCCCGCACCACCTCGGCATCCATCCCGAGACCCGCGCTGAACGTGAAGTACCGGTCGCCGGCCAGCCCCAGCCCGATGGTCCGGTACCGGTCCGCTTGGATGGCCTCCTTGATCCTGGCGATCGCCGCCGCCGTATCGACCGGCAGCCCGAGCGCCTGGGCGAAGACGTTGCCGCCGCCGCCCGGTATGACGGCCAGCAGCGGCGCCCCGGCCGCGTCGGCCGCCCCGGACCGCTGGCCCATGATCCCGTTGACCGCCTCGTTGACGGCCCCGTCGCCACCGAGCACGATGACCAGGTCACCGCGCGCCGCCGCGGCCAGCTCGCGAGCGTGGCCGCGGTGCCGGGTATGTTCTACGTCAAGGTCGACCACTTCGGCGAGCGAACGGACCGCCCGCTCCGCGGAGTTCAGCGTCGTCGTGGTCGCCTGTGGGTTAACGATCAGGAGGCCTCGCACTCGCTCAGGTTAGCCTCCGCCTAAGCTCGGTGCCTAAGGCGGGGAGCCGGCGGCGCCCCAGATCTTGAGGGTGGTGGATGCGACATGGCGACGCGAGCCAAGGGACGCGGCGGCCCGGCCAAGCCCAAAGCCCCGGCCAAGCCCAAAGCCCCGGCCACGCCCAAAGCCCCGGCCACGCCCAAGGCCCCGGCCACCGAGGTGCCGACCGGGCCGCGTCCGGCCGCGCTGAGCCTGGCCGCGGCCGCCCAGGTGATCCAGGCCGCGGGCCTGTGCGTGGCGGGCGTGTTCGCCGCCATCGGGACCGCCGACGGGAAGTCGTACCAGGTCGGCAGCGGGATCGCGCTTACCTTGGTCGTCTTCGGCGCGGCCGCCGGGATCGCGGTCATCGCCGTGGCCCTGGCCCGGGCCAGGGCGTGGAGCCGGACCCCGACCGCGATGATCCAGCTGTTCGCGATCATCGGGGGGATCACCCTGCTGGACGGGCACCGGCCCGCGTGGGGGGTGCCCGCGCTGGCGCTCGCCGCGGCCTGCCTGGCCGGACTGTTTACCCCGGCTAGCCTGCGGGCCCTCAACCGCCCCCCGGCCAAGCGCGAGTAACAAGCGTTCAGTCCTCGGTGGTCAGCCCTTCCCGCAGCTGCGTCAGCGTGCGGGCCAGCAGCCGGGACACGTGCATCTGGGAGATGCCGAGCTCGGTCGCGATCTGCGACTGGGTCATGTTGCCGAAGAACCGGAGCAGCAGGATCTTCTTCTCCCGCGGCGGCAGCTGCTCGAGCAGCGGCTTGAGCGACTCCCGGTACTCCACGCCTTCGAGCGCCTCGTCGACGATGCCGAGCGAGTCCGAGACGGCGGGCGCGTCCTCGTCGCCAGAATCGGGGGCGTCGAGGGACACGGTGGAGTAGGCGTTGGCCGACTCGAGCCCTTCCAGGACGTCTTCCTCGCTCATCTGCAGGTGGGCGGCGAGCTCGCTGACCGTGGGCGCGCGTCCCTCGCGCTGGGCCAGCTCGCCGATGGCCTTGGTCAGCGAGAGCTTGAGCTCCTGCAGGCGGCGCGGGACCCGCACCGCCCAGCCCTTGTCCCGGAAGTGCCGCTTGATCTCGCCCACGATGGTAGGCGTGGCGTAGGTGGAGAACTCCACCCCGCGCTCCAGGTCGAACCGGTCGATGGACTTGATCAGCCCGATCGTCGCCACCTGGGTCAGGTCATCGAGCCACTCGCCGCGGTTGCGGAACCTGCGGGCCAGGTACTCCACCAGCGGAAGGTGCAACTCGACCAGGTAACCCCGGATCCTGGCCCGCTCCGGATCGCCGACCGGCAGTTCCGCGAGGCGTTCGAACAGCTCCCGGGCGCGGACGCGGTCCGGTGAGGAGTGCTCGACCCGGACGGCCGTCTCGGCCTGCACCACCTCGAACTCCTCGGTCACCTGGACCTCGAATTCGCTGCTCACTCGGGCCTCGACCCCGAGAGGGTTTCCCGGCGCTTGCGCATCACGATGGCGACCTGGTCATCGGGCCCGAGCCGGGAGTCGACCGTCCCGGCCAGGGCGGACAGCACGGTCCAGGCGAAGGTGTCCCTGGCCGGCCTGCTGGGCTCCGCGGCGACCACCGAGACGGTGATCGTCATCTCCTCGGCGCCCAGGTCGAAGCCGCATTCCAGGTTGGTGCCCGGGATCGCCTGGGAGAGCAGCATCGCGCACGCCTCGTCCACCGCGATACGCAGGTCTTCGATCTCGTCCAGGGTGAAGTCAAGCCTCGCCGCGAGGCCCGCGGTGGCCGTGCGGAGTACGGAAAGGTAGGCGCCCTCGGCGGGCATGCACACCTGCACGTGGTCTTTGGTCTCGCGATCGGCGCGCCCGGGGTCTGGCTCCCGCGGGCCCGGCAAGGACCCGAATTCTGTCGTCGCGGCGGTGTCTTCGGTCACGTCTCTCCTCAGGGCAGGTTATCGGTCGCCGCCCACTTGCAAGCAAAGCTACCGCTCCCCGCGAGTGCCGAGAAATGCGCCGCGCCGCGCCGCAGTGACGCCCCGCCTCTCCGGACACAAACGAAACCCGGGTTTCACCACCACAGCGCAGTGAAACCCGGGTTTCATCACCAAGCCGCGGCTCAGGCCTGCTTGGTCTCCCAGAAGATCTTGCTGATCTCCTCGATCTTGGCCAGCAGCGCGTCCGCCGTGGAGACATCCGTGCTGCCCTTGGTGCCGCCCGCGCCGGCCAGCTTGGTGGCCTCGTTGAACAGCTGGTTCAACTGCGGGTACTTCTCGAAGTGCGGCGGCTTGAAGTAGTCGGTCCACAGCACCCACAGATGATGCTTGACCAACTCGGACCGCTGTTCCTTGATGATCAGGCAGCGGGTCCGGAACTCCGGGTCCGTGTTCGCCTGGTACTTCTCGTCGATGCCCTTGATCGATTCCGCCTCAATCCTGGCCTGCGCTGGGTCATAGACTCCGCAGGGCAGGTCGCAGTGGGCGTATGCGATGGCCTTCGGCTCGAGCAGGCGGGTGAGCAGCCTCATCGATTCCCTTCCTCCGACTCGTGAACTTGCAGACCCGACACTACCCCGCTCGCCCCGACTCACACCGGCGGGCCTGACCTCGGGAGGGATGCGTGTCCTGGCCCCCCCTGCTGCGCGTCGCGGTCGCCGAACGCTCCATGGAGCCCGCCCTCCGTCCCGGCGACTGGCTGCTGGTCCGGCGCACCCGCCGGATCCGCGCGGGCCAGATCGTGCTGGCCCGCCATCCCGGCCGGCCGGACCTGCTCATCGTCAAGCGCGCCGCCCGCCCGGTCGACGGCGGCTGGTGGCTCGAGTCGGACAACCCGGACGCCGGCGCCGTGGACAGCCGCCGCTTCGGCCCGGTACCGGCCGACCTCATCGAGGGCCGCGTCCTGGCCCGCTACTGGCACCGCCGTCCCGGCTAAAGATCTTTCGGCCGAACGGCCGTGGTGCGCGCCCCCCACAGCAGCAAAACCAGGTGGCCCCGGACACGCTCCGCTACCGGGTCTGGCACCTCCCCGCCCGCCTCGTGCACACCGCAATATCCTGGCCAGAATCATAAGACCTAGCTCATTGTCTTGGCGTCCGCGTCGTCTTCGCCGCGCTTGCGGGCCCGGAACGCGGACACGTTGGCCCGGTTCATGCAGCGATCCGAGCAGTACCGCCGGGTGTTGCTGGTGCTGACGTCGATGAACACGCCCAGGCAGCCGGGCGCCTGGCAGACGCCGAACCGGTCGATGCCCAGGTCAGTCAGCCGGACGGCCAGTCCCATCACCGCTCCGGCCGCGTACTTGTCCGCGACCGACCCGCTCTCGGTGTAGTGCACGTGCCAGCGCTGCCCGTCGTGCCCGGACAGCTGCGGGTGGACCGGGTGCTGGATGAGCAGCGTGTTCAGCTGCGCCGCGGCGTCCTCCCCGTCGCCCGCCGCGCACGCCACGAAGAAGGCGCGGAACTCGGCCCGCAGCGCGCGCAGCGCCTCGAGGTCGTTGCGGGTCACCCCGGTATTGAGGTGCTCGCGGTCGGCGACCAGAGCGCGCAACCCGTCCAGGTTGACCAGCCGGTCGCCATCTTCGCCCCCGCCGCCGGCCGTGTTTACCAGCCGTACCGAGAGTTCAGCGTAGGAGTTGAGGTCCACTGGGTTCCCTGGCCGGGTTATCTGGCGTTGCCCAGCTGCGAAGAGATCGATGTGTAATGGCCTGCTGCCGGTATCGAGTATTACACCATTCGTCCGGCCGGCGCCAGCAGCACGCCGCGCGTCGGCCCCAAGTCGAGGACTTCCGCCGCTTCCCCGGCCTGCGCTGGCGCCAGCCGCTCAACTAGGGGCTACTGGGCGGGGGAGTCCTTGCTCTCTTCGCCCGGCTGGGCGGGGGCCTCGGCCTGCGGCTGCGCAGGGGCCTGCGTCCCGGGCTCACCCGCCGGGCCCTGGTCAGGGCCGAAGATCTCGGTCTTGATGCGCTCCAGCGCCTCTTCCAGGATCGTGCGCAGGTCAGTGATGACGTTCTCGCCCACGGCGCTGGACTGCATGGCCAGCTTGCGCAGGTCGGAGGTGAACTGGACGGCCACTCGCTCCAGGTCCTTCAGCGTCCCGAAGTCCAGCGCCCCGGTCCAGCCGCGCCGCCCGCGCGTCCGGGTCCAGTCCTCCCAGCCGTGCCGGCCGGGCCACTCCGTCCAGCTGGGCCGTCCCGCCCAGCCCGGCGGGGTATCCCACTCTTGCTCGCCGGATGTGAACCGCGCGGCCGCGTCCTCGCGGACCCGCTGGGCTTCCTCCCGCAGCAAGCGCGCGTGCTCGCGCACCCGCCGGGCCGTGTCCTGTCCGGCCGTCTCCGCCCGGCCAGGTCCGCTCGGCTCCCCGGCGGCCGGCCCGCCCGCGGGGCCAGGCCGGTCCGCTGTGCCAGGCCGGTCCGCTGTGCTAGGCCGGTCCGCGGGGGCAGCCTGGTCTGCTGGGGCAGGCCGGTCTGCGGAGCCAGGCCCGTCCGCGGGAGTCGGCCGGTCCGTCCCGCCCTCGTCCGTGGCCTGTTCCCAGGGGTCCTCCCGCGCCTGCTTGGCCCGCTCCTGCGCTGGCCGGACCTGCTCATGCGTCTGCCGGACCTGCTCCTTGGCCGCCTCGCGCGCCTGTCGGCCCTGGTCCCTGGCCGCGTCGCGGGCCTCCCGGGCCTGCGCCCAGGCTTCGTCCCGGGCTTGCCGGGCCTGCTCGCGGACGTCGGCACCGGTTTCCCGGCCCACCCGACGCGACTCGCGGGCGGCCCAGGTCAGCTCCTCGCGCAGGCTGCGCACGGTCTGCCGGACGTCCTCCCGGACCTCGCGGACGATATCGCTGACCGACGCGGACAGCTCCTCCTCGAGTTCGTCGAGCTCGTCGCTGCGGCTGCGCAGCTCCTCGCGCCCGGCCTCGGTGATCCGGTAGACCTTACGCCCGTCGACCTCATCGTGGGTGACCAGGCCCTCTTCCTCCAGCCGGGCCAGCCGGGGGTAGATCGTGCCCGGCGAGGGCGAGTACACGCCCATGAACCGGTCGCGCAGCAACCGGATCACCTCATAGCCGTGCCTGGGCTCCTCATCGAGCAGCCTGAGCAGGTACAGCCGGAGGCTGCCATGGCGGAATACCGGACTCAACTGGCCTCGCCTTCCATCTCACTCTCATTATCAGGCTTTGGCGTACCAGTCCGGGCCTCTTGCGCGGCAGTCCGGCGCTCGGCGCGCCGCAGCAGCATGACCCGCCCGGACATGGTGTTGACCGACACGTGTCCGGAACCGGCGCCCAAGCTACCGCTTACCGTATGAGACGCGGGCCCCGACGCCGACCTCAGCTCGGTGAATTCGCTGCGTACCGCGCCGGACATGGAGTACAGGTGGACCTGGCCGTCGGTCTCGGCCGGGAGCCGTAGCGTCACCTCGCCGGAGACCGTGGTCACCTGCACTCCGCCCAGCGGGTCCAGGTCGATGTCCGCGGTCACGTCACCGCTCACCGCGTTGACGTCCAGTCGCTCCAGCCAGCCGTCGGCCAGCGCCAGGTCACCGGACACGGTGTTGAAGTTCAGCTTGCCGTTGATGCCCTGCGCCTCGAGCGCTCCCGACACCGTGTGGGCATCCACGTCACCGGTCACGCCGTCCAGCGTGATCTCGCCGGACACGCTCTTGACCGAAGCCCGCGCGCTGATCGCGCTCAGCACCGCCGTCGCGCGGACCACGCCGACCTGCACCGGGCAGTTCCGCGGTACGGTCACCGTGACCTCCGCCGAGGGCCGCTGCGGCCGCAGCCACTTCAGCAGGCCCTCCCAGGTGAGGTTCTCGTGGGTAACGCTCAGCACCCCGTCCTCGTAGCTCACCTCGAGCGGGTCGCCGCTGATGTTGGCCACGTTCAGCGAAGGCGTCCCGTCGGTGGCGAGCACCGCCACCGACCCGGCGATGAGCCTGACCCGGAGCCCGGTCACGTCATCAAAGTCCAGGCTCGTCGGAGCCTCGATGGTCCAGTGCGCCATCCGCCCGTCCTTCCCATCCACTCGGCGGTCACACCTAAACGATATATCGCATCCTCCCAAAGTCAAGACATATCGCGTCTCGAACCGCCCCGCCCCATCCGCCCGCCGCGGCTCGAGCCGTGAGCAACTTCAATCAAGGCATGCTGTCGCCTGGCCCAGCTGTTTGGCGTGCTATCAAGCGGACGACGTCTTCGCCCTGGGCGGGTAGCAGCAACTCACAGCGCGCGCCGTCGGCGCGGTAGCCAGCCCTGGACCTTCCATTTCGAGCCGGGGCGCCCGGGAAGCAGCACCATGACCAGCAGACCCACGACCGACAGCAGCAGGCCCAACGTCAGCCCGACCCGCTCGGCGTAGCCCTTGCGCTCCGCCAGCCACGCCGCGGCGGCCGCCGAGATGAGCCACGCGAACAGGAGGTACAGCGCCTTAGCGCCAATTGTTCCGATGGCTATCACTCTCCGTATTAGTCATGTACCCAGATACGCCCGCTGAACCTCGGGGTCGTTGCGCAGGCTCGCCGAGTCGTTGGCCAGGGCCACGTGTCCGGTCTCGAGCACGTAGCCGCGGGAGGCGGCGTCGAGCGCGTAATTGGCGTTCTGCTCCACCAGCAGAATCGCCACCCCGGAGCTGTTGATCTCGCCGATGGTCTGGTAGATCCGCTGCACCACGAGAGGGGCGATGCCCAGCGACGGCTCGTCGAGCATCAGCAGCTTCGGCCGGGCCATCAGGGCGCGCCCGATCGCGAGCATCTGTTGCTCGCCACCGGACATGGTGCCGGCCTTCTGCCCTTTGCGCTCCTTGAGCAGGGGAAACAGTTCGTAGACCCGGGTGAAGTCCTCGGCCACCCCGGGACCGCGCCGCTGGTGGGCGCCCAGTTCCAGGTTCTCGAGCACGGTCATCCGCGGGAAGCAGTGCCGGCCCTCGGGGGCGAGGGCGATTCCGCGGCCGACGATCTCGTGCGCCGGCACGTGCGTGATCTCCTCCCCGCCGAACGTGATCGTCCCGGCGCTGGCCGGGGTGAGGCCCGAGATCGAACGCAGGGTAGTCGTCTTCCCGGCCCCGTTCGAACCGATCAGCGTCACCACCTCACCCGCGTCTACCGTCAGCGAGATCCCTTTCAGCGCCTCGATCGCGCCGTACCGGGTACGGATGTCGCGGACCTCGAGTAGGGCCATCAGTCCTGCTTTCCGAGATAGGCCTCGATCACCCGCGGGTCCGTCCGGACCACGGCCGGTGCTCCCTCGGCGATCTTCCTGCCGTGGTCGAGCACCGTGACGCGCTCGGAGACCCCCATCACGACCTTCATGTCGTGCTCGATCAGCAGGATGGTCAGATTCTTCTCGTCGCGCAGCCTGCGCATGAAGGCCGTCAGCTCCGCCGATTCGCGGGGGTTCATGCCGGCGGTCGGCTCGTCGAGCAGCAGGACGCTCGGCTCGGCCGCCAGCGCCCGCGCGAGTTCCACCCGCCGCTGGTCGCCGTAGGACAGCTGCGAGGCGACTCGGTCGAATACGGTCGGGGGCAGTCCGACGTACGCCAGCAAATCGCGGGCCCGCGCCCGGGTCTCCCGCTCCTCGCGGCGGACCCAGGGCGGACGGAAGATCGATCCGAACAATCCCGCCCGCATCCGGGCGTGATGCCCGATCATCACGTTCTCGACGGCCGTCATCGCGCCGAACAGGCGGATGTTCTGGAAGGTACGCGCGACCCCGTACCCGGTGATCACATCCGGCCGGGACCGCGTGATGTCCCGGGTGCCGAGCACAATCCGGCCCTGGGTGGGCCGGTACAGCCCGGTCAGCATGTTGAACAGCGTCGTCTTCCCGGCCCCGTTCGGCCCGATCAGCGAGACGATCGAGTGCTCCGGAAGGTCGACCGAGACGTCGTCGACGGCAACCAGCCCCCCGAAGTGCTTTGTGATGCGCTCCGCGCGCAGGACCGCGGGACCGGCCGCAGCGGGCGGAGCGAGGTCCTCGGCCGCACTCATGCCGCACCCTCGCCGGGCGGCAAGATCACGGCGATCTCGCCGGCCGGTGCCTCCGCGAGCTGCGCGTCGTCAGCCGCGATCTGGGCCGTGAGCTCGATCTGGCGTCGCCGTTCCGGGATCAGGCCCTGCGGCCGCAGCACCATCATGATCACCAGCAGGAACCCGAAGATCCCGAACTCCACCTGGGTCAGCTGGAAGTGCAGCCCGAACTTGCTGGGCAGGTCGTTCAGCACGTCAGGAATCAGGTAGTTGTTGATGTAGCCGAGGGCCAGGCCCCCGACGACCGCGCCCCAGATCGAGCCGAGCCCGCCGATGATCACCATCGCGAGGATGAAGATCGAGAACCCGAACGCGAATTGGCTGGCGTTGACCTCGGTGTAGTAGGTACCGAAGAACGCGCCCGCCATGCCGCCGAACGCGGCGCCCACCGAATAGGCGAGCAGCTTGGTTTTCACCAGCGGAATTCCCATCGACACCGCCGCGACCTCGTCCTCGCGCAACGCGATCCAGGCCCGGCCGAGCCGTGAGTCACGCAGCCGCAGGTTGACGAACAGGACGACGAGCAGGATGGCGAAGATCAGCCAGTACCACGGCCTCAGGTCCAGCAGGCCGAACGTCCCGGAACCGGGGAAGTACGGCGCGTCGACGGCGCTGATGCCGAGGTTGCCGGCGGTCAGCGTCATGCCGCCGCCGACCGGGATGCTCTGACCGTTGACGGCGAGCGTGCCGATGATCTCACCGAACGCGAGCGTGACGATCGCGATGTAATCGCCGCGCAGGCGCAGCGTCGGCAGGCCGATCACCACCCCCGCCGCCGCGCAGATGAGCGCGGCGGCGATCAGGATCAGCACGAAGTTCAGGTGAATGCCCGCCAGCGTGCTCTCGAGCGGCGAGACCAGCACGTGGATGTGCAGCTTGAAGAAGAACCCGGAACCGAACCACCCCAGTGAGTACGCGCCGAGCGCGTAGAAGGCGACGTAGCCCAGATCGAGCAGCCCGGCAAATCCCACCACGATGTTCAGGCCGAGCGACATCACCGCGTAGGCCACCGCGATGATGGTCCCGTTCATGAAGCCGCTGTCCGCCGGGAAGAAGAACGGCAGCACGATCCCGAACACGATGAGCGCTCCGGCCAGCGCGCGGTTCCACCACCGAGGGAGCCGCCGCACCGCTGCGGCCCGCCGCTCCCGAAGCCGCGTCAGGAACCCGGTCATCCGGCCTCCCTCGTCTCCTCGCCGAGCAGCCCGCGCGGGCGAAGGACCATGATCACGATCAGGTAGCCGAACACGACCGCCTCGGTCCATTGCGGGCCCATCCGCGCATCGGCCAGCGCCTGGATGACGCCGATGATGAGCCCGCCGAGCACCGCGCCGCGGACGTTGCCGATGCCACCCATCACCGCGGCCGTGAAGGCGATCAGGCCGGCCTTGAAGCCCTGGAA
>Ga0302232_10001833_pt1 | contig 14681 bp, 12 predicted proteins | sample II_Palsa_N2_3_FD_193575 | JGI IMG/M metagenome (GOLD analysis project Ga0302232, IMG submission 193575) | Peat permafrost microbial communities from Stordalen Mire near Abisko, Sweden - II_Palsa_N2_3 | ecosystem: Environmental > Terrestrial > Soil > Palsa > Peat permafrost | place: Sweden...
TGCGCATCTGCAGGCGCGGCTCCCCCGGCTCGGTGACGTGCCGGCCTTGCTGGGGAAGTAGCCCGCTGGACCGAGCCCCGCCAGGTACCTTCGGCCTTAGGTGGTCCTTAAAGAGCAACGGAGGCGAGTTCTGGTGAAGCCGGTACTGGAGGGCACAGTCGCGCTGGTAACCGGGGCTTCGAGCGGCATCGGCGCGGCCACGGCCGCCGCGCTCGCCGCTCAGGGCGCGGCTGTGGCGCTGGCGGCGCGGCGCAGGGACAGGCTGGAGGCGCTCGCCGCCGGTATCCGCGACCAGGGCGGTACCGCGCTGGTGCTGGAGTCTGACGTCACCGACGAGAATCAGGCGACGGACGCGGTTGCGCGCACGGTCGCCGAACTGGGACGTCTGGACACGCTCATCAACAACGCCGGCGTGATGCTGCTCGGCCCGGTGGTCGGCGCGCCGCTGTCAGAGTGGCAGCAGATGGTCGAACTCAACGTGCTCGGCCTGCTCTACTGCGCGCACGCCGCCCTGCCCCATCTGCTGCGCGCCGCCGAAGACGGCCCGCGCGAGGTCGCCGACATGGTGAACATCAGCTCGGTGGCGGGCCGGGTGGCCCGCAACGGCAACGGCGTCTACTCCCTGACCAAGCATGGCGTCGGCGCGTTCAGCGAGTCCCTGCGCCAGGAGGTGACCAAGCGCTACGTACGCGTTTCACTGGTCGAGCCGGGTGCGACTGCGACGGAGCTGGTCAGCCACAACCGGCCCGAGGTGCTCGACAGCATACGAAACCAGCTCGGGCAGACGATGCAGGCCGAGGACATCGCCGACGCGATCAGCTACATCGTGACCCGGCCGCGGCACGTCACGGTGAATGAGATGCTGATCCGCCCGACCGAGCAGGAGCGATAGCCCGGTACCGCGGGGCGCCACCAGGGCGTCAGAAGGACCGGCCCGGGTTGAGGATGCCGGCCGGGTCCAGCGCCGTTTTGATCGCCTGATGCACGGCCAGCGACTCGGGTCCGAGCTGCTGCCGCAGCCAGGCCCGCTTGAGCACCCCGACGCCGTGCTCACCGGTGATGGTCCCGCCGAGCCGGCGCGCGTGATCGCATAGCCGCTCGCCCACCGCCATGGCCCGGGTGATGGTGTCGGCGCTAAGGTCAGGCAGCATCAGCGTCGGATGCAGGTTCCCGTCGCCGGCGTGCGCCACGGTCGCGATGGGAATGCCGCTGTCCGCGCTCACCTCCTGAACGGCCGCGAGCATCGCCGCGAGCTGCCCGGGCGGGACGCAGACGTCATCGATGACTGTCGGCCCGGCGGCCATGACCGCCGTGCCGGCCAGCCGGCGCGCCTCTAGGAGCAGGTCCGATTCCTCGGCCGTCGTCGCCTGGACCACGAGGTCGGCGCCTGCCTTCTCGCAGCACTGCGTCATCCGGCGGACGTCATCGTCCGCGGCGGCGCCGTCGGCTTGGCCAATGAGCAACCCGGCGGCCGTGCGGTCCAGATCCATCCGGCGGTAGTCCTCGATCACGTTGACCGTGGCCCGGTCGATGAGCTCGAGCATGCTGGGCACCACCCCGCTGGCGCCGATGGCGTCCACCGCGTGGCCGATTCCCTCCAGATCGGGAAACGACGCCACGAACGTCACCGGGTCGCGCGGCGGGCGCGGGCGGATCCGAAGTGTGGCCGACGTGATCACGCCGAGGGTCCCTTCCGACCCGATGAACAGCGAGGTGAGGTCGTATCCGGCGACGTCCTTCCGCGCGCCGCTGCCGGTGCGCAGGACGGTGCCGTCGGCCAGGACGACCTCCAGGCCGAGCGCCGAATCCCTGGTCACGCCGTATTTGACACACCGCATGCCGCCGGCGTTGGTGGCGAGGTTGCCGCCGATCGTGCAGATCTCGAAGCTGCCGGGATCGGGCGGGTAGAACATCCCGGCCGCCGCGGCGGCCCGGCCCAGGTCGGCGTTGAGCACCCCGGCTTCGACGACGGCGCACTGATGCGCGGCGTTAACCTCGCGGATGGCGGTGAGCCGCTCCAGGCTGAGCATCAGACAGCCGTCGATCGCGTTCGCGCCGCCGGAAAGCCCGGTGCCCGCGCCGCGGGGCACGACGGGAATCGCGTTCTCGGTCGCCCACCGCAGCGTGCTGCTCACCTCGGCGACCGTGCCGGGACGGACGACGGCTCGCGGCCGGCCCGCGGGAACGGTGGCCGCGCGGTCGCGGCGGTAGCCCTCGATTATCCCGTCATCGGTCACGACGGCGCCAGGAGACAGCCGTCGCGTCAGCTGTGGAAGATCGTCGCTCATCGTCCCTGCCTGATCGGAGTCATGGTCCAGGCTAAACGTTCGGCCGGCCGGGGCATTGGCCACGCCGGTACGCGGGACCGGGTCGCTGGCCCGGCTCCGGAGTACGCGCGTTACGGTTCGTTCGTGTCCTTCGAAGACCCGGATGGCAACGGCTGGCTGGTCCTTCAGATCAGCACCCGCCTGCCGGGCCGGTGACGGACGGCCAGAGCCCATAAGGGAGGCGGACAGGATGAACGACACGCTCAGTTATCAGAGGATGGGGACGGCGGCCCGCGGCCAGGCGCATGCCCTGTTCGCGCAGACGATGGCCTACGTCGCGGCCACCGCCGCGTTGTTCGCGCTCGGCGCCTGGGCGGGCCACAACCTGACCGGCGGCGTGGGCATCGTCGCGTTCATCGCGGCCTTCGCCTGCCTGATCGGCATGCGGTTCGCCGCGCGCAGGTCCCAGGAGCTGACCGTCGGGCTGCTGGCCGCGTTCGGCCTGCTGATCGGGATCGCGGTGGCGCCCACCATCGCCTACTACGGCAGCATGGACCCGCGGGCGCTGTGGGAAGCGGGCGGGGCGACCGCGCTGTTCATGGCCGGGTTCGGCGCGGCGGGCTACGCCACCCGGCGCGACCTGACCGCGATCGCCCGGGTCGCCTTCTGGGCCCTGCTGGCCCTGATCGTGGCCGGTATCGTGCTGATCTTCGTGCACATCCCCGGGGCCGATCTGGCCTACTCGGCGCTCGGCCTGGTCATCTTCGCCGTGTTCACCATGTTCGACTTCCAGCGGCTGCGCACCAGCAAAGACATCACCTCCGCGCCGTTCCTGGCCGCGTCGATCTTCCTGGACCTGCTGAACGTGTTCCTGTTCTTCCTGGAGATCTTCTCCGGCTCGCAGGAGCGGTGATGGCTATTCTGGCGCTGAAGGCCTGGCCCTGACTGGAGGCTCGCCATGCGCATCAGAAAGCACCCGCTGACCCCCCTGGCCGCCGTCGCCGCCGGCCTGCTGGCCGGCGCGGTGGGCACCGTCGGGCTGGACGCCGTGCATTACCTGAAGTACCGCCGTGAGGGCGGCACCGAGAGCCCGCTGGCCTGGGAATTCGCGCCGGTCGACAGCTGGGAGACAGCGCCTGACCCGGGGCAGGTCGCCCGCCGCGTGATCGAGGGCTTCACCCAGCGTAAGCTCCCCGACCGCTGGGCCTGGCCGATCAGCACCGCCGCGCACTGGGCCTACGGATCGTCCGCCGCGGCCATGTACGGCGTGGTGGCCGGCTCGGCCCGCAGGCCGCGCCCGGCGTACGGCCTGCCCTTCGGCGCCACCGTCTGGGCCAGCGGCTACGTCGTGCTCCCGCAAGCCGGGCTGTACCAGCCCATCTGGAAGTACGACGCGAAGACCCTGGCCTGGGACCTGAGCGCGCACCTCGCCTACGGCGCGGGCACCGGAACCACGTTCTGGCTGCTGACCAAGATCATCTGACCGAACGGGCCGTCGTGCGTGCCCTCGCTCAGGTGAACAGCGCGTCAGGTGAACAGCGCGTCAGGTGAACAGGGTGTCAGGTGAACAGGGTGTCACCCCAGTGCTGGCCGGGGCGCAGGCCCGGCGGGCAGGCGAATACGGCGCTGCCGGTGTGCTGGATGTATTCGTTCAGCGAATCGTCGGCCAGGGCGGTCTGCAGCCGGATGAACTGGGCGGGATCCTTCATGAAGGCGATGAAGAACAGGCCCCCGAGCAGGGTGCCGGCCTGCGGGTCGATGCCGTCGGTGAAGGAGTAACCGCGGCGCAGGATCCGGGTTCCGCCGTTGCGCTCGAAGCTGGCCAGGCGGACGTGCGCGTGAGCGGGGATGGCCGGCTGACCGCCGGATCCGGTGGCGGCGAAGTCGGGGGCGGTGAACTCGGTCCCACCGGATAGCGGGGCACCGGAGACCTTGGCCCGGCCGATAACGTTCTCCTGGTCCTGGAGGTAGTCGCGGTCCCAGTTCTCCACGAAGATGCGGATCTTGCGGGCGATGAGGTAGCTGCCGCCGCGCAGCCACGGGTGGTCGGTTTCGGGGCCCACCCAGACGTAGCCGTCCATAAGCTCGGCCTGCTCGGCCTTGATGTTGCGGGTGCCATCCTTAAATCCGAGCAGGTTACGCGGTGTCTGCTGCCCGGTGGTGGTGGCGGAGGTGCGGCCGAAACCGAGCTCCATCCAGTGGTGCTCGACGACGCCCATGCCGATCCTGGCCAGGTTCCGTACGGCGTGGAAGGCCACGAGCGGATCGTCGGAGCAGGCCTGGACACATAGATCCCCGCCGGTGTAGTCGGGGTCGGGGTTCTCGTTCGGCAGCGGCGGCAGCCGGGCCAGCGCGGCAGGCTTGCGGGCGGCCAGGCCGAACCTGTGGTCGAACAGCGACGGACCGTAGCCGAGGGTGATGGTCAGCCGGGAGACGGCCGAGCCGACGGCCTCGCCGGTGTCGACCGGCGGTGCGTAGGGCTGGGTGTCCTCGCCCACGGGTTCCCCGACGGTCATCCGCGCGGCCGCGGTCGTCCACTCGCGCAGCAGGTCACGGACGTCAGCGCGGGTCGCGCCGGGAACGACGCTGAGCGTGCCGAACGCGAGCCGGTCCTGGGCCGGGGTGGCGATGCCGGCCTGGTGTGATCCGTAAAACGCGACGGCCTGGTCGTTGCCGCCTCCCGCGCCGCCGGCGGGACCAGCCGGCGTGCTCGCCGGTCGGCCGAAGTAGCCGCCCAGGCCGCCCGCCAGGACGCCGGCGCCGGCGGCTCCTGCGCCGGCGAGCAGCCGCCGCCGGGACGGATTCCCCGCCTGACCGTTATCAACCGACTTTCACCGACAGCTGGGACAGGGACTCGGCCAGCGCGTTGACCGCGGCGGACAGCTGCCGGCGCTGGGCGTCAAGGACGGTGGAGTACTCGACGTAGCCGGTGTCGTCGTAGCCGGGGCTGGCCAGGTACTTGGCCAGTTGCTGGCCGATCGCGGCGTTCCGGTGGTTGATCTGGGTCAGCAGGCCCGGGGCTTGGTGCTGCAGGTAGGGCTGCAGCAGGCTGACCACCTCCATGGCTCCGTCGACGTTGGCCGCCAAAACGGGGAAATCGGTGTTGGAGTAGCGCTCTTCCTCGCCGGTGATTTTCGCCGTGGCGGCCTCGTTGATGAGGTCGGTGGCGCCGCTGGCCATCTCCAGCGGGTTGTACTGCGCGCTGCGCACCAGCGTCAGCAGCTGCTGTTCGTTGCGGACCAGCCCCGCGCACAGCTTCGGCGCTCCGGCCAGGGTGTTGTCCGCCCAGATCAGCTGCTCGATCTTGTGGAACCCGATGAACTGGGACGCCACCGTGACCGGGTTCTCCCACCGGCCGTCGATGTCGGTGTCCAGGCTGCCCCAGATCTCGGCCACCGGCTCGACCCGCTCGTAGTAGATCCGGGCCTGCGGGTACAGCACCTTGGCCTGGCTCATGTTCCCGGCATCGATCGCCCGGCAGAAGGCCTGGGTGTGGCGGACCAGGTCGGCCGTGTTCTGGTCGATGTAGCCGGAGTAGCTCTTGACGGCGGCGGCCAGCTGCGGGTCGGACGGCCAGGACGGCCCGGCGGCCTTCCCCGTCACGGTGAAGTCCCAGTGCTGCTGGGCGGCGCCGGGGCAGTTGATCTTGTAGCTCCCCGGCTGGATGTCCAGGGAGAAGCCGCCGGACAGGCCGGGGGTGAGGTTCTCCTGCTCGCCCAGGATCTTGGCCAGGTCCGAGGTGCGCAGCTCGGCTTCCGACACCGCGCCGGCATCCTTGTTGGACACGGTGAAGTCGACCTCGCCCGCGGGGATCCTGGCCGGGCTGGGCGCGCAGCCCTGTGGCGTGAGGGTGATCGTGACCGTGGCGGTCTTGGCCGAGCCCGGCGCGGACGCCGTCGACCCGTGCGGGCTGGAACAGCCGGCCGCGGCTAGCGCGAACCCGGCCGCGACCGCCGCCGCGATGGTCTGGCCTGGCCTGCTCTTAGCGTGGGTGCGCACTACCGGTGGACTCCTTCGTTCCTGGTGCTTGTGCCTGGTGCTTCTGACTGGGGCGGCCGTGCTCAGCGGGTTACTGCCCTGCGGCCTGAGTGGCCGCGGACACCGCGGTCCGTTCCGTCCTGGCGCCCCGCGCGGGCCAGGCCACGACGATCAGCATCGGGACCAGGTAGGCGAGCCAGACGATGACCTCGATCCACACCGGGTAGGGCTGGATCCCCAGCACGCCGGTCAGCAGCGACGACACCGGCGTGCCCGGCCGGACCAGCCAGGAAAGGTCGAAGGCCTGGACCTGCCCGGCCGACAGCCAGCCCGCCTCGTTGGCGGTGTGGAACGCGGTCATCACCAGCCCGGCCGCGACGACCACCAGCACCAGGCCAGTGACCTTGAAGAACCTGGCCAGGTTGAGCCGGACCCCGCCGCGGTAGATGCCGTATCCGACTGCGGCCGCGAGCAGGATCCCGATCACCGCGCCTGCCCACGAGGTGGTGGCATCGCCGGAGGCGTGGAAGGTGGCCAGCAGGAATACCGCCGTTTCGAAGCCTTCTCGCAGCACGGCCAGGAACGCCATCAGCACCAGCGCCCGGCTGGACCCGGACGCCAGCGCGGACGCCGTCGATCCCTCCAGATCCCCTTTCAGGTCCCGCGCGTGGCGTCGCATGAAGATGATCATGTAGGTGACCATGCCCACCGCCAGCGCGCCGACGACGGTCTCCAGGCCTTCCTGCTGCTGCTGCGGCAGGTCCGAGGAGATCACCTGCAGGGCGATGCCGATGCCGATGCAGATGACGACGGCCGCGGCCGTGCCGATCCAGACCTGGCGAAGCGCGTCTCGCCGCCCCTGCTGGCCCAGGAACGCGGCGATGATTCCGACGATCAGCGCCGCCTCAAGACCCTCACGCAGCCCGATCACGAATGTCGGCAGCACGCGCTGTCCTCCGTCCCCTGATCCAGCACCGGCGGCTCTCAATAGTTAGGGAAGGCATACCTAACAGCAGCGCTGTCTCTCCTGTCAATGTGCTGCCGATCACAGGCGAGTCCCCGAGCTGGGCATTGTCGCAGGTGGCAGGGTTCACGAGGACCGACGGAATATGGTTAGGCTAACCTAACTTGTACAGTGGCAAGGCTTCGCCCAACCCTGAAGCTCCATCGACTCATGAGCGGCTGACGAGCCAGCGCGCCGACCGCGCGCCCGCGGCTGGGGCCCAAGTTAGGCTAGGCACGTGAACCACGACCACGACCTCATCGATACCACGGAGATGTATCTGCGCTCCGTGCTCGAGCTCGAGGAAGAGGGCGCCGTCCCGCTGCGCGCGCGGATCGCCGAGCGGCTGGGGCAGAGCGTCCCCACGGTCTCGCAGAAAGTAGCCAGGATGGAGCGTGACGGGCTGGTCACCTTTGCCGACGATCGCCGGATCCAGCTCACGCCGGCCGGACGCGCGGCCGCGACGCGGGTGATGCGCAAGCACCGGCTCGCCGAGTGCCTGCTCTCCGACATCCTCGGCCTGGACTGGCAGCTGGTCCACGACGAGGCCTGCCGGTGGGAGCACGTGATGAGCGAGGCCGTGGAGCTCCGGGTGCTGGACATCCTCGGCCACCCCACGGAATCCCCGTACGGAAACCCGATCCCCGGGCTCGCCGAGCTCGGCGACGACGAAGGCGATGAGTTCCTCGGCGGCATGACGGCGCTGACCCAGGTCCCCGAGGCGGCCGGCAGCATAGTGGTGCGCCGTATCGGCGAGCCGATCCAGTCCGACACGGTGCTGCTGACCCAGCTGCGCGGGGCCGGGTTCCGGCCGAACGCCGAAGTGCCGGTGAGCCGGACCGGCGGCATCGTCCGGATCGGCACCGGCCAGCAGGGGGTCGAGCTCGACGCCGCGACCGCCGCCCACGTCTTCGTCACCGACGTCCGGTAACCCCAGACGTCGCCTATGGCGTTGAGTGGAGAGGAAATGGTCCGGGCTAACACCCGGCTCCGTTCGGTGGCCCTGGTGCCGGAGATCCGGCTGCACCAGGCCAGCGAGCCGATCGGCGTGTGGCAGCGGACCGAGCGGGCGGCCGGCCGGACCGGGCTGGACCCGCCCTTCTGGGCGTTCGCCTGGGCGGGCGGGCAGGCGCTGGCCCGGTACCTGCTTGACCACCCGGAGACGGTCAAGGACCGGCAGGTGATCGACATCGCCTCGGGCTCCGGGCTGGTGGCCATCGCGGCGGCCCGGGCGGGAGCGGCGGCCGTGACCGGCTACGACATCGATCCGCTCGCGATCGCGGCCATCACGCTGAACGCCGCGGCCAACGACGCGACGGTGCTGGCCGTCGAGGCCGACATCCTGGACACCGGCGGCGCCGGCCCCGACGTGATGCTGGTGGCCGACGCGTTCTACGAACGGGAGCTGGCCCGCCAGGTGACGCGGTTCGCCGAACGATGCCGGGCCCGCGGCGCCGATGTCCTGGTCGGTGACTTCGGGCGGGCCTACCTGCCCCGGGACCGGCTCGCGCCGCTGGCCGCCTACGACGTTCCCGGTCTGAGCGAGCTGGAAGACAGCGACGTCAAGCGCACCACCGTCTGGGAATTCGCCCGTTTACAGCCGCTACCCAAGTGGTAGCTGAAGGCCGGATGGCGACGGGGCGATCCCGGCGCTCCGTGACCGTTCGGGCCACCCATGCCAGGATGACGGGACTCGCCCATTACCGAGAAAGGGATCGCTGGACATGAGTCGTGTGGTGGTCATCGGAGCGACCGGGCACATCGGCAGTTACCTGGTGCCGCGGCTGGTGCGCGGTGGGCATGAGGTGATCGCGATGAGCCGCGGCGACCGCGAGCCTTATCATCCGAACCCGGAGTGGGGCTCGGTCACCCGGGTCAGGGCCGACCGTGAGGCGGAGGACGCGGCCGGGACGTTCGGGGCCCGGATCGCGGCGCTGGGGCCCGATGTCGTGATCGACCTGATCTGCTTCACCGCCGCCTCGGCACGGCAGCTCATCGACGCGCTGCGGCCGTCCCGCCCGCTGCTGGTGCATTGCGGAACGATCTGGGTGCACGGTCCCGCGCTGCGGGTGCCCGTCACCGAGGACGAGCCCCGGACCGCCTACGGCGAGTACGGCACCGGCAAGGCGGAGATCGAGGCCCTGCTGCACCGCGAGACGCTGGCGGGCGGGGTTCCGGCCATCGTCCTGCACCCGGGGCACATCAGCGGGCCGGGCTGGCCGGTCATCACGCCGGCCGGCAACACCGATCCCGGTGTCTGGACGTCTCTGGCGGCCGGCCGGGCGCTCGCGCTGCCCGATCAGGGACTGGGGGTGCTGCACCACGTGCACGCCGATGACGTCGCCCAGGCTTTCGAGCTGGCGCTGTCCCGGCCGGCCGGGATCGGGGCGAGCTTCCACGTGGTGGCCGAGCAGGCGATGACGCTGCGGGGCCTGGCGGCCGGGGTCGCGGGATGGTTCGGCCGGGAGCCGGTGCTGGACTTCGTGGACTGGCCCGAGTTCGAGCGGCGGGCCGGCGCCGAGCACGCCGAGACCACCCGCCAGCACACCGGCCGCAGCATCACGGCAAGCATCGCACGGGCGCGGGAGGTCCTCGGCTACGCGCCGCGGTACAGCTCGCTTGACGCCCTGCACGAGGCGCTGACCTGGCTTGTCGACCACTGCGAGGTTGACGTCGGCGGGCAGCGGTTCTAGGCGGCGGGTGGGCGACCGGCCGGTTACAGCCGCCGAGCATCCCCTAATGTCCGATTTGCTGCATTCACTGGCGGATTTTGGCGGTGGATCCGGGCCTGGTGGTGGATTGGGTGTATGGGAATGCACCGGATCCGCCGCGGAGCCCGGATCCACCACGGTAACCGGAGCAATCCTTCCGTTTCTGCTGCTGCCGTGGTTCCTGTGACGAATGTGGTGCTGGGCAGGGTCGTATCACTTCAGCGGTTCTAGGCTCTGCGGCTGGTTCGTCGAAGCCGGCAGCGATGGCTAACGGGGTGATGATCCCGTACTCGCGGATCTTGCGGTAGATCGTCGCCCGGGATATGCCCAGTGATCCGGCTCCCTTGGCTTTGTTACCCCGGTGGTCAAGCAGGCTCTGCACGATGGCGTCCCGTTCCATCGACTCCAGCGGGCTGAGCAGCCGGCGGCTCACGCTCCAGCATTCAGGCGGAAGGTCACCCGGATTGATTGTGCCGGTGCGCCGGTGCTGGACAACGCGTCTCAGAACTTGCCAGAGTTGCTCGATGTTGCCTGGCCAGTTCGACCGCAGCAGCAGATGCATCGCCTCGGACGAGCAGACCGGCGGGTCGTGAGGGTTTAGCTTGGCCAGGAAAAACGGCACGAGCTCGCGCAGGTCCTCGATGTGGTGGCGGAGCGGGGGAAGCTCCACCGCGCCGGGGAAGAACTTCAGCAGCCCGGCCAGGTCGCCGCTGGCCGGGCCTTGGCTGAGCGTGACCGCGACCCACAGAACTCGCTGCCTGCCTGCTGCCACCGCTTGCTCAAGCGCTATCCACAGCGCCTGAAGCCGCAGCGGGCTGAGCCGGTCGACGTGCTGGATGACCAGACTCCCCTCGCCCTCGAGCAGTTCGCCCCGCGCACGCACCATCCAGTCGTGATCACCGGCTTCGGCCGCATCCAGGACGTGGAACGGACCGGCCGCGTTGCGGCGCCGGTGGACAGCGCGCAGCAGCGCCAGCTTGCCGGCTCCGGGCTCGCCCTCCAGCGAGAGCCACTCGCCCGAGGCGCAGGCCGCCTCCACCTGACGGCACCCGCGCAGCCACAGCGGACCGGAGCCCATCAGGGCAGGTCCGAACCTCTGCGCCTGCCTGCCCGCCCCGCCATCCACCGCTACCTGGCTGTCCGGCTCGATCAGCTTCACGTGCACCACACCGCTGCCGAGCCGCCGCCTGGCCTTCCCGCCCAGGGGACGGCAGTTCATTCGCGCCCTGGCCCCGGTCGGCAGCTCGACATCGAGCTGAACAGGGTGGTCCCCGGCCAGCGCCTCGGCGGCATGGGCGAGGAGTGCGGCCTGGTCCCCGGGGTCGAGCGTGTCCCGCGCCTGGTCGTTCATCAGCACCATGTCATTGGCCAGCGCGAAAACGAACCCGCCAGCGTACCGGCAGGTCCGCAGATACTCCCGAAGCAGCTCGAACTCCTCCGCGCTGCTGCCGTTGAGCAGGTCCTGCATGACCTGGCGGGCGGTGCTCTGGGCGAGCGCGATCAGCAGCCGGCCGGCGTCCTTGCGCCAGCTGGTCAGGTTCACCGCGCCGGCCGCCTTACCGGAGATCGGGTGCCGGATCGGCACCGCGGCGCAGGCGAGGTCCTCAAGGTGCTCGACGTAGTGCTCGTGCCCGAACACGTGCGCCGCCTGGCCGCTCTCCAGCGCGGTGCCGGTCCCGTTGGTGCCAGCGAACTCCTCCGCGTAGCTGAAGCCCGGCGCGAGCTGAACGCGGTCGAGGTGACGCTCAAGATCGTGGTCGGCGGTCAGCCTGGACAACGCCACCCCGTGCGCATCGGTGAGAATGACGCTGACCGGCTCGCCCTGAAGACTCTCGTGCAGGTTCTGCAGCACCGGCAGCGCGATACGGGTCAGCGGGGTGTCGAGGTCGGGATCGCGGACATAGCAGAGGTCAATGCGGTCGGCCGCGACATGCCACTGGAGCGAGCGCCGCCAAGACGCCAGGATCGTCTCACGCACCTGGCCAGGCTCGATGGGCTCCCCGGTCAGGAACCGTTCCCTGGCCCGGGCCAGCCGGCTGTCATCGGCCGGGGCCAGGAAGTCCGCGGCCTCGAGGCCGTTAGCGGCCAACGTGTTCATCGTGTCACGGTTCCACATCCGCAGCCGCCAGGCCAAGGATCTGGCCCGACGGCTGGCAACGGGCACCGGCAGCCTCAACCGGATGCGCGGCACGGTGAGCGCCATGACCGCGGCGATGGCGATAACCAGGCCGACGGCGTGCGCTCCTGCGATAGCTCCGGGTAGTTAGCCGTCTTTGGCGGCTGAGTTCCGGTGCCTGTCTTGCACGCTACGCCGGCATACCATAACTAGCAACTTTTTTCCAGAATTATTTATCATGCTATTTGCTGACGAAATCGGCCATCCTGACCAGCCAAGCCTGGGCGCCGCGGCGCGTCGCCCATGACCCGGTCGTCGGGAAATCCGCCCGGCGACGCGGGCTCGACCGGTCGCGGCCGGGGCTGTCACCATGGCTTCATGATCGGACGACTGCACCACGTGATCATGGACTGCCGGGATCCCGTGGCGCTCGCGACCTTCTACTCCGAACTGCTTGGACTGCCAGTGACCTACCGAAGCGACGACTTCGTGGTGGTCGCGGCCAACGACACGTCATCCGGCCTGGCCTTCCAGCTTGCCCCTGATCACCAGCCGCCGACCTGGCCTGATCCGGCCGTGCCGCAGCAGGTGCACTTCGACGTCATGGTGGAGGACGTGGCCGCGTCAGGCCCGCGCGCCGTGGCCCTCGGCGCGACGAAGCTCAGCGGCGAAGGCGTCTACGCGGACCCGGCCGGTCACCCGTTCTGCCTGATCCGACGGCCGAGGTGGGCTCCGCCGATCCCAGGCTTACCAGAATTCCGGGCGGCAGAGGAACGGGCGGCAGGAAGCAGCAGCAGAGGGGAAAGCAGCAGAAGCGGCAGAGGAAGCGGGTGCCCCGGCTGGAACCTGGCCGCCGTTACTTCGGCATACTGCTCCTCATGCTGATTGGCGTAGGACTTGATGCCCGGCTCGGCCTGACGTTCGCGCAGCTGCGCACGGCGGCGCGGGAGGCCGGGCAGCTGGGGTTCGAGAGCCTGTGGACCCCGGCCGGGGGCGTGCCGGACTCGTTTCATGTCTGCGCGGCGTGGACGCAGGACACGGGGCTGCGGACGGGGATCTCCGTCGTGCCCGCGGTGCGGATGTGGACTCCGCTGAGCCTCGCGGCGCAGGCGGCCACGCTGGCCCAGCTGTCCTCCGGGCGATTCGTTCTCGGCCTGGGCACGGGGGGCTACGGGCCGGAATTCTGGGCCTCGGCCGGTCTGGCGAACCGGCCGATCGCGGTGATGCGCGAGTACGTCGTCCAGGTCCGCGCGCTGCTGGCCGGCGAGGAGGTCACAGCCGACCAGGGCGCCACCGGACGACCAGTGATCGGCGCGGGCTCGCCCGGCTGGCCCCGGTCGGCCTCGCTCGGGGTGAGGGACCTGCCGCCTGCCCCGGTGTACCTGGCCGCGCTCGGCCCGCAGATGCTCAGGCTCGCCGGCGAGACCGCCGACGGCGCGCTGCTCAACTGGGCGACGCCCGCGCGCATTGCCGTCAGCCGGGCCCGGGTCGACGAGGGCATCGCGCGGGCCGGCCGTGAGCCGGGCTCGGTCCCGATGACCATGTACATCCGGGTCTGCATCGACGACGACGTGGCCGCGGCGCGACAGGCGCTGGGAGCGCAGGTGCTCGGCTACGCCATGGGGCGGCCCGGCATCCCGCAGAAGGCCGGCTACCGGGGGCTGTTCGGTCAGATGGGGTTCGACAAGGAGCTGACGGAACTAGAGGAGCGACGGGACAAGGGCGCGGCCCTGCCCGAGCTCGTGGCCGCCGCCCCGGACGACATGCTGCAGGCGGTGGGCTACTACGGTCCCGCCGCGGCCGCGCCGGCCGCCTTGGCCCGGTTGACCGCCGGGCTGGACGAGGCCATCGTCCGGATCATCACGGCCCGCCCCGGCCTGGAGCCCGTCCGCGAGGCCATGGCCGCGCTGACGCCGACTCTCATCCGGGCGGCCCCGGTACCACCAGGCCCCTGACGAAAGCCGAAGTCGTCGTGGGCGAACCGCGGATGGCGGGCGGGCGATTTCCGTGGGCTCGCGCCACTGTCCGTTCGGGAAAATAAGGGGCTTCCCGCCGGTCACAGGGCGGATGCCGGAGCATCCGCCCGGTGCCGGAGCCGAACCCTAGCGTCCCTAGCCGTGCAGCAGGGGCTTGCCGAGCGGGAGCCGCGCCGTGCCGCCGGTGCCGGCTGCCGCCGCGTCGAAGAAGAGGTACACGCCGAGGGCGGAGAACACCAGCACGACGTAGCCGGCGGTCTTGATCAGGCCGGACGAGGGCACACCCGCCGCCGACGCGCTCTCGTAGCCGAGCAGCAGGAGCAGCAGCGCGAGGTCGACGAGCACGAACAGCACACTGAACGACAACGGCAGTCGCAGCGTGGCCAGGGTCAGCATCACGATGGCGACCAGCCAGGCGATCAGGAACAGCTTGACGGTGGCGAGTATCGCGGTGGCGGTGATGGCGAACCAGTTGTGGTCAAGGCCGAGCACGAGGACCGCGTAGCTCAGCCAGAAGGTGCCGAAGATCCCGAATATGGCGGCCACCGCGCTCTGGCCGACGGCCGCGGCCCAGATCGCGGCCAGGAGCAGGCCCAGGGCCGTGGCCGCCAGGATGATGGCCAGGGGGGC
>Ga0302232_10001841_pt1 | contig 14643 bp, 13 predicted proteins | sample II_Palsa_N2_3_FD_193575 | JGI IMG/M metagenome (GOLD analysis project Ga0302232, IMG submission 193575) | Peat permafrost microbial communities from Stordalen Mire near Abisko, Sweden - II_Palsa_N2_3 | ecosystem: Environmental > Terrestrial > Soil > Palsa > Peat permafrost | place: Sweden...
CGGTCGCGGCGTAGGCCTCGGCCAGGAACTCGAAACCGTTGACCGAGTCGAAGTGCTCGCCGCCGGCGAACGCCCAGCTGCGCTCGTCCCGCAGCGGGTGGACATACGAGATCCCGATCGCCTCCTCGAGCCCCATCAGCCGCCGAGCGATGATCGTCCGGTGCGCCCACGGACACGCGCGCGAAACGTACAGGTGGTAGCGGCCGGCCTCCAGCGGAAACTCGGTCGCGCCGTCGTCAGACACCCATTTGCGAAAAGCGCTCTCCTGACGGCGGAACGAGCCGTCGTCCGCGGATTCGCGCCCCAGCGAGAGGGCGCTGGCACGGGACGAAATCATGTGCCCGACTGTAGCGACGGATTTGGGTACCGGCCTGCCACGATGGTCAGATGAAGATTCGGTTCGCCGTCGCCCCGGGTAGCGCCGCGTTGGCAAACGGCGACCTCCTGGCGTTCTCTGACGCGATCGAAACCAGCGGCTTTGACGGTATCTGGCTATCTGACGTCCCGGTCTCGCCGATGATCGATCCGCTGCTCGGCCTGGCGCTCGTTGCGGGACGGACGACGCGCCTGAAGTTGGGGGCGAACGTGGTCCCATTGGGGCGCAACCCGTTTCTACTCGCCAAGGAACTGGCGCAACTGGACCGCATCTCAAACGGGCGGCTGTTGCTGAGCTTCGTGACCGGGCTCGGGGCCCGAGGGGAGCGCGCGGCGCTCGGGCTCGGAGACACAGGACGGGGTGAGGTACTCGAGGAAGTGCTCGGATTACTTCGCGCTTGGTGGGCCGGTGAGACCGTCGAGCACAGTTCCGAGCGTTGGTCCTTCATCGGGCTGGCGGCCGTCGCTCGGCCCGTTCAGGACCCACTCGAGGTCTGGCTCGGGGGTCGCGGGCCGAAGGCGCTTGACCGTGTTGGCCGGGTCGCCGACGGCTGGCTTGGCGCGCAGGTAACGGCGGATGAAGCGCGCGCAGCAAGGGAGCGAATCCAGGCCAGTGCTGAGAACGCCGGACGGGAGATCGACCCCGAGCACTTCGGTCTCAGCATCGCCTACACCCGTGCGTCCCCTGATCCAGATCTGCTCCGCACGCTGGCGGCGCGACGCCCGGACATCGACCCGCTCACGATCCTCCCGGTCGGCGCGGCGGCCCTACGCTCCGCCATCACCAACTACGTCAAGGCAGGCCTGTCCAAGTTCGTGATCCGGCCCAGCGCCGCCGTTGACTCATGGATCGAGGAATCCGAATGGCTGGCCGACGCAGTCCTCGACCTCCAGACCTGAACCCGGGACACCGGCGGTTGAATCCCGTGGCTCGGCGCGGATCCAGTCGCTAGCAGCCGAGAGGTCCTCGGCGCCGATCGCCGCGGCGACGTTGAGCCACATGCCGTAGCGGAAGAACTCGTCGATTCGCTCAGGCCCGGCGCCGGACAGTCGTTCGACGTGCGCGACGAGTCGTGCGTAGCAGCTGCGGACACGCTGCCGGATCAGTTCGTCATCGCACGCGGCGTAGGCCTGGTGCTGGAGCATCAGCGCGTCGCGGTCTGATCCGAGCAGGGCACGGTAGGCGTTGCCCATCGCGCCAAGGACATCAGCGCCGGGCAAGGCGCGCGAGGGGTCGAACTCGGCCGCTGCCGTGGTGAACATTTGCGCGACCTGCTCGAAGCCCCGCTCGACCGCGGCCATAAACAGCTCTCGCTTGCTCGCGAACAGACTGAACACGTACGGCTGGGAGACGCCGACCTGCCGCGCGATCCGGTCTACCGGGGTTCCGTGCAGGCCGGTGTGGGCGAACTCGTGGACGGCCGCTTCGATCAGCGTGTCTCGGCGCTCGGCGGCCGAAACGCGCTGGCGGCTGGACTTGCGCTTGGGGTGTGATGCGGTGGGCATCGCGATCTCGGTGCGGACTGTCAGGCGCCGACGGCGATCGGGCTGCGAGCCGTCGGCGAGGAGTCGGGCTCCGCCTCTGCCGCTGCACGCTCTGACGCGGAGGCCGTCGTGCTGAACGGAAGCATGGCGGCGATCAGCGCGGCGGCCGCGAGGACTGCCACGCCGACCCACATCGCCGGGAGCATGCCATTCACGAACGCTTGCGGTGAGCCATAGCCACCGTAGCTGGTGAACACAGTCGCGAGGACCGCGATTCCGAGCGTCCCGCCGAGCTCGCGGATCGCGTTGGTGGCGCCCGATGCCTGCCCGGCCTGATCGGTCCGCACCGAGGCGAGCACCGCGTTGGCGGCCGGCGCGAACACCAGCGCCATCCCGGCGCCGGCGAGGATGAACGGCACGACCATGCTCGCGTAGCTCTGATTGACGCTCGCGATCGTCGCCAGCCAGCCCAGTGCGAGGGCTTGCAGCGCGAGTCCTGCGACCATGAACGGGCGGCTGCCGTAGCGCTCGGAGAAGAACCCCGCCAGCGGCGAGACGACCATCGTCGCGCCTGTCCACAGCAGCAGCTTGACGCCCGCCTGCAACGGTGTGTTGTGAAGGACGTTCTGCAAGAACTGGCTGAGGAAGAAGATCGACCCGAACATGCCGAAGTACATCGCCAGCGAGACCACGTTGGTGACCGCGAAGCTACGCCTGGCGAAGAAGCCCATCGGCAGCATCGGCTCCGCGGTGCGGAGCTCGTGCCGGATGAACGCGAGCACCAGCACGACGCCCGTCGCCAGGGCGATCACGACCTCGGGGCTCGTCCAGCCTTGAGACTGCGATTGCACGAGGCCGAATACGATCCCGAACAGGCCGCTAGAGGCCAGCGCGACGCCGGGCAGGTCAAGCCGTCGTGCTGCGCCCCGGCTCTCGGTCAGACGAACCGCGGCCAGCGGGATCAGAACGAGCCCGATCGGCACGTTGATCCAGAAGATCCAGTGCCAGTTGGCCGCCTGGATGACCGCCCCGCCGACCAGCGGCCCAAGCGCGACGGCAGTCCCGCTGATCCCCGACCAGACTCCGAGCGCGATCCCGCGCCGCTCGGGTGGGAACGCATCGGCGAGCAGCGTAAGCGTGAGCGGGGTGACGATCGCGGCGCCAACGCCCTGAGACGCCCGCGCGGCGATCAGCAGCCCGATCGAGGGTGCGAGCGCCGCGGCCGCGGAAGACAGCGTGAACAGCGAGATGCCCGCGATGAACATGCGCTTTCGACCGAAACGGTCGCCTAACGCCGCGCCGGTCAGCAACAGGACGGCGTATGCGAGCACGTAAGCATTCACGATCCATTCGAGCGCCTGGATCGAGGCGCCGAGATCGCGGTGGATGCTCGGCAGGGCGACGTTGACGACCAGGTTGTCGAGGACGACCATGAACAGTCCGATCGAGACGATCGCGAGTGTCCATCCTTTGCGGGTCGAGCCAGTCATCGGGCCTTCCTCTCTCAAGAGTTTTCTTAGTGAGTGCTAACTAAGAATAACTTAGCAGCTGCTAAGAACCTGTCAAGGCCCACGCACGGCGTGTGGTCCGCGCGACGCGGACGCCGCGCGGTCTGGGCTGTTGTCAATATCGAGCATTCAGCTGAACGCTCGACGAGGAGGATGCCCGATGCCTGATTCTGTGAACCTGACTGGCGAGGTCGCTGCCGCGATCAACGGCGCTGCGCTGCGAGGCCACCCACTTGCCTTGGCCTACATCCGCGATGACGGCAGCGCTTCGCTTTCCTTCCGCGGCAGCACTTACGTGCGCGGCTCGACCGAACTGGCGATCTGGGCGCGCGAGCGCGAGACCGGCCTCGCCGCAGCGATCACCGATCGCCCCCGCGTCTCGCTGGTGTTCTTCGAGATCGATGGGCCAGGCCCGCGCTACCTGGCGATCGAAGGTCGCGCCCGGGTTGTGCCCGAGCTCAACGACGAGGTCTACGGAGCAATCGTCGAGCCCGAACGTCAGCGCGACCCGGAGCGAAAGGGCGTCGCGGTGGTCATCGACGTCAACAGCGTCACGGGCGCCTCTTCGAACGGCTTCTTTCAACAGACCCGCGGCTGACGCGAGCGCTGCGACGCAATCCCCGCGCTGGGCTCGCGATCGCCACCCTCGGCGTCAACCTAACCGACTGCTGGGAAGGATCCAGCGCCCGACGGCGTCAGAGACTCCAACAGTGGTCAACCGAAGGGAGCCGGAGTCGATGCTGGACCGCCACAGTGCCAGATGCCGTCCCGGTGCCCGTGCCGGCCGGATCGCGAAGACCGCCGCCCGCGCAACCGCTCTGCTCGCGTTGCTCGCGGGCGGCAGTGCGGCGGCCGCAGAGAGCGCCGGCGCCGCAACCTGGACGGTCGCCCAGCCGCCGTTCACGACCCCGCTCGGCGACAACGTTCCGTTCGCCCCGCTATATGGGATCAGCGCGATCTCGACGAAGGACGTGTGGGCCGTCGGCGAGGTGTCGGGGACGCCGCTGACGGACGACTGGAACGGAACCAGGTGGTCCCGGGTCGCGCTCCCGTCCGGCCCGTGCAGCGTGTTCGAGAACGACTGCGTGCTCACGGGCGTCAGCGGCGACTCCGCATCAGACGTGGTCGCGGTCGGCAACGCGATCATCAACTCGGACTCGGCGGCCGGCTGGATCGCCGAGCCGATCGCGTTCCACTGGAACGGCAAGGCCTGGGCGCCGATGCCCGTTCCCGCCGGCGCATCCGACGACGCCTTCGAGCACGTGCAGGCCTTCTCGCCGACCGATGCCTGGGCGGTCGGAGTCGGCGACACGGCGACAGGCGCCACGGTCGCGGCCGAGCAGTGGAACGGAGCCGCCTGGACGACCGTCGACACGGGCTTCTCGACGACCAACAACTTGGACGTCGCGGCGATTTCAGGCTCGTCCTCGACCGACGTCTGGGTGGTCGGGGAGACGACAACCAGCGGATACACCAACCGCCAGTTCACATCGGTCGCGCTCCACTACAACGGCAGCAACTGGTCGCAGATCCCGGTGCCCGACGGCAGTGGCCTAGTCGATGTCTTCTCGCTCTCGCCGTCCAGCGCGTGGGCGGTCGCGGCCGACGGCTCGATCCTCAGCTGGAACGGAAGTGCCTGGACCGTGCTCACCCAACTGTCTGGCGCGAAGCTCGTGGCCGCGCTGTCCCCGACCGACGTGTGGGTCGAGGGCGTCGTCGCGATCGCGCACTACAACGGCTCGAGCTGGACGACGGCGCCCGTTCCAGCCGGCTTCGACACTCCGACCGGCGGCGCCGCGGGCCTGACCCCCGGCCGCGTCTGGTTCGCCGGCGCCGCCTACCTGAGTAACGGTGACGAGGTGCCGGCCGTGCTCAGCACGACCAACGGCTGAGGGCGGAGGCAATCCGGCGGGACGGGTTCCCCCGACCCGTCCCGCCGGCTCAACCCGGAAGCCAGCCGCCGCGGAACGCGACCGGCTCGTCCGGCGGCGATCCGGCGTAGGCCTCGCTCGGCTCACGGGTCTCGCGCTCGACGCCCGCAGCATGTCGCAGCGCCAGTTCCGACCGCGGGTAGACGACGTCGTCGCGGGTTCGCATGCCGACGGCGAGGATCGCGCAGGGGCTCGGACCGGCGCCGACGAACACGTGCTCGGTCCACGGCGGGCAGTGGACGAAGTCCCAGGCACGCAAGCGCCGCTCCTGGCCCTCGATCAGCAGCAGGCACTCGCCGCTCAGCACGAGAAAGTCCTCCTGCGCGTCCTCGCCGTGGTACATGCACGCGGGCTGGCCTGGTTCGAGCACGCCGATGTTGAACCCGAGCTCGGGGAAGCGCGTGTCACCCTCGAACCGCGTGTACGCTCCGAACCGCCCGTTCAGCCAGCGCGCGTCGCGAGCGTTCAGCACGAACCAGCCGTCGCCGACCGGCGCCTCCCCATCGTCGGTCCGCTCGATCGGCGCCTCGGGAACCATCGCCGGCGATTATCGCAGCGTCGCCGCACCCGGGTGAACGGCACGTGCTCGAGCAGCGCCGGCACGGTTGTACCTCGGGTGGAATTGTCAGTTACGAGTGAGGGCCGAATGGGCGGTTCTGGCCTCGCCCGAACTGTTCGGCACCGGGCCCGGGATCTTGAGGCAATGATTAGATTTGCCCGCGATGCGACGGGTTGAGCTGCGGGCGCCGACGCGCGCGGACCGAGACGAGTACCTGGCAGCGATGCGCGCGAGCGAGGCGCTGCACCATCCCTGGGTCCACCCGCCGACCACGCCGGAGGGATATCAGCGGCTGCTCGCGCGGGCCGCCGACGAGCGTTACAAGTCCCTGCTGGCGTGCCGCGTGTCCGACGGTGCGATCGTCGGCTACTTCAATATCAGCGAGATCGTCCGTGGCGCGTTCCAGAGTGGCTTCCTCGGATACGGCGGTGTCGCTGCGCACGCGGGCCGCGGTTACATGACCGAGGGACTCGAGCTGCTGATCACGTACGCCTTCGGACCGCTGGCGCTGCATCGCCTGGAGGCCAACATCCAGCCCGCGAACATCAGGTCGATCGCGCTCGTGCGCCGATGCGGCTTCGTGCACGAGGGTTTTGCGCCCGGCTACCTCAAGGTCGACGGGCGCTGGCGCGACCACGAGCACTATGCGATCCGCGCCGAGCAGTGGCGGGCGCGGACCGCGCAGACCGGTGGCTCGGGTTCGGGGAGCTGATCAGCTCGCGGCAGCGAGCTGCTCGCGCTTGCCGGCAACGCCGTCGATCAGCTCGCGGAACGACGTCGCGAACTTCTCGACGCCCTCTCGCTCGAGCACCTCGACGACGTCGTCGTAGTCGATCCCGGCGGCGGCGAACGCATCGAGCGTCCGCTTTGCGCCGTCGACGTCGCGCTCGAGCGTCGGCTCGACACGGCCGTGGTCGAGGAACGCATCGATCGTGGCGGGTGGCATCGTGTTGACCGTCTCCGGCCCGATCAGCTCCTCGACGTAGAGGACGTCCCGGTAGGCCGGGTTCTTCGTCGAGGTCGAGGCCCACAGGCAGCGCTGCGGCGAGGCGCCCAGCCGTCGCAGGTCATCCCACTCGGATCCGGTGAACACCTGCTTGTAGGTCTGGTAGGCGAGCTTGGCGTTGGCGATCGCCAGCGTCCCCTTGAGCTCGTCGTGGCCGCCGATCTGATCCAGTCGCTTGTCGGCCTCCGTGTCCACGCGCGAGACGAAGAACGATGCGACCGACGCAACCATCGACAGATCGCCGTCGCGATCGCGCAGCCGGTACAGCCCGCGCAGATAGGCCTCGGCGGCCTCCCGATGACGCTCAAGCGAGAACAGCAACGTCACGTTCACCGGAATGCCGGACGCGATCGTGTCCTCGATCGCCGACAGCCCAGCTTTCGTGCCCGGGATCTTCACGAATAGGTTCGGTCGCGCAACCATCTCGTACAGGCTCAGCGCCTCGGTCGCAGTCGCCGCCGCGTCGTTGGCGAGCTCCGGGTCGACTTCCAGCGACACCCAGCCGTCGCGGGTCGCCTCGCCGCGGTCGAACACCGGGCGGAAGATGTCGCAGGCGCCGCGAATGTCCTCCCGCGCCAGCTGGAAGAAGATGTCGCGCGGATCGCGCTCGGTCTCGAGCAGCTGACGCAGCTGGTCGTCGTAGGACTCTCCCTTGGAGATCGCCTCCTGGAAGATCGTTGGGTTGGAGGTCAGTCCGACGATGCCGTCGTCGACCAGCCGCGCGAGTTGCCCTTCGCGCACGAAGTCTCGCGTGATGAAGTCGATCCACGGGCTCTGACCGTGCTCCCTCAGCTGCTGCAGAGCGTTGCTCATGTCATCTCCTGTGTTCGTCCGTCCAGATCGGTGCATACCCCGAATGACCCGGCACAAATATCTGCCGGGCTGACGGGAAACGATGGCACATGCTCGACCTGACCGCGACCGGCGGCCGTCCAGGCGATGATCGCCGAGGCCAACCAGAAGCGTTGGACGCTTCCGGGCGGCGGGGCAGACATCACGCCTGAGCATGTCCGTAGACAATTCGAGTCCCTACGGAAATGTTCGATCTGGTTGGTGATCGCTCACACAGGGCATATCTCTGACATGGATGGAGCCCAGACAGTGAGATTGTTCGAGGCCGAGCCCGACCTGACCCGGTTCCTCGCGCGCGAGGACGCCGACCAGGCCCGGGAGGTCCGCCTGCCCGTGCGCTCGCTGACCAAGGGCGAGATCCAGTTCCGTGAGGTGCTCGAGCGGAACTCCGCATTTGGCGCGATCGTGCTCGACGGAATCCTGATGCAGTCCATCAGGCTGGGAACGCACGCCGGGCTTCGCCTCCTTGGCCCGGGCGACCTGCTCCCGCTGACGCACGCGCCGCGCTCGATGTTGGTGTTCGAAGCCGGCTTCCGGGTGACATCGCCGACGCGCGTCGCTCTGCTGGGACGCGAGATGCTGCTCGCCGTCAGGCGCTGGCCGCAGCTCGCCGCCGGCCTGCAGTCACACCTTGGCGAGCAGTCCGAGCGGCTCACCACCCAGCTGATGATCTGCCAGCTGCCACGGGTCGACGACCGCCTGCTCGCGATGATGTGGCTGCTCGCCGAGTCGTGGGGTCAGGTGACACCCGCGGGCACGCTCTTGCCGGTGGCCCTCACTCATGCGGCGCTCGGCGGGCTGATCGGGGCTCGCCGCCCGACCGTGACGCTCGCGCTCGGCAACCTGACCGCAGGCGGCGCGCTCCTCCGCCAGCAGCGTGGGTGGCTGCTGCTGGGCTCGCCCGGTGAGCTCGGGCGACCTCGCGCCCGACAGCGCCCTACAGGGCGCCCCCATCCGGATAGATAGACCCTCCCCGTCGCCGAGCCCGGAGGCGGGCCGATCTGTAGCCTCACGACAGGGTGCAAGGACATTTCTGGCTAGAGGAGCGTGGCGACGGAACGGAGCGGGTGCTCGCCGTCAGCGGGGAACTCGATCTGGCGGCCGCAGCGTCGTTTGAGGCGGCGCTCGATTCGGCGCTGGCCACTGGTGTCGCGCGGATCGTGGTCGACCTGACGGCCCTGGAGTTCATCGACTCCACCGGCCTCAGTGTGCTCATCAAGGCGCAGCAGCGGGCCGGAGATACTGGCCGCGAACTCGGAGTCGTCAACCCGACCGCACAGGTCGAGCGCCTGCTCACGCTGACGGGACTGATGGAGCGACTAAGTCTCCCCGAAGCCGACCATCGCTCTTAGGGACGCCCTCTCAGGGCCCCTTAGCGGCGGGGTTCGACCAGCACCGCCGTCAGCGACTCGCCCGCCGTCAGCGGCGTCGCATAAAGCTGCTCGAGCAGCGGAGCGAGGTCCGGCGGGGCCTCGGCGCCTTCGAACAGTTGCTCGGTGCTCAGAGCCGGCAGCGGCCCGACGCGAAGCTCGACGCGCCTCCGTGTACCGATGATCGCAACGCCGATCTCGCCGTCTGCGGCCGGCTGTGTGGCGCGCTCGCCGATTGCGTTCGTCAGCTGCTGAAGGACCGCGAAGCGGTCGACGGTGAAGCCAGCGCTGGCGGCGGCCGTCCGCACGATTCGGCCCATCACCATTCCTAGCAAGTCCGGAGGCGATATCCAGGCGACGATGTCACCCGCCAGCAGCGGCGTCGGTCGCGTGCCGGCGGCGCCTTGACCCGATCGCGTGGCGAGCGCGTCACGGACGCCCGCGCCGGTAAACGACATCCGGACCTCTGTCCCTTGGTCCGGGGAACTCTCGAACTCGGCGCGGCTGGCGAGCGCACTGATCACCGCCAGCCCGACGCCCATGTGGTCGTCGGCGACCGCCAGCCGCTGGATCCCGGAGCCCTGGTCGCGAACGATGACCTCGACGGCCGCGGGTGTGATCTCCACGCCGACCGAGAGCGGGCCCGGGTCCTCGCCCGAGTACGCGTGCACGACCGCGTTGTTGCACGCCTCGCTGACCGCGGTCTTGATGTCGTCGAGCGGTTCCGGGTCGAGCCCGAGGTAGGCGCCGAGCCCTGACAGCACCGAGCGCACCAGCGTCACGCACTCTGGCCTGCTCTCGAGCTCCAGTCGGACCGTGGGAAAAGCGTCGATGGTACCCACGACCTTCCCGGCCGCGTCAGCCATCAAACCCGGTCTGTTCGCGCGCTCGCTGCTTGGCACCGCGACGATGATCGTACGCAAGCCCACCGCCGGACGGTGGATCCGGCTCATCGCCCGCTGCTGAGAGGCCTCCCCGGTTCTAGGACGAGCACGGTCGGGAGACGACGGCCTCGGCCTGCACCAGCTCGCCGAGCCTAGCTACCGCCCGGCGCAGGACGCGTGACACCTGCATCTGCGAGACCCCCTCGATCTTCGCGATCTGGGTCTGTGTGCGGTCCTCGATGAAACGCAGGGCGAGGATTCTCCGCTCCCGTTCGGATAGGCGCGCCGCCGCCTTGGCGATGCTCGCGCCGGCGTCGATCAACTCGAACCGCTTGTCCTCCTCACCAAGCAGGTCGGCGATCGTGCCGCCGTCGGCGTCCCCGTCCTGGCACGGTGTCTCGAGCGACATCGAGTGATGGGCGCCCGCGGCCTCGAGCCCGTCGAGCACATCCTCGAGGCTCAGCTCCATGTAGGTGGCCAGCTCCTGGATCGTCGGCGCGCGGCCGCTCTTGGACGCGAGCTCGCGCTGCGCCTCCTCGAGCTTGAGCGCCCGCTCCTGGGCACCTCGTGGCACGTGCACCGCCCAGCCGAGGTCACGGAAGTACCGCTTCAGCTCGCCGAGGATCGTCGGCACGGCGAACGACGTGAAGGCGTTGCCGCGAGCCGGCTCGAACCGATCGATGGCCTTCACCAGGCCCAGGCTGGCGACCTGAACGAGGTCGTCGAATGGCTCGCGTGCTCCGAGGTAGCGCCGGGCCAGTCGCCGCGCGAGCGGCATGTAGCGCTCGACCAGCTCCTCGCGTGCGCGCTGCTCTCCGTGACGCTGCCAGCGCACGAACAACTCGTCCGAGCCGCGCGGGCTGAACCTCGCCGCGCTGGAAGCACTGCGTGAATTGGTGGCGTTGAGCGTAGGCATCTCAGACGTCTTTTCCCAAACGCTATCGCGCTAAAACACCTATTTGCACTAGGTAGTTACTACGGTGTCAGCGGTCTGACAGCGCGGGCGCGGTCTGCCCGCTGTCTGCGCGCAGATCAGCCGCTCAACGCGAGCACGAGCTCGCGGACTCCGCGCGGGTAGCGGTGCGAGATGCCGCCGTGCCGGCCGTCGAACAGCTCCAACGTGTGCTCAATCCCGTGGCGAGCGAGCTCGTCGGCAACCGCCTGGGCGCCGAGGTCGAGGAACGCCTCGTCGCTCCGGCCGGCGTCGAGGTAGATCCGGCGCATCGTGCGCAGCGCGTCCGCGTGCGACGCGACCATCCGTACGGGATCGTGCGCGCGCCAGCGCATCCACACGTCATCGACGAGCCGTCCCGTGCCGAGCTCGAACGGCATCAGCGGATGCCCTGGAGGATCATCGGGGTCCGGCGAGTACGCGGTCGCGTAGGCATACAGCTCGAGCCCCTCTCCGAACCGGCCGAAGTCGAACTGAGGCGCCTCCGCCAGACGCCGATGAAACACGTCATAGGAGCCGTCGAAGTGGTCCCGCAACGCGCGGGCGACATGCGGGAATCGGGGCAGGTAGCACGCCTCGAACAGGGCGTCGCCGGCATGACTCGCGAGCCCACCGAAGCGGTCGGGTCGCAGCATCGCCGTCACCATCGCCCCGTACCCGCCCGAGGACTTGCCGGCGACCCCCCGGTGCTCGCGGTCGGCGATCGTCGGGAAGCGGGAGTCGACGAACGGCACCACCTCGTCGCAGAGGTAGTCCATGTAGCGGCCGGTCCCGGGCGAGTTGAGGAACTGCGAGCCACCGAGCGACGTCCACGCGTCGACGAACACGAGGATCGCCGCGGGCGTGTCGGTGCTCGCGAACATCGCGTCGTAGCGCTCGATGTTGTTCGGCTCGAACGCGTCGCGGTTGAACCACATGTCGAGCTGCCCGGTGAAGCCCTGCAGGATATAGATCGACGGCACGGGCGCGTCCGCGACGCCGGGTGAGCGGTAGACGTACAGTGGCCGGCGCGCAGGATCCCCGCGCGGGTTGTCCGCCAGCAGCTCGGACTCGACGACGAGCTCATCGAGCACTCCCGCCAGGGGCCGCTGCCACGGCCGGCCGGGCGGCCCTTCGACATCTCGGAGCGCCATCTGCGCCACGGTAACGGATCCCCTGGGAGCGCGGGGAGCGGCGCGGATATAGTCCCGACTGACGGTAGATCCCAGGAGTACCGCCACCGATCCGTGACCAGTCGCGTCGACAATCCATCAACCAACGGCGCCGCCAGCGAGCTCGATGCGCTCGAGACGAGTGAATGGCTCGAGGCGATCGACGGCGTCCTCGAGCACGACGGCCCGGGTCGCGCGCGTCAGCTGCTGAGCCGCGTCGTCGAGCGCGCGGAGCACGCCGGCGCGGGTCCGATCGCGACGCTCAACACGCCCTACGTGAACACGATCCCGGCGTCGCTCGAGCCACGGCTGAACGGCGACCCGGAAATCGAGCGGCGACTCAGATCGATCATCCGCTGGAACGCAGTCGCGACGGTCGTCCGCGCCAACAAGGAGTCGTCGGAGCTCGGCGGCCACATCGCCTCCTACCAATCGCTGGCGGTTCTCTACGAGGTCGGCTTCAACCACTTCTGGCACGCGCCGAGCGCCGACCACGGAGGAGACCTCGTGTACTTCCAGGGCCACTCGTCGCCCGGCAACTACGCGCGCGCATTCCTCGAGGGCCGGCTGACAGCGGAGCAGCTCGAGAACTTCCGCCAGGAGGTGGGCGGCCATGGGCTCTCCTCCTACCCGCATCCGTGGCTGATGCCTGACTTCTGGCAGTTCCCGACCGTGTCACTTGGAATCGGAGCGATCACCTCGATCTACCAGGCCCGGTTCATGAAGTACCTGAACGCCCGCTCGATCCTCGGCACGGACGGACGCAAGGTGTGGGCCTTCCTCGGCGACGGCGAGATGGACGAGCCCGAGTCGATGGGTGCGATCGGGCTCGCCGGTCGCGAGCAACTCGACAACCTGATCTGGGTCGTCAATTGCAACCTCCAGCGGCTCGACGGCCCGGTCCGCGGCAACGGCAAGATCATCCAGGAGCTCGAGTCCGACTTCCGCGGCGCCGGCTGGAACGTGATCAAGGTGATCTGGGGCTCGCGCTGGGACCCGCTGCTCGATCAGGACATCGACGGGCGGCTGGTGCGCGTGATGGAGGAGTGCGTCGACGGCGAGTACCAGACGTTCAAGTCGCGCGACGGCGCGTATGTCCGCGAGCACTTCTTCGGGCGTGACCCGGTGCTGCTCGAGCGAGTGTCCGGGATGAGCGACGACGAGATCTGGCAGCTCAACCGCGGCGGTCTCGACGCTCAGAAGGTATACGCGGCCTACGACGCGGCGGCGCGCGAGGTCGGGCGCCCGACCGTGATCCTCGCGAAGACGATCAAGGGCTATGGGATGGGCGTCTCCGGCGAGGGCCAGATGATCACCCACCAGGCCAAGAAGATGACCGAGGCGGCACTGCTCGCCTTCCGCGACCGGTTCGAGCTGCCGCTGAGCGACGATCAGGTGCGCGCGGCCGAGTTCTACAAGCCGCCCGAGGACTCGCCCGAGATGCAGTACCTGCGCTCCCGCCGGGCGGCCCTCGGCGGGTCGCTGCCAGCCCGGCGGCGCACGGCGGAGCCGCTGCCAGTGCCAGAGCTCAGCGCGTTCCAATCCCAGCTCGACGGAACCGGCGAGCGCGAGGTCTCGACCACGATGGCGTTCGTCCGGGTGCTGGCGACGCTGCTGCGCGACAAGCAGATCGGCCGTCGGATCGTCCCGATCATCCCCGACGAGTCGCGCACCTTCGGGATGGAGGGTTTGTTCCGCCAGATCGGGATCTACTCACCGCTCGGGCAGCGCTACCAGCCAGAGGATGCCGAGCAGCTGATGTTCTACAAGGAGGACGAGCACGGACAGATCCTCGAGGAGGGCATCACCGAGGCCGGCTCGATCTCGTCCTTCATTGCCGCGGGCACCTCCTACTCGGCCCACAACGAGCAGATGATCCCGTTCTACATCTACTACTCGATGTTCGGCTACCAGCGGGTCGGAGATCTGATCTGGGCCGGCGGCGACTCGCGCGCCCGAGGCTTCCTGTTGGGCGGCACGGCCGGGCGCACGACCCTGAACGGCGAGGGACTCCAGCACGAGGACGGTCACAGCCACGTCCTGTTCTCCGTCGTCCCCAACTGCCGCGCTTACGACCCGGCGTTCGGATACGAGGTGGCTGTGATCATCCAGGACGGCCTGCGCGCGATGGTCGCCGACCAGGAGGACGTCTTCTACTACATCACCCTGATGAACGAGAACTACCGGCACCCACCGATGCCGGAAGGGTCCCAGGAGGGAATCCTGCGGGGCATGTATCTGCTGCGCGAGGGCTCCTCGCCTCGTTCGCGCAAGAAGCCCAGGGTCCAGCTGCTCGGGTCGGGCACGATCCTGCGGGAGGTGCTGGAGGCGGCGTCGCTGCTCGAGGACGAGTGGGGCGTGGCGGCCGACGTGTGGAGCGTCACCTCGTTCACGCAGCTGCGTCGCGATGGGATCGAGGTCGACCGCTGGAACATGCTGCACCCGCTCGAGCAGCCGCGCAGCGCATACGTGTCCGACTGCCTCGGCGCCCGGCGCGGTCCGGTGATCGCCTCGACCGACTACATCCGCACGTTCGCGGACCAGATCCGCGCATGGGTTCCCGCGCCGTA
>Ga0302232_10001854_pt1 | contig 14595 bp, 6 predicted proteins | sample II_Palsa_N2_3_FD_193575 | JGI IMG/M metagenome (GOLD analysis project Ga0302232, IMG submission 193575) | Peat permafrost microbial communities from Stordalen Mire near Abisko, Sweden - II_Palsa_N2_3 | ecosystem: Environmental > Terrestrial > Soil > Palsa > Peat permafrost | place: Sweden...
AGGGTCTCGCCCGTGATCCACCCGGCATCATCCGACGCCAGGAACACGGCGACCCGGGCGATATCCTCGGGTTGACCGAGACGGCCAAGCGGCGTTTGCGCCACGACCGCGGTTGCCATTTCGGATGCGATGATGCCGCCGTCCTTGGTGCCCTCGGTTTCCACCATGCCCGGATTCACCGAGTTGACGCGAATCTTGCGCGGTCCCAGTTCGCGAGCTAGCACGCCCGTGATCGCGTCCACGGCGCCCTTGGTGGCCGTGTACACGACACTGCCCGGCGGCGTGATGCGGCTTACGACCGAGCCGACATTGACGATGCTGGCGCCTTCGCCGAGATGCTTCGAAGCCGCCTGAGTGATCAGCAGCAGCCCGCGCACGTTGACATTGAAGTGCTTGTCGAAGTGCTCTTCGGTGATCTGGTCGACTGGTGCGAAGTCATAGACGCCCGAGTTGTTGACGAGGACGTCCAGACGTCCATACGTTTCGATCGCTGCATCGACGATGCCTTGCGCATCCGCTGCCTTCGAGACGTCGCCGCGCACGGCGACTGCCTTGCCGCCGGCTTGCGTGATCGCCGCGACGACCGTGTCGGCGCCAGCCTGGCTCGATGCATAGTTGACGACGACCGAGGCGCCTTCTGCTGCGAGCGCCTTGGCGATGGCGGCGCCGATACCTTTCGATGCACCGGTTACGACGGCTACTTTGCCTGTGAGTTTGGCCACGATTGCTTCCTTTGAGAGGTCCATGTAACGGCACCCGGGCGGGACGATTCCCGCGGGTGCAAACAGGATGGGACTGGAGGCAATGTAGTGGATCGCCGGCCCGGGATCATTGGGGCCGCGACGAATTCATTTGACGGATGGGGCGAACAATGGGGCGGTGTGGCGCGAATTTGCCTGGAAATCCGCCAGGAGAGCCGCCAGGGAACACCTGGGAATGCGTTCGACAGGCCCCGTGCGGGGCCACGCCGCGCGCGAGGCTTCAATGCTCGGCCGGTTGGGCCGCCGAAGCCGGCGTATCGGTTTGCGCGAGCCGGCGTTCGAGCAGCGCCTTCGATTCCTGCACCGGTTTGCCCTGCAGTTTATTGAGCGCCTGCTGCAACATGAAGTCGCCGCTCGAGCCGAACTCCACCGGCGCGCGATCGCGGTCGTGCTGGCGTTGTTCCGGCGTTTCCTTGTCGCTCTTTTCTTCGAGCATCTGCACTTCTTCCTGACGGTCCTGTTCGCGCGCTTCGAGTTCCTTCTTCTCGTTCGGGTCCTGGATATTGGCCAGATGATTCGGGTAATCGGCTTCGCGGGTCACCAGCGCGTCGTCGGGGTCGCCATCGGCGAACTGGTCGACGGCCACGTCGGGACGGATGCCGATGTCCTGGATCGAGCGGCCGTTCGGCGTGTAGTAGTAGGCGGTTGTCAGACGCAACGCCGTATCCTGGGTCAAAGGCACGGAGGTTTGCACCGAGCCCTTGCCGAAGGTGGTCTTGCCGATAATCAGTGCGCGATGCGCATCCTGCAACGCGCCCGCCACGATCTCCGACGCCGATGCCGTGTACGCGTTGGTCAGCACGACCATCGGCACGGTCTTGAAGATCGCCGGCTCGTTTTGCAGCGGATCGCTCACGAAGGACGGCAGGCGGTAGTACGTATAGCTGTCGCGATAGGCCTGCTTCGAATACTCGACCTGACCGTTGGTCGTCACCACCACGGAATCGCGCGGCAGAAATGCGCCCGCCACACCGACCGCGCTTTGCACGAGGCCGCCACCGTTGTTGCGCAGGTCGAGCACGAGGCCCTTCAGATTCGGTTGTTGCCGGGCGATTTCGGCGAGCTTCACCGCGAGGTCGGGTGTCGTGCGCTCCTGGAAACTCGTAATGCGCACGTAAGCGTAACCGGGCGCCGGGGTCGCCGTTTTCACGCTTTGCAGATTGATGATCGCGCGGGTAATCGTGAGCGGGAAGGTGCGATCTTCGCTCTTGCGGTAAAGCGTGAGCGTGACCTTGGTGCCCGCCGTGCCGCGCATCAGTGCGGCGGCCTGGTCCGGCGTCATGCCGCTGACCGGCTTGTCGTCGATGCTGGTGATCAGGTCGCCCGGACGAATGCCGGCGCGAAAGGCGGGCGTGTCTTCGATCGGCGAAATGACCTTGATGAGTCCGTCTTCCGCACCGCTTTCAATGCCGATGCCGGCAAAGCGTCCGGTGATCTGTTCCTGCAAGTCGCGGTAGTCGCTCTTGTCGAGATACGCCGAGTGCGGGTCGAGGCTCGACACCATGCCTTTGATCGCAGCGGTCAAGAGCTTGTCGTCCTGGACCGGTTCGACGTATTCCTGCTTGATCTGCCCGAACACTTCGGCAAAGAGTCTGAGCTGATCGAGCGGCAGCGGCGCCGATGGCGGCTGCGCGGCAAACGCGGACAACGGCAGCATCGCCAGCGTGCCGAATGTCAGATTCAGGGCGAAGACACAGGACAGTTTCTGCATGATGGCGACTCGTTGTGCGTGATGGCTCGTCACACATTAGCGCACTCATTTCGCTTCCGCAATCACGACCCTGGGCACGGCAGCCGCGGCACATTGTTGAATATGACCGCGGCGCCATCTTTCATTGCGAGCCCTTCATAGCAAGGCCTTATTGCAAGGCCTTCATTGCACCGCGGGTTGAGCCCCCGGGCCGGCGGCACTGCTGGTCTGCGCGGCCGGTGTCGACGACGCCGCTGCAGCCGGCTGAGCCTGCAGCTTGTCCGGATTGCGAGGATCGTGCAACTGGCTATCCGACCAGCCGCCACCGAGGTCGCCGATCAGCGAAGCCGCGTCGAGCAGGCGCGACTGCTGCACGCTCAGCGCCGTTTGCTGGTCGGCCAACTGGGTCGCCTGGGCGGTCGCCACCGTCGTGTAATCCACCGTGCCGGCCTGGTATTCGTTGAAGGCGATTTCCGTACCGTGGGTCGCGTCGTGCACGGCCGTATCGAGCGCGTCGGCTTGTTCGGCGAGGATCCGCAAGCCGGACAAATCGTTCTCCACGTTTTCGAATGCAGTCAGCACTGTGCCGCGGTAGTTGGCCACGGCCGCCGAGTAGTTCGCCTTTGCCGCCGCCACTTCACCGCTGCGCTCGCCGCCGTCGAAAATCGTTTCGGTGGCGCTGCCGCCCAGCGACCAGACGTAATTGGCGACGTGCAGCAAGCCGCCGAGCGGCGACTGCGTGAAGCCGTCCAGCGCCGACAGCGACACCGTCGGGTAGTACGCGGCGATCGCTATCCCGATCGTGGCATTTTCGGAGGCCATCTGGCGTTCGGCGGTCGCGATATCGGGCCGGCGCTGCAGGATCGTCGAAGGCACGCCGACCGGAACCGTCGGCAAGGTGGGCATCGCGGCGCTATGCGGAATGTTCAGCTCTTCCGGGTTTTTGCCGACCAGCACGGCAATCGCGTGCGCGTTCTGGGCCCGCGCGATGCCGAGCGCAATCAGGCTCGCCCGGGCGTTTTCGAGCTGGGTGCGCGCGGTCACTACGTCGGAAGGCGCGACCGTGCCGTACTTGTCCTGATAGGAGACCACTTCCAGAAAGTGCTCGTAGGCTTTGACGGTGGCCTGCAGCAGATCGATATTGGCATCGCTGGTGCGCAGATCGATCACCGCGGTGGCGAGCGCAATCTGCTCGGACAGCGTGGCGTTGGCGAGCGTCGCTTCGCTCGCCTGGGCGGTCGCAGCGTTCTCTTCGATGGTGCGGCGCACCGAGCCCCACAGGTCAGGCGCCCAGCTCACGTTGCCTTCGAGCGAGCCTGCATTCACGATCTGTGCGCCACTGCCGACACTGCGGGTGAAGCTCGAACTCGTCGAACCGGTGGAGGCACGCTCCCGCGTGCCCGAGCCGGTCACGCCGATGGTCGGAAACAGGGCCGAGCGCGCGACCTTTACTTCAGCGAGCGCCTCCTGATAGTTCGCATAGTCCTGGGCCACGGTCTGGTTGGAGACCGCCACCTGCGGTTCGAGCTCGTTGAGCAGCGGGTCGTTAAAGCCCGCCCACCACGCGCCCTTCGGGCCGTCGGCGTCGGCCGGCTGGGCTTGCGTCCAGCCCGGCAGCTCGCTGTAGGTGGCGGGCACATTGACCTGCGGCCGGTGGTAGTCCGGGCCCACCATGCAGCCGCTCAGCAGCAGGGCCGCCGCAGCGGCGATCGGTTTACAGGAAATCTTCATCTTCATGCCTTCGTATCCGTTTGCCCCGATTGCCGCGGCGGTCCCATCTGTTCAGCCTGGCGATTCCACGGCAGTCCGGAGGACCACCTGACCAGTTTGGAGCGCAAGCGGTCCAGGTACAGGTAAATCACCGGCGTTGTGTAAAGCGTAAATACCTGGCTCAGGATCAGGCCGCCCATCACCGTGATACCGAGCGGCTGACGCAGCGATGCACCCTGGCCAATGCCGATCGCGAGCGGCACCGCGCCGAGCACGGCGGCGAACGTGGTCATCATGATCGGCCGCAGACGCACGACTGCGGCATCGTGAATCGCGTCCTTGGCCGCCATGCCTTCCTTGCGCTGCAACTGGATCGCTACGTCCACCATCATGATGCCGTTTTTCTTGACGATACCGATCAGCAGGATGATGCCGATCAGCGCAATCACCGAGAACGGCGTGCCGAAAATCAGCAGCGCAAGGGTGGCGCCGATGCCGGCCGAGGGCAGCGTCGAGAGGATCGTGAGCGGGTGAATCGAGCTCTCGTAGAGCACGCCGAGCACGATGTAGACCACGCCGAGCGCCGCCACGATCAGCAACGGGATGGTGCCCGTCGACTGCGCGTAGGCCTGCGCGGCGCCCGCGAACGCACCGTGGATGCTGGCCGGCATGCCGATCTCGCGGGATGCGTCGTCAATCGCCTTCTGCGCCGTGCTCAACGACCCGTCGGGCGGCAGGTTGAACGAGATCGTCGCGGCCACCAGCCCGCTCTGATGGTTCACCTGGGTCGACGTATGGTTGTTGTTGGAGGTCACCATGTTGGGCAGCGGCACCATCGTTTCGGCCGCCGTGCTGTCCGCGCTGCCGCTCGAACTGCCGCCCTTGCTGTTCGAGATGCTGTTGGTGGTGGCGTTGGCCTCCGCGTTCGAGTTCAGCGAGTTGGTGCTCGACGTGCTCGACGCGGAGCTGATCGCGCTCGCCTGTGTCACGCCCGAGACGGTCCCGCCCGGCATTTGCGTTTGCGCGGTGCCGGTCGCATTACCCGCTGCCGTGCTCAGATAAATCTGGTTGAGCGTCTGCGGATATTGCCAGTACTCCGGCGCCACCTCCATCACGACGAAGTACTGATTGAGCGCGTTATAGATGGTCGAGACGGTTCGCTGGCCAAACGCGTCATACAGCACATTGTCGATCTGGTTCGGCGCAAAACCGTAACGCGCCGCCGTGGAGCGGTTGAAATTGACGTAGGTCTGCAGACCGTTTTGCTGCAGGTCCGAGTTCACGTCCAGGACCTCGCCGCGCATCTTGCTGAGTGCGGTCACGAGCTTGGGAGTCCAGGCGAACAGTGCGGTGGAGTCTTCGCTCGTCAGCGTGTACTGGTATTCAGCGGCCGACTGCCGTCCGCCGATCCGCAGATCCTGCTGGGCCTGCATGAACAGCCGTGCGCCCGAGACCGCGTTCAGCTTGGGCCGCAGGCGGTTGACCACCTCGGTGGCGGTTGCATGGCGCTGCGCCAGCGGCTTGAGCTCGACGAACACGTTAGCGGTATTCAGCGCACGGCCGCCGGTAAAGCCGGCCACCGACTGCACCGCCGGGTCCTTCTGCACGATCTCCTGCAACTGGGCGAGCTTCTTCTCCATTGCCGAGAACGAGATGCTCTGGTCGGCGATGATCTGCCCGATCAGAATGCCGGTGTCCTGTTCGGGGAAGAAGGTGCCTGGCAGCAGTTTGAGCAGGAACACGTTAGCCACGAGCAGGCCGATCAGCAGCAGGATGACCAGCAGTGCGTGGTCCAGCGCAGTCGTGAGCGAACGCGAGTAGGCATTTTTGAACCGGTCGAATTGACTCTCGATCCAGGTGGCCCAGCGCGCGCGCGAATGGCCGGCATTGTTGCGGCTCAGCACATACGCACACATGGCCGGCGTGACCGTCAGCGAGATCACGAGCGAGATCAGGATCGCGATGGACAGCGTCACCGCGAACTCATGGAACAACAGGCCGACGATGCCCGGCATCAGCAGGATCGGCAGGAACACCGCGATCAGCGAGAGGCTCATCGAGATCACGGTGAAGCCCACTTCGCCGCTGCCTTTCAGCGCGGCTTCCTTCGGACTCAGGCCCAATTCGAGGTGGCGCGTGATGTTTTCCAGCACCACCACCGCATCGTCGACCACGAAGCCGGTGCCGATTGTGAGCGCCATCAGCGACAGGTTGTCGATGCTGTAGCCGAGCAGGTACATCGGCCCGAAGGTGCCGACGATCGACAGCGGCAGCGCCACCGCCGGCACCAGCGTGGCGCGTGGCGACTGCAGGAAGACGAACACTACGCCGACCACCAGCAGCACGGCGATAAACAGCGTGCGCTCCGTGTCTGCCACCGAGGACCGGACCGACTCCGAACGGTCGACGGCGACCTGCACATGGACGCTGTGCGGCAGCGTCGCCTCAATCGAGGGCAGGACGTTGCGGATCTGCGCGACGGTACTGACAATGTTGCTGCCCGGCATCGGATAAACGATCACCAACACCGCCGACTTGCCGTTGTAGAGCCCGGCGTTGCGGATATTTTCGTTGGAATCCCTCACCTGGGCGACGTCGCGCAGCAGCACCGGCGAGCCGTTGCGGTAGGCGACGACAAGGTCCCGGTAGGGCGCCGCCTTCGTAATCTGGTCGTTCGACAACACCACGTAACGCTGGTCGCCCTCGTCGAGGTGGCCCTTGGCGCTATCGGCGTTCGCCGCGGAAATCGCCGCGCGCACGTCTTCCAGGCCAATGCCGTAGCTATTGAGCTTGCCCGGCTGCAACTCGACCCGCACCGATGGCAAGGCGCCGCCGCCCAGCGTTATCTGACCCACGCCGCTGACCTGCGAGAGCTGCTGCTGGATCACTGAATCCGCAGAGTCGTAAAGCTGTGCCTTGGTGAGCGTGTTCGAGGTTAGCGCGAGCACCATGATCGGCGAATCCGCCGGGTTGTACTGGCGATAGGTCGGATTGCTGCGCAAGGTGGTCGGCAGGTCGGCACGCGCCGCCTGGATGGCCGCTTCCACGTCGCGCGCCGCGCCGTTGATGTCGCGGTTGAGGCCAAATTCGACCACGATCATCGACGAGCCGACATAGCTGATCGAGGTCAGCTCTTCGACGTCGGCAATCGTGCCCAGGCGCCGCTCGAGCGGTTCGGCCACGGTCGAGGCCATGTTTTCCGGGCTCGCGCCTGCCATTTGCGCCTGCACCACGATCACCGGGAAGGCGATGTTCGGCAGCGGCGCGACCGGCAGCCGGAAATAGGCGAGCGTCCCCGCGATCAGGATCGCGATGGCCAGAAGCGTCGTCGCGACCGGGCGCCGGATGAATAACGCCGAGATGTTCAAGGCGTGTCCTCCGCCGTACCTGCAGGCGTGCCTTCAGACGAATCCCCGGACGGATCCTGCGGTTTGTTGCGATTGCGCCAGCGCCGCGTGCGCTCGGCCATGCGGTCGAAGAACAGATAGATGACCGGCGTCGTGAAGAGCGTGAGAATCTGGCTCAGGGTCAGGCCGCCGATAATCGCGAGACCCAACGGGCGGCGCAGCTCCGAACCCGTGCCGGTGCCGAGCAGCATCGGCAGCGCGCCGAGCATGGCGGCGAGCGTCGTCATCAGGATCGGCCGGAAGCGCAGCAGCGATGCCTCGAAGATCGCCTCGCGCGGCGGCTTGCCGTGGTTGCGCTCGGCGTCGAGCGCGAAGTCCACCATCATGATGGCGTTCTTCTTGACGATACCGATCAGCAGCACGATCCCGATGATGCCGATCACGTCGAGATCGCTGCCGGCGATCATCAACGCGAGCAGCGCGCCGATCCCGGCCGAGGGCAGGGTGGAGAGAATCGTCACCGGATGGATGAAGCTCTCATACAACACGCCCAGCACGATATACACTGCCACCAGTGCGGCGATCAGCAGGTACACCTCGCTCGAGAGCGAGTCCTGGAACGCCTGCGCCGCGCCCTGCAGCGACGAGGTGATCGACGGCGGCAGATTGACCGCCTGTTCGGCCTCGTGGATCTGCTTCACCGCCGTGCTCAACGACGCATCCTTCGCGAGGTTGAACGAGATGGTGACCGATGGGAACTGCGCCAGATGGCTGATCACGAGCGGCGACTTGACGATCTGGATCTTGGCGATGGCAGACAACGGGACCTGACCGGTGCTGCTGGTCTGGCTCGGCAAGTACAGGTTGCCAAGCGAGCCCACGTTAGGCAGCGATTCCGGCTTGGCGACGAGGATCACGCGGTACTGGTCCGACTGCTGGAAGATGGTCGAGACAATCCGTTGGCCCAGCGCGTCGTAGAGCGCGTTGTCGATGGTCGCCGGGGTGATGCCGAAACGCGCGGCCAGTTGCCGGTTGACTTCGACATTCACGCTCATGCCGTCGGTGTTCATGTCGCTTTGCACATCGGCGAGCGACGGAATCTTCTGCAGGCGCGCAATCAGTTCAGGCACGTACTTCTGGAAGGCCTGCTGGCTCGGTCCGCGCAGCACGAAGCTGTACTGGTTCGGCGAGACCGTGGTGTCGAGCGTCAGATCCTGCTCCGGCTGCATAAAGAGCTTGATGCCGGGCACATTGGCGACTTCCGTCTGCAGGCGCCGCGCGATCTCCTGCGCGGTGTCCGAACGCTTGTCGTGGTCGCGCAGATTGATCAGGAAGCGGCCATTGTTGAGCGTGGAGTTGGTGCCGTCGATTCCCACATACGAGGTGAGGGAGACCACATCGGGATCCTTCAGGATCTGATCGGCGAGCGCGCTCTGGCGCGTCACCATCGCCTTGTAGGACACCGAGTTGTCGGCCACGCTGATGCCCTCGATTACGCCGACGTCCTGCACCGGGAACAGGCCCTTCGGAATCACGATGTACAGAACGGCGGTCAGCACAAGGGTGAGGACGAACACCAGAAGCGTGAGCACCTGGTGATCGAGCACCCAGCGCAGGCCCTTGTCGTAGGCGGCGAGTGTCTTGTCGAAGAGGCCTTCGCTAATCCGCTCGAAGCGGCTCGGATGGCGTTCGGCCTGGGCACGCAAGAGCCGCGCGCACAGCATCGGCACGACAGTCAGCGAGACCACGGCCGACAGCACGATGGTGACCGCGAGCGTCACCGCGAATTCGCTGAAGAGGCGCCCGATCACACCGCCCATGAAGAGCAGCGGAATCAGCACGGCGATCAGCGAGATGGTGAGCGACAGAATCGTGAAGCCGATCTGCCCGGCGCCTTCGAGTGCCGCTTCCAGTGGCGTTTTGCCTTCTTCCAGATAGCGCACGATGTTCTCGATCATCACGATCGAGTCGTCGACCACGAAGCCGGTCGCGATGATCAACGCCATCAGCGAGAGGTTGTCGATCGAGTAGTTCAACTGGTACATCACGGCCAGCGTGCCGATCAGCGAAACCGGCACCGAGATGCTCGGGATGAGCGTAGCCGGCACGTTGCGCAGGAATACGAAAATCACCGCCACCACCAGCACGATGGCGAGTATCAGTTCGATGGCTGCGTCGGAGACCGACGAGCGGATCACGCCGGTACTGTCCGAGACAACCGTGACCTTCATGCCTGCCGGCAGCGTCGATTCGAGCTGCGGCAATTCCTTCATGATCTGGTTGACGGTAGCGATCACGTTCGCGCCCGGCTGGCGCTGCACGTTGAGCACGATCGCGGGCGTGCCGTTATACCAGGCGCCGCGCTCGACGTCCTGGGCGGCCGAGGTCACGCGGGCGACGTCGCGCATGAACACCGGCGAGCCGTTCTGGTAGGCGATCACCGTGTTCAGGTAGTCCTTCGGATCGGAGATCTGGTCGTTGCCGTTGATCGTGTAGTCGAGGTCCGGACCGTCGAAATTACCCTTCGGCTGACTGACGTTGACGAAGCTGAGGAGGGTGCGCAGATCGTCGATATTCAGGCCGTAGGCGGCCAGCTTTTGCGGGTCGGCTTCGACCCGGATGGCCGGCACGTTGCCGCCACTGGTGGTCACGACACCCACGCCCGAGACTTCCGAGATCTTGGTGCCGAGGCGGTTGTTGGCGGCGTCCTCGAGTTGCGTGAGCGACATCGAGCTGGAGGTGACCGCGAGCGTCAGGATCGGCTGGTCGGCCGGGTTGACTTTGGCGTAGGTCGGCGGCGCGGGCAGGCCGGCCGGCAGGAAGCTGTTGGCCGCGTTGATGGCCTGCTGGACGTTCTGCTCGGCGACGTCCAGGTTCAGCGACAGGTCGAACTGCAGCGTGATGACCGAGGCGCCATCCGAACTGTACGAGGTCATCTGCTGCAGGCCTGGGATCTCGCCCAGTTGCACCTCGAGTGGCGCGGTCACCGTGGTGGCCATCACGTCCGGACTCGCGCCCGGATAGAAGGTCTGCACCTGGATAGTCGGATAGTCGACGTTAGGCAGCGAAGAGACCGGCAGCACGCGTACCGCGACGAGGCCAACCAGCACCATGGCGATCATCAGCAGCAGCGTAGCTACGGGTCTAAGAATAAACAGACGGGAGATATTCATCGGCGAGTGGATCCGCGTCTACGAAGCTGCGTCGGCGGAGGCGGCGCTTGCCCCCGAGGCACCGCTTTGGCCGTGCTTATGATGGCCATGGGCGCCGCTCGCGGCTCCCGCTGCCGCGGCCGATGACGAGTCCGCGTCCGAAGCTGATGCTGCGCTGCCCGAGGCGGGCTTTGCGGCAGCCGCCTTGATCGGCGCGCCATCGCTCAGCCGGTCGGTGCCGTCCGTCACGACGATGTTGCCAGCCGAGAGCCCCGCTGTAATGACCGTGTTCTTGCCGTCGCTCGGTCCGAGCGTGACCTTATGGACGGAGACCGTGTTGTTGGCATTCACGAGATACACGTAGTCGCCAGGCGCGCCGGTCTGCACGGCCGGGGTCGGCACCAGCACGGCATTCTGCATCGTATCGACCAGCAGCTTGACGTTGACGAACTCGTTGGGGAACAGCACTTCGTCGTCATTGGCGAAGGTGGCCCGCAAGGTGACCGTGCCAGTGGCCGTGGCCATCTGGTTGCTCGCCGCGTACAGCGTGCCGACAGCGATCTGCTTCGAGTTGTCGCTGCTGAAGGCGGTGACCGGCAGGCTGGCGCCTGAACCCATGCGTTGCAGCACCGCGGCGAGCGAGTCCTGCGGCACGGTGAACTGCACCGTGGTGGGCTTCATCGTCGTGATGACGACGATGCCCGGCGAGGACGAAGCCGTGACGTAGTTGCCCGGATCGACGAGGCGCAGGCCGACGCGTCCGGAAACCGGTGCGGTGATATGGCAATACGCGAGGTCGAGCTGGAATTGCGCGATGTTCGCCTGATCCGACTTGACCGTGGCCTCATCCTGCTGGACGAGGAACTGCTGGTCGACAAAGGTCTGCTCGGCGATCGACTTGTGCTCGTTCAACTGTTCAAAGCGCGCGAGATCGGAGCGAGCCTGGGCGAGCGAGGCCTTGTCCTTCGCGAGCGCCGCCTGGGCCTGCTGCAAGTCGATCTCATACTGACGCGGATCGATCTGGGCGAGGAACTGGCCTTTCTTGACGTCCTGGCCTTCCTGATAGCCGACTTCAGTCAGGTAGCCGCTCAGTTGCGGCAGCACAGTCACGGTTGCGGTAGGCGTTACGGTGCCCAGTTCGCTCAGGGTCACGGGCATCGAGCCGAGGGTCGCGTTGGCAACGGTCACCACTTGCGGGGCCGCGCCGCGGGCGGGTTTCTTCTGCCCGAGGATGTGCATAACCACGAGCGCGACCAGCGCCAGCACTATGACCGCGACCAGGATGATCCTGACGCGCGAGCGCTTGGGCTGCGTGGACACGGCTTCGCTCATATCAATCTCCGAAAACGGGTGTTGCGTTTGATGATAGGTCTGGCCTGGCCAACGTGGGCAAGGCCGGCAAGAACTACTCGCGCCTGTTTGCGCAACCGGTTCAATTGTCCGGTTAGCGGCCGCAGGCCAAGGTGAAAAAGAGAGATTTTCCACAACTGCGGAAAAGTGCCACGTTTACTGCGCGTTGTCACCATCCAACGATCCCTTTCTTTCTGTTTGATGAAGACGGCAGCCAAAGCCGGCGAAAAGCCCCGGCTCATGAAGACCCTGGCTGCGGCGTGCCCTCGGGCACGAACAGATAACCGCGGCCGCGCACCGTCTGAATGAAGCGCGGCGCGGAGGGATCGGCTTCGAGGATGCGGCGCAGGCGCCACACCTGCACGTCGATGCCGCGGTCGGTGCCGTCGTATTCCGGACCGTGCAGCAGCTCGATCAGGCGTTCGCGGGTCAGCGCATGCATCGGATTGTCGACGAACACGCGCAATAACGCGAACACGCTATCCGCCAGCATCAGCGGGCGGCCACGTTGCATCAGCGTGCGCGACTGAAAGTCGAGCGTAAAGGCGCCGAAGGCAAACGGCTCGCGCTGTTCGGGCGCCGCTGCCGAGGGCTGCGTGCGGCGCCGCAGCACAGCCTGCACGCGGGCGAGCAACTCGCGCGGATTAAACGGTTTGGCGAGAAAATCGTCTGCGCCCAGTTCGAGACCTTTGATTCTATCCGCGGCGTCGGCCTTCGCCGTCAGGATGATGACCGGAATGTCGTCGCCGGTGGCGCGCAGTTTGCGCAGCGCGGTCAGGCCATCGATGTCCGACATCATCAGGTCGAGGACGATCAGATCGGGACGTTCGCGTTCGAGCCGACGCTCGAGCGAACTCGCGTCGTGCAGCACAGAGACCTCAAAGCCCACTTCGCTCAGATAGATGCGCAACAGGTCGCGCAGATCGGCGTCATCGTCGACAACCAGAATTTGAATAGCCATGCGCAGGAGTTTAATGTGCCGAGGCCCGCTTGCCGTGCCCTGCAGCCTTCAAAGACATTGCGAGGAGTTACGGAGAGGGCGCTGTGTAAACGGCCGTAATAGTGGAGGCCGTTCGTAAGGGCAGCAGTCCTTACATTGCAGAAATGTAATACGGCGAAGGCAATTTGTATGGAATGCGAAGATGGCAGAAATGCCATGGATCGCGCGTCGAAGACACGCGATCCATCGTGCAACAGGGTGGACGTCAGAACGACGTACCGATCTGGAACTGGAACTTCTGGTACTGGTCGCCAGCGTGCTTGATGAGCGGCAAGCCGAAGTCGAGCTTGAGCGGCCCGATCGGGGAAATCCATTCGAGGCCGGTACCGTAGCTGTAACGCAAGCCGTTCGCGCCGGTACTGCTGCCTTCGGTGCCCCAGACGTTGCCGCCGTCGAAGAACGTGAAGATGCGCAGCGTGCGGTCGTAGCCGGTGCCCGGCAACGGGAACGTCAGTTCGATGTTGCCGACCAGCAGCTTCGAGCCGCCGATCGGGTCGCCGGTGGTCGCATCGCGCGGACCCAGCGAGCTCGGCTCATAGCCGCGCACCGAACCGATACCGCCTGCGTAGTAGTTCTTGAAGATCGGGTAGGGTTCGCCGCCCAGGCCGTTACCGTAACCACCCTGGAAGTTCAGACCCAGTACGAAGCCTTTCGCAAACGAGTAGTAATACTGCGCCTGGAAATCGGTCTTGTAGTAAGTAGTGCGGGCGATCGGCGTGCCGTACTCGGCGTTGAACTGCGTGAAGTAGCCGCGGCTCGGCACCAGTGCGCTGTCGCGATTGTCGCGCGACCAGCCGAGCGTCAGCGGCACGTTGTTCGACACGCGGCCGAAGTCGTTCACGTAGTCGATATAACTTTGCGGCGTGGTCGAATCGACGTCGAGGCGGTTCTGCTCGATGCCGGTGCCGAAGTAGACCATGTCCGATTCGGAGAACGGCACGCCGAACTTCAGGTCAGCGCCGAGCGTAATGATCCGGAAGCTCGTGTCGGTGACGTTCGAGTAATAGAGCGGTTCGCTGGTGCGGTAGTAGACGTCGGTAATCCGCTTGATGCCGTCCACCGTGAAGTACGGATCCACCTGCGTGACCGTCAGCGTGCGGAACGTGGTGGCCGTGTTGACGTTCACCGCGAGGCTCGTGCCCGAACCGAACACGTTGTCCTGCGACACGCCCGCCGAAATGATCGGGCCTTCACCGGAGCCGTAGCCAAGACCGAGCGTTACCGAGCCGGTCGGCTTTTCCGTGACCTTGACGGCGATGTCGACTTCGTCGGCGGTGCCTTCGACCGGCACGGTGGTGACGTCGACGTCGGTGAAGTAGCCGAGACGGTTGATCCGGTCTTTCGACAGCGCGAGACGGCTCGAGTCGAACCATGAGCTTTCGAGCTGACGCATTTCGCGGCGGATCACTTCGTCGCGCGTGCGGGTGTTGCCCACGATGTTGATATTTCGCACGTACACCCGGCGGCTCGGATCGACTTGCAGCGTCAGGTCGACCGTATGGTGCTGCTGGTCGATCTGCGGCTCTGCGTTCACCGTTGCAAACGCGTAACCGTATTCACCGAGCTTGTCGACCACCGCCTTGGT